>Ga0247758_1000261_pt1 | contig 46267 bp, 25 predicted proteins | sample UWRJL156409C4_FD_180950 | JGI IMG/M metagenome (GOLD analysis project Ga0247758, IMG submission 180950) | Plant litter microbial communities from Arlington Agricultural Research Station in Wisconsin, United States - UWRJ-L156-409C-4 | ecosystem: Environmental > Terrestrial > Plant litter >...
GCGCCGCCCGATCGAGCCTCAACACCACAACCACATCTATTTTCTCCTCTCCACCTCGTAAGCTACGCAACACTCGCCCCAACCCAATTGACCCGTCCCGTCTATCCTAACAACTCCCACCCACCCAGCAACCCCCCACAACCACGCCCGCATCATGGCCGACGCCCCCGCGCCCCGCGCCGACAACGGCAAGCTCTCTACCCTCCCGCAGCTGCACCGCTTCGTAACCGGGCACGACGCCTCCGGCAAAGCCATCGTGCACTCTCACAACGACTTCGAATGGAACCCCTTCGACAACGACCAGCTCGCCTTCAGCGTCGCCTACACCACCTCCGAGTTCCCCGCCGACCTCAACGCCGACAAGGACATCGCCGCGCACAAGGACATCCTTGCCTCAGGGAACCTGGGGCTGGTGAACCCGCGCGGCACGGTGCTGCGGTGTGTGGACTTTGCGCCGGGATATGCGTGTGGCATGCACCGCACGCAGAGTCTGGATTATGGGATTGTGCTCGAGGGGGAGGTCGATATGGTGCTGGATAGCGGGGAGAGTCATCGCATGCAAAGGGGGGATGTGGCCGTGCAGAGGGCGACGCAGCATCAGTGGGTCAATCGGAGTAAGACGGAGTGGGCGAGGATGATGTTTGTGCTGCAGGATTGCAAGCCGCTGGTCGTGGGCGGGGAGGTGTATGGCGAGGATTTGGGGACGAATTCGGGGCTGTCGCCGAGCGGGAACTGAGCGGTCGCGTGGTATTGTGTCTTCAATTTGTTGGTGGATCTTTTACTCCTATAGAAAGCTCTCTGCAAACCCATCTTCTACCAATACCGACGTTTGAGGTTCCAGCAAATTCCAACATCACATACTCCAAGGCTGGAGAGGTGAGATGTAGTGTCTAGAGAACGGTACGTACGCGGGTGTAATTTCATATAAAGTTGCCCCAAACAGCAGGACTAGAACATGTGGAAATTCCCGGATGTCAACTTTGCCTTCCAGATTCCCGAGGTCGGGCTCCAAACTGCGGCTCTACTTGGGGGCGGTTCTGCCTATTCGTGGCGTAGTCCGACATATTTTACCCCGCACACCAGGAAACTTCCGTTGTCCATTCCCATCTTACGTCCGTTACTTGCTTCGGTTTGTGGGAGGCGTAATAGACTCGAACGGAATATCTAATAAAATATAGAACTCGTTGATACCAACAAACTATCCTCCGACACTTAGAATTTTACCTCGCAGACTCGCACTAAAGGATGAAAGGAATCTTCTATGCCTAAGGTAACTTTTCAGGCGTTCCCCCTCCGACGATCCAAGCCATCGGTCGCCGACTCACAACATGGCTTCCCGTAACTTCAAACTGGAAGTCCACCGGAAGATAAGAACTAGGCCATGAAGGCCACATTTCGATGTTCCGACCTCCCAAGGCTCATGCAAGAGTGCCTTTCCTGGACGACGGCCAACAATATCCCGGAAAAGGGCTATGTCGTCAACCTACCGGATCCCAAAAAAAACTCAATCGGATCCATCTTCCAAGTATTACTTCCATCGACGCGTGTGGACACTTCACAGCACACCCAGTACGAAGTCGTCGTCGTCGGAATGCAGCTGGTCTGCGACAATTTCTGTCGATGCCCATTCGATGCAGCCGCTGGCCGGCTTCCGCCCGGAAATCGTCACGCAGCAGAGCGTGGTTTGGGCTAGAGCCACGGATCAGGAGAGACGCACTGTTTTCCGGTACAGTCATCCCAAATCCATTTACAAGAGCAATATCAACTGCTATGCCGATCAGTTGCACCCTCATCATGGATCGTGGTGGTTCTGGCCGACGAGGGCGGGATCGGACGCAGATTATGATGTCACAGTTCTTGGATGCCTTGGTGAGAAAGATGGAGGAGAAAATGAACCCAGCGAGGAAGCCAGGAGGGTATCGGTTCGCGAGAAGCTTCAAAGGTTTCTTGGCCACACGCAGGAGCCACCCCCTTATTCTCCGTAGAAGCAATGGCATTGTTGAACCTGGGAAGAGGGGCTCGAAGCTGTGAAAGGATACAAAGACTCACAAAGCATTGGTGTTTCATTGTTATGCTCGGAAGGGATCTCGAACGGGAGAGGAATTGCATGTCATTATTATGGAGGTCTTTGTCAAATTAGAGCTGCGGTACAGACAATGGGACGATCATGATAAAAACTCGAACAGTAACGCCTATGAACAACCTCTCACAACACCACATCCAACCCAGCTCAACACTCAAACATACACTAACATCTCCTCATACAACCACTTCTACATTGGCCCACCAGTTAAACTTCCCTTTCAACATTCCCACTCAGACAACATGTGCATCACCTGCGAGCGCCGTGACAGCATCGCCCAACTCAACATCGCCATCAACGCGGGCGACTACGACGCAGCTAAGACTTTGATCGCCCAGGGCGTGCCCTGGTGGTACCCCTACAATACATGCGGGAACCTCGGCCGTCCCATCTGCATGCTCGCCAACGACGTCCTCTCGTCGTATCAGCCCGGCGATGGCTCTATCAAGGCTATGTGCGGCCTGGTCAAGTTCATGCTTGAGCATCCTCTGCCGGGTGGGGTGGGAGCCAGTGCCGATGCGGTTGGCGATATGCTGGTTTGCGCTGTGGTAGGGTTAATGCCTAAGGGGGTGCTTGTTTTTAAGTTCTGAGGTGTATTGGTTGCGAATGTGTTTTTTCTTCACTCCCACTAGCTAGAACTATGCTGTACTAATAAGATTCAACAAACATCCATTCCCTTAGCCATGACATGTTCTAAAACAAGAAATAAAAAGAAATCCTATGACTTCCTTTACTTCGGACATAAGTGCTAGAGACTGACCTACTCCTAACCACCCAACGCAAACAGGATCAACAAAGTCACCCACTTCTAATCGCTAGCTACATATCTCGCACCTAAATGTTACCCTGTGCACCGAACCAGTCATCCCGTGCCTGGCTGACGGCTGTCAAACCAGGTTTAGAGATTCCCTCATGCTGTGATTCAGAAATCGTCGCTGAAAATCCTCGAGGTCAACCGATCCGTCAGATTCTGCGAACCCCACACGCTCGTAGCAACCGGGATACGCCTGGGAACGTATTACTCCAATTCCGCAGATGTTGGCCTTTGATACCTCCGAACCAAATACCGCAAATAACGGAACAAAGAACTGTGGAAGCATTCCCTCAAGATCGAGGCGAAAGTCGAGCTTCTGTGGGTTTGGTTTGCTTGATACGATTAAGAACTCGGGGACTAAACGCGTGCCACCCTCGCAGCTCGAAATCTCAAGAGGTATGCACGACAATTGGAGAGTCGGCGGTGTATTCTGGGGGATGGAGTCGGAGGTCACATCACAGTTGTGGCGGCTTTTCACCTGCACGGCAGCCAGATCCCGCCGCTTTGACTTATCGATATGTAGAGAGTTAATAACTCCATCCACGGAGATCCACGACCAAGTAGGTCGCAAGCCAGTGCGTTTACACTGTTTGGCATGTGTCCACCACACAAGCTCCGTCATAAGGGACCGAAGCCACAGGCCGGACATATTGTCCCAGCCAGTAGCCTTCTGTATACCAGAAATAATTCCGGATATAGCTGACAACCTGTCAGTCTTTACGCTCAGCTGACCTCTGGAGTAGGCTTTTAGCGCAACGGTCCAGAAATCCCGGATTTTGGTCTGATCGATGTTGCCTAGACAAATGCGGTGGAACTCGCCGCACAGCGTCACTTTTGGGGCTTCCTCAAATTTCAAGTCGTCTGTGAACACCTCCCGACACTCCCATGCAACCATGGGCCCGAGCTTTACGGTTCGCGGAGGCAGGATGCGCTCTTGAAAGACCCAGCCGCGTGTATGCAGAGGATAGAGGTTTTCCATGGAGGGTCAAGGCAAGTTGTATCGGGGTATGCCCATATCGTCTCTGAACCGCCACGTTGCGGCAGCAATGGGCACGGTGCATATTGGAGGGGATCTCGGCGTGCGTAAAGTCCGTCGTTGCTATCCGAAGCGCCAAGCGCGGCAATGGTGATGAAAGACCCTTTGTAGGTGTCATACATTGTCGCGGCCTCTCGAGTCCAGTCATCGAGAGCATCCTGGAAGATGCAAAGGGAGTCTACCCATAACCACTCCAGGCCCAGACGGAGAGTAGTGTGTACAGCATCCTCAAGCGTCTTGGCCAGTTTGGCTGCAGGGATGCCGCCCAGGAGTGCTTTGTGTGTGCTCCTGGTCAGCTTGACGGAATTTGAGGTTCCCCAACAATAACTCAACGCCGCATAACGGAGGTTCCCGGTGTTCATTGTCCCCGGTTCCATTTCAACTAGTTGGACACAGCGGGTCGCCAGTTCGGACGAAGACCCATGCACAAAAACTCGCAACAGTCGGGTCGGTAAACGCTGTGGCTCTGTTTGGCGACAACTCAGATGCGACTCGGTGCAGAGGCGAATCCAGTCTCGGACAAGTTGAAACGACTTTGGCGAGGCGGTGTGAAGAGGATGGCTGGCCATATCTTCCCCTGGTATGTGTGTTGTCCATGGGGGACTTGGTAGGCGATCCAGCATGACACCGCCACCAGTGTTTCCAGATGGCACAGATGAATAACGTTGCTGTCTCGCCCCATCGAGAGGCTCCCCTGCATCTCCGTCATTTTGGGCCTCCACGTGGGGGCGCAGTTTGAGAAAACCGGAGGGGGTGAAGTTCAGGTTCGGCCGCTGAACATAAACGCGCACTAGGCCGCCACGTCGAATGCTTTGGAGGGCTTCTTCTTCCGTCTCTTCGTCGTTGCGCAAACGATCAAACTGAACGGCGCTGTGGAAGAGATGCGTGCACAAATGGCAGCCGGCCCGAAACGAGGCCTCCAGCTCTGCTCCGCTCTTGTGATGGGGGAAGCCGGCTTTGCGTTCGAGGGCACTCCAGGCTTCAGGGTTGCGGGTGTCCCAGATATCCCAACTGTTTGACAGCCAGCTCCACAGATCGGTACATGGCGCGCAGAGAATGCCGGGAAAGACGGTTTCGCTCTCACTCTCGCCCTCGTCGCTGCTGGGCACATCCTTCCAATTACGAGCATCGGGAACAAATTCGCGGAATCCATGGTATGGTCGAGAGGGTTGCACTGACGAACTCGAACAGGACTCAAAATCCATTGTTGGCAAAGATGATTGTTTTCAGGAAATATAAAAAGAGCGCAGGCAGCAGGACAACTTGTGGGTGATGTGGATTGGGCTTGGGGCAGGCGCCTGCGGCCGCGGCCGCTTGTTCCCTCCTCTCACATCGCACCTCACTGCTCTTGCCCATCCTTTGCAAAACACGGGTTGGAGGCGGGGTCACAAGCTCAGTTCTCAGCGTCCCGCCAACTTTCAGCGTTGTGAGACTATTCAACATCCAATCTGAACAATTGCATCACCTCTCGCGTCCACCTCCGTCTCCAATGGCGTGGGATTTGCAGGGTAAGGGGTATGGGTGACCATCATGATCTTCTCATTCGCTGTCACTTCAGGCTTGTGCGATGTTTCCAGTCACCAGGCAGCCAGCGCAGGTCGTTTCCAGCTGCCTTGCGGAATCATTCGCCAGCTCACACCCAAACCCCGCTCCGGCCGGCATGCTGCCAGAAGAATCAGTAATGGCAGCATTTGGACTGCACTTCCTGTCTCTCCTTCAAGTTACAGCATTTTTCCTTTCAACCATTTACACATCATGGAAGAAACGCTTCCTTTGGCCGAGATGGATCGGGGTGACAACGATGATGCGCCATGCAATTCCGGTGGTGCCTCCACCTCGGCACCGAAAGGGGCAACCTGGCAAAATGTCACCCCAATCGATTCTGGGGACGGAGACGGGATTTCCCCACTGCCGCGAGTCGACAGGGCGCAAATGGATTTGATTCACGAGGATCGAGGTAGAGGTCAAAATGCACACGTCCAACCCCAGATATTCAGCGCAGCAGGGGGCTTGCGGGAACTTCTCGTCCGGGACGCAGTCAAAGGGGCCCCAACGCTGGCGGCCCCCTTGCTACGGCTCAACGCGGCAAACCTGGGCAGCGCACTGATCAAGCCGTTCTCTCGGGTCCTTGACGTCATACTGAATGCCGCGATGGCCGTCCCCGTGCCTCTCCTTGTGCTCATGGGCTACATGAGCATGGGCCACGGTAACTGGCAAGGCGCTCTCCGGTATCTCGATCCAGCCTTGCCCAGGGCGAGGGGCGGCAGGTATGAGATCCTTATCCTTCAGGCGATCGGCACCTGCCACGAATGGCTTGGAGAGGAAAGCCTGGCGTTGGAATACCTGACTGAGACGACCGAGCTTGCGCTGTCAACGCCGAGGGCCATGTACGCGGGTCCGATCGCTGTGGCCAGCGCTTCAACATGTATTCTCCTCCTAGTCCATTCCTGGAAGTGCACTGAAGCCGAAGAGTTCTACACCCGATATCATGACCGCTGCATGGCCCTGATGGACCAACCTCTGCCGGGAACTCACAAGATGCCACTTGAGAACATGTTCAAGCAGCAGGCTCGGGGCTGGATGACGAGAAACGCCACCTATGTCCTGGTGGGCTTGGGCCGGCTGGAAGACGCCGTCGATAACATGCGAAGCCTGCTCCAGTTCAAGGAGGTGAAATCCAATGACCTCGAACACTGCAAGGTCCAGATCAACTTGGCCGACATCCTCGTCCGCCTTGGCCACAAAGTGGAAGCTACGGAGTTGCTCTCTGTCGCGAGAAAACGAGCAACAACGAGCAAGAAGATCGACGACAAGTCCAAGCTGATGCTCCTCACCGATATCTCACTCCTCACATACTTGGGGCTACACGATCCCGCAGCAGCCGAGAAGGATCTCGCCCTCTGCCTGGAACTGGCAGAGCGAGAATATGGGGCTGTCAATAGCTACGGTGCGGACCTGCACACCTTCCTCGGCGAGTGCCAGGAGCTGCTCGGGAGACCCTCCGAGGCAGCCGAGTCATTCCGAAAAGGCGGCAAGATTTTCGGCGCGCTGGAGACCAACTCCAGCCCATGCTGGGAGATGCTCCTGGAGACGCGAGCGCATAGCCTCCTGGGGGATTTATCGCCAAGGGACATACACGTTTTGCTCCTGCGGATGGTCGAGACATATAACGAGCGCAGGAAAGATCGGTGGACACAGAGATTGCTAGCGAATTGCTACCTTCAGGCGGCTGACCTGTGTGGGAATGTGGACAATGCCCGGACGAACTTGGAGAGGGCGTTGGAGATGGTGGAGCTGCAGAAGCATTTATATCGGGGGACGTTCAATTGGAGGATGGTGACGCAGGCGGTGGCGATGGGGAGGAAAGTGGAGGCGAAGTTGGCGGTTCTGCCGAGAGTTCTGGAGTCGAGCTCGGTTGTTCAGGGGCTGGAGCCGGGTGGGGCCGTGTGAAGGGGGAGACCGGCCGGATTTGGCCCGGGACCCGAAAGCGAGGATTTCGTCGGGAGAGTGGTGAGGAGATTGAGGCATCTTATGGTAGACACATACGCAACGCACTGCGATATGACGTTGGAAATCAACAATTATTTCACTTCAAGGTTGGGAATGGCCCGCAAAAAGGGGTCGTTGTATAAGTGGCCGCTAAGTCAACAGCCACGCCGTCACCATCGAAATCGACAGAACGGCAACTTCAGCTGCCAACGGCACACGTGAGGCGAGAATACGATGGAAGTCGCAAACGTCCGATGCTCGATGACGAGGTGAGCTCAATGAGGCGTTTCTCGCTCAGGATCCGCGGCGGGCAATCCCGTGACTGTGTCTTGGGCTGGATATTAAACTTCCCTTGCCTACCGCTGGCTTGAGACGATCCCGCGTCAGCTTTCCCTCCCAACAGTGTTTTGGGTCAACGATTCAAACCGATGCGTCTCTCCAACATTTTATTCGCCGCTGCGGCGGTCACGGCCGCCAATGTGAAGCGGTATCTCGACGGCCCGGAGATCTGGGGGTCCTACAACGAGATAGTCGACTGCGACATGCAACAGGCGATCGAGTGTCTCCACAAACAAATCTGCGAGAGGAGACTGGTTCCATGGCAGGGAAGAATCCGATGCACCATCGGTGCCTCGGTCGCATATTTCTGGTATTCCCCTTCACCCACCCTTTTCACCTCAGCGAAACATCCTAACCCCCCTCAGCAACTACAAAAACATCATGAACCCCCCCAGCGAGCTCGAAAACGCCAACGACTGCAGCGAGTCCGAGATGTACGAAGCCTGGCGGCAGATCCGCATCGCCAAAGCCTCGCAAACGGGCTGGTGGTACTCGCAGCGACAGGACAAGACATACGGCTTTGACCGGCGCTGCCCCGACAACGAGTGCGACAATGGGTGGAAGGAGGGCAGCGTGGGCGAGCAGTGCACGAACATCGTGGGCGTCAAGGGCTGGCTGTTTGACTACCAGAATGAGGTGTATCCGAACTATACGGCCGAGTATGTCCAGTATCTGCCAGAGCCGGGCGATGCGAGTGAGCCGTTGTATTTTAACCCTTGGCATGAGGGGAAGAGGCCGAAATAAGGGAGAGGGAGTTGGGAGGAGTGATATATTTATTAGACCGATCGTTCGTGGAAAGGGTGGAGGACCCGGTGTATGAGGTGGCCGCTGTCGTTGAAAATAGAGAATCTCCTAAACAATTACCCCCTGAAGCCAAGTGCTCATCATCGTTCGTTTCTCATGTTACAGACCGGCCGTTAAACAAGTAAATACCGCTCGTACGATAGCTACAGTCTCACTAGTACTAGCCCCAAGCGCTTCTATCCACATGGCTCAGTAGGAGCGCTAACGAATCCTACATGTACGTAGGTATCCGGCCCTAAAAGCATTCGCACCGTCAACCCATCAGCCTGCCATCAGCTTGCAAGCTGCAGCGCTAGACCGCAGTTCTATCCAATCAGGGGGCTGCGTACCCGAATGTAGCACACGGCATGCTGCAGCACCACCTTCTCCAGAATGGGAATGGGGTCTGCGAATCCCACTCACCGGGGCCGGACAGGGAATCATTGCCGAGAGCGAGGAGTCCCGCTCCCAGGAGGGTGGTACGGAATACACTTGTGGGCGGGATACAATTGGGCCGAGTGGCCTCCACCTCCACGCTCCTTATCCACACAGCTACACTAATGGCGAGGATTTCACGTATGGAAAAGCGGAAAAGACTAGTGGATTTTTGGACTGGACTGGTGAAGTTGGTGGATTGAGGTAGAAGTTGGGAACAAAAACCCTCAGTTCAGTAATCGAGGCTCGGATTGGCTGAATTCTGAGAAGAGGATGAGTGCCATCTTTGATGCACAAGCGGGCTGAGGATAAATAGACAGACGGGCACCCAGCTCCCCCTTAACCGAGCCAACACCCCAAATCTACCCCGTCCCATCCTCACTCAACACCATCCCACTCAACACCATGGCCGCCCAAAAAGTCGCCATCGTCACCGGCGCAGCGGTAAGTACCCCCTGAACACCCCATCCCCATCCCCACCCACCACCACTCTAATACCCACCAGTCCGGCATCGGCCTCGCCCTCGCAACGCGCCTCGTCCAAAAGAACTGGCGTGTCGCCCTCCTCGATATCAACGAAGAAGCCGGCACTGCACTCGCCGCCACCCTCGGGCCCTCCACACTTTTTATTCCCGTCGACGTAGCCTCCTACACCTCGCAATCCACCGCCTTCACCACAGCCTTCACCCACTTCGGCCGACTCGACGCCCTCTGCGCCAACGCAGGGATCGTTGATCGCTGGTCGCTGTATGATCTGACTCCCGCCAAATCAGCCTCTGACGTCCCCGGGGAGCCGGACCTAGCAGCAACGGATGTTGATCTCAAGGGTGTGATTTACGGGGTCAGGCTGGCCGTGCATTTCATGCGGTTTAGCCCCCCTTTATTATCCTCGCCTGAAGGGGCCGAAGGGGAAGGGGCAAAAGGCGGGAAGAAAATCGTCGTCACATCCAGCATCGCCGGCGCGGTGCCTCACCCTGCGCTGCCGGAATATTCGGCCGCCAAGTCCGGGGTGGTGGGACTCGTGCGGGCGATTGCGCCGGTGCTGAAGGAGAAGGAGGGGATTGCCGTCAGCGCGGTGTGTCCTGGCTTGGCGGCGACGGCGGTGCTGCCGGGGTTTGTGACGGATGCGGTGGGCGGGCCGTTGCTTACGCCGGTGGCCGAGGTGGTGAAGGCGTATGAGGCGTTTTTGGACGAGGAAGGGGAGGGGAGGGCCGGTGAGGTGGTTGAGGTTGTGGGCGGGAGTATGGATGTGGTGCCGCTGCCGAGGGTGAGGACGGAGCTGGCGAGGAAGATGATGGTTGCAGGCATGGCACCCATTTTTGGGGCGTTACATGGGGGGGGGGAGCAAGGCTGATCTTGGGGATTTGTTTTAAGTAAGTGTAATGTAGGCAAGGTACCAAAGGGAGGAATGTGAGATTGAATAACCGGTTGGTATGGATATCCTACACACTTTCCAGACTCCATGCTACAGTGCTAGGGTACCTAGTCCCAGCCTGAATTGCGAGCCCGTTTACTGGCGCGCTTTGGCTCTATTGAGTTGATTGCAGCGAGTTGGTCTTCTCAAGACTGTGAATTCGCTTGTCGTGTGCTCGCTTGAATGCGTTTTCACCATCAAAGTCATATCCTTCAAGAAGATAACCTTTCCGACGTTTGCGAAACGCTCCAGGAGTAGAAGAGAAATGATCGCGAGGGAGCGGACTCGTGTAGCCTAGAACTCTTGAAGCAAAATCCCCATGCTTTCGCATTATTGGCCGCATTTTGTCCCTAAACTCAAGCTTAGAGCACCATTTAGAGGAAATCTCGCTGGCAACGTCGCGAAGCTCATCATATTCCCGGGTGATGGAGAACACCAAATCCACCACGTTTGGCCACTCTGGTAACGTTTTGCACAGACGGGTTGCCATGTATTCAAACATGTGTGTGGCGTAATCTTGCAGGCCGGGAACTAGATATCGATCGGCCATCGCATATACATGGATGGCGGTGAAAAGATCTTAGGCAGTGAGACCCTGGACGACATGGACTGACTGCCTTGTCATCTTTCTGTGGGGGTTCTTTGGGAGCCGCTGGTGCTCCCATTCCACCAAGGTCATATTCCCCGGTGTAGAGAAACTCTAGGAGGAGCTGGAGAATATCAGGGTCGTCTTCCGGCAGATCGATAACCTGTGTCGCGGCTTCCTAAATTTCAATCAACGAAGTGAACTACCCAATGTAGATAGTCAAGTAGGCGCACCTTGAAGCCTCCGGAGAGCGCAGCGTCGAAAAAGCGCGATTGGGGGCAGACGATGGCTCGATGGGCCTTGAACTCCATGCCGCCGCAGGTAATCGTCATGTCGTAATACTTGGGCGAGAGGAGAAGGCTGGGGATTCCCACCGTTCTCTATGTCGAACGTGGTTAGACCGCTGGCATTGAGGTAAGGTCCATCAGGGAAACATACGACGCGCTCAATTTGACCTGACATCCTTTCATCCAGTTGGCTAGGTGACTAACCCCAGCTCGTAGCACTAGAACCGAGATGCATGTCATGCAGCAAGTCAAATCAGGTCTGTTATATGCGGTTGAAACTGTGAGGCTGTGGTGAGGTCGATTGGGGGTTGGTGTTGTTTTCTCAACAATATTTGTCTGCCAAGGCACTTGAAAAATCTTCGTTGGGAAAACGCCTGAAGAGTAATATCAACCCCAGCAGTTGCTGCGCTCCAGCTCATCAGCATGCTTTCCGAATGGGTATTGTGGCCATCTTGATACTCACCACATCTACTTACCTCTTCTTTCTGGTTGGGGATCATTTAGCGCTTTCCTCTCGTCGTGTTACTAAGAGTAAAGTTATACAAACAGCTTCAGTCTTCCGGACTAACACAGTGAGTGCGGCCTAGACGTGTTGTGATATTGAGGTTACAGTTATGCACGCATTTTTTCACAGAAAGTTCGTGAGGATTAGAGAGTTCATAAATTGGTTCAACTTGCAGACTTTTCGGTGTGATGGATGTGATGGAAGGCACTTCAATCACCACTCCACTAATGATCATCCATGCCAGCCCAGCGTCAGCCTAGACCATTGTTCTTCAAAGGTCCCTGTTCCCAGTCTAGTGCTCATCTACCTTTGGACCGTTGTCAAGGTTCTCGAGTAGGAGGCTCTGCAGATGCCAAAGGAGCGTTTCTCTGCAGAGGCAGTCGGGCTCGCACTTATTGCGAGGGCAGAGAGGGGCGGTGACGGGCAAGGACTCGCAGCCGACGAGGACGCGGACATCAGAGTACAATGGCCCAACACGTTTCGGACACTTTGCGTCGACGCGCGGCGCGCAGATGAAGTGTGTGTCGTTTTCCACCCCGCAGGGCAGGTCCGGAGGACATTCACTCAGCTTGTAGTGGATGGCGTTGACCCATTCGAATGCGTTGGGGTCACCGTCGTAGTAGACCGCTGCTTTGTGTTCCGAGTCAAGGACTGCTTGAGGGCCGCTGTCGTCTCATTGGTATGTGTGCCCCTTAATTAGCGGGAGATGTTGGGGTTGCCTCTTACCTGCCTTGAGCATTAGGCGAGCGACCCGATGCAAGAGCCGATGTGACCGCAAGGAACGGGATGAGTGGTGTGACAGCAAACATTTTGGTCACAGACTTGACGATAGATAGAGAGCGGAGTTGCTTTGCTATTGAAGATGCGGTGGTGGGATTGTGTAATTAGTAACTGCCTGGATTGTTTATCAAAATGGAACCCCAGGACGCTGTCGCAGCTCTTGCCCCTTTATGTTTCCTCAGGCAACGATGAAATGGCGCCCTCCCTGATTTTGGTCCTCGGTTTGTCGGAAACACCGGCTGTGAAGACATAATGCGAATGCGTCGTAAGTTGAATGCGAGGGCGCGTACTGACCGATGACGACGGAATATGCCGACATGATTCGCCGCCACACATCGCCGGCGCCTGCAAGGTGCTGCATTCAGAAGAATGGCCAGTGCCTGATGGTTTCCTACCGAGGTAACGGCTCCCAGATTCTCTTTGTTACACCGCACAGCCCCTCGACTTCGTCGCTGCTCAGCCCCACTGTTTCGGTGAGCTGCTGATAGAGATGTGCATGTATCCAATAACATGCCAGCCCCGCTGACATCTCTCTCAGAGGTCTATTCTTGGAGTTTCCAATTGACGCCGACAAGGACACCATCTTGGGAACAATTCGTGGCTTCGTGCAGCCAGGAAAGATATCCGAGATAAAAAATCCTCGATAAAAAATCCTCGCGCGGAGCAATTACTCTCCGCGAGGCTTGTGGCTGGCTTTCAACGCTTCCTATCAAAACAAACTTTTCAGACCTTACCATCTGTGTTACCCACTCAAAATAATGCCTGTGTTGATTGGGTCTCGGAGTCTGGCTGGCTCCCTCTGTGAGGATACCTCGGCTCAACATAGTTGTAGGCAATATTTCAGCATTCTGTATTTCACGATGCTTTCTGTACCTGTGTGCAATGCTTCGCCAAGTTCCCACCTTCAAGAAAATTCAGCAGCATTTCTTCGCTTACTATGGTTGCGGAAAAGCCATACCGCCTGGCTTTGACCTGGCTTTGGACTAAACCGGGGCCATCCGGTTCATCTCAGCATGCCGACTCATCCGAAACACTGCCGTCCATCGAGTCTGGAAAAGTAGCGTCTAACAACCAAGCCGTCTCAAACCGCGAGCGATGGACACGCGACCTGATGATTGTTGGTCTCATTCTCGGTTGGGGAGCATCGCTTACCACCCTATCGACCGCAATACACATGATCGCTTCAGGCCCGGTCCGAATTCCGTATTTCCTTTTTGCGCGTGTCGCACGTATTGGCGCTTCGATGATCTACGGGTGGAAGAAAACAAGTTCGCCCTACCTCAGCGACCACCGCGTCTACCTCGTATCAGAGCCAACCATGGTCATCATCCCGCTGTTCCTCCAGTTCGCTATTACCTGTATTTCCAGCTGTCTCGACTCGATACATGCAACGACCCTGCGCTGGGCGATGTGGCGTGAGGGCCGTCTGCGACACAACACTAATCTCCGCCTGTTCACCACTTCGCGCCAGGTCGGCAGCCCCAACGGCTGGCCTGCAAACACAATCTGGGCCGTGGGCCATGTTCTGGCTTACAGCGGGGCCACGATTATGACCTTCCCAGTTACCGTCATTGCCACGGTCGACATCGACTCAGCAGCCGACAAGTTAGCCATCCACTACGATGGTGATCCCGGCCCGGACCGCTTCGGACTCGATTTCAATGGCTGGGGGCTTTTGGGCCTAGGTACCGGGCTGTTATTCCAGGCCATCATTTGCACCTGGTGTTTGATTCACGAGAGGGCCCGCTACGTCGAATCGTGGAGCGGCAACCCCTTGGCTACCGCGAGAACCTGTCGCGGCCCCACTCCGAACTCCGATTCTAGCCCCACGCCGGCATCCGATCACCGCTCCGGCCGGAACTCGGAGCCCACTCTGAGGACGCCGACGTCTAAACAGCCATCGATGCGCGACTTGATACCCGCCACACGCACCATCGCCAACTGGATTTGGGCCATCTTCGCCCTATACGCCCTCTTTGCACTTACTGTGGCCCTCGTCGCCGTCCGCATCAAGCACACCGCCTCTTTGGATTCTGTCCGCCGAAACAGAGCACCCATCAACTTTGCAGGCATCTGGCAGTTCTTTGCCCAGGTTCAGATTAAGTACAGCAACGACTCCGTCGGACAGCGTCGTGAATGGGCCGGCCTCCTAGTCCAATGCGCGGGCCTCTCGATCTTGCTCTTTGGCTTGCACCTCATCGACGTCCTGGGCGGTCTCGCCCGCGACGAGGCCATCTGGCGACGCGCGGCTACTGGTGCTCGCGGCACGAATCCAGATTCCAACATGTTGATGGAGAACGTCCGGAATTGGCCTGTCCTCGTCATCTTCGTGTATAAGTCACTGATTCCTTGGGTTTTCAGCTTTGGCTTTTCGGCGTTGGCTTGGGTGTTTATGGCTACGCTCCCGTTGGTGACTATCGCGCTTTTGTTTCTTACTCTGGCGCTTTTGGCTGAGTACTTGATACGTGTTCAGCCCAAGGGCTCGCAGCCTTCAACTTATGGGGACATACATGCCCTGGTGGTCTTGGTAGATGAATGGGACCATGAGAGGCTGTTTTGGGGTGATAAGGGGACACTTGATGATCGTGACGGCAACGGGAGTGATGTTCGCATTGCTGGGACGGCTGGCCACCGGTTGGCGGATCTGCAGGCAGATGCTGAGTACCGTGGTCTGGATTGGCAACCGGGTTCAGGACGGGAGTGAAGATCGCCGTCGTTTTTCCTTTCTTTCTCTTCTATCTTCTTCTCTTTTTCAACATTTTGGTTCTTCTTCATAATGTTTTACGCTTCTCTTCCCAACATTTTCTGCAGTACTCTCTCTCTCTTTTTATTTATTTAAAAATTTACTTTCCCTGATTCAGCTGTGGCTAAAAGTCTGCTCCGACCATGATAGATCCCAACTCATCTCTGGGCTATGCTGCCTAGGAAATATTCTTCCCTGCCTCCATAACAACTGCATGCTGAGTTCTGCAGGTTCCTGCCATTGAGGAATATTGGCGTGTCACCAGAAGCGGTGTGACCCAAGGTACGTCTGCGCCTATTGGCTGCTATACAGGAGCTTAGTCAGTGGGAAAAGACCCGACAACTGTGCTCTCTCAGCGCCAAACATCAACAAAGAAACACCCCGGACAACAAGATATAAAGCCCTGCTCCATCTACCTACCCTTTGTCTCTCCTCTCCAAACCTCAACCAAACCACCAAAAATCTCACAAACAACCCGACAAAATGTCCACAACCACAAGCCCCACCCGCCGCCCCTTCCGCGGCTCCTGCCACTGCGGCTTCACCTCCTACATCGTCTTCCTCACCCTCCCCCACTCACCCGCCCCGGAGTCCGCGCCCGTTCCCGGCCCGGAGCCCTTCCAAACCTTTGCCCGCTGCAACTGCACCATCTGCCACAAGATCGGCACCCTGCACGTGCGCGTGCCTTTTGCGCCCGATGACTTCCTCCTTTTGTCTCCGCTGGATCCCCTTTCCGAATTGGGGACGTACAAGCGGAGGCCGGATGGGTTTAATTTTTTGTTTTGCAAGAATTGCGGGACGAGGTGCTTGACTTTCATGGGAGAGGGTGAGAATGTGGAGGTTGATCTGGGGGAGCTGGGGATTGAAGGGGAGGAGAAAGGGAAGGTGACGAAGGTGTGGAGGCCGAAGAAAGAGGGGTGGAAGGAGGGGAGGGCGAATGGGTGTTATCTGAGCGTGAATGGGCATTCAATTGAGGCGGGACAGGAGGGGTTTGACATTGGGGTGTTTGTGGACAATGATTGGGTTTTGTATTATGACTATCGGGAGTTGCATAGGGAGGCGAGGCCGCAAAAGTATGGGACGCCGCATGAGTTTGGTGCGTATTGAATGTGGTTGGGAATTACAAAGAGAAAAAACTTGGTAATTATCATGCCAAGGAATGGATTTTGATATCACTTGGTACTTCAGCGAATCTTAATGTCAACTTGAGTGCCCAAGTTGCCTAGGGTGCCGTTTGGGTTGCCGATTTCTGGCTCCGGTAAGGTTTTCTTAGCGTAATCGAGGCTTTTGCCGGTGCCCATTTGGCGCCACCGGCGAGGAAACCGTCGGTGTAATACAGCATTCATACCGGCGAGCGAACGGGCTTGCGAGGGTTCCACAGTAGTAAATTGGCCAATAGAATCCCAGAAATGCCCGGCAAATTTGCCTGCAGAATTCCTGGCGTTACCAATGCTGGCAAGAGGGCCTCGCAGAAGGTTCACGCGAATGCAAGCCTTGGCGAGGCCGGCGAAAGTGGTGATGTAGATTCTGGTGTTAATTTTAGTGTTAATTCTAATAAATAGTACAGTTTTGACTGGTTTTAACTGCTTTATGTTACTCCATTACCTCCATTCTCGCGTATTCTACCCCCAACTGTCACAGCGCTAACGGCTCAATCCATTAGCGTAGCGGGCACGTGTTAGAACACATATAGCTGTTGGAAGCGCGGCACTCTGGATTCTGTGGATTTGAAGGGGTTGCAACTGCGTGATTGTATTCCTCGTCTTCACTCCCCTCCTCTGGCTCTGGCTGGAATCCAGTGGCTTCTTTATAGACTATTCTGCAGGATTCAGGCTTCGTCACTCTGGTGGCTGAGGCTCACTGGCGTACTGGCAGTTCCAGGTATCCAGTCAGCTCCGCTGACTAGATGCCCAGGGCCCCCTTCTTTCTGACAATAGCTAGCAGGATAGCAGCTCCGCGCTCTACCACCTCTTCTCTCTGTAATAACAAGTCATTTTCCACAACTTAAGCTCCGTACCGTGACAGTTTATTACACCATAAAACTTTAGAGGAACGGCTCCTACAGGACGTAGGAACCTAACTCCATCCCGCCAGTAAAACAGTACCGACCCGACCCCAAAACCCGCCTTCAGAAACCACTTCCGTCCCAGACCATGAAAAGAAGCCTTACCCCAGTGAAAAAAATTTCGCCCCTTATAACTACAGCTAATGGAACCTAACCTGTAACTAATAGCAGACTAACCGTTAATAAACCCGCAGTAACACACCAGATCTAAGATTTTTTCAGACTTCCCCAGACTTACAGCCATTTACAATAACAATAATTAGAACTACATTTAAGTCTTTAGGATCCTTTAACGTATCTCACTTATTAAAAAAGATGAATTCTACACGTTTTCTACTATTATTAATAACATAGTTAAATTAAACACTTAAAACCAGGAATCCCTTTATTAGCAGATTAACTCCCTTTCTTATTAAAAGTAAAAGGCTAAGAACTACCTCTACACTGTAATAAAAATAATAGTGGGACTTAAGAGCACGATACATTAACTAAACTAATATAAGATATTTTAAATACCCCCTTATAACAGTAACAGTAATATACTATAAACTTCCACGCTTAACTTACCCTGCCCCCACCTTAATACGTTTACGATAATAAACTAATGCCTAAAAGGTGCTGAACTACTTATTTTTAGTGGCGCGATTAAGAATATCTAAGAACGATAGGAAGAATACATTAACTAGCATATTATACTTAAGTTAAAGCTAGTCTAAACTAAAATATATATCCTTTACCATTTAATTAGATACTTTACACCTCTTAACACTTAGCAGGTAACGTATATACCCGTATCTAATCCTGTATTAAAATAATTACAGACTATCTAGAAGACAGCATATAATAATTAACTAATATTTAAAACTACACTAACCTCTTTAAAATTCTTAACCTAGTTTATATTATTATTAATATATATATAGTGGCGCTTTTAAACTTTTAAGATTTTATATAAGAGACCCTCCACTATACTAACTTTATCGCCTAATTTATTAAACTAAATAACCTTTATAATTATAATAACCAGGTTAAGGTAAAATACCTGAAGAATAAAATACCTTACTACGTTTAAAAGTAGCTTATTTTATAAGTAAATTAATTAAGAATTAAGGACTTTAATTATACTTGCTTCTCTAGGTACAGTCCTCCTTATTACTTATTATCTAGATGTAGATATCTTTAAAGTTAAACCTAATATGTTTTCCTCCGTCTAAAATTAATTTCTAACTAACTCTTTTCAGGAAAGGGCACTGCCGTACTATATAGCCTTTCTTATCATAATTAAAGTACTAGACTTAAGATATATCTTTAAGTAATCTTTATTACTGTTATTGCTATAGTTTATTATAGTTAAGCCGATTCTAACAGTTTACCATTTTAATATCTATTAGATTAAGGTAAGTGCTATACATAGTACTCTAATGTCAGTAATTAGCGTGGAAAAGCTTTAATATGTTTTTCCTGTTAATTATAAGGAGGGTACTTTGCTAGTAGTAGCCCTTCTTTTCTAATCGTTATTTAAACAGCTAGTTATCGATAATAATAGCTTTAACAGTATACTGATCGAAATTGAACATATAACAGTCGTTTTTTTTAAAGCTTATCTTTAATATTATCCTTTAAGCCTTTATAAAACCAGTACTTTGAAGCCGACTTATCCTAACTAACTTAATACTAGTCTTGGTTAAAGGTAGATATGTAAGTAGTTATTAAAAATAGCTATATTAGCTTCTCTAAGCAGTCTTTAGCTTATTTCTACTTATCTTAGACTTTATATATCTTAATAATTTCCGACTTAAAGTTAACCTATCTTGTATACTTGTTAAAGACCTTAACAGTAATAGTCCATCGATCTGTAAGTATAAAGTTTAAATAATTCTTAATAATTACTAAGAATTAAAGATTAGAGTTACTTTTAAGCTAGCTTACAGTATAAAGGACTTTCTAATTTATTATAGTGATTACCTGAAGCTGAAAATCGCATTTTATATAGGTAAGCTAAGGAAATAGCTCGGTACTCCTACTAGTAAACTTAAGTAGCTAATTAATTTTAAGGTTCCTAAGTAGTTGTTAAAGAGCTAACGCTTTCTTAAGTGTTATAATTATGTTTTTTCCGTAAGTCTCGAAAGCTTCTAAGTGTGACGACCCTGCAGGCCGTCACTTGGGCCGGGGCGGCCCGACGAGTCCCCCGCAGAAGGAACAGTGCAGGAGGACAGTGTACACTGTCCAAACGCACTGGGCCAGGGGTGCAAAGACCCAAAGCCCCTACGACCAGTAAGAAAGTGCTTGGTGGTCCATAAGAACTGACAACACCAAGCACCACTCAGTTAACTGCTTGGCCGTAACTGCGTGGTACACCACTAAGTATAACAGACTAAGCAGGGTACAAAGTACCTCTAGTCAGTTAGTATAGATAGCTATATTTATGCCCACAACCACCATGAGGGACTCTGGTTCCTCACGCTAGTATTCAATTATTTATTTATATCCTACTGTTCAGACTCACCTTTATGCATTATAGTGACAGCGACTTACAGTGACATTAAACCCCCGTCTAGGAGTGCTAGCTTAATAAGCCGTCTTCGGAACGCTCCTTACCTGTTAGCGTCCTGCTATACGTTCTGTCTTAACCCGCGCCAGTCCTCTCGAGGCCTGTGTCAGGTGCAGGTTGTAATATTAAGAGTTCTTTACAAGATAGCTCTCTTTCGTTACCTGTTTCCACTATCTCTAACTAGGTCTAGGAGAGTAATATCCTTATTACCGACTTAGTTATTATTCTTAATAAACAGGTTAAGAGGAGGTACTGATATAGTGAGGGGAGGAAGAGGGTATTTAGGAGTTTAATAAATAGTGTTTAGAATTCTAACGTTAATATCGTATTACAACTTATACTTAATATAAGCTTTAAAAGGATTAACGTAGGTTAAGACAGAACGTATAGTAAAACATTAAAGGTTAAAGGGCGTTTTAAAGATAGCTTATTAAGCTAACACTTTTAAACAGGAGTTTAATGTTACTATAAGTCGTTATCATTATAATGCATAGAGGTAAGTTTAAACAGTAAGATATAAATAAATAATTAAATATCAGCTTAAGGAACTAGGAGTCCCTTACAGTTATTATGGTTATGATAATGACTATTTATATTAGCTAACTAAGAGGTACTTTATACCTTGCTCTGTCTGCTCCCCTACTCTATTACAGAGCACCCGGAGCAACAGAGCACCTCTTAATTAATCATAAGGGCTTCGGGTCTTTACACCCCTGGCCTAGTGCATAGTACCGTGCGTACCGTCCTCCTGTACTGTTCTTTCTGCGGGGAATCCGTCGGGCCGTACCGGCCCAAGTAACAGCCTGTAAGGTCGTCACACTGTACTCTTATCTAGTTAATAAAGTATTATTTCCTACTATTAAGGATATTCCTACCTTATTAAAATTCCTAGCTTGTTGAAAAATTCCTACCTTTTCAATATTCAGGTACATATAGTTCTGCTAAGTACGTACTTATTCTGCTAGTAGAGAATTATATATAACATTTAACTCTCGTTCCTCTATATTCTACACCGTTTCTACCAGCAGAATATTTACACTTATAAAGACCCAGTTCTTAGCCACAAGCCTATATTTTATCCCCGTTACCATACGCTACGTACCTTTTCTGCTGGTAGAAAGAGCTATTCATTTCTTATTCTGCTGCTAAACGTTACTGGTTCTTAAGTAAAAGTTTTTTATAAGGGACTTATTTCTCGGCTAAGCTTAGATTTAGTCCTGTAATAGCAGGCTATGTACCTTTTCTGCCAGCAGAAAATCGTCTAGTGCTAGCGACTAAGTTCTTAGCCTTAAGCTTAGATTTTGTTTTTGCTACTATATACTTTATGTCTTTTCTGCCAGTAGAAAATATACTTAAATTATAAGACTATTATAACTTCTCTAACTTATACCAACCGTTAATTTCGTTATCACTTATTAATCTATTAAAAAAAACCTCATACATACATATAATCTAAGGATGTTAATAATCTGCAACTCACTTAACACCCACTTTATAGACAGTTCTACACTATTCTCAGAGTTGGATAGCGACGCTAACCTTGACCATCTCGATAATTATCCGTCAGATTTCTATACTTCCTCGGACCACGTGTAACAAAACGGCATATACGTATTTCCAACTCACAATGGCCTAGACTTATTCAGAACTGACAAACCAAGGAACAGTATTCAAGAGTACAATTAACTATCTACAGTTAGGCAATGCAGCCCTGAATACATTAAATGCGGAAGGGAGAGCTTTAAACCGACCTGTTCAGAGCTAATAAGACAAAAAGCTCAGAAAATCGAGCGAAACGGACGGTTGCATAACAGCGGTCAGAGAGTGTGTTAAACGTAGCGGATTTGTCAAGTTGCGATATGCCAATAAGAAGAGGTAGGATGGGCTCTAACCATTATGGAAAATCTTAAGTATAGCCTTATGTGACGACCCTGTAGGCTGTCACTTAGGCTGGGGCAGCCCGATAAATCTCCCGCAGAAGGAACAGTGCGAAAGGATAGCGTACACCGTCTAGGCGCACTGGGCTAGGGATGTAAAGACCTAAAGCCCCTATAACTAGTAAGAAAGTGCTTAGTGGTCCATAAGGACTGATAACATTAAGCACTGTTTAGTTAACTGCTTAGCTGTAATTACGTAGTGCACTACTAAGTATAATAAGCTAAGTAAGGTATAAAGTACCTCTTAGTTAATTAGTATAAATAGTTATAATTATGTTTATAACTACTATAAGGGACTTTAATTCCTTACGTTAATATTTAATTATTTATTTATATCCTACTGTTCAGACTTACCTTTATATATTATAGCGATAATAATGTGACGACCCTGCAGGCCGTCACTTAGGCCAGGGCGGCCTGACGAATCCCCCGCAGAAGGGACAGTGCGGAAAGACGGTGCACACCGTCCGGGCGCATTGGGCTAGGGGTGTAAAGACCCGAAGCCCCTACGACTAATAAGGTGCTGCTTGTAACATGCTAAGTACTTATATTATAAGTAGAAGAGACTTTATAAGCAGAACGCTCGTGTGGTGTAAAGTGCTCGCACTATAAGCACTTACAGTATTATAAGCAAGGTATAAAATACCTTCTAGCTAGTTAATATAGATAGCTATAGTTATGCTTATAACTATAGTAAGGGACCTTAGTTCCTTACGCTAATATTTAATTATTCATTTATGTCTTACTATTCAGACTTACCTTTATATATTATAGTGATAGCGACCTATAGTGATATTAAACCCCTGTCTAAAAGTGTTAACTTAATAAGCTGTCTTTAGAACGCCCCTTACCTATTAATGTCTTATTATACATTCTGTCTTAACCTATACCAGTCCTTTTAAGGCCTGTGTTAGGTATAGGTTATAATACGATATTAATGTTAAGTTTTAAACGCTGTTTATTAAATTCCCAGATATTACCTCTCTCTTATTAACATATTAACTTTTAGAAAAGGAAAGGAGATTAAGGAGGTGTAAGTTTAACTTTAGCTCCCTATTATTAATAAGTTAGCTACACGCTTTAAAAACTTAAACCTTAATTAATAGGGACTAGTTAAGGAACTTAATAAAGCCTTCTTAAGAGACATTAAAAGCTATATTAGTCTTATTAAGAAACTCTAGGTATAACTTAACGTTATTAAACTGGAGAATAATAACCTTAAAGGCTTATAAAAGAAATAAGTAAAGCTCCTTTTACCCTTACGCTTTAAGGGAGACTTTACGTAACTAGAGTCCTGGATAGCTTAACTTTAAAGTTATATCACCTACTATAACGAATAGTTCTTTAAAAAAAAAGGAAAGGTCAGGTTTGCCAGAGCCTTATTAAATAAAGTAACCACTTATTAGTATAAACCCCATATGAAAATAATTAATAACCTCTCTTTAAATAAAGTATATAAAAAGGCCCCCGAGATATAGGCCCTCTTTAATAACTTTAATATATTTGTTAACTAACTCTAGACTGAGTTTAAAGAACTAGATACCTTTAAGCAGGTTAAGTAACGCTTTATAACTTTAAAACAGACGTCCTTAATCCTTAAGTTCTCTACACACTTTAAACTAGAAGTAGTAAAGACTAAGCTTAGTTAAAAGGCCCTGGTAATGCTATTTTAAAGTAATTTAAAGGAGCACGTTATTAGAGACTTTTATTAAAAGGACTAACTGGACCGTTTTTAAGAACTAATTAAGATAGTTATTAAAGTTAATAATCGGTATTATAATCACTATTATTAGAAGAACTTCTAAAAGAAACAGACCCCTTACTAATAAAGTAAGCTAAAGAAGGGGAACCAGTTAACTATAATAGGTTACTATCTTAAGTTAATGGACATTAATATAATAAACTGTTAAAATTAACCTAACTGTAATAAGCTTTAACGATAATAGTAATAAAAGCAGCTTAAAGACCTATTATAAATTTAATACTTTAATTATAATAAGAAAGGTTATATAGTATAGTAATACCCGTTATTAAAGTAAGTTAATTAAAAACCCGTCTTAAAAGGAGGAAAGCATATTAGATTTAACTTAAAAGATATCTATATTAAGATAACAGGTAACGAAGAAGACTACACCTAGATAAATAAGTGTAACTTAAGAGATGAGGAAAAAGAAGAGGAAGAACCCCAGGATATAGTATACCTAATCCTTAAAGGTGTTTTAGAAAAGTTAGTTATAAAGGTACAGGTTATAAAAGATTAACTTTAAAGTGGAAACTTAAAACCACTAAAGGTGTAGGTTATTAAAGACTAACTTTAAGAAGAAATGTTCCAGTTAGTTATTACAGGCCTTAAAAACCTCACCTTATAAGCCTAGGAACTAAGGAAGTTTAAAAAGGACCTTAACTTAAAAGTTATTAAGATAGTAAAAGGAGTTAAAAAACTAGCCCTCCAGGTTACTTAGACAGTAAAGTAAGCTTTAAAAGGTGAAAGAGAATAAACTAAGAGAATTAAACTAAAGAAACGGAAGTTCTTCTTAATAATACCCCTTAAGACCCTTAAACACTTTAAGTATATTAAGTGGATTAATACCCTTACCTTACTAAAAGAAGGACAGCTTAAATAGCTGCCCTGTATTAAAGCCAGTATACTTTAAACTAATACTTTAAGGGTCCTTTAAGAAGGTATAAAGTAAGTATATTAACAGAGGGTTTAAAAGCTAAAGGAAAAACACTAGGAGCTAGTAGATAAAATAAAGGACCTAAGGGTTAAAGGCCTTATTATGACGTTTAAGGATAAGGTAATGGAAATTAAGTTATAACTTTATAATAAAGTTTACTTTATTAATTAACTTAAATATTAACTTATTAAAAAAGATTATTTTATAGAAGAATAAGCTGGGTTACTGTTACTTAAGTTTTAAGAAAAGGTTTAGGAGAAGTAATGTATGTAAAGGTAAGTGGAAAAAGAGAAGAAATAAAACACCACTTCCCTTATTCTATACTTTATAACTATAACACTTATAGTTAACGTTAACCACCCTAATTATAAGGATATACTGTGGATTAATTATATGTATAACGACTATGCTTTTAACTAGTATTACAGACTAAAGGCCCTTTATAACCATTTCCCCAGTGTACGGAAACGGGATTACATTATTATAAAAGTAAAGTTAGAACCAGCCCATTACTAGGTTTCCTACTCCTTAATAAGAGAATCTAGTAATAAGCAGAAGGTCACTATAATTAACTAGGCTACTGTAACGTGCTGGCAAGGAGGGGTATTTAATAACTGCCTAGTTATAACGTGTTTATTATATCTTAATAGAAAAGTTAAAGAATAATAAAAGCGGGAAGATTACTAACAGATTTAAAAGTAAAAAGACATTATTATAATCTAAGCTTAAAGAGTGTATTATTAACTTATTAAGGACTTTAGGAATATTATACCGTTTAAAGTTAATTAGACGTTAAGGTGTGAAAACTTAGGAAAAGTTAACCATTAGGTTTATTAAAGCTGCCTGTTTTTCTAAAAGGAATTAGGAAAAGGCTACAGGCCCTTTAAAAGGGCTGGAAACCAGTAGTTTACTAGTTAGTAAAAACCTTAAGAAGAAGGAGAGGTATTTAAAGGTTAGGTTAGATAAAACCTTAAAGACAGATAATTATTATAACTTAGATGTTAAAGGAGTATAAGTATTATTCTGTTAATGTTAATATAATAGATAAAAGAGGGAGGCTGTTTAAAGTAAAAGTAGTAATTAATAATAAAAGTGCTTTTAACCTAATATACCCCTTATTAGTTAACTGAAGGAAACTCCTTAATAAAGAGTATAAAAAGGTTATTCCTATTTGAAATGGAGAAGGAGGCCTGTACCAGTATAATAACGGTAAAGTTACCTATTACTTACCACTCTTAATTAAAATGGATAAGGATAAATAATAAGTGGACTTTAACGTTACACTAATCGTAGGATATAATATAATCCTAAGTTTACCTTAGCTGGAAAAATATAACCCTGTGATTAACTAGAGGAGTGGCTACCTCACCTTTAGTAAGTCCCCTAACTGTAATTACTGTTTAAAGAAAGCTAAAAAGGCATTAAATTACCCTAAAGTTACATAAAGCACTTAAAAGTACGTTAAACCTTTAAAATTAAGTATAGTTTAAGTTAGGTTTACTAAGATAGTTAAAGGATTAAAAGGTTTACTATATTACCTAAATAATAATTTAAAAGGTAAAAAGAAGTTAAAAGCTAATTTACAGATAAGTAAAAAAGTTAACTTATTTAAAGTACCTGTAAAATATAAGAAGTTCACCTTATTTTAAAAAAAGATACTGTAATTACTAAACCACAGACTATAGGACTACGAAATTAAGTTAAAACTGGAAGTGAAGCTTTACAGCTTTTAACTTTACTATTTAAACCCTTAATAAGCTAAGGCCTTATAAAAGTATGTTAATAAAAATTTAAAAAACAGGTTTATTATAAAGTCCCAATCCCCAGCAGGGTATTTAATGCTGTTTATCTTAAGGAAGGGAGACGGTAAATTATATATAGTTATTAATTACTAAACATTAAATAAGGATATAATTAAAAACTGTTACTTATTACCACTTATTACGGAAATGTAAGAACGGATTATTAAGGTAAATTGGTTCTCTAGCCTTAATTTCCCTATAGGATTTAATTATGTTAGAGTGAAGGAAGAGGATAAGTATAAAACGGCTTTTTAAACTTGTAATAGGTATTACCAGTACTGTGTTATGTTAATAAGATTAATAAATACCCCTGTGACTTTTTAAGGCCTTATTAACAGTGTTCTTTACCCCTTCCTTAATAAGTTTATCTTTATATATTTAAATAACGTTTTAATTTATTCTAAAACTTTAAAAGAACATTAAAAGTATATATAATAGGTTTTAATAGCTTTTAAAAAAATAAAGCTAATAGTAAACCTGGAAAAAAGCCACTTCCACATTTAGGAATTAAACTATTTAAGGTTTAAAATAACCCCTGGAAGGCTTAAAATGTAATTAGAGAAGATAGAGGCAGTTAGGGATTAACTTACTTTAAAGAACTAAAAAGAGTTATAAGCCTTTATTAGCTTTATAAACTTTTATTACTGTTTTATTAGGTATTTTACGAAAATTGTAAGACTACTTTATAAATTTACAGGTAAAGGAAAGCCGTTTAAGTAGATTAATAAATAGTAGAAGGTGTTTAAAGACCTTAAATATACCTTTATTACAGCGTTAATTTTAACCCTCCCTAATTTCTTAAAGCCTTTCTAAGTAAAAATAGACTCCTTAGAGTTCGTAATCGGTAGAGAACTTAGTTAAATCTAAGATAACGGGAAACGTCACCCAGTTACCTTCTTATTAAAAGGAATCCACAGTTTAACCTTATAATATCTAATCTATAATAAGGAACTAATAGTAATTATTTAATACTTTACTAAATGGGCATTATATTTAAGTGGTATAAAAGAACCAGTTTAGGTCTTTTTAAACTATAATAACCTCTGGTACTTCTTAATTAAGGAACTTAATTTATAATAAGTATAATAAGTAGAATTAATAACCCTGTTCCACTTCTAGATTTACCATGTTAAAGGAAAAGATAATAGGTAAGCTAATACCCTTAATTGGAGATAGGATTATAAGGATACTAATCTGGTCTTAATCCCTGTTACTATATTTAATAAAGCAGAAAATAGCACCTTAAAACACACGTTATAAGTATCAGATAACTGGATATTAAAATAAACTATTAACGTTTATATAAACTTATAAATAAAGTATAATATTTATTAGTAATAACAGGACTTTTAAATAAAAAAGTTAATAAAAGGAACCTGTAAGTATAAATACCCCTTAAGAGACTTTTTAGGGCACCTGTAAGACTGTAATAAGGAGTGCCTAAAGTATTTAAATTATAATAAAACTGATTATTAGTTAGAACAGTTATTAAAAGGTGTAGATAGTGTGTTTAAACCAGGAGTAAAGCTTTAGTATTAAGAGAAACTGTATATTTATAACCTAATTAAAAGAAAGGAGTACGTCCAGCAGGTTTATAAGTCTTGACTTAAAGGATATATAGGCTAAGTTAAGACTTTTATATAGGTTTAATAAATGTACACCTTCTTAAGAATAAAGAAGCTGGTTAAGGAAGTGGTTAATAACTGTAATATCTATTATAGGAAGTAAAATTGACGTTATAAGTTATATAAACTTCTTAAACCACTCCTTATACTACAGGTGTTATAAAGCTCCATCTTACTTAACTTTATTACTAGGATCCTAGAGTTTAAAGACCTTATTATAGGAGTTACCTATAACCAGATCCTTATAGTGGTTAATAAATTAATAAAATAGGTTTACTTTTTACAAACCTTAAAGGATATAACAGTGGAGTAACTTACTTATATCTTTAAAAAAGAGGTAGTTTTATAACACCTTTAGCTAGATAATATTATTACAGATTAAGATAAGTTAATTATGTTAAAGTTCTAATAAGGATTAATGTAAAAAATAAGTGTGAAAAGTAAGCTTTTAATAACGTTCCACCCACAGATAAACGGTTAAATAAAGCAAGTTAATTAGATATTTATAACGTATTTTTAAACTTACGTTAACTTTAAATAAGATAATTAACTTAAGTTATTATTAATAGCACAGATAACTTATAACATAACGTTAGTTAAGTTAACAAGTATATTATTATTCTTCACTAATTACAGTAAGGAGCCTAAGCTCCGTTAAAGCCCACCTACCAGCGCCCCCTAAGCCACAGTCCACGTAAACTAAATGTAAAAGCTATATAACCACTTATAAACCAAACTTAAGTTTATACGTGAACAAATAAAAAAGTTTACTAATAAATATTAAACTAAATAACTAATGCTTAAGAAAGGACTTTATTATAATAGTAAATAAGTTAAAGGACTGACTTTTTAAAAGGGGGATTATATCTACCTTTTTTCACAAAACCTATATTTAAAACAACCTAATAAGAAGTTTAACTTTAAAAGGTATAAACTGTTTTAAATTAAGAAAAAGGTTACTACCTTTAATTATAAATTAAACTTACTTATAAGTATAAAGGTATGGATTAAGGTTTTTTATATCTCACTTTTAAAACCTGCTTTAAAAGGAGTTCCTTTAGAAAAGAAGATTAAGATTAACGCTAATAAGGATAAGTACGATATTAAGGAAGTTATAAATTTATAAAAGGGAAAGAACACATTTAAATATCTTATTAAATAGTTAGATTACGGCCTTAAAGGTAACTTATAAAAGCTAATTAAAAATCTTAAGTGTTTAAACCTGATTATGGAGTTTTACTGAAAAAATCCAGATTAATTAAAATTAACGATAAGAATTAGAAATAAAATAAGATCTGACATTTAAACTATTATATTAAAGAGTAAGACTATTATAGGATTTAGAGCCTGAGAAGCGGCAGGAAACTCCTTAATAAGTATAGGAGGATATTTGTTAAAACCCTTAACCAGGGTTATAAGGACCTTAAACTTAATAAGGAGGCAGGGCTTTTAAAGCTCCCAGTAAGCTTTATATAAAAATAAGTACTGTTAAGAAAGGAAGTTAGTAAAAAAGAAAAATAAGTAAAAAAAAAAGTTACTTTAAACCCTTTAGCTTTAAAGAGTGAGGATTTAAAGTGATAGAAGATCTTTATGGGACTTAAACTTACAGCCTTTTATTCTTAAAAGAAAGGAAGTTATAAATTAAGTTATAAAGCGACTGTTTACTATAAAGACCCTATTAGAAAGTTCCCTTAATTAAAAGACTCTACATCTTTAAAAAAGGCGTCCAGCCTAACCTCCTTACTTTTCTGGAACTTTAATAACTCTACTTTATAACTAAACACCTTTGCAGCCTGGTCCTTAAGGCGGGACTGTTGTTTATAAAGACGTGTTAGGCGCGTTAACGCCTTTTAAAGCTTAATAATGGCTTTATAAAGCTGTTAAGTAGTAGATTTAACTTATAAGTTAAAGTTTTGCTTTTTAATAAAAAAAGCCTTTAACTTCGCATTATTAATATTAAAAACGTTATATTAAGAAGGCTGATACCTTTCCAGGTAGTAATTGTAACTATCAGACCGGTTCGAAACTTAGCAGATAAGTAGAGGGTTGGCAGATTTATAAAAAGAATAAAGGGACATTTTGCTATTAAACGCGTGTGTATAAGCTGTAAGGTTTAAATAGTAATTAGTGCTTTTACCTTATTCCTGTTTTAAAACCTAGGAACTGGATATTTATTATATGGTGAAATGGTGAAAGGAGAAACTTACCTTTTAATTTTTTATGGGAAAAGAATGTTAAAGAGGGGGAATTATGTGACGACCCTGTAAGCTGTTACTTAGGCTAGGGCGGCCTGACGAATCCCTTATAAAAGGGATAGTGTAGAAAGACGGTACACACCGTCTGGGTATATTAAGCTAAGGGTGTAAAGACTTAAAGCCCTTATAACTAATAAGGTGCTGCTTATAGCATGCTAAGTGCTTATATTATAAGCAGAAGAGACCTTATAAGCAGAACGCTTACGTGGTGTAAAGTGCTCACACTATAAGCACTTACAGTATTATAAGTAAGGTATAAAGTACCTTTTAGCTAATTAGTATAGATAGCTATAGTTATGCCTATAACTACAGTAAGGGACCTTAGTTCCTCACGTTAGTATTTAATTATTCATTTATATCCTACTGTTTAGACTCACCTTTATATATTATAGTAATAGCAACCTATAGTGACATTAAACCCCTGTCTAGGAGTGCTAGCTTAATAAGCTGTCTTTGGAACGCCCTTTACCTGTTAGCGTCCTGCCATACGTTCTGTCTTAACCCACGCTAGTCCTCTTAAGGCCTATGTTGGGTGCAGGTTGTAATAAATAACCTACAGTAATATTAAACCCTCCTGTTTAAAAGTGCTAACTTAATAAACCGTCTTCAGAACACCCCTTACCTATTAACGTCTTACTATACGTTCTGTCTTAACTTACGCCAGTCCTTTTAAAGCTTATATTAAGTGTAAGTTATAATATAATACTAACGTCCCAGTTTTAAATACTGTTTATTAAATTCCTAGACATTACCCCTCTCCTACCACTAACATATTAACTTTTAGAAAAGGTAAGGAGCTTAAGGAAACGTAAACTTAGCCTCAGCTCCCTATTATTAATAAGTTAGTTATATAACTTAAAAAGTTAAACCTTAACTAATAGAGACTAATTAAGGAACTTAATAAAACCTTCTTTAAAGACATTAAAAGCCACATCAGTCTTATCGAGAAACTTTAAGCTTAACTTAACGCTGTTAAGTTAAAGAATAACAACCTTAAAAGCTTACAGAAGAAACGAGTAAAACTCCTTTTACTGTCACGCTTTAAAGGAGACTTTACATAACTAAAGTCTTAAATAATCTAGCTTTAAAGTTATATTACTTATTATAATAAGCAGTTCTTTAAAGAAGAAGGAAAAGTCAGGTTTATTAGAGCTTTATTAAATAAAGTAGCAGCTCGCTAATATAAACCCCATATTAAGACAATTAACGACCTCTTTACAGATAAAGCGTATAAAGAGGCCCTTAAGACTTAGGCCCTTTTCAACAACTTTGACGTATTTATTAACTAACTCTAGACTAAATTTAAAGAACTAGATACCTTAAGACAGGTTAAATAACGTTTTATAACCTTAAGACAGACGTCCTTAGTCCTTAAGTTCTCCACACGTTTTAAATTAGAAGCAGTAAAAACTAAACTTGGTTAAAAGGCCTTAGTAATACTATTCTAAAGCAGTCTGAAAGAGTATATTATTAGAGACCTTTACTAAAAGGATCGACTAAACTATCTTCAGGAGTTAGTTAAGATAGCTATTAAGGCCGATAACTAGTATTATAATTACTATCACTAAAAGAACTTCTAAAAGGAATAAGCTCCTTAATTAAGTAAACTTAAGAAAGAGAACTAATTAACTATAACAGGTTACTACTTTAAGTTAATAGATATTAAATAGTAAACCGTTAGAACTAACTTAACTATAATAAACCTTAATGATAATAACAGCAGAAGTAACTTAAGGACTTATTATAGGTTTAATACTTTAATTACAGTAAGAAAGGCTATATAGTATAACAGTACCTATTATTAAAATAAGTCAGTTAGTATTATAACCTGCACTTAACACAGGCCTTAAGAGGACTGGCGCAGGTTAAGACAGAACGTATAGCAGGACGCTAACAGGTAAGGGGCGTTTTAAAGACGGCTTATTAAGTTAGCACTCCTAGATGGGGGGTTTAATGTCACTGTAGGTCGTTATTACTATAATACATAGAGGTAAGTCTGAACAGTAAGATATAAATAAATAATTAAATACTAGCGTAAGGAACTAGAGTCCCTTATAGTAGTTATAGGCATAACTATAATTATTTATATTAACTAGCCAGAGGTACCTTATACCTTACTTAATAATCTGTTACTTAGTAAGGAATTAAGTAACCTGTTATTAAGCACTCCTTACTTAAAGGTTCCTTAGATATTTAATAGGTAAACACTCCTGCTAAGACTGAGTAACTGCTAATTAGTTGTAAGGGCTTTAGGTCTTTACACCCCTAGCCTAATATACAGTACTGTGTGTACTGTCTTTTTGCACTATTCTTTATACGGGGGATTTATCAGGCCGCTCCGGCTTAAGTAACAGCCTACAGGGTCGTTATATAATTCCCCCTCTTTAACGTTCTTTTTCCATAAAAAACCTTAGTAAAAGCGTTTCTTCTTTCTTAACGTAACTATACCTGTTAACTGTGTATAAAAGTGCACTTTAAAAAACAGTACCTTTTATCACCGTAACCTTACAGACTTTACTTTAACTTTTAAATCGCAAATGTCGCCTTATAATCGTTATTTTTTAAAATCGCTTTCTTATCTCATTACTACATAATTAAATAGCTACTTTAAATGTTTACTAATAAGGGCTTTGTCTTTATGTAACGCGTTTAGTTACAGTAACGTTTTCCTCTAGCAGCTCCTTTCTAAAAAGTGCCATCTCGACGCTAAGTATAACACTGTTATACGGAACTTAAAGTTAAAAACCCAAAAGCTCCACAAAGCTATTACTTAACTTAAACGGATTGAAACCTAGCGTTATAAGATAAAGGAGTGAGCTTTTTCTACGTTTAGTTAGGAGGCAGAGATCTTCCGTTTCTAGAAGTAGGAGAAGGCCCGTCTAGCTACTCCTCCTAAGGCTAACAAGTCCTTTAACTAAGAAGGCTTTCTAATAGGAACACCTGCCAGTTCTTTTTCTAAAGGGTCGCCACAGCTAATAACCTCTTCTTAACTTAATTTATAACTTCTTTCCTCTTACAGTTCTGTAGGACAGCAATAACATACTTATTTCTTTTACTAACTTTTTTTTTTTTAACGGTACTTGTAAAACTTTAAAGGCCTGGCCTCCTTATAAAGTCTAAGGTCCTTTTAACCCTAGTTAAGTTTTCTAATAAATATCCTTCCATACCTATTAAGGAGTTTCCTACCACTTCTTAAGCTTTAAATCCTGTAGTGGTTTTACTTTTCAGTTTAATAATTTAAATATCAGATCTTATCTTATTTTTCTGTTCCCTAAGTAAATTAATTAATTTACCTCCTTAAAGTTACACTAACTGGTTTAACCTTCACTTTACATTCTTTATAAGTGGTTTTAATCAGTCTAGATTCTTTCAGTAAAACTCTATAATCAGGTTTAGGCATTTAAGGTTTTTAATTAACTCTTATAAGTTACTTTTAAAGCCGTAATTTAACCACTTAATAAGATATTTAAACGTATTCTTTCCCTTCTGTAAATCCACAACTTCCTTAACGTCGTATTTATCCTCGTTAACATTAATCTTAATCTTCTTTTCTAAAGGAACTCCCTTTAAGGTAGGTTTTAAAAGTGAGATGTGAAAAACCTTAATCCGCACCTTTATACTAATAGGTAAGTTTAATTTATAATTAAAGGTAGTAACCTTTTTCTTAATTCAAAACGGTCTATACCTTTTAAAGTTAAGCTTCTTACTAGGTCGTTTTAAATACAGGTTTCGTAAAAAAAGGTAAACATAATCCCCCTCTTAAAAAGTCAGTCCTTCAACTTATTTACTATTGTAATAAAGTCCTTTCTTAAACACTAGTTACTTAATTTAGTGTTTATTAATAAACTTTTTCATTTGTTTACGTATAAACTTAAGTTTAACTTACAGGTGGTTATATAGTTCCTATATCTAATCTGTATAAATTACAACTTAAGGGGTATTAGTAAGTAGGCCTTAACAGAGCTTAAGCTCCTTATTATAGTTAATAAAGAATAGTGATATACTTGTTAACTTAACTAGCGTTATATTATAAGCTATTTATACTGTTAGTAATAGCTTAAGCTAATTATCTTATTCGAAATTAACGTAAGCTTAAAGATACGTTATAAGTATCTAATTAACTTGCTCCGTTTAGCCATCCGTCTATAGGTAGAATGCTGTTAAAAGCTTACTTTTCACACCTATTTTTTATATTAACCCTTACCAGAACTTTAATATAATTAACTTATCTTAATCCGTAACGATATTATCTAACTAGAGGTATTATAAAATTACCTCTTTCTTAAAGACGTAAGTAAGTTACTCTGCTGTTATATCCTTTAAGGTTAGTAAAAAGTAAGCCCACTTTATCAATCTGTTAACTATTATAAGGATCTAATTATAAGTAACTCTTATAACAGGGTCCTTAAACTCTAGAATCCTGGTAACGAAGTTAAGTAAAATTAAGCTCTATAACGCCTGTAATATAGGGAGTGGTTTAAAGAGCCTATATAGCTTATAATGCCGATTCTACTTTTAATAACAGATATTACAGTTATTAACCACTTCCTTAACTAGCTTCTTTATTCCCAGGAAGGCGTACACTTACTAAGCTTACATAAAGGTCTTAACTTAACTTATATATCTTTTAAGTTAAGACTTATAAGCCTGCTAGATATACTCCTTCCACTTATCTAAGTTGTAAATATATAGTTTCTCTTAATATTAAAGCCTTACTCCTGGTTTAGGCGCACTATTTACACCTTCTAACAGCTATTCCAGTTAATAACTAGTTTTGTTATAGTTTAAGTGCTTTAAATATTCCTTTTTACAGTCTTACATATACCTTAAAAAGTCTCTTAAAGGGCACTTATACTTACAGGTGCCTTCCACTAGCCTCCTTACTTAAAAGTCTTATTATTACTAATAAACGTTATACTTTATTTATAAGTTTATATAAACGTTAATAATTTATTCTAACGTCTAGTTATTTAACACTTATAACGTGTGTTTTAACGTGCTGTTCTTTACTTTATTAAATATAATAATAAGGATTAGGACTAGATTAATATCCTTATAATCCTGTCTTTAATTAAAAACATTAGCTTGCTTATTATCTTTCCCTTTAACGTAGTAAATCTAGAAGTGGAACAGGGCTATTAACTTTACCTATTATACTTATTATAGGTTAAATTCCTTTATTAAGAAGTACTAGAGGTTATTATAATCTGAAAAGACCTAAACCAGTTCTTCCGTACCGCTTAAATATAATACCTATTTTATAAAGCATTAAATAATCGTTATCAGTTCCTTATTATAGATTAGATATTATAAAGCTGGCCTGTAAATTCCTTTTAATAAGAAGGTAACTAGGTGGCGTTTCCTATTATCTTAAACTTAACTAAGTTCTCTACTAATTACAAATTCTAAGGAGTCTGTTTCAACTTAGAAAAGCTTTAAGAAATCAGGGAGGGCCAGGACTAATACTGTAATAAAAGCGTGCTTAAAGTCCTTAAACACCTTTTATTATCTATTAATCCACTTAAACAGTTTACCCTCTCTTATAAGCTTATATAATAGTTTTATAACCTTTATAAAGTACTTAATAAAACATTAATAAAAGTTTGTAAAGTTAATAAAGGCTTATAACTCTTTTTAATTCTTTAAAGTAAACCAGTCCCTAACTACCTTTATCTTCTCTAATTATATTTTAAGCTTTCTAAGGGTTACCTTAAACCTTAAATAATTTAGTTCCTAAATATAAAAGTGGCTCTTCTCCAGATTTACTATTAGCTTTACTTTCTTAAAAGCTGTTAAAACCTGTCACATATGCTTTTAGTGTTCTTTTAAAGTTTTAGAATAAATTAAAACGTTATCTAAATATATAAAGATAAACTTATTAAGGAAGGGGTAGAGAACACTGTTGATAAGGCCTTAGAAAGTTATAGGGGCATTTATTAATCCCATCAGTATAACTTAATACTAATAATACCTGTTATAAGTTTGAAAGGCTATTTTATACTTATCCTTTTCCTTCACTTTAACGTGGTTAAATCCTATAGGGAAATTAAGGCTGGAGAACCAGTTTACCTTAATAATCCGTTCTCACATTTTTATAATAAATAATAGTGGGTAACGGTTCTTAATTATATCTTTATTTAACGTTTAGTAATTAATAACTATATATAACTTACTATCTCCCTTCCTTAGGACAAATAACACTAAGTACCTTATTAAAGACTGGGACTTTATAATAAACCTGTTCTTTAAGTTTTTATCAACATACTCCCTTAAGGCCTTAGCTTATTAGGGGTTTAAATAGTAAGGCTAGAAGTTACAGAGTTTCGCTCCTAGCTTTAACTTAATTTTATAATCTTATAATTTATAATCTGATAATTATAATATCTTCTTTCAGAACAGGGTAAACTTCCTATATTCCACAGGTACTTTAAATAAGTCAACTTCTTTACTTATCTGTAAATTAGTTTTTAACTTCTCTCCACCTTTTAAATCGTTATTTAGGCAGTGTAATAGACCTTTTAATCCTTTAACTATCTTAATAAACCTAACTTAAACTGTATTTAATTTTAAGGGTTTAACGTGCTTTTAAGTGTTTTATACATCTTTAAAGTAATTTAAAGCCTTTTTAACTTTCTCTAAACAGTAATTATAATTAGGGGACTTACTAAAGGTAAGGTGGCTACTCCTCTAGTTAATTACAGGGTTATACTTTTCCAGCTAAGGTAGACTTAAGATTATATTATAACTTATAATTAATATAACGTTAAAGTTTACTTATTATTCGTCCTTATCTACTTTAATTAAAAGTGGTAAATAATGGGTGACTTTACCGTTATTATATTAATATAAACCTCCTTCTTTATTTTAAATAGGAATAGCCTTTTTATACTTTTTATTAAGGAGTTTCCTTTAATTAACTAGTAAGGGGTATATTAGGTTAAAAGCACTCCTGTTATTAATTATTACTCTTACCTTAAACGGCCTCCCTTTTCTGTCTGTTATATTAATACTAACAGAATAATACTTATACTCTTTTAACATTTAAGTTATAACAATTATCTATCCTTAAGGTCTTATCTAACCTAACCTCTAAATACCTCTTCTTCTTCTTAGGGTTTTTACTAACTAGTAAACTACTAGTTTCCAGCCCTTCTAAAGGGCCTACAACCTTTTCTTAACTCCTTTTAAAAAAACAGGTAGCTTTAGTAAACTTAGCGATTAACTTTCTTTAAGTTCTCACACCTTAATGTCTAATTAACTTTAAACAGTACAATATTTTAAAAGTCTTTAATAAGATAATAATATACTTTATAAAACTAAATTACAGTAATATCTTTTTACTCTTAAATCCATTAGTAATCTTCCCACTTCTACTATTCTCTAGCTTTTCTGTAGAGATATAATAAACACGTTACAACTAAGTAGTTATTAAATACTCCTCCTCGCTAACATATAGCAGGGGCTTAATTAACTACAGTAACCTTCCACTTATTACCAGATTCTCTTATTAGGGAGTAGGAGACTTAATAATAGGCCGGTTCTAACTCTACTCTTATAACGGTATAATCCCGTCTTTATATACTTAAGAAGTGGTTATAAAAGGCCTTAAGCCCACAATGCTAGTTAAAAGTGCAGTCGTCGTACATATAATCAACCTACAGTATATCTCTATAATTAAGGTGGTTAATATTAACTACTAGTACTACGGTTATAAAGTACGGAACAGGGGAAGTAATATCTTATTCTTTTCCTTCTTCCACTTACCTCTAAGTACGTTATTTCTCCCAAACCTCTTCTTAAAATTCAGGTAATAATAACCCAGCTTATTCTTCTACAAAATGGTTTTCTTTAATAAGGTGGTATTTAAGCTAATTAGTAAAGTAAACTTTATTATAAAGTTACAACCTAATTTCCACCACTCTATCCTTTAACGTCATAATAAGGCCTTTAACTTACAGGTCCTTTATTTCATTTACTAACTCTTAATATTTCTCCTCCAGCTCCTAAACCCTCTATTAATATACTTACTTTATACTTTCTTAGGGAACCTTTAAGGTACCAGTTTAAGGTACTCCAGCTTTAATATAGGGTAGCTATCTAAGCTGTCCTTCTTCTAGGGAGGTAAGGGTGTTAATCCACTTAGTATGCTTAAAGTATTTAAAAGTCTTAAAGGGTATTGTTAAAAAGAACTTCCGTTTTTCCAGTTTAATTCTCTTAATTTGCTCTTTTTTACCTTTTAAGGCTTACTTCACCGTCCAGGTAACCTAAAAGGCTAGTTCTTTAACTCCTTTTACCATCTTAGTGATTTTTAAGTTAGGGTCTTTCCTGGATTTCCTTAATTCCTAGGCTTATAAGGTAAGGTTTTTAAGGCCTGTAACAGCTAACCGAAATATCTCTTCTTAAAGTTAGTCTTTTATAACCTATACCTTTAATAATTTTAAGTTTCTACCTTAAAATCAGTCTTTTATAACCTGTACCTTTATAGCTAACTCTTTTAAAACACCTTTAAAGACTAGGTATATTATATCTTAAGGTTCTTCTTCTTCTTTTTCCTTATCTCCTATATTACACTTATCTATCTAAGTGCAGTTTTCTTTATTATTTACTATCTTAATATGGATATCTCTTAAGTTAAACTTAACGTGCTTTCCTCCTTTTAAAACGGGTTTCTAACTAACTTACTTTAATAACAGACATTACCGTACTATATATCTTTTCTTATCACAGTTAAAGTATTAAACCTGTAATAAGTCCTTAGATTACTTCTATTACTGTTATTGTTAAAGCTTATCACAGTTAGGTTAATTTTAACAGTTTACTATACTAATATCTATTAACCTAAGGTGGTAACCTGTTACGGTTAACTAGTTCCCCTTTTTAAGTTTATTTAGCTAGTAAGGGGTTTATTCTTTCCAGAAGTTCTTCTAATAATAGTGATTATAATACCGATTATTAGCCTTAATGGCTATCTTGACTAGTTTTTATAAATGGTCCAGTCGGTCTTCTTAATAAAGATCTCTAATAATATATTCCTTTAAACCACTTTAAAATAGCATTACTAAGGCCTTTTAATTAAGTTTAATCTTTACTACTTTTAATTTAAAGCGTGTGGAGAAATTAAGGACTAAAGACGTCTACCTTAAGGTTATAAGCCGTTATTTAGCTTACCTAAAGGCGTCTAGTTCTTTAAACTTAATTTAAAGTTAGTTAATAAAAACGTTAAAGTCGTTAAAAAAGGCCTAGGTCTTAGGGGCCTTTTTACGTGCTTTGTTTATAAAGAGGTTATTAATTATCTTTATATAGGGTTTATACCAGTAAGTAGTTACTCCGTTTAGTAAAGCTCTAATAAACCTGACCTTTCCTTCTTCCTTAAAGAATTACTTATTATAATAGGTAATATAGCTTTAAAGCTAGGCTATCCAGGACTCCAGCTACGTAAAGTCTCCTTTAAAACGTGATAGTAGGGAGAGCTTTACCCATTTTTTTTATAAACCTCTTAAGTCGTTATTCTCCAGTTTAACAGCGTTAAGCTAGGCTTAAAGTTTCTTAATAAGACCGATACGGCTTTTAATGTCTCTAGGGAAGGTTTTATTAAATTCTTTAACCAGTCCTTATTAGTTAAGGTTTAAATCCTTAAGGTGTACAGCTAACTTATTAATAATAAGGAGTTAAAGTTAGGCTTATACCTCCTTAATCTCCTTACCTTTTTTAAAGGTTAATATGTTAGTAGGAGGGAGGTGGTGTCTGGGAATTTAATAAACAGCATTTAAAACTTAACGTTAATATTATATTACAACCTACACCTAATATAGGCCTTAAAAGGACTAGCACGGGTTAAGACAGAATATATAGCAGGACGTTAATAGGTAAAAGGCGTTCTGAAGACGGCTTATTAAGTTAACACTCCTAAACGGGGGGTTTAATGTCACTATAGGTCGTTATTACTATAATATACAAAGGTGAGTTTAAACAGTAAGATATAAATAAACAATTAAATATTAGCGTAAGGAATTAGAGTCCCTTATAATGGTTATAGGTATAACTATAACTATCTATACTAACTAACTAGAGGTACCTTATACCTTACTTAGTGGTCTGTTACTTAGTAAGGAACTAAGTAACCTGCTACTAAGCACTCTTTACTTAAAGGTTCCTCAGATACTTAATAGGTAAGCACTCCTACTAAGACTAAGTAACTGCTAGTTAATCGTAAGGGCTTCGGGTCTTTGCACCCCTGGCCCAGTGCGCAGTACCGTGCGTACTGTCTTTCTACACTGTTCCTTGTGCGGGGGATTCGTCGGGCCGCTCCGGCCCAAGTGACGGCCTGCAGGGTCGTCACAGTTAGAAACTAGTTTTAAAGGGAGAAAATAATGTTAAGTTTAATTTAAAAAATATCCACGTTAGGATAATAGGTAACGAAAAAAACTATACTTAAATAGATAAATATAACTTAAAAGATAAGGAAGAAGAAGAAGAACCTTAAGATATAATATACCTAATCCTTAAAGGTATCTTAAAAGAGTTAATTACAGAGGTGCAGGTTATTATAAACTAACTCTAAGGTAGAAACTCAGAATTACTAAAAGTACAGGTTATAAAAGACCGACTTTAAGAAGAGATGTTCCAGTTAGTTATTACAGGCCTTAAAAACCTCACCTTATAAGCCTAAGAATTAAGGAAGTTTAGGAAAGACCTTAACTTAAACCTTACTAAAATAGTAAAAGGAGTTGAAAAGCTAGCCCTCTAGGTTACCTAAGTGGTAAGATAAGCCTTAAAAAACGAGAGAGAGCAGGCCGAAAGAATTAAGTTAGAAAAACGAAAGTTCTTTTTAACCGTACCCCTTGAAACTCTTAAACACTTTAAACACGTTAAGTAGATTAATACCCTTACCTTTTTAAAAGAAGGACAGTTTAGGTAACTACCCTGTATTAAAGCTAACATACTTTAAATTAATACCTTAAAGGTCCCCTGAGAAGGTATTAAGTAAGCACACTAATAAAAGGTTTAAAAGCTAAAGGAAAAGCATTAGGAGTTAGTAAATAAAGTGGAAAACCTGTAAGTTAAAAGCTTTACTATAATATTAAAAGATAGAGTTGTAAAAATTAAGTTATAACTTTATAATAAAGTTCACTTTACTAACTAGCTCGAACACTAACTTGTTAAAAAGGGCCATTTCGTGGAAGAATAAGCTAGGTTACTATTATTTAAGTTTTAAGAAGAGATTTAGGAAAAACAGTGTATTTAAAGGTAAATAGAAGAAGAAAAGAAATAAAGTATTACTTTACCTATTCTGTACTCCACAACTAAAACACCTACAGTTAACATTAACCACCCTAACTATAAAGACATATTATAAATCGATTACGTATATAATAACTGCACTCTTAACCGATATAACGGGCTTAAGGCCCTTTATAACCACTTCCTTAACACGTAAAGACGGGATTATGCTATTATAAAGGTAGAGTTAGAACTAACCTATTATTAAGTCTCTTACTCCCTAATAAAGGAGTTTAGAAATAAACGGAAAGTTACTGTAATTAACTAAACCTTTATAACTTATTAGCAAGGAGGGTTACTTAATAACTACTTAATTATAATATACTTATTATACCTTAAAGGAAAAGTTAGAAAGTAATAGAAATAAGTAAATTACAGACAGATCTAAGAGTAAGAAGACATTACTATAATCCAGTCTTACAGAACGTACTATTAACTTATTAAGGATTTTTAAAATATTAAACTATTTAAAGTTAACTAGGTGTTAAAGCGTGAAAACTTAAAGAAGGTTAACCGCTAAGTCTATTAAAGTTACTTATTTTTCCAGAAAGAATTAGAAAAAGGTTATAAGCCCTTTAAAAAGGCTGAAAACTAATAGTTCGCTAGTTAGTAAAAACTCTAAGAAGAAGAAGAGGTACTTAAAGGTTAAGCTAAATAAGACTTTAAAGATAAATAATTATTATAACTTAAATATTAAAGGAGTATAAGTATTATTCTGTTAATATCGGCTTAATAGATAGAAAAGGGAGGCTATTTAGGGTAAGAGCAGTAATTAATAGCGGGAGTACTTCTAACTTAATGCACCCCTTATTAATTAACTAAAGGAAACTCTCTAACTAACAGTACAAAAAGGCTATTCCCATTTGAAATAAAGAAGAAGGCTTATATTAATATAATAACGGAAAAGTCACCTATTACTTACCACTCCTAATTAAAGTGGATAAGGATAAATAATAAATAGACTTTAACGTTACACTAATCGCAAGGTATAACATAATCTTAAGTCTACCTTAGCTGGAAAAGTATAACCTTATAATTAACTAGAAGAGTAGTTACTTTACCTTTAGCGAATCCCCTAATAATAATTACCGTTTGGAAAAAGCCAAGAAAGTACTAAACCGCTCTAGAGATACATAAAGCACTTAAAAGCACATTAAACCTTTAAAATTAAGTATAGTTTAAGTTAAGTTTATAAAGACAGTTAAAGGATTAGAAAGTCTACTACATTACTTAAATGACAATTTAGAAGGTAGAAAGAAGTAAGAAACTAATCTACAGATAAGTGAATAAGTTAATTTATCTAAAGTACCTACAGAGTACAAGAAGTTCACCTTATTTTAAAAAAAGATACCGACACTGTTAAACTACAGACTGTAAGATTACGAAATTAAGCTAAAGCTAAAAGTAAAGCTTTACAGCTTCTAACCTTACTACCTAAACCCCTAATAAGTTAAGGCTTTAAAGGAGTACGTTAATAAAAACTTAAAGAATAGGTTTATTGTAAAGTCCTAATCCCCAGTAAGGTACTTAATGCTGTTTGTCCTAAAGAAAGAAGATAGTAAGTTACGTATAGTTATTAACTACCGAACGTTAAATAAGGATATAATTAAGAATCGTTACTTATTATTACTTATTACGGAAATACGAGAGCAGATTACTAAAGTAAATTAGTTCTCTAGTCTCGACTTCTTTATAAGATTTAACTACATTAAAGTAAAGGAAGAGGATAAGTATAAAATAACTTTTCAGATTTATAATAAGTATTACTAGTACTATATTATGTTAATAAGATTAATAAACACCCCTGCGACTTTTTAAGGCCTTATCGACAGTATTCTCTACCCTTTCCTTAATAAGTTTATCTTTATATATTTAAATAATATTCTAGTTTATTCTAAGATTTTATAAAAATATTAAAAATATATATAATAAGTTTTAACAGCTTTTAAAAAGGCGAAACTAACAGTAAACCTAGAAAAGAGCCATTTCCACGTCTAAGAACTAAACTATTTAGGATTTAAAGTAACCCTTAAAAAGCTCAAAATGTAACTAAAAAAGACAGAGGTAATTAAAAATTAGCTTATTTTAAAGAACTAAATACAGTTATAAACCTTTATTAGCTTTACAAACTTCTATCGATACTTTATTAAATACTTTATGAAAATCGCAAAACCACTGTATAAACTTACAGGGATAAGTAAACTGTTTAAATAGGCTGATAAACAGTAGAAAACGTTTAAAGACCTTAAGCACACCTTTGTTACAGCATTAGTCTTAACCCTCTCCGATTTCTTAAAGCCCTTCTAAATTAAAACAGACTCTTTAGAGTTCGTAATCAGTAAAGAACTTAACTAAGTCTAAGACAATAAAAAACGCTACTTAATTACCTTCTTATTAAAAGGGATCTACAGCCCAGCCCTATAATACCTAATCTATAATAAGGAACTGATAACGGTTATTTAGTGTTTCGTTAAGTAAGCACTGTATCTAAACGGTATAAAGGAACCGGTTTAAGTCTTTTCAGACTATAATAACCTTTAATACATCCTAATAAAAAAGCTTAGTTTATAATAAGTACAGTAAGTAAAGTTAATAACCCTATTCTACTTCTAAATCTACTATATTAAAGGAAAAGATAATAAGTAAATAGATACCTTTAGCTAAAGATAAGATTATAAGGATACTAATCTAGTTTTAATCCCTATTACTATATTTAATAAAGTAAAGAATAACACGTTAAAATATATATTATAAGTATTAAATAACTAAATGTTAAAATAAACTATTAATATCTGTATAAACTTATAAATAGAGTATAACATCTATTAGTAATAACAGGACTTTTAAGTAAAAAGGTTAACAGAAGTTACTTATAAGTATAAGTGTCCTTTAGGAGACTTTTTAAAGTACTTATAAAACTATAGTAAGGAGTGCTTAATGTATTTAAATTATAATAAAACTAATTATTAATTAAAACAGCTATTAAAAGGTATAAACAGCATACCTAAATTAAAAGTAAGGCTTTAATATTAAGAGAAACTGTACGTTCACAACTTAAATAAATGAAAGAAGTATATACAGTAAGTTTATAAGTCTCGACTTAAAGGATATATAAGTTAAGCTAAAACTCTCACATAAGCCTAGTAAACGTACACCTTCCTAGGAATGAAGAAGTTAGTTAAGGAAGTAATCGATAACTGTAATATCTGTTATTAAAAGTAAAATCGATATTATAAGCCTTATAGGCTTCTTAAACTACTCCTTATACTATAAGCACTATAAAGTTCAATCTCACTTAACTTCGTTACTAGGATTTCAAAATCTAAAGACCTTACTATAAGAGTTACCTATAACAAAATCCTTATAGTAATTAACAGATTAACGAAATAGGCCTACTTTCTACTAACCTTAAAAGATATAACAGTAAAGTAACTTACTTATATTTTTAAGAAAGAGGTAGTTTTATAACACCTTTAACTAGATAATATTATTACAGATTAAAATAAATTAATTATATTAAAGTTCTAATAAGGGTTAATGTAAAGAATAGGTATAAAAAGCAAACTTTTAATAGTTTTTTACTTACAGACAGATAATTAAACAGAATAAGTTAACTAGATACTTATAACGTATCTTTAAACTTACGTTAACTTTAAGTAAGATAATTAACTTAAGTTATTATTAACAGCGTAAATAACTTATAATATAACGTTAATTAAGTTAACAGGTATATTACTATTCTTCGCTAACTATAGTAAAGAGCTTAAGCTCCGTCAAAGCCTACCTACTAACGCCCCCTAAGTTATAATACATACAGATTAGATATAAGAGTTATATAATCACTTATAAGTTAAACTTAAGTTTACACGTAAATAAATAAAGAAGTTTATTAATAAATACTAAACTAAATAATTAGTACTTAAGAAAAGACTTTATTATAATAACGAATAAATTAAGGGACTAACTTTTTAAAAAGGGGACTACATCTACCTTTTTTTACAAAACCTACATTTAAAACAACCAAGTAAGAAACTTAACTTCAAAAGGTATAGACCGTTTTAAATTAAGAAAAAGATCATTACCTTTAATTACAAATTAAACCTACCTACTAACATAAAGGTGTGGATTAAGGTTTTTCACATCTTACTTTTAAAACCTGCTCTAAAAGGAGTTCTACTGGAAAAAAAGGTTAAGATCGACGCTAACAAGGATAAATATAACGTTAAGGAAGTTATAAATTTATAAAAGGGAAAGAATATATTCAAGTATCTTATTAAGTAATTAAACTACAACTTTAAAAGTAACTTATAAAAACCAGTTAAAAATCTTAAATACTTAAACTTAATTATAAAGTTTTACTAAAAGAACCTAAATTAATTAAAACTAACAATAAGAACTAAAGATAAGATAAAATCTAACATTTAAACTGCTATATTAAAGAGTAAGACTACTGTAAGACGTAAAACCTAAAAAGCAGTAGGAAACTCCTTAATAGGTATAGAAGGACATTTATTAAAACCCTTAGCTATAAGTTATAAGGACCTTAAACCTAATAAGGAGGTTAGGCCTTTAGAGCTCCCAGTAAGCTTTACATGAAAATCGCACATGCAGTAGTATAGAGAACTAAGACGTTACAGACCGGTAACTTACAGGATAACTTACCCCTTATAACTAAAGGACTTACACTTCACTATAAGTCTAGGGAAGGAGTTAGAAGGGTAAAAAGTAATCTAATATACCTTAAGGTCTCTTAAACCAGTTATATAACAGTACGCGGCAG
>Ga0247758_1000264_pt1 | contig 46146 bp, 40 predicted proteins | sample UWRJL156409C4_FD_180950 | JGI IMG/M metagenome (GOLD analysis project Ga0247758, IMG submission 180950) | Plant litter microbial communities from Arlington Agricultural Research Station in Wisconsin, United States - UWRJ-L156-409C-4 | ecosystem: Environmental > Terrestrial > Plant litter >...
TAGCTTTTCCTCGGGGGGGGGGGGGGGGAAGAGAGTCAGCTGGCACATACAAGAGAGTCTGTATGGTATATGTTAGTGAAGTTCAAGCTCGGTGTCGTGAGGATGAGAGTATATACCTTGTCACCGTCGCCCCAGGTGAAGTTCTTGGTGCGGATGTTCTGGTAGGGGTACTCGACGCGCTCCTCAAGGGGAGGCATGTGAGACCAATGCTCCCAATGCTCGTTCCACAGGACGTAGGCGTTTACGGACGCGCCGACGAGGAAGATGGGAAGGCCGCTAGGAGAAGGGTGTGTTAGTATTGTATTCCTAGACGAGGTGGGTATGTATGTTGGTCATATGCGAGTGGTCCGCCTGCCGCCTTTGCCGGGTTCTGCACCCTCCCTCGCTCCTGGTGTTTGTTGTGTCTTGCCAGTTTGTGCTTCTCGCGAAGACACATCCTCCTATCCTCCTTCCCAGTGCTTCGAGGTGGCCGATCGATGGCAGCGAAGTGCTTGGTGTCACGTCGGGGGAAAACCACGCATGGGGGAGTGGGTTGGCATACTAGATGGAGATCTTGCGCCACAGCTCTAATATGACACGCAAATTAGCTTCCGTGGGGGCCTCATACCATCTAAACTCCGGGAGATCTCACCAGTGGTCGCGCCAGCGTGGTCCTTGACGGCCTGGCGCTCGCGGATGAAGGCGTTCTCGCCGGCCTTGGGGGGTCCCGAGCTCGCGAGGCGGCGCTGCACCACGGAGCGGACAACGGGCGAACGGAGCTGGGCGGCAACGCGCGGCGCGCCGCTGAGGATCTGGCGCTGGATGGACATGCTGGAGGGGCGCTCTGGGCGAAATTCAGGGCGGTGTGCTGTGTCAATGGCTTGGGGAAGCTGGTGTTTCGTCGAGCGAGCAAAGATAGCTTGGTGTGGAGCGGCTTGGGTCAGGTCAGAACACCCGCATCAGCTCATTCGGCTGCACCTCGGGTGTCGAGGGTGCCCCGGATGATGATGTAATCAGCGAGAGAATATTGTCACGTGGCCTCGTGGCGCACCCGCGGCAGGTGCGTCCCCCAGTCGATCACCCGCGCATGTCGCCGCGGTGGCAACGCGCAGGGTGTGGAATCAAAATGGTTTTCTGCGAGGCTGCTTGCCGGTAGCATACTCACAACTGTGATTTCTGCTGATGGGCGAGTTTTACTTGTGCGGTGTGGATGTTGCAGCGGCCATAAACTGCCTTCTTGGCCCCTCCCCGACGTAATCAGAGTCCGCGGTTTGAGCTTTCCGCTTCGCAGCCGAGGAAACGTCCAAAAGCACTTGTTCTCCTTGACGAGTGTCATGCTCCTTGACAAGACAATCGACCGTTCGAGTTGTGATCATTGAGACGCGTCGGTTCTCCCGTCACCAAGGACAAGATGGGGCTCAGGATCACGACTGGAATGGTAAGAGACCCACCCCCTGTCGTCTGCCGTGGCCGTTCATATCTCTAACACCGTAACAGTCAATGGCATAAGGTTTGTGCTGGTAGTCCGAAGGTTGTTTGGCCGGCGTTGGTGTCTTATGTCCTCATTAGAAATCCCTTCTCATATCAGCCATGGCGGGAGAACCGCACATATCAGGTAAGGGTGCACCGGTGACCCTGGCCCGATGCTGCTCGATAAAGCTTACACTGGTCAGGCCATGTTCGACAAGCTCGAGGCCGACATCGTTGTTATGCAGGAGACCAAGATCCAGCGCAAAGACCTCCAAGACGACATGGTTCTCGTACCCGGCTGGGACGTCTACTTCAGTCTGCCGAAGTACAAGAAAGGTGCATCTCCGCTCTGGCTCTCTCGTGTAGGCTCCGGTGTTCTAATTATATGGTACAGGGTATTCTGGCGTGGCCATATACACGCGTTCCTCAAAGTGCTGCTCGATTCGGGCTGAAGAAGGCCTCACTGGCGTTCTCTGTCCCCGAAACTCGTCCGTCAAGTTCCGAGACCTCCCGCCAGACCAGCAGATCGGCGGGTACCCGAAGCCGGGCCAACTATCCAGCGCAGTAGACGAGTCAACTATCGACTCCGAGGGGCGTTGTGTGATCCTCGAGTTCCCCGCATTTGTCCTCATTGGCGTCTATACCCCTGCCACGCGAGACGAGACCAGAACTGAGTTCCGTGAAGCATGGATCGATGCACTCGACATCAGAGTCCGTAACCTGGCCGCCATGGGCAAGCAAGTCTTTCTTTGTGGTGACCTCAATATCATCCGCTCAGAGCTTGATAGCGCAGGACTAGCGGAGCAGCTGCGCAAAGAGGCCATGTCATTGGACGACTTCTTCTCGAGACCGACCCGGCGCTTCTTCAACCAGCTTGTTTTCGGGGGTCGAGTCATTGGCGAGAGAGACGAGGGACGAGAGGAGCCGGTCTTGTGGGATATCTGCAGGGAGTTCCATCCCTCCCGCACGGGCATGTACACATGCTGGGAGACTAGGAAGAATGCCAGGCCCGGCAACTTTGGGAGCCGGATAGACTACGTCCTATGTACCTCTGGGATCAAGGACTGGTTCATCGACTCTAATATCCAGGAAGGCCTGTTAGGATCCGACCATTGCCCTGTATATGCAACACTCGGAGACACAGTCAGCATAAACGGTGCCAAAACCAGCATCCTGGACGTCATGAACCCAGAAGGCATGTTCAAGGACGGCCAGCGCCTGCGGGAGTGGACAAACAAAGACCTTCTCCCAACTTCAGCGAAGCTCATCCCTGAGTTTGACAAGCGGCGCAGCATTCGGGACATGTTCTTCAAAAAGCCCGCGCAGCCCTCAAAGGGCGAACCATCGACATCAAAGCCTAACAGCCAAGCCATGCTGGCATCAGCAGATGCTACATCTAACACCTCAACGACAACCCTCGCCGAGCCAAGTGAATCTGCCCCTCAGACACAGTTATCAAGCCAGGCGTCCATCACACCAACCCCCTCCATCACAGCATCGCCGCAACAGCACATCGTGCCCAAACGTCAAGCTGAGGTTTTGACGACATCAAACCGGCCACAGAAGAAGAGCAAATCAGCGTCCAGTAGAGAGCGCTCAGCAAAGGCTGGCCCAGGGCTTGCACAACGCAGCCTGAAGGGCTTTTTCAAGCCCAAGGCATCAGATGCGAGCCTCAGCAAAAATCCCAATGATCCCACTCCAACCCCATCAAGTGTCGCGTCGGAGGAGGAATCAGCCCCGCAAAACAGCAACGATGCAGAAACGCACACAGCGACACCGGATCTCGAGGGCTGGCTAGGCGACAACTCAAAGGCCGGTGGGCAGTCTGGCGGCAAGGTTTTTGACCCCGTCCAATCGAAGGAGTCCTGGTCCAAGCTGCTTGGAAAAAGAACCGTCCCCAGGTGCGAGCATGACGAGGATTGTCAGATGCTCACCACCAAGAAGCCTGGCATTAATTGCGGTGAGTATTTCCCAAGTCCAAGCATCCTGTCCCGACTCCAGCCATGTACTGTCCTAGCTCTCCCCAACCCGTTTTGTGATTTGTTTGCCAAAGCGTTTCGACATGCAACTGACATCTGTCGTCTCCCAGGTCGATCCTTCTTCGCGTGCTCCCGTCCCTTGGGCCCATCAGGCCGCAAGGAAGATGGTACTGAGTTCCGCTGCGGAACATTCATATGGAGTAGCGAATGGAGCGGTCGTCAGTAATTTCCGGGACGGGAGCTTGGCGCAATCCGTTGACAAATCGAAACAACGACTTTGTCCTGTACAACATATTCTTGGCACATACTCTTGGCCACAGCTATCCAAGGTCTGAGAGCGACTCTCTCACCGCTGCTGCCACATCGCCAGGTGTTGAAGATCTGGGTCGGCTCGCAGCCATTCCGTTTTAGCTACGAAGAGACCCGCAACCCTCATAATATAGATCCACGAATCTCCCCCGGCTGCTCCTCATGCTCGTGATAGCTTGTCCTGTCTCCTCATGGTGTTGTGCCAGGCATCTCGCCGTTCGATGCCCTGATCTGGTGTCGTCCCCCAACCTCCCCGCTCCCTGAAGCTGGACAGCCTCCCTTCCGCCTTGATATGATGCTATCCCCATTTACCTCCGCCGCTCGCCCTCTTCGACACTTGCCTCACCGCCATGCCGCCGCTTAACCGGCGCCTCCCTCCCATCCCGCGCAGTTATCTCTCCCCGGTGAACCCCAGCCCAATGCCTCATGACCGCCGACGCTTGATGCCCCGATCTCGGCACCGTAACCAAGCCACACCCTTCGTATCGTTGCGTTCCGGAGCCGAGTAGCCGGCCCTTCTATCTCCCTCCCCTCATCAACTTCTTTGCTTGGCCGCCATCTCGCTGTCTTAAGGAGGGGAAGCTCCAAGTCTTTTCTACCCCCGCCCCGTTGTGCCATGCCATGTCTTGCTGTCTTACTGTCTTGCTGCGCCCTGCTCTGCCCTGTCTCGTAGCGTGCTTGGGGAACTCCCTTCCACAATGCGGCGCTCCGCCCTGGCGTGTGTGTGTGCTTTGTTTCGTGATGTGCTGTGCTTCGTGGTTTGCTGCTTGCTGGAGGCGGCGGCGGTCTCGCCCCTCGCGGTTTCGGTTGCAGCGCGGGCTGCCTTGGTTTGGTAGTTCACTGAGCAGGGGAAGTCTGCCTCCCGCAACAGTACCGGGAGGAGTGAGACTGCCGCGGGAGCGAGGCGGCTTAAGTGGAAGGAGCTGGGTGAAATACGAGGGCATTCCGGGAAGCGGCGGCAGCTTGCTACGGGCACATTTCATGGTGAGGCTATCATGTCACGGCCAGGGACTCAAGTAAACTAGCTGGGGCAAGGCTCAGTTTCAACCGAATGTCTGTCATTATCATGATTGTCGTAGTGCGCGCGTTTCGTTTCTCATTGATCTGCAGAGGAATCCTGTTTGCAGCTGTCCGTTCCATCGTACTTGTAATCCCTTCTTCCCCCCTTCATGTCCATGAACCTTCAGTCAAGTAGATCTAGAGCGAACCCTCAGCCAAGTGGATTCGAGATAGGCGATGAGCGAAATTTTCCAACGGAGACAAGCGTTACCTTCGCGCGAGCCTTTGCGTGACTGTAGTCGTGATGTGATCCTGAGTAGCAGACCGGGGGCAATGCATCCAGCACTCCCGTTTTCCCGCTGTCCATGCCAGTGGGCACTCACTCAAGTGCATCCAGGAGAGGGAAATGTCGGACGAGGAGCCAGATGTACCATTGTGCCCGCTTATTGATGAAAAGAACAAAGTAAAAGATAGACCGATGAGTTCTGTTCAATGCGCCCCTGTACCTAGCCGAGGTGGCAAGACATAGTTGCCAGAGAGAAGCCTCGCATAAATGAACAGAACTAGACGGAAGCCGAACTGTGAGCCGCATTGAAATTTGCCAAGTGTTCCGAATCTGCGCAGGATAGAATGATCGTTAGCAAAGAGGCTCCCGCCAAGGATCGCGAGCGCGCAGAATAAAACGGGCAGGAGATGTGGGGATTTGGCTCACCTTTGCCAACTTGGGTGCATCTTCTGGCCCGTCAGGGAGACTGGCCGACAATGCAGACCGGCAGGGTTGCATGGGAAAGGCCGAGCTTACGAGAATCGCTCAGAGTGCTACTTTTCCTCAATATCCATCATGAATAAGCAGCTTGGCGGTGTCCATGGGGTTCTGCGTGAGGTTTTGCTTGGATAGCGGCAGATAGACACGACGGCGAACTTCTTGGCCGTATCGGTAGCTCGGGTACATTGCCTTGTGGCGCCGATCTTCTTCAACTGCCAGGCCTTTGAAATGTCCCTTCACGTACAGGTCCTCAGCCCGCCACATGTTGGAAATCACTTTTGCTACGGAAGTTAGTGGATGTACTAATGATCACGTCGGGAGAACCTACAAATTGTTCCCATGGTCAGCTCCGGATTCTCCGGGGCAATCTTGCTGCATTTCCATATCCGATACAATATGAACGAATTCCGGGGGCGGCGAATGTACGCTGGTTGGAGCTCGCCACCATCAGCTACAGTGCTGTCGTCGGAGACAGATTCTCCAGCTTCTGGGCAAATTGTTAGCAATGTCCATCTTTTGGTGGGACTTGGCTGTTTACCGTAGAGGCATCTGTCAACAATGAGATACTCGTTGGTATCAATTCCAATGCACTCGGGGACAATGTAATAGTCATCTCTGCCAATGAGGCGGATGAGAAGAGATGTATTCCCACAAGCCATGCTGCATCTCATTAGTAAAATTCTTTCAGTAAATGCGACAAGCAATCTTACGAGAAGCGACTCAGGATCTCAGTCCACGCGTGCAGAATTGCGCCATTGTGGTCCACACGGGTCGCCTTGAGATGCAGAGCGGGATAGTCTGCATCCGGTAGCGGGATTTTAACCAGGTTTGAGAAGAAACCCAGAGGATGGGAGCCGGCCGCGAATTGATTGGGCGCGTCCATGCTGACGATCGTCTGAGATCGGTGCTAGATTTTGTGTGAGAGGTTGTGGTAGTATGCAGCACCGGCACAGTTTTCAAAGAAAAAAGAAGTTGGGGGAAGAGGGGATGCAGTTGCTCGCAGAAAGGGAAGTTATTCGAATTCTAATCGCGGGCCTTGCAGTCGGTGATTTTTGGGCCGCGAATGGATTTTGCGGGCGGATGTTGAGAAAGTGTGGGCAAGAGAGAGAAAAATGAAGGAACGTGTCAAGTATGGAAGAACCACGCCTTTTCCGTCAAAAACAAACAGACTTGCCGAGCGGGAGGAGCAGATGAGAACAATGTTAAGCGGGGCAGGAAACAATAGCAAGGGCGCCTTTGGAGAACAATTGAATTTAATGCTTTCGAAGAGATTGCGCGCCGCTACCACATTACTGCCAAAGAGTAAGCAATATATTTACGGCTTTCTTTTCGGCCGCCAACTCGAGTTTTGTTTCTTGTCACCACTCCACAAGAACTTCCCGGCCTACTGACGAGCTTGTGTTACCAACTTGAACTGCCAACATGGACCTACACGACATATACAAAGGCGAAGCTGCGCCTTCACGGGCCCATAGTTATGATAATCTACCCAAAACAACAAGATTTAGAGGATTGGGAGTTCTAGGTATGTTCTTAGCTCCAAATACATGCAAATTATCCGGCATGGGTGTCTTGTGAAAGATAGATGCAGCATGACGAGGGAGCTTTGGTTCAAAGCCACCCTTTTTTAGGGCAGCTCGGACACAAGCTAACCAAACTGCCTCCAGCTCTGGCAGAGCAGAAGCAAATATTGGATCAGGTACGAGGAGCCTCGAAATATTCAAGACAGCACCCCATGACTAAGCCTGACGTCCCATTTTACAGGTCATTCTTCGTCTGCACAGGGCTCAAGTTCGTCCGGTTATTGTCAAGGAAATTGAAAACCTTGATCTCAGCATAAAGGAAGTCCTTGAGCATGCCCAAATCTTCTTGGCTACGACCCAGATGGTGAAGTGTCACAATACAGTGTTGATCGTCGATGAAGCGCAGCTTACCAAATCAATCTGCCGCTTCATTGAATCATCCAACGCTATCATTGGCCATCTTGACTGCTTGGAAGAAGACACCGGTATCCCTTCTGGAGGAGATCCCGCGCTGAAGAGCAGAGTTGAATTCGGTCGCTTTCTTATGCTCACCCTCATGCACAGTCTTGTGTGTCACACAGTTGCCACACAGAGACCTGGAATGGAATTTGGTCTCAGATATCGCCATGATACGAGGGTCGTCGAAGGCTCCGTCATGCTCAGAAATGGAGTGAGCAACAGAATGATTACCTCAAATCAGGACGCGGCACTCCCAGACCACCAGTTCAGAACACTCCACCCCGACTACATTTCCCGAAACTGGCATTTCACAGGAGTTCTACACCCAGTAGTTCATGTCCCGGGAACTCAGTGGCACAAGTACCTCGGAAATCTGGCAGTGCGGTTCCCCAACCAGGCACTATTATTCCGCGGGGAGGCCCAGCCTCGAATTGAGGTATATTTTCCCACGGTAGGGGCTAACCTCATGGGAGAGCTGGGGAATACTTACTTGGAGTACCGCCAGCACTTTGAAGAAGTACAGATGCAAAGCCCCATCATCTCCGGGAACATACAGCTGACATATATTATAGGCTGGCAACCGGTATCCGGGTGGTCTCAAGACTGATGAACAAAGGATGGTACGTACATTTGCACTCTTGCTCATGGCGCAGAAGCTGATTGCTAAATATTTTAGATTGACCTTTTGAGTCTCATGAATAGCATGTCTCTTCATGAAGACTGCTCCGTACTAGCGAAAGGTGAACGGTCTGCTGTCTCTCCACACGAGGGTTTGTTCAATGTAAGGTCCCGTGTCATTAAAAGAGACTTTCTCAGTGAGCTTACATTACATCCTAGGTTCATCGTCCCGAGCAAGACCCGTTTGGAAGGGTCAGATTTGAATACTTCAACCTACATCTAAACAGGCGTGACCTTGCGGGCCTTGCTCTACCGGGAGAGAATTTTTCCATGGGGGTTCCCGTGGAACACACCCTCTTCTGGGAGGTTTACGCCGAGCCAAATGAATTTGAGGATGGTGAGCATGACTGGGACGATGACGACGACGAAGATGAGGGAGGCTTCGGCGAGAACGAGGGAGGGAATGAGTATCTGGACTGGGATGCGTTGCCACTGGGTGATGAGGAGGGTATCATTGACGCTGAGGAAGAACGTGAAGGACCAGTGGTGATGTCTACAACCGGAGAGGTTCTCTGGGACTAGAAGCAGGCCTTCAATGGAAGAGTGGACTGGATCTCGGGTTCCCCAGTGGATATGGTCGTGAACATCTCAGGCATGATTTAGTAGCAGTCCAGGCAAGGTTTAGTAGCGGCCATCTAGTGCTTGAAATCCTCGAGACAGGCAGATACTCGCTGTACTCACGGACCAATCGTTGATTAATTCCCACGGCGTTGACAAAGAATTGATTTCTTTGTGACTTCCCCAACTGGAGCCCCGCCATCCAAAACCGCAACAACTTTGTCACCTTCCTCCAACACTTTCCTCCAACAATGTCGCAGAAGGGCACAAAATTCTGCAATCAATTTACCAACACAATCCTCCTTCCAACCTTTTTTTCTTTCTACCTTTCTCCATTGAGCTCTCAACTGCAACAATGTCGCACTTCGGTTATAACCTACCAACCCTCGCAGATTTAGGCAATCACGACCTGCTGGAGATCCAGCAGCCGGAAACTATGACTCGCGATAGCGCCCAGAAGGACCTTCCCGAGAAGAAGAAGAAAAAGGTCAATGGATTCATCGGATTTCGCTGTAAGCTCAATTGTCTCACCATCACACTCCACCGTGCTAATGCATTGCCAGCCTACTACTCTGCTCTCTTCTCCCGGTACCAGCAGAAGCAGCGGTCGCCATTCATGACGGCCCTCTGGAAGCAGGACCCATTCCACAACGAGTGGGACTTCATCTGTAGTACCTACTCGACCATCCGCTCATTGCTGGGTGATGAAGGCATCACTCTGCAGGCTTGGATCTCTTTCGCTGTCGTTGAGCTAGGACTCCCGAAGCGCGAGGACTACATGAGGGCCATGGGCTGGGCTCTGGTCAAGCACACAGATGGTTCTATGAAGCTGCAGCGGGCCATGGTAACGGCTATCGATCGCATCGACAAACCAATGGACACCCTCTCTCTTTTCACCGATTGCATCAAGGCTGGAATGCGGATCGCTGACCCCGAAAAGATCATCACGTACTTGGCTGAAGCCGGCGGCGATGTCATGTGTATCAACACGAAGCCCTCTTCCCGTCGTCCTCCTGCCCAAAGGCCGCTCGAGAAGAAGGAAGATGGCTTGGTTAGATTGATGAAGCGCAGCCCCGAGCTCGTCATGTCACAGCTGCTTGGAATCCCTTTCAATCATCCTCGCATCACAAGCGGCGTTGATGTCTACAACATCAACAGTCTCAGCGAGCTCAGCTCGGTGCCGCAATTGATCGCCGATCGTGGAAGTCACACGCAGCCTCTCCATTTGCCTCAGGGACCTACACCTGAGTCCGAGTTCGATGCTGTGCTTCGGGCTCTCTGGAGTGAAGACATTCCAGCGAGACACAACCTCGAGATTCCGAATATCTCACGTATGCCACATGCTCACATTCCCTAAACTACTGGTTACATGCTGACAAAACTCCATTCTAGATATCACTCCTCCGGAGATGATGCAGGCGACATTTCCAGATATGAACTACTTCAACGTCTCCAACTTCCGCCGCCATTGAACGCAAAATCCCACGAGCACTCGAAGAATCAAAGATCCCAAAGCTACATCATAATCCGAAGCACTTGGTAGTCTGGAACCCAAGCAGAGGACCGATGGGGAAATTTGGGGGGGCACAAAGAAACTCGGAACATTTCTGGTATTTTTATTCTGGCATGGGCGTATGGGATATGGGGCATGGGGATATGTGGCGAAATGGGCGAACAAGGTCATGGATCACGGATGCGGGCGCACCAAGATGTCTCTGCAGGACTGGCATTTGGTCATGATGTATTTATTTTTAACGGAACGAGTCGTTTTTCTTTTCCTTTCCTTCTTCCCCTTGCGTGTATCTACCCTCGATTCCGCTTTTCGCCTGTACAAGCTCGGTGACCTGTCGTCAACTTAAGAAACGAATCGACGCTGGCAGCCGCATGGCGCTAATGCACTCTTGGCGCTGCATTCTGGCTCCTCCATTCAAGAGCAAGTTTCAGCCGCACACAGCAAATTGCAGCCAGCACAGCAGTTCGGCAGATAGGAATTAATCATGGACCTCAGAACCTTGCATTCTCTTCCCGCTGAAGACGGGCCGGTGCTAAATCTGCTGCAAATGCAATGAAGGAAATGCCCGTTCTGTCTAAATATGTGCCGCTTTCGCTGCCCTCCATGCTGTCGCCCCTCCCAAATCCGCAAGAACAAAAGCCGTGCGGCTCGCCCTGCCGCAAATTGCTTTCTTCAAAGTTTCCTGCCGGGCCTCCCCTCCTACGTTCCGCTTTTTGCCTCGGGGCGGGGCAATTTGATTTGTACGGAATATTCCGTGTGTGGGGGCGCCCCACCTTCGGCAACAAGCAGGGCCAGGGTTGGGGGCTAGGGCTGGCTGGGAGACGCGGTTTGTCCCGCCATTGCAGAAGAGTGTTTGTTTGTTCGATGCGGCCCCTCCTCCTAGTGGTGATTGTACGATGCAAGGGGCTGTGGGCGTTTAGGCAGCAGCAGCAGTAGCAGCGGCAGCAGTTGAAGACAACTGCAGCATCGTCGGGGCGGCACATCGAGGGGTTGAGTTTGGCGATGTCTGCAGGCCGAGACAACGGGTATCATCAACCTCCAGTCGGGTATTGTTGGCTGGCCTCATCGAGATCTGGAAGTGCAGAAGCACACTTCATCTAAACACTTTGCATCATCATCACGAACTGCATGCTGAGATCTCGGCGATTCGGTTTTTGGCCAGCTTGGCCCAAATCCGCCCCCCCCCCCCTGTTGGCAAACAGACCAGATATCCCAACCCCTCAACACCACAGGCCAGAAATATTGGAACCGATAAACAGTAGAAATCCTCCCAGCCAAGATGTGACAGCTAGGAATGATCGCCGCCCTCGCGGAACAAACACGGAGCAGCTCCTCTCAGCTCCTCGCCCGACTCGGCCTCCGGCGGTCAACACGTCTATTGACATCTCCGAACAACAGCTAGAAGCAACTCTACCTCAGGTCTCATCAACCGCTACAAGCTAGCGTGTCACCACTATAACCGTACACTGTAAAAAACCTTCTCTTTACCTATCGCTCCACTCTCACTTAAACGTGTTGCACTACAACACCCACTGTTATCTTCAACCGTCGCTTCTTCTCCGCGACCGTTCCAGCTACTGATTGACCTAACGCGGTCAACACTGTATTCAATTGCGTCCCTGCCAACACATTTAGTGTCTGTCTCCCCGTACGCGGGTACTTATCAGATGGTATACTACCTACCTGTCATGCTTTGAATGGCATGCAATGTCTCCGGGAAACCCGCAATGTCCGTGTTCGTCACCACGGCCTTGAGCGCTGTAAGTGGCTGCTCTGGTCGCGTTACCATGCTGTTCTCCAGCCTGGCTACAGCGTTTTGTTCACTACCGTTCAGCGAGTTAGTGCTGCTGACATAGCGCATGAGGGGTTGTTACCCCACTGTAAGCAATACGTACTTAGAAAGCTGGCGAGTTTCCATTGCCTGCTGGCGAGATTCCACTGCCTGCAGGCGACGGTCTAGCCCGTCAATCTTGCCTTCCAGGCGTTGCAACACCTGTAAGATGCGCTGGCCCCCGTCTAACGCGGGAAGATGCACACAACGTGCAAACTGTTCGCCCAAATCCGTAAAACCGGTCGCGATCAATCCAAAGTCGGGTTGCGGCCCCTCCATCTTGACTTTTTCATACCACAATGTGTATTGACTCCCTCGTGGTCGTATTTCTCAATTGCCGTGTGCAATGTTCGCAGTCGCTGTCGCTACGTGCAGGTGAAAGACCTGCCTCGATTCAAAAATGAAATCGCCCGCCTTAAACGCGGGGTTCATGGCTCAAGTCACATGACATCTTGTGTCTACTCCCCTCCATCCACGTCGGTCCACCACACAGTGGTGCAAGGTCGCCGGAACGGTGCACCGTAGTCGTTGATGTCTCAACTCATCTCCCCCTCGGTCAATCATCAACTCTCCAAGTTGAGCGTCGCAATGAATGCTCCGTGGCCCCGGTCGCACTGCTCCCTACCGCTCCTTCCAGTCGCTGCCACCCAAATCCTCTCGGTTTGGGCCTCCGGGTCAATGCCCCCCCGACCCAATCACCGGTTCCAATCGCTAGCGCTCTAAATCTATCATTTCTGCGAAACTGACCCCAACTTTGTGGTCTCAAAGAAACCTATGACAACCTCACCCTCGCCCCCTTACCCCTCCTTACCACCTAGAAGCTAGCCCTGCCTGGAACGGGCGAGAAATGACACTGCCTGGAGCTGCTTTGGCGCTGCTGTTCTCTCGCTCCTCAGATCTACCTGTCACATCTCACTGAGCAAGGCATCAGGAAGGGAGGGTTCCCTGATATCACAACCGCTGGTCAGCAGATTGCACAAGCAGTTCTTCATTTCAGCGACTCAAATCTGAAGGCCTTTTGCTACTATCCTTCTCCCCATTTTTTCAGGAGCTGAGATATCCTGCAATTTTGATCCCTGCCTCCCTGCTGCTAGCAACTCTGTTTGCTGACTGGATCTGGAAGACGGTATGATATCCCTTCGCGAGTGACGCTGTCGGGGTGATATGTGCTAACCCGGGAAAGGCGAGGCACATTTCTCTCGCAGGATGACTCTCCCTACATCGACAACTAGGTTTGTTGCAACCCCCACGAAGCACCGCAAGCCTCGAAACAGCAAAAACAAACGCTTCATTCTCCAACCATGGGGCCGCCCAGAAAGCAAATAAATGGGACTCAAGGTTGTGCATACATCGATGGTCCCTAACTAATTACAGGGATAATAAAAGCCCACTACTTTTCCTCCTCTCCCGCGAAACAAGCAGGAGAGTCCGCCCGCACCCCCTCGCTGTATTATGTTTCGAGGGGCACTACTCTTGATAACTGATCTTCCGCATCTCTCCGAGACGATGACGCGCAGATGCCAGTGAGTTCTCAAGCTGTAGAATTTCCACCTGCGTTGCAATTATATGGTTAGCACAAAATCGCCATCGCATTCACACATAGAAGGGGGTCATACCTGCTGCTCCATCTCACGAACTTTGAACTCGTGGGCCCCCAGCTTGGAGTAATCAACGTTATCGTCCTCGGAGTTGCGGTCCTTGATCATGCTTTGAACCTGGCGCACCAGAGAGCGGCAGGCGGCGCCCACCGCCTTGCTGGCAGTCTCGAGGTTCTCCTGGCTCTTACTCATGAAACCAGCCTTGACACGGCTTGCCGCCACAAGCTGCGCTGTGGAGGCGGCCACGTTGTTGGACGCAACAATGAGCTGCTCGGGGCTGTTGCGGTTGGAGAGGACGCCGTCAGCCGTCTCGATGAGCGTATTAGTTGACGACGCGACAGCCTTCGCTGCCGAGATGAGGCCCTCCGTCCATCGGTTGTTCTTCTTGTAGAAAGCCGTTTTTGACGAGGAGCCCCGACCTGCTTGGACGATCTCCTGCTGTGTGGCGGTGGCTGCCTTGATCAGCTGCGCGATGGCTGTCGTGATAGCCAGGGCTGCATCCAAGATGGAATCGTGCACCTTGAGCTCGTACGACGAGTAGCCATCACGAGGTTTGTTCCTAAGCTTGGCGAGCCGGGCCGCAGCCGCGGCAATAGCATCGGCGGCCTTGCTAAGTTCTGAGTCGACGATCTCGCCTAGGTCCCCCTTGCCGGTGAGCTTGCCAAACCCTGGGGAGAAAGTCTCGACGAGCTTGTTCAACCTCTGCAAGTTCATCTGCACCTCATTATTGCTGTTGATGACAACATCTGTCTTTTGGATAGGGTCCATTCCCTCGAGACGGAAGCTGAGAAGGCCTCGGAAGAACTTGACCGTGGACTGCGCGGATTGGCGGGCGCCATTGATCAGAGAGTCGCTCTTCTTTTCATCGCCAGCCAGACGTGTGAGACCCTTGGTGTTGCTGCAGACGTCGGCAATGGCACCGGAGAAAACGTTGATGTTCTTGATCAGCTCGGCATGCGTGCTGTTGGGCCCATCGGCGATGAAATTATTGAAAGATGTCGCAAACTCCATCGCGTTGGCAGATGCCTTCTCGATCTGCGACAGGACATATGATGGCGATGCATTCTGGTTACCCGCTTGCATCGTTGAGTCGAGCTCATAAATAGCATCATCAACCCGTGAAACTCCGGCCTGCAGGACTGAGTCAATGATATCGTTGATCTTCTCTAGCTGGGAGAGAATGATTGCGTCCAGATGACCATCCAGGGCTTGGTCCGACACGCCTTGGTTGTTCCTGAGCTCGTTGAGCTCAAGAAGGGTCTGATCCATGCCGGCTTTGTAAACCTCGAGCTCTTCCTCCTTGTCACGCAGGAGCTGCTCGAGATCCGAGCTGCCGTCACGAAGCTTCGACTGTACATCTTCAAGCGCCCGCGACTTGTTGCGCAGCGCCTCCTCCAGATCCGCCATCTCACGGTTGTACTTGGAGAGCATTGTGGAGAGCTCGTTGCCCTTGCTCCGCTCCAGGTTGTCGGCTCGGTCAAGCGCCATCCGGAGCTCCCGCTTCAGCTTCTCTAGCTCGTCCTTATTGGAGCCCGTCAGACGGTCCTTGTCGTGGAGTGCTCGGTCTCGCTCTCTAATCATGTCGGCGAGCTCCAGATTCTTCGTCTTGATCTCGCGCTCCAGCTTCTCTCGCCTATCGATTGCTTCTTGGGCGGATGCGGCTTTCAGCTGCACTCCCTTGAACTTCTGCAGGAGATCGAGATGTTCGTGGCGGAGCTGAGAGTAGAGCTTTGCGAGAGCCTCGTACTTTGTCCTCCAGGTGTTGACCTGTTCGTGGAGGGCGCGGATCTGCTCATCCTTACTGTTGATCTGCTGCCCGTAGTTGTTCTGAAGCGACTGCAACTCTCCTTCGAGAGCTTTGACTCTCTGGTCATACTGCTGCAGCATAAGCTGGTCGCGCTCGTACTGCGCACGCGCATTCAGATTCTCCTGCTCAAGCTCAGCAAGTCGCCCCTGAGTCTGCCATTGTGCCTGCTGTGCCATCAGGGCATCCTGCTCCTGTTTCTGCTGCTCCATCAGACGGCGCTGCTGGTCCTCAAAGTCCCGCTGCGCCTGGAGCTGGGCCTGCTGTTGTGACATGAGCGCCTGTTGCTGCTGCGCTGCTAGGACCCGCTGCTGCTCCTCATACTCTCTGTTTTGTCGACTGATTTCGTTCTCCCAGAACTCAGTCATGTCATCGGGGTCCTCTGTCTTCGGCGCGGGCGGGGGTGTCGGCTGTCGTTCGATCTCCTGTTTGGGGCGTGCCGGCAGGGCCGGGGCCGATTCGTCTTCGGCTAGCAAATTAGGTGGGTCTTGGGGTAGTTTCGGTATGGTAATGAGACTTGTGAGATAGCGGAGATTGGAGCACTCGTAGTAGAATTTGACCAGGCGGTAGTGTTGGGCGTTGTACCTCTCACGAAGCGGCTCCAGGGCATCGTTGTCACCAATAGCTATACGCTGTCAGAAAGAAAGTCGCGGACACCGTAGGACAGGGGGCTCGGCTCACTGGAATGCATAGCCCGGAGCATGCTAGTGATGAACTTATAGATCCCGTAGCTCTCCGTCACGAGCGGCACAAGGGCGGATATTCTGCACTCGTTGTTGCCGACGTTACGGAAGTGCGAGTAGATGAGCTTCTGGAACTGGTCGATCTTGTCTTGCAGCGTCATGAGGTCGGTGATAGTCTCGAAGCCTTCGTTCGGGTCGTTGATGGCCTTGAGACTGATGTACTCCTCGTACTCAAAAGTACCGTTGAACTCTGGGTGCTGCTGGTGGAACGAGAGCTTCGCAAGGAGGTAGTACACATATTCCCTGATAAGAGGACCATACCCCCTCATGCCCTCGCCAGCCATCCCCCTATTCAGGCTGTCGATCCAGCCGCGGTTGGCCATGGCCTCCTTCAGAGTCGCCGGATGGCCCTCCTGAAGCACCTTGTGGATGGTGATCAGGGCCTTGAAGGTCTGGACCTCGTCGGCCATGACGGGCTGCACCTTCATGCCGGCCCAGAAGGACTGGGAGGACTTGTGGTCCCATGTGTAGACGATGCAGCTGCGGACATGCTTGCGCTTTGGCGCTGTCTCTTCGGGGCTGGTCGCCTTCTTGATGTTGATAGCCAGCTCGGCTTCGGATCTGCGCCGCATCGTGGATCAGTTCACTGGATTCTCCCGTCACACAGTTGGCCCTGAGGACACAATCTACCGCGCGAGAGACGAGAACGAACGCACTTTGTATGGTCAAGGCTGCGAATGGTGGCCATGTTGGGCACCTATAGAGCGTGCGAGCTCGTGGCCCACGTGCGAATCAGCGGAAGCAGAGTTCAAGCTAGCTGCGGTAGCTCGGAGAGGTCGATGCAGGTCCAGAGGAAATGCGACGGGACGTGTCGCATTACTGGCGCACAATTTGCGGGACCGACAAACAAATACAGCTCCCAGGAGCGCGGAAACATGCAATGGGGGAGATAATGAAGCTTCTAAATCGCAAAAAGTTCCTGGATCCAAACCAAAGCCTCCCAGCGTCGTCAGCCTCTCGCGGGTTGGGGAAGGCCCTCACTGATCACCCACTGTGGCTTCAAAGGATGCAAGCTTCGTCCAATCAGACCGCGACCTCGGAAAGTGGACGGCCCGAAATTAGCTCTGCCAGACGTGCTCCACTCGCACCGGCTGACACTGGCAGCCAAGGCAGCCTCCAGCCACCCGCCTGTCAGGTGCGAGGGGATGAACCCCACCAGGCCGATGACGCCTGCGGGGGGTTCCCAGGCAGGCAAAGCTCCTTGTTGAGGCTGTCAGTCAAGTCACTTCTCATCCGGTGAAGGTGAAATCACGGGGATTCACTTAGCTCTGTCACTTGACATTTCATTCAGTCATTTTCCCCATCTCCCTTTCCTCCTCTACTATAAAAAATACTGCAAATAACCTTCACCAAGCCACAGTCGCAGACTTTCGGCATTAATACCCGCTCTCATCGCAAGCTAACAGCTCCGCGAAACGACCCCGCGTCTCGCTGCAACAAAACCGCTCGAGTCCATCAACAAGGCGACTCGGGAACAAACAGAACATCAAGAACGCCCGATATACACGGCAGGCAGACAGGCCGGCCCTCGAAAGCAGCATACGAACAACGCCGCACCATGAATCTCCTCTATTCTACCGTCAACACCCTGCGGGACAGGTACGCGCCCACGACGAACAAGTCCACCTTCCGTAAGACGGGAGAGATCACACCCGAGGAGTTCCTGGCAGCGGGCGACTACTTGGTCTTTAAATTTCCCTCTTGGTCTTGGGCAGATGCCGAGCCAACAAACAAGCGGACCGACCACCTCCCGCCGGGGAAGCAGTTCCTGGTCACACGGCACGTTCCTTGCCACCGACGGCTGAACGACGACTTTGCAGGCGATGCCGGCCACGAAGAGTCGGTAGTCGAGGGCTCTAAGGGAAACGCTGATGACGACGATGACGGGTGGTTGCGGACAGGCGGTCTCGCGAGCTCGCAGCCACTCAAGCGCCGGGAGGTGCGCACCGTCGACGATGCCGGCAATGTTGGAGATCGGGAAGTTGTAGAGGATGATGATGACATCCCCGACATGGAAGACGAAGATGACGACGAGGCCATCATTCGCGACATCGATGGTGATGGGAAGAATGGGTAAACTAACCCTGCATCTCATGATCCCAGTCTTGCATGCTGACAGCATCTCTTCACAGTGGACGTCGCACCTACACTCTCTACATTATGTACTCCCCCTACTACCGCACACCGCGCCTCTACATGCAGGGCTACCAACCAAACGGCGAGCCGTTGCAACCGAGGCTGATGATGGAGGACATCGTCGGCGACTACAAGGACAAGACAGTGACGCTCGAGCTCTTCCCTTTCTTCGCCAACAACGTCAAGATGGCCAGCGTGCATCCTTGCAAGCATGCGCCGGTTATGAAGACGTTGCTCGATCGTGCCGACGCAGCGCTCAAGTTGCGACGCGAGAAGCTTAAGGCTGGCCTCGCCGCTGGTAGCAGGCAGGGGATGGAGGGGCTCGTGGACGAGATCAACAAACTGGATGTCAGTGGCATAAACGCGGCCGCGGATGCTCCCCCACCCCCAGCAGAGGCGGGGGAGGACTGGGAAGAGGTTCAACATGATGAGGAAGACCAGGAGGTGGCGATCCGGGTGGATCAATACCTAGTCGTCTTCCTGAAGTTCATTGCCAGCGTGACGCCTGGTATTGAGCACGATTTCACGATGGGGGTTTGAGCGGGGTCTCGACGACTCGTTATTTGCTTTCTGGGTGTCATTATTGGCTCCCTCAGGATCTCATTACGGTTTGGTCTGTTGTAGTTTTTTTTTTTGACATAGACCATCAGAATGGGGGCGTCAAACAAAGGAGAAACGGAGTCACTCTCAGGATGGGAAATAGGGATATCGGGATATCTAATTCATTCAGCGGGAACTGCTCGATTGTGAACATGCATAACTTTTGTTTTATTCATCAGTCATCATCGTCCTCTTCTCCGCCTTCCTCATCGTTGACCTCCTCCCCGGCATCGATGGCTTCCTGCCTCTTTCTCGCTGCCCTCTCTCTCTTCTTATCTAATAGCTTTTGTAGCCTCTTAGCTGCGTTGAACACCCCGCTCGTTCCCGAACCACACGCCGCGCAGCCAGGATCCCTGCGATACCTTTTCAGCGCGCACGCCTCACAGAAGTAGTGGCCGCATCGCGTCACCACGGGCGCTTTGTATGGGCCCTGGCAGATGATGCACGCGAACGGGATCCCCTCCAGCATGGCCTCTTCCGCCTCATCGGCCTCGTCATCCTCGGGCTTGGCGCCTCGTCTGTCGGCGCTGGCAACAATCGTGCCACCAATGACCTTCTTTCCCTTCGTGACGCTCTCCCACTCCTTGTCGAGCTGCCAGCCATGCTGGTAATCCTCTCTTGCGTGCAAGAACTTGCAGTTATCGCCAAAGCCGCAGAAGCCCGTCTAAACCAGATATGTTAGCAACATCCCCCCCAAACAGTCAAATGGACAGGGCGAAACCTACATTCTTGTAATCCTTGCACACATCAGCAGCCATATCCGTAATCGTAATCGTCCTAATATTCGACGGCGCCTTCACCGGCCCAACAGTCCTGCTCTTTGCGTCGGGATTCCTCTGGATATACGACGTCTGGTTCTTCAAGCCCTTGTACGTCCCATCGGGTTGCGCATCATCGGGCAACGCCCTCGTCGACCCAAGCAAGTTCTTCGCCGACAGGCCGGCCGCATCCTCGTCGAACCAGTTGCTTCCCTTGGTGGCATCGCGCTTGGAACTGTCGAGCGCGAGGTCACGCTCGCGATCGGCCTCGAAGACTGTCGCGGAGAGGTCATTTTCGACTTGGGCGTTATTTTTGGACGAGGCAGTCACGACGGCGGTGTTCTTTTTCCTTCGCTTAATCCGCTGTCCGGCTTCGTCTTCGGAGGAGGAGAAGTCGCTGTCGTCGCTGTTGTTGGGGGGTGGCGTCGCGGGGCGTTTTCGGAGGTTTGCCTTGCCCTTTGCGCCCCGCTTCTTGAATATGGCGACCGGCGCCGGGGTATCTGCGTCCGCCATGGTTTTAGGGTAGATCAAATGGGTTGTTGTTGAGTGAGGTTGCAAGGCGCAAAAGATGCAAGTGTCAAACAAATGGACTTAGGTCATCCATGTTGTGCATGGACGATTGGTCCAAGCTTTTGGAACACGGCAGTCGCCACCCACACGTCAAAATGTAATCCGGGAGCTTATAATCCGTAAGATATTATACTAATATATAACTTACGCAACACGCTCCCAGGTGCCTTCTCTGCCTCGACTGCCCCCACCGATGCGTTCCTGACCCTTGGCCCGCCAAAGATGCCCTGCCAGCCCTCGCGCGCCGCCTTTTCCGTACATAGCACGCTCACGGCGCGGAGCACGTCTTGCAATGCCAAAGGCTCGGGCTGGACAAGGTCGAAGGCCTGCTCGACCTGCTCTTCCCAATCCCCTATGCGCCCCGAAACCAAGTAAGGCAAGCCTGACCGGAGGATGCGCCTTGGACGAATAGGTTTGCCAGTCCTGGCAGGCGTCGTCATCCTCGGCCCGAGGACGATGGAAGCCCCCGGCAAGCGTTTCCGAGCCCGACATACCACCTTGCCTACGAAGAGACGGATGACGACGATGACGACGAGGATACGACGACGACGACAATGATGGTGGGGAGGAGGAGGGAGGCAGCTCATCGCCGGCCGGGACCGTCGTAGTGGACTTTCTCCTCAATACCATCGCCGCCATCGCCGTGCAGATCCAACCGGTACAAAGCGCACCCGTATGCATAGCTGACGCTCCGGTCGCTTGACCCAGTCATCTCGGATCAATTGCTTCCTCATCGTTTTGCGCATCGCTAAAATTTCCCCGGGTTCCTCCTTTCCTCGGATGGCCCAAAGATGCTGTGCAGATTTTTGACTCGGACCAATCGGCGATTGACCGGATCGACCGCCCCGACGACGCAACCGATGGGCTCGGACCGGTCGCTGGCGACTGCGCCGCCGCCGATGGGCCCGACTGATTGACCCGACCGGCCTTTTCGGCCGCTGACAGCTGCGCCGCCACCGACGGGCGCGACGATCAACCCCGGCCGATCGACGACATGACCGATCGACCCCGACCGGTTGACTCGGACGCCTGCGGCATCGTCGCAGATTTGGCCACGGGATTTGGCCTCGTAGGCCCGAAACAAGCCTCTCTGCCATTCATCCCTCAGCCTTTCTTGATCACCACGTCTCACCGCTCCATCGCTGTCAACTTTCATCCACCCTGCACTATTTTTCACGCTTGATTTGCACCCCTTCGCATCAAGTCGCATAATCTCCCATCGACAGCGTCAATTACCTCCCGTCCGGCACTGACGTCTTCTCGCGCCTATCAAGGCCGGCATCCTAGAATGCAGCCCCCTTTCACACGCCCCTCTTTGATCGACCGGATGCGGCCCTCCTTTGGACGCAGCCCCTTTCATCCGCCAGATGCGGCCGTCTGTCATGACAAAGAATCGACGTCGTCGCGGCGTTATGGGATGGGAGTGCCCCTTGTTTGCCGCGTCGTCAATCCGCGCACAAATAGCAGTTGGCCAGGGACAATCTCCAGAATTTGGATATCCTCAGCGTCCCGACACCATGTCCGACATCGACATAGCCGACACCATGCCCGACAGCGCCGACACCATGTCCGACAGCGGTGCAACAGCGGCACAGCTGAAGCGAGAGCTGGAGCAGGCCAAGGAGTTGCAAGCGAAGCAGGCCAAGGAGTTGGAAGACGCCTGTGCGAAGTTGCGAGACGAGTTGCGAGACGAGTTGCGAGACGAGTTGCGAGACGTCCAGGCGAAGCTGGACGAAGCGCAATGACAAGCCACATTGGAAGAGTTCCTCGCCAGGATCCACACTATACATCGGGACCTGACGATCGCGGCCCCCGAGTTTTCATCCACCGGTCAGAACACCGACGTCGCTGGCCGGCAATACCCGGCCTTTCTCCAGCCCTGGAAGCAGTTCGAAAAGCTGCACCAAGAAGCTTTCGCTTTCGTGCAACACACGCTCCGAGACAAGCAGCTGTTCCCGGAACCCAAGATCACGAGCTACCTCCACAGCATGACAACAGAGGAACCCGCCGGCTTCGAGGTAGACATCAACAGGTTCAGTTACTTCGCTGTCGAACGCTCGATTCAGGAGATCCTCCGCGCCCTGGTGCACGCTGACGCCAGCGCGATGAGCACCAAGTTCGACTTTTCCAGCCTCCGCTTCCTCCCCTCCGAACGCGGGCTTAAGCAGCCTGCCGTCGCAAACGGAAACGGACAGCCGAAGAACCGCACCCGCCCCGATGGTTTCGCCTTCCGCACCACCGCGGCCGGTCAGGAGAACCTGACCTTTTGTCTCGACTACAAGGCAGCTCACAAGCTCTTGGCCGACCAACTCAAGCCTGCCCTGGCCAAGGAGACGCTCTTTGCCGATGTAGTTCGCCGGATGAGCAGCAGGCACGTACTAGCCGGCGGGGCTACCGAGGAGAGGATCGCCATGGCTTTAATCCAAGTGTTCAGCTACATACTGCAACGCGGCATCGCCTACGGCTACGTCGCCGGGGGGAATGCCGTCGTCCTCCTCTACGTCGATCTCGACAACCCCAAGACCTTGCACTACCACCTCTGCGTGCCGCCGCCGGACGGCGCACCATCCAAGACTATACTTGCGCAGATAGCGAGTTTCTGCCTGATCAGCTTCCGGTCGCAACCAGTTACACTCTTTGAGCTCAAGAGGCTGAAAGAACACCCTGACTTGCAACCCTGGCCGCAGCCCTACCGCGAGCATCTCAACGCAGAGTCCTCGTCCTCGCAGACATCGTCGTCGCAAGCATCGTCGTCGCAGGCATCGCAGCCAGGTGACCGCTACGTGGAAAAGGGCAAGAAGAAGGTTCCGGTGATCAATGTTCAGACGCGCGCGCAAGCTAAGAGGCGCAAGGAGGCCGAGGCGGCTCGCCAAGAAAAAAGTGATGACGACGACAACCATGGTGACAACCGTCGCAGCGCCGCGGCTGGCAAGGGAGGGAGCACCGTACAGCCCGAAGGCCAGCCCTCGAGCCACGGCTCTCCAGCGCGCAACACCAAGCCGGCGTCTTTGTTATTGTCGTCGCTCGTGCAGCAACCTACGCGCCGGTACTGCACGCAGGCCTGTCTTCTAGGCCTCAAGCGAGGGTCGCCCATCGACGACGGCTGCCCGAACGCGCCGGCGCACCGAACTGCTTCCGACACGGACCGCCACGCCATCGGCGCCGCCGAGCTTACCGCCTTGGTCCGTAAGCAGCTGTCCCGCAGCGTGTACTGGGGCTGCGAACCCGTGGACCCGTACGGGCTGCACGGCAAGATCGGGGCCATCGGCGCCCTCTTCAAGGTCGAGCTAACCTCGCACGGGTACACGCTGGCAGCCAAGGGGTCGCAACTGGCCCACAAGTCCTGCCTGCTGCATGAATCTCACATCTACGACCAGCTCGAGCCGCTCCAGGGCGAGGCGGTAGCGGTCCATCTCGGCCTCGTGAACCTCCGGGACGGCTTCGACCTCCCAGGCGACGCCTCGGCAGTTTGCCACATGATGCTCCTATCGTGGTGTGGCGAGCCGTACCGAGGCGGTGCCGGCCAGGGCCAAGGCTGGGATGCGCACCAGCGTCGCTCCATCGAGGACGTCAACCTTCACGGCGTCTCCCACAACGATCTGCGGGAGCCCAACCTGCTCTGGAACGAGGAGCGCCAGCGCGTCATGGTTATTGATTTTGACCGCGCAACTCTTCTTTCCCCTGCTCGGCACAAGTCACTGACCCGGGTGGCGAAGCAGATGGGACAGAAGAGGAAAAGGGGAACCAGTTAGATGCCGAGACGTTGGCTTCTGTTTGAAGAATTTTTGGACAGCTGGATTTTGCACTCAGCCCAGGTTGCTGACTCAGTTAGATTTTGAACGACATGTTTTGGTGCCTAACTGTCTGATGCTCGAGATCGTCCTGACGCTCCCCTTTTGCCAGCAGAGAATTCGTCAACCCTAGATTCTGTGGAATCGATGGGGCTGTAATTGCTTCATTGCATTGCTTGTCCTGCAAGAGAATAACCAAGACAAATTTTCCATGCATGGAGCCATTTTTTTGGCGCTTAAGTGGTGAAAATAACTGGATACTCATACCCTGCAGACGCCGGAAGCCCTGCAACAGCAGCATGTACAGTGCATAGCGAAACGGAGTGCCGCTCCGTGCACGAGGGAGCACCCAGCAATCCACGACCAAGTCCTCCAACTGGATATCGCCCTCTGCGTTGGCCCGAAACTGCAAGAGGAGGAGCGTCTCCCCATCGAAGTAGAACACTTGCGGGCACTTGTATTTTGCCGCGTAGCTGGTTTCCATTTGCCAGTCAGTTCGTCCAGATGCTTGACCCAACGCGAGGGGGTTGAGGCTATGCTTGGGAGGTAGCTAGTAGGTACGGACCCGCGGAGCTCCTGGGAAAGCTTCTTCTGGTTCTGAGCCCTTGTCACATTGCCGCTTCGCCACTGCTCACGGTCGATGAGGTTCCTCTTCATCTCCCCGATGGCGATCACCTTGGTCCCGATGGAGTACACGGCGTCCACCTCCTCCGAGTTTCCCGAGCTATGGGGCGGCTTGGTATGCGAGGTCTGGAATACTACCGGGTATGCGTTCTAGGCCGCTAGAACCACATTCGAGATCTCGGCGTGGAACTACAGTTCGCAGTCAGCCTCGCTCTCAAACCGCCACACCCTGCCGTTTGGCTCCCTCGCCGCCGCGCGCAGGCGGAGGTCGTCGTCGTCGCCCATGGGGAGGAAGGCGTTGTCGAAGTCGGCGTAGACCAGGAGGTCCTGACCTTCAGAGCTGTGGACCAAGAGGTTTCGGATCGGACGATAGGTTTGGGCCCATGCCTTGTTGCTCTGCGTGGTATTGCATTCGTTCCAGACCGGGTTTTGGGGAGTCTGGGTTATAAGGTCCCTGACGATGGCGACATTAGCCATGGCGCTGGTGGAACGTGTCGGCACCTGTACGTGGTAATGCTAAGAGGACACAGAGAGTATACGGCAGGTAGCTAAGGGGCCTAAGGAGAGAGATTGAGTGGTGCCTCGGAGGAGAGAGCTTCCTTTATGGGCGTCAGATCAAGGCTTCCAGAGAGCCACATACGGTAGCCGAATAGAACGAATACGGATATGCTAAGGATGGGAAACGCTTTCCTAATCTCACTGGGTCTCGAAGCGACGGCCTTGCTTCTCAAGCCCAGTGTTTCCAGCCAAGACATGGGAGCAGCTCACCACCCACTCGATTGGCGCCGAGGTGCGGTTGCATGCAACCATACCCTCCGCAGTCTAGGTTGGTCCCAGTGCCGCCGGGAAGGCACTAACTTTTACGCCCCGTGTGCGGGGCCATGGATACAACTTGACCGAACTGGGGGTATGTTCTCGATGGCACCATTTGTGACAGGTGATGTAATCGGGCCAGTCATGCCAAGGTAAGTTGAATATGGGGGTGAGAACATGGTAAAGACCTTGGATGAAGTAGCTATCTTAAGAAGGCCACGTTGCCAGAACCCATACTGGTTACGCTCATAGAACTCGGATAGACTAGTCACCGCGCAATGAACCAGGAATTCAAAGTCCTCGTCCGACAGGTCCTCGTTCACCGACTCCAGATCAACAACCATGATCTTACCGTCGACAAGATGAAAGTTATCCAGCTTAACGTCGTCCTGCGTGATCCTGAAGTGAGAAAATGCGCCCAACGCCTGATGGATTAACCGTTTGAATTCATCTAGGCCAAGCATCCCCCCTTCAGGCGTGGCCAGCGATGCCCCGCCAATATCTGACATCAGAAGTGCCCTGGTATTATTACCATATCGAAGCTCACCGAACAGTTTCGGTATAATGACTCCCTGTAAGGAGTGTAGTTTCGCATACGTCGCTTTCTCGGTGTCGAATTCATCGTCCCAGCCTTTTTTCATCTTCTTCAGGACAAGCCGCGGGGGTAAAGTCCATTCCGGGAACGACGACCGGAACCAAACTTGCGCCGCGGAGGGCATACACCCAATCACCGCCTGGAGGACCGACTGTACGATGCTGGGCTGCATGTTGAGACGTATGACATTCGGGTGTAGATTGTTCACCGGAGTGGCGATTGCGGTGAGGGTGCGCGTCCGAAAGCGGAATTGCTTACGAGTGTCAATCACCCACATGTCCATGGGAGATAGAAGAGAGACATACAATCGTCTCTGCAGGCCATGTCTGGGTGTGAAGCTTCGGCCCTAATCGCAGCTGCCCCGGAGGCCGGCGCGGTTCAGGTGGTGGTGGGGCGCCAAATTTCAGGCCGCGCCCTTCCACGGCAGGCTCGTTGATGTTGATAAGGGACTCGCTCATCTCCCCCCTGGGCCCTCGATGGAGTGATGTGGAGTTGGGTTGAGGCGCGTCTCGATCCCAGCTTAAGAAAGACGTGGAAGGTCGCCTGATGTGGAGATTGAGCTCTGTTAGGACGATTCGCCTTTTTCTTGCTTAGCTCTCCTTGCAGCGCTTCCACCGCCAATCGTAACCTAGCGCACGGGCCGGATGTGCGACAGGGGGCCGTTGCCCAAAGTTTGCTGAAACTCCAGCACGGATTGCAGTGGGAGTACCTCGAACGAACACTCAGCTTTGTCTCCAACCTCCAAAGAGATTCCAAAGAAACACGGTTCCTTGTTAACTGCCTTGCCGGCGCAGACGTGCTCCCACAGGTTATCGCCCTCCAGGCGACCGAGGTAAACACCTGTGACGCGGCCCTCACGGGCTGCGAAGCAGGTCTATCAGTTTCTTGCGCAATGCGAGCTTTGTTGGCCCACCTGGAAGAAGAAGTCGTCTTGCGATTTGTGAATTGCGATCCATCGACTCGTTCTCTCGCTCACAAGTGGGTCTCCACCAACAACTTGAGTTCCAGGAAAGCACAAGGATTTTCGGGTGGGTTTGCTCATTGATCCGTGCGGCAGAGGAAGAAGATAGGTCAACCTGCACAACTCGATCTATCTTCCACCCCTAGCCAACCCAATCCCCTCACTCTTTCCACTTCGCTTCATCCCGGTCCCTCAAAAAGCAAAGCTCAAAGCCGCGTTCTACTGTTGCTGGTCCAACATGGCGGGAAACCACCTGGTAAGCCGTGCAACTAGCTAGGGCCACTTAAATCCTTTCCGCACTGACAACTGAGACTGCAGTCGGCCGCAAGCCAAGCGGCCTTGGGCGAAGCACCCCCAGATTACGAGCTGAGCAACTTCTCGTACCAGCATACAATACTCGCAGTAGCAGCAGTTGTCGAAGCCGATCAAGACGCTGTTCCCGTTACGCTGTATCGCTGGTATCCGCCCGCCATCAGCGCGAGCACCAGTGTGGTTTTGCCTCTAGCTATGCTATTGGCAATCTCGGGTTTTGCGCCGCTGGGTACTTTCTTCGTACCTGATGATCTAGACATCTCCAGTGCGCTGTCTCAGCTCCTCACAGCAGCGCCACCACCCAGTCAGCATCTAGAAGGTCAACTCCTTGCCTCTCTTATGGCGCAACTCTGTATCGTACCGGGCCGAGGAGGAGGGACTTTTCGACAGTTCTTCTCCTTTCCAGTATTCAGCAATAGACCAGATCTGTATTTCAGCGATGATGGCCTGCTTCTGGCGTGGAAATGGGTTAAGCCCGATGGGGATTATCGAAAGAAGGGCTTCTGGGAGGCAGAGCTGCGCGAAGCTCTGCAAGACGGAGAGCGGACTGGTGGCAGAGGTCTGATGGTCTTGATGGGTGGGGTATCGGAACAGACGTTACAAATCATCGCATCCCCCGAGCTAGGTTGGAAGTTCTCGAATCTTGAACGGGCCGAGTGTATCTCGGGCAGGGGCGGTTAACTACCTTTAGCAGGTAATGCAGCATCCGAAGTAGACCTATAAGAACACGCCTGAGCTACCTTGCGTTTGTTCTCTATTACTAAAGTGTAGAGCTTCTCAGACAGCATCGTTTAGGGACTTGCCGCACGGATCAATGAACAAACCAACCCACCTGAAAACCCTTGTGCTTTCCTGGAACTCAAGCTGTTGGTGGAGACCCACTTGTGAGCGAGAGAACGAGTCGATGGATCGCAATTCACAAATCGCAAGACGACTTCTTCTTTCCAGCTCGGCGCTATGTACGTAGGAGCGCCACCGGACTGGCCCACTTGTGTTCATAGCGGGCCTTTGTAGTACGGAATGACACTTGTGCATCATAACACTTTTGTTTTAGGTAACCCAGAGAAGCGCTTGCTCCATAGATATTAGAACACAAACCACATAGCCCACCAACGGCAAACAACACACCGACCTTTAGCTGGACTTTCTGTACTCGGTCCTACCACCCACGACCGCGTCTCCCGCTAAACTTCTTTAACTCCTCTCCACGTCAGGGAAGGTGCGCCAAATGCTACAATATACAGGTTCGACCCCCTCATCCTCACCTGTATCTCCCTGACAGCTAGCCTGCTGCTCTGCCCCTCGTTGCTCCTGTCCTTGCACCCACCTCCATCCCTCTCACGACATGGCACCTTTCGCTACCCTCTTTATTGCCCTCTTGGGAGCTTCGTCGGCAACAATCGCATTAAGCATCACACCGGAAATCACCGTTACCATCAAGCCCCTCCTTATAAAGCTATATAACGTCTGGTTAAACTGCCCCTAGCGAGGCCTCCTGCTAAATCCCTACATTATGTTAGAGAGAACACTGGTTAATAATATAATAAGCGGGATAATGATGTTTTTCTGTATAAGGTGGAAGCTTAGTGTTAAAATCGTTCTAATACTATAGACACTGTTAAAGTAGAGAATAAAAATATCTGTCTTTTACTTAATTACTGTAAGAGGAATATAAAATCTGATCTTGTAAAAACAAAAGACTAATAAAATGCTGATAAATAAAAAGCGGAAGACCTTACTATTACAACCTGCACCCGACACAGGCCTTGAGAGGACTGGTGCGGGTTAAGACAGAACGTATGGCAGGACGCCAACAGGTAGGGGGCGTTCCGAAGACGGCTTGTTAAGCTAGCACTCTTAGACGGGGGGTTCAATGTCACTGTAGGTCGTTGTCATTATAGTGCACAGAGGTGAGTCTGAACAGTAGGATATAAATAAATAATTAAATACTAGTGTGAGGAACCAGAGTCCCTCACGGTGGTTATAGGCACAACTATGGCTATTTATACTAACTAACTGGGAGGTACTTCATACCTTACTTAGCCCGTTATGCTTAGTGGTGCACCACGCAACTACGGCCAAGCAGTTAACTGAGCGGTACTTAGTGTTATCAGTCCTTATGGGCCACTAAGCGCTTTTCTACTGGTCGTAGGGGCTTCGGGTCTTTACACCCCTAGCCTAATACGTCTAGACAGTGTGCACTGTCTTTCCACACCGTTCCTTCTACGGGGGATTTGTCAGGCCGCCCCAGCCTAAGTGACGGCCTGCAGGGTCGTCACACAATTCCCCCTCTTTAACATTCTTTTTCCATAAAGAATCGCTAGGTTAGTTTCCTTCCTTCCCCACCTTTATCATGTCTTCTAACCGCGTTAAAAAGCGTAAAAGACAGAGAAAACAGAAAAAGGCTCCTCGTAACCGTCGTATCCACCTTATAAAGTCTCTTAACGCTTTTAGTTTACAGATATCTCCCTGCACCCGTTACTAAATTAAATCTTTACTATACCGAGTCGCGGTGCAGTCCGACAGTTATAGTAAGTGCTAATCCGCTAGTATACCTTTTTCATATGACGTATTTGGTCACTCTAACGAGTTTATTAAGGGTTTAGTGGATAAGAAAAAGGAGTTAGATACCTTATACAATTAAGCGGTTATTAAGCACTGTAACTCCCTTACGAAGTTACAGTGTGTTAAAACTTAACAGTGCGTTATTAAAGTGAAGGTGATGAAGGTATTTTCTCGTAAGGCTGAGGTTTTATCTTTCTAAAAGCGGGCAGAGGTAGCAGACTTAGTCTGGGTAGAGCTGGTTTCTTAAGACTGGGACTCTTTTCTTACGGGTTTTCCTCCTAAAGGGTCACCACAGCCTGCGGCGTCTTCTTAACTTAGTTTATAGCTTCCTTTTCTTAATAGATGAAAACGGCCTTTTTTTTTTTTTTTACACAGTAATAACACGCTTACTTATTTTCTTTTACTAACTTCTTTTCCTTAACAGCACTTATTCTTCGTGTGGAGCTTTCTAGGGGCTCTAGAGGCCCAGCCTCCTTACTAGGTTTAAGGTTTTTATAACCTTAGTTAAGGGTTTTAATAAATGTCCTTCCGTACTTACTAAGGAGTTTCCTACTGCTTCTCGGGCTCTAAGTCCTACAGTAATCTTACTCTTCAGTATAATAGTTTAAATGTCAGATCTTATCTTGTTTTTCTAGTTCTTATCGTTAGTTTTAGTTAATCTGGATTCTTTCAGTAAAACTTTATAATTAGGTCTGGGCACTTAAGATTTTTAACTGGCTTTTACAAGTTACTTTTAAGGCCGTAATCTAGCCATTTAATAAGATACTTAAACGTGTTTTTCCCCTTCTGTAAATTTATAACTTCCTTAACGTTATACTCGTCCTCGTTAGCGTCGATCTTAATCTTCTTTTCCAGAGGAACTCCCTTTAAGGTGGGTTTTAAAAGTGAGATGTGAAAAACCTTAATCCGCACCTTTATACTAGCAGGTAAGTCTAGTTTATAATTAAAGGTGGTGACTTTCTTTTTAATCCGGAACGGTCCGTACCTTTTAAAGTCGAGCTTTTTACTAAGCTGCTTTAAACGTAAGTTTTATAAAAAAAGGTAAACGTAATCCCCCTCTTAAAAAGTTAGTCCCTTAACTTATTCGCCATTATAGTAAAGTCCTTTCTTAAACGTTAGTTACTTAGTTTAATGTTTATTAATAAACTTTTTTATTTATTCACGTATAAACTTAAGTTCGGCTTATAAGTAGTTATACAGTTCCTATATCTAATCTGCATAGATTACAGCTTAGGGGGCACCTATAGGTGGGCCTTAACAGAGCTCAGGCTCCTTACCATAATTAATAAAGAACGGTAATATACCTGTTAACTTAACTAATATTATATTATAAGCTATCTGTGCTGTTAGTAATAACTTAAATTAATTATCTTATTTAAAGTTAACGTAAGCTTAAAGATACGTTATAAGTATCTAATTAACTTACTCTGTTTAGCCATCTGTTTATAGGTGGAAAGCTGTCGAAAGTTTACTTTTCACACCTATTCTCTATATTAGCCCTTATTAGAACTTCGACATAATCAGCTTATCTCGATCTGTAACGATATTATCTAGCTAGAGGTGTTGTGAAACTACCTTTTTCTTAAAGACATAAACAAGTTACTCTGCTATTATATCCTTTAAAGTTAGCAGGAAGTAAGCCCACTTTATTAATCTGTCAACCACCATAAGGATCTGGTTATAGGTGACTCCTGTAATAGGGTCCTTAAACTTTAGGATCCCAGTGACGAAGTTAAGTAAGATGGAGTTCTATAGCGCCTGTGGTATAGGGAGTGGTTTAAGAAGTCTATACAGCTTATAATGTCAATTCTGCTTCTTATGGCAGACGTTACAGTTATTAACCACTTCCTTAACTAGCTTCTTCATTCCCAGGAAGGTGTACGCTTGCTAGGCTCCTTTCTCTTAACTGGGTCGTGAATGTACGGTTTCTCTTAATACTAAAGCCTTGCTCCTAGTTTAGGCGCGCTGTCTACACCTTCTAGCAGCTGTCCCAGCTAACAACCAGTTTCGTTATAATTTAGATGCTTCAGGCACTCCTTACCACAGTCTTATAAGTGCCCTAAGAAGTCTCCTAAGGGGCATTTATGTTCACAGGTTCCTTCCGCTAACCTTCTTACTTAGAAGTCCTGTTATTACTAATAGATGCTATACTCTGTCTATAAGTTCATGTAGATATTAATAGTTTATTCTAACGTCCAGTTATCTAACACTTATAACGTGTGTTCTAACGTGCCGTTCTCTACTTCGTTAAATATAGTAATAAGGACCAGGATTAGATTGGTATCCTTATAGTCCTGTCTCTAACTAAAAGTATCAGCTCGCTTATTATCTTTTCCTTTAATATAATAAATCTAAAAGTGGAACGGGGCTATTAACTCTACCTACCGTGCTTACCGTGAACTAAGTTCCTTTATTAGGAAGTACTAGAGGTTATTATAATTTAAAAAGACCTAAACTGGTTCTTCCGTACCACTTAAATATAATACCTACTCTGTAAAGTACTAAATAATCACTATTAGTTCTTTATTATAAATTAGATATTATAAAGCTAAGCTGTAGATTCCTTTCAATAAGAAGGTAACTAGGTAGCGTTTCCCATCGTCCTGGACTTAGCTAAGTTCTCTACTAATTATAAATTCTAAGGAGTCTATCTCGACTTAAAAAGGCTTTAAAAAATCAGGGAGGGTTAAGACTGGCGCTGTAATAAAGGTGTGCTTAAGGTCCTTAAACACCTTCTACTATTTATCAGTCTACTTAAATAGTTTACCTTCTCCTGTGAGCTTATACAGTGGTTTTACAATCTTTGTAAAGTACCTGATAAAATAACGATAAAAGTTCGCAAAACTGATAAAGGCTTGTAATTCTTTCTAGTTCTTCAAAGTGGGCTAATCCCTAATTACCTCTATCTTCTCTAATTACATTTTAAATCTTCTAAGGGTTACTTTAAACCCTAAATAATTCAGTTCCTAAATGTGGAAATAGCTTTTCTCCAAGTTTACTATCAGCTTTACTTTCTTAAAGGCTGTTAAAACTTATTATATATGTTTTCAGTATTCTTTTAAAGTTTTAAAATAAACTAAAACGTTATCTAAATACATAAAGATAAACTTATTAAGGAAAGGACAAAGAACACTATTAATAAGGCTTTAAAAGGTTACAAGGGCGTTTATTAATCTTATCAGCATAACATAATACTAGTAATACCTGTTACAAGTTTAAAAGGCTGTCTTATATTTATCCTCTTCCTTTACTTTAACATAGTTAAATCTTATAGGGAAATTAAGGCTGGAGAATTAATTTATTTAAGCAATCCGTTCTCACATTTCCGTAATAAGTAACAGTAGGTAACGATTCTTAATTATATCCTTATTTAACATTTAGTAATTAATAACTATATATAACTTACTATCTCCTTTCCTTAAAACAAACAGCACTAGGTACCTTACTAGGGATTAAAACTCCACAATAAACCCGTTCTTTAAGTTTTCGTTAACGTACTCCCTTAAGGCCTTAACTTATTAGGGGTTTAAGTGGTAAGGCTGGAAGCTGTGGAGTTTCACTCCCAGCTTCAGCTTAATTTCGTAATCTTACAGTCTATAATCTAATAATCGTAGTATCTTTTTTTAAAACAGGGTAAACTTCTTATATTTAATAAGTACCTTAAATAAGTTAACTTCTTCACTTATCTGTAAATTAACTTCTAGCTTCTCTTTACTTTCTAAATCGTTATTTAGATAATATAATAGACCTTTTAATCCTTTAACCGTCTTAATAAACCTAACCTAAACTATACTTAATTCTAAAGGTTTAACGTGTTTCTAAATACTTTATGCAACTTTAAAGTGGTTTAATACCTTCTTAACTTTCTTTAAACAGTAATCACAGCTAGGGGACTTACTAAAAGTGAGGTGGCCACTCCTTTAATTAATTACAGGGTTATATTTTTCCAGCTAAGGTAAACTTAAGATCATATTATATCTTATAACTAATATAACGTTAAAGTCCACTTATTATTTATCCCCGTCCACTTTAATTAAGAGTGGTAAGTGGTAAGTGACCTTATTATTATTATATTAATATAGGCCTCCTTCTTTATTTTATATGGGAATAGCTTCTTTATACTCTTAATTAGGGAGTTTCCTTTAGTTAATTAATAAAAGGTGCACTAGGTTAAAAGCACTCCCATTATTAATTACTACTTTTACCCTAAATAGCCTCCCTCTCTTATTTATTAAGTTAATTTTAACGGAATAATACTTATACTCCTTTAATATTTAAATTATAATAATTATCTATCTTTAAAGTCTTATTTAACTTATCCTTTAAATACCTCTCTTTCTTTTTAAGGTTTTTACTAATTAGTAAATTACTAATTTTTAACCCTTTTAAAGGGCTTATAACCTTTTCTTAATTCCTTCTGGAAAAATAAGTAGCTTTAATAAACCTAACAGTTAACCTTTCCTAAGTTTTCACGCCTTAACGTCCAGTTAACTTCAAACGGTACAATGTTCCTAAAGTCCTTAATAAGTTAATAATACACTTTACAGGCTTAGATTACAGCAATATCTTTTTACTCTTAAATCTATTAATAATCTTCCCACTTCTACTATTCCTTAGCTTTTCTATTAAAATGTAATAAGCACGTCACAACTAGGCAGTTATTAAATACCCCTCCTTACTAACATGTAGCAGGAGCTTAATTAACTACAGTAACTTTCCACTTATTACTAAATTCTCTTATTAAGGAGTAAGAGACTTAATAATAAGCTAGCTTTAACTCTACCCTTATAATAGCGTAGTCTTATTTTTATATACTAGGGAAATAATCATAAAAGGCCTTAGGTTTATAATGTTTATTAAAAGTGCAGTTATTATATATACAGTTAATCTACAATATATCCCTGTAACTAAGATAGTTAATATTAACTGCTAATACTGTAATTATAAAGTATAAAACAGGGGAAGTAACACCTTATTCTTTTTCTTCTTCCACTTACCTTTATATATGTTATTTCTCCTAAACCTCTTCTTAAAACTCAGGTAGTAACAACCCAGCTTATTCTTCTATAAAATAACCTTCTTTAACAAATTAGTGTTTAAATTAATTAGTAAAGCGAACTCTATTATAAAGCTGTAACCCGATTTCCACTACTTTATCTTTAAACGTTACGGTAAGACCCTTAACTTATAAGTCCTTTACTTTATCTACTAGCTTTTAATATTTCTCCTTTAACTTTTAAACCCTCCGTTAATGTGTTTACTTTGTGCCTTCTTAAGGGACCTTTAAAGTACCAGTCTAAGGCATACCAGCTTTAATATAAAGTAACCACCTAAGCTATCCCTCCTCTAAGGAGGTAAAGGTGCTAATCCACTCCACGTGCTTAAAGTGTTTAAAAGTTTTAAGGGGTATAATCGAGAAGAACTTCCATTTTTCCAATTTAATTCTCTTAACTTATTCTTTTTTACCTTTTAAGGCCTACTTTACCATTTAAGTGGCCTAAAAAGCTAATTCTTTAACTCCTTCTACTATCTTAATGATTTCTAAGTTAGGGTCCTTCTTAAACTTCCTTAATTCCTAGGCTTATAAAGTAAGGTTTTTAAAACTTATAACTACTAATTAAAACATCTTTTCCTAAAGTCGGTCTTTTATAACCTGTACCTCTAATAATTCTAAGTTTCCACTTTAAAGTCGGTCTTTTACAACCTATACCTCCATAACTAACTCTTTTAAGACGCCCTTAAGGATTAGATATACTATATCTTAAAGTTCTTCTTCTCCTTCCTTATCTCCCAGGTTACACTTATCTATTTAGGTATAGTCTTCTTCATTACCTGCCATCTTAACGTGGACGTCTCCGGAGTTAAACCTAATATGCTTTCCTCTTTCCAGAACGGGTTTCCAGCTAACTTACTTTAATAACGGGCATTACCATACCATATAGCCTTTTTTATCGTAATTAAAACACTAGACCTAAGACAGGTCCTTAAGCTGCTTCTGCTGCTACTGTTATTAAGGCTTATTACGGTTAGGTCGATTTTAACAGTTTACTATACTAATGTCCATTAGCCCGGGGTGGTAACCTGTCGTAGTTGACTGGTTTCCCTTCTTTAGTTTACTTAGCTGATAAGGGGTTTATTCCTTCCAGAAGTTCTTCTAATAATAGTGATCATAATACCAGTTATCAGCCTTAATAACTATCTTGACTAATTCTTATAAACGGTCTAGTTAATCTTCTTAATAAAGATCTTTAATAACGTGTTCCTTTAAGCCACTCTAAAACAGCATTATTAAAACCTCTTAACTGAGTTTAATCTTTACTACTTCCAGTTTAAAGCGTGTAGAGAACTTAAGGACTAAAGACGTCTACCTTAGGGCTATAAACTGCTATTCAGCCTACTTAGGGGCGTTTAGTTCTCTAAACTTAATCTAGAGTTAGTTAATAAAAACGTTAAAGTTATCAAAAAGGGCCTAAATCTCGGGAGCCTCTTTACACGCTCTGTTTATAAAAAGGTTATTAATTATCTTCGTATAAGGTTCGTACTAATAAGTGGTTACTTCGTCTAGTAAGGCTCTAATAAACCTAACCTTTCCTTCTTCTTTAAAGAACTACTTATCATAGTAAGTGATATAACTCTAAAGCTAGGTTATTTAGGATTCCAGTTATGTAAAGTCTCCTTTAAAGTGTGACGGTAGGGGGAGCTTTACCCGTTTCTTCTATAAGCCCCTAAGGTCGTTATTCTCCAGCTTAATAGCGTTAAGTCAAGCTTAGAGTTTTTCAATAAAACCGATATGGCTCTTAATATCTCCGGGGAAGGCCTCGTTAAGTTCTTTAACTAGTCCCTGCTAGTTAAAGTTTAAGTTTTCAAAGCGTGTAGCTAATTTATCAATAGTGGGGAGTTAAGGCTAGGCTTACACCTCCTTAATCTTCTTACCTTTTCTAGAGGTTAATATATTAGTAAGAGAGAGGTAGTGTCTGGGAATTTAATAAATAGCGTTTAGAACTGTAACGCTAATATTGTATTACAACCTACACCTAACATAGGCCTTAAAAGGACTGGCACAGGTTAAGACAGAACGTATAATAAGACGCTAACAGGTAAGGGGCGTTTTAAAGACAGCTTATTAAGTTAGCACTCTTAAACAAGGGGTTTAATATTACTGTAGGTTATTGTCACTATAGTGTATAAAGGTGAGTCTGAACAGTAGGATATAAATGAACAATTAAATACTAGTGTAAGGAACTAGAGTCCCTCACGGTGGTTATGGGTATAACCATAACTATCTATACTAATTAACTAAAAGGTACTTTATACCTTATTTAGCCCATTATGCTTAATAATACACCACGCAATTACGGCTAAGCAGTTAACTGAGCGGTGCTTAGTGTTATCAGTCCTTATGGGCCACCAAGCGCTTTTCTACTGGTCGTAGGGGCTTCGGGTCTTTACACCCCTAGCCCAGTGCGTCTGGACGGTGTGCACCGTCTTTCCGCACCGTTCCTTCTGCGGGGGATTCGTCGGGCCACCCCGGCCCAAGTGACGGCCTGCAAGGTTGTCACACTTACTTAAATACGCTTTGTTAAAAAGCACGGATCTAATTGTAACGAGTTGCTTTATAACAGTTAGAAAGTTTAAGTTAAATTAAGCTAATTAAGGCCTTTTTACGTTCGAGTGTAGGAGGATCTAATACCTATTACTAAAACACGTTAGTAATAGTTTAACTGTAGATATAGAAATACTATATATATATTGATATTGATAATAATAGTAATTAGAATAACAAACTGTACTATAATGGCGATATAGGTGCGAATAACTTAAAGAGTATTAACGATAGTAATAATGATAGACTATAGTAAAAGACAGGAGAATTAAAGAGTTAAGTTAAATAAATAAAAAGTTTATAAGAGGAAAAGAATAAACGTAGATAAGACGTATAACGTAACTATTTAAACCGCTACACTACAGGCTTACCAGTTTTAATGTAATATATTTTTATAGATTATAACAAACAAATAAGCTAGCGCCTAATAGGTAAATCGAACACGTAAACGCAACGTGTAAAAATGCCGAAAGAAGGAATGATTTAAATGTTAGTGTGTTATGCTAAGCCAGGTGCCTAAATTGCTAAAATGATCGCCTAACTACATAGCGATAGATGTAAACAAACATGCGCGTCGCGTTACGGACCACCCTAACCGGCCCCACTAGGACACCAGGACACCAGGACACTAACACCTAAGACTGTAATATTAGATTAGCTTCCATAGCTAATTTAAACTGCTAACTGTAAAAGGGGTCCGCTAAGGGAGATAATATTGATCAGCTATCGAAATACACCTAATAGATAATAAATAGAGAACAGAGTAATTGGTAATTAATTGCAATAACTAGTGCTTGTAGAGATTCCTCTATAAGCTTTCTAAAGAGTCGCGGTCGTAATATACTTGCGATCGGTACAGGTGTACTATACTGACGTTAGGGATTCGTCAGTATCTACTGGAATGCCCTGGCGTGACACTAATTAACTTGATGGCATGCTTCACTTGATGATATGCTCTACTTAATAAGATGCTCCACTTAATAGTATGGTAGATAAAAGAAGGGGTGTGAAAGTAGCCAGACATTTTACGTAAAGAGTAATACAGAGCCTGCAGGGGAAGACTATTACATTTAATGCCGCCTAACCTAGCAGAAAAGGCCGCGACACTGAGATTATAGCTTGTTACATATAATCTCAGTGTCGCGGCCTTCCCCACTGAGTTAGGCGGCACTTAAAGCGGTACTAGATCCCTGTTAGCTCCGCATTACTCTTTACGTTATAGTGTCTGGCTAGTTTCACGCCCCCCCGGGCTTATTCTCATTAGCATCTCTACTAAAATGTATCTACTATTAACGTCATACTCTATACCTCCACTTGGGGTCTGTGGAGAATACTAGTTCTATGACTCATTCAATGACTTATTTATAAGATACCCACACCGTTCAAGAAATCCGGTTTAGCGGGAGCTTATAATACGCTTACGTCTGAGCCAGAGATAGAAATCTTACCATTGAATTGGGGCTTAGGCTGCAGCTCCCAAACTGTGCACAACAACAAAGCTGAAGCAGATGGCTCTCTGATCCGAGTCACTGGGCGAGGGTAACGGAGCCGAAGGCTCCCTTTGATGGAGAGGAGAGAATTGTTTTGCTCAATTGCCTCTGAAAAGAAACAGAAGAACTGTCCCTCTGAGGGGCGAGAAGTTAAGACTAAATACAATTTGTCGTGCAGGCACCACAGAACACCAAGGGACAGCTCATCCCCAAATCACCATTAAATAGGTATTTTATCCTCCACAGCAAGCGCCCTTGTAACGTGGGCTTACGAGGGTAGGCACTGCAAGAAGCGAAACGATAGTTGGGAGCATGGTGATTGATCAATTGAAGCCTACCTTCCGCTTCCTGGCTCCGCCAGAGAGCTCTTCTTATCCATTATCCTAGGATTCAGCCTCTGGTAGTTAGGTTGACTGGCATCCTGGCTGTGCCAGGCTTCTAGCCAGCCTCGCTGGCTAGATGCTTGGGATCCTGTTACAGCCCTCCATTAAGAATTCGAGTAAGTTGAAGCTATAGGATGTCATTTCCATTCTAAAATAGATTATTCTTCTACGCAAAGGCTTGGCTGGATAACCATGGGCACACTGCTCGGTTCTGGCTCACCGCCTTTGGGCAGTGGCATCTGCCTGTCCATACTAGCAGGGAAAGGGATTGGCAGCTGATGCATAGGAGGCAACGTATATGTGTCACGACCCAGGAAAGGGCTACCCTCCAACCTGAGGCATCCACCAAGTGGGGATCCCAGGGATAGCCAATGGCGAATGACCTGAGTTTGGGAACTACGGGACACAGAACAACGACCAATCAAGCAGCAGCCCGAGCACAGGAAAATCGTATATACCTCGGACAGGCCTAATTTACAGATAGTTTCCTTTGTTACGGTAGTAACGATAACAATACTAAATTGCATTGTTTGCACTGAAGCATCCATTGACTGCTTACGATCTACGTGATCTACCACCTCTTGCACTACTTCGTTCACACGCCTCTTGTGTTCGCACCTCTCACTTGTGTCAGCCATAGTCTGGAACTTTGTCTTTAGGGTTCAGGTTACCTAGGTCGTCATAATATGATAAGCGAGTGAGCAGCTTTAAAAGGATTTGGTAACCTATATACAATAAAACGTTAGTAAATTGTTAGTAACATAAATAATTTCTGATAATTCTGGCTCTGCTTATTTATGATAAGGGTTAGAAACGCGGCCCCAATGTTATAAATACTACCAGAGCGATCAAAAAGATAAGGGTTATAATTACTTCTCTCTAGTGGCTCTTTGGCAAAGTTAGAGGGCTATCTTTTAGTAAGATTAATATAAGTCAGGTGGGGGGCTTTTGGAACAACGTGCCTTTGGAACACCATGCTCATACATAACCCTGAAAAGCAGGGTCACGTAATTAATTAAGCGAAATTACTAACCAAAAACCAAAATTTAGGTAAAATATATTACTAATGGCTTACTAAGGATATATAGTTATTTATTTTCTGTTTTCTTTTATTATAGCTTTATTTAAGCTTAAAGTCAGTAATTTTCAGTTACTAGTAAATTCTATATATAACCCTAGGATTTACATTTTGCTAATAACTTTTATAATACTTAGTAAATAAATATATAATAAATACCATTAACTAGATAAATATGGTTGGTATATAATAATAAGCCTTATGTAATATTAAATTACTTGTGTTTATTTAAATATACAATAGTATAAAATTCTTATATATTTTTTATAGAAGAACTTTTTTAATTTTAATTATTGTATTACATAAGTAAGATGTATATGTATATATTAAGTTTTACGTAATTCGTATCTTTTAATAATATATAACTATTTTTACCTTAATTTTAAACCTAAGTATAGAAGAGTTATTTAAGGAAAATAAATCCTAGGGTTATATATAGGATTTACTAGTAACTGAAAATCTCTAACTTTAAACTTAAATAAAGCTATAATAAAAAAATGACAGAGCATAAATAACTATATGTACTTAGTAAACCACTAGTAATATATTTTAAGTAAATGTTGGCTTTTGGTTAGTAATTTTTCTTAATTAATTACGCGACCCTGCTTTTCAGGGTTATATATGAGCATAGTGTTCCAAAGGCACGTTATTCCAAAAGCCCCCCACCTGACTTATGAAGTAGATTGCCACGCTTGCCAGCAAAGGCCACGGTGCAATCTGTGGATCGTACCTTCCATTTTGACAGTAAGCTGAAATCTACTAAAACCGTCGCACGAAGTTGCTTACCACTGAAGTCGTCGTACGAATCCATCCTGTGAAAGCTTCAAGAGAAGCTGTAGGCGTTATAACCTGCATTCCGTCTCTATATATGATTAGAATTACTATACATAAGTTTGTTTACCACAGGCTCCTTTGCTGACGCGTGGCAAATGAGTGTGGGATTTCCCTGGTGACTACAGCGCCGATAGTGATATTACTGGCTCCGCTTTGGCTATAACGTGTCAGAAACGCTGCACCGCTGTTGTAATCACTTCCAGAGCGACCAAAAAGTAGAGGGTTGTAATTGCTTGATTCTGTCGGCTCAGAGCGAAGCCAGAGAGCTCTCTTTTGTGTATCTGAGTGCATGAACTAGATGGTAGGGTTACGGCTGATCGACGTTTGATTGCCACGCTCCTGTCAAGGGGGGTTCACCAGAGAGAAGAAGTCCGCAAGATGCTCAAGATTCGCTCGTAGTAGTAGAGAAGGTAGAATACACTCCGAAATCTGCCTCTCTTCTTCTTAGGAAGGCAGCCAGAATCTTTATATTTATGCGCCAAAACTCTAGTAAAAGGATTAACCTTACACTTAGGTTATAAGTTATATATTGTTAATTAATCCCTTTATACTTATTGATATATATAAGAATAAGAGGTCTTTTTTTATAATAGTAAATACGTTTTAAATAACCTAGTTATTCTGGTTTTTTTAGCCCTGTTACTGATTAAGGGGAAAAAAGGTGGGGTTATAAGTACTGTTAATTAATTTGATATAGCTGTTAAAAGTGTTTATTCTTAAGATAGACTTAATATTCAGATTTATTTAATTATTATTTAGAAGGTGTATAAACGTTATATAAAGTGATTAAAAAATTATTAAAAATGTATCAACAGTTTTATTTATTAAATTTTAATTAACCTTAAACTTATACGATATATCTCTTTAGGTATAGTTATTAGTAAGAATTTAAAAGAATATTATTAACTTCTGCTTAAGTATTTAATATCGATTTCCTTTAAGGCTGTAGTTGTTTTTTAACTATTATATAAGATTGTGGAAACAGGGTTTTAAAGAACTCTTTTTTAAAACAGTTTAGGAACTTCTTAGTAATATAATAAGTGTTTTAAAGGCTAAGATAGATCTGTTAATAATGTGATATATCCTTAGAATCGTTATTAATTCGTTACTATAATATTTACTACCTTTATACTCTCTTAAATACTTAACGGCTGATTAACAGAGCCTTTATAGTTAAGAACGTAGTTTATATAGTTTATTAATATATAAATAGGTTCATTGTAAAGGTGTTTAGTATTGACTTTTAATAGAGAATAGTTATAAAATATTATAGTTAAAATAACGATTTCTACCTGGTGTTATGTCTTCTGATCCCACTATTATAGAGGGTTAAGGTCGAATATCGAAAAACGAACTTTGAAAACTTAAACTTTTTGACATCTGGTAAAAAGTTCAAGAATTGAAAAACATCCAGTTTACGGCTTATAAATTGCCTAATCTGGCAGTGATTGGCACCTATAGTAGCGTGGTATATGTCAAAAGCCTCTGAAACTCTCTTTTTTAGATGTTCGGTGCCTCTATGAGCTAAAAGGGGCTTTTGGCTGGTTACTAGCGCTTGAAAGGCCTAAAAGTGGTGTTTTTAGCTGTAAAAAACCACGGATAACTGAACAACTGAACAGAAAAAACCCGAGAAGATCACAACCTTACGCTGAGATGAAGCACTGCGGTGCCGAGACAATCCTGTTGAGAAAGATATAAAAGTGATGACAATCCCTAACCAAACCATCCTCATTATCCTCTTCATGATAAAATTCAGCCATCGCCCTCGTGCTATACACTCCCTCTTCGCCACCTTAAAAATGCGGCTCTCAACTCTTTCCGTCCTCATGGGCCTCGCCCTCACCCAAACCACCCTCGCCGCCCCGGCGTCGAGCAACCGAATACCCTCCTCCCCCGCGACGTCACCAACCTCCCTCCCAAGGGCCAGTTCATCACCTGCCCGTCCTACCTCTACAACCGTCCCCAAGCCGAAGCCGCCATCTAGCAAGGCATCAACAAGGCCCCCAAGAACCTCAACGTCGGCTGCTACCCGCACAAGTTCGGCAACAACAAGAAGCTCGTCTTCTCCAGCGCCTGCAACGGCAAGCAGCTGTGGGAGTTCCCGCTCCTTAAGAGCTCGATCCTTTACACTAGCAAACAATCCGCGGGTGCGGACAGAGTGGTTTTTGCGATCAAAGGTAACCCGGACCAGAAGCCTACGCCGACGGATGGTACCTATTGCGGTGTGATGACCCATGATGGGATTAAGATTAGTGGGGATTTTACTCTTTGCCCTGTTAAGTATTGAGGCGAGATGGTTAGAGAACAGGGTGGCCCTAACTCGAGGACTCGGCAATAATTCACACCAATCGGCAAACATGAAAACTTTGTGCAAAACTCTATCAATCGGCCGATTTATATAAGTAAATGGCCGTCACCCACAGAGCTAATTCGGGGTGCAATGCGATTTTCGCCCTTGATCACTGACATCTACTTCTCTCCGTGGATACCTGAAGATATGGCGCGCCTTCTGCAGCTTCCTGATGAGCTGCTGCTCATGATCATAAGACATCTTGATCCCACAAGCATCCAATGCCTTCGCCATGCCGACCGCGCCTTTCTGCGACTTTTCTCAGACAAAACCTTCCACCTATGGCATAACGACAGTCCATCTACGTGCCATTTCCCTTGGAGTAGGCCTAATTCCGATTTTAAACACCAGGCTCACACTCCAACTCTCCGTCATCTTCTCCAGTCGGACAAAGAACAGAAGCAGTGCCTTTCCTGCCGTACCAGGTGCAGCAAAGACCCCCAACAGGCGTCGAGATTGGCAAACGAGTTCCTATTCTGTAAGGGCTGCCTCGTCGACCACCCGGCAGCCTTCTTCTCGCCCGACCAAAGACGATTGGGAAAGGATCGGGACGGAGACCGAATTTGCATCGGACACCAGGGATACGTCCGCCTCTGCGATCACGAAGTCATCACTTGGAACGACGTGCTTATAGCCAGAGTCGGCCTCCTAAATCGTGGCCCACAGTACCAGGGGGCGATGTTACTCCGGGTATGCCGACACCCTAGCCACATGCCGATAAGCCACAGCCCTGACGACTTCGACACCGAGGGCGGGGCTACCCCCGACACGCGCCGCATCCGTATGCCAACGGTACGCCCGCACGCCGTTCTCCAGAGGAAGGCCGACTGCGCCGTTATGCACATGACCTGGGCGGGGCATCTTCCCCTGAAGCCGGGTCCGGACAGTGGGTCTTGCAGTGGGTCTTGGCGTCGTCCCGCTGCGGCGGACATGGCCGCCCGCCTCGGTGAGCTACGCAGCGGCGCAGCCGAATACATTATCCCCCAATCTGCGCTGAACCAGGTCCCTGAGATGCGCTGTTTTGACCGGAATCAATGTTGCTGCCTGGATTTCGGGGACCAGGACGACCAGGACGACCAGGACGACCAGGATCTGCCTGTCGACAACAACGCACAGCCGGTGCCACTTGAAGGCGACAACAACAAAGACAACCACGTTGGGGGGGAGAAGGGCTGCCGGGCGGTGCCAAGTGCGCGACTCTTCCCAATTCCATCATCATCATCATCCAATCACTGTAGAAGCGAAGCAGAGAGACTTGGCAAGATAAGGGCTCATGTAACCAGGACCGCTCTGAGTTTTGCCTTTGGGATCCGCGCCGGATGGCAGGCTAGCATTAGGCCATGCCCCGCGACGACAGTCGGCTGCCTCGAGATAGGCTACCAGCGCTGGGTCGCCTGCGCGACCATGTTGCATCCGTCGTGGAGCGCGGCCGACTACTCGTGGTTCGAGGCACTGGATCCCGACTCGTACCGCCTATGCGAGGACGGCGAGGCGAGAGGCTCACTGTGGTGTCCAGATCCGACCTGCACCAATTACTACCGATATCTGGAGCGGCCTCTTGTCCGGAAGTGCGCTGGTGCGAGCGTGTTTGACTATTTTGATAACAATGGAATCAAGTGGACACCTAGCTGGAGAATAAGGGGCAAGTTGGTGACGACCGTGAAGGGTGCCAGGATTGAGCAAAAACGGGTTGCAAAGGAGCTGGGAATCCCTAGCACTACAAGTCCAAAAGTCATCCTTCACCTAAGCGTAAGGAGAGAGAGGCTTTGGAAATGGTGCGGTCGCAAGGTGCGTGCCCTGTTTTGTACTAAGTAGGTATTGTGGCTGTACCTAGGTATGTGGAAGGAAAAGATATGTTGCAATCCTGAACTTGATGAGCACAGATAGTTGAAGAACTCCAGATTTTCTCGTCTTGTCGCGGACGCGGACATAATAGAATACTCGCTTCGTACGGGGAGTAATGCTTCTGTAATTTCTATCGTGTGCAGCAAGCAACTTGAAGACTCTAAATCCCCCTTAGGAATAGGACAAAATGGCGTGGATGGTGACATGGATGCAGTGGTCCCTGTGCATCACTGGTTCTTGATTGCATGCTTAATGTTATTGCTGCATGCCGAATCAATGCATGTTGCGGAAAGAAGCCAACGATCTTCTCGGTTCCGCGGTTACCTTCCTGCAGTTTGGGGAAGAAGGGTGCATCTAACGCAGATCTGGAGTCGCCTTTCTTCAGCCGTAACGTTCTATCCCTCCTAAGTATCGTCACTTCCTCACTTATCATCCTGGTCGTCATCCCCTTCACATGGTCGTCGGGCAAAAAGCTGCTGATCCCTCGTGAGCAGGTAAGAAATCCTTTTAGCTTCTTCAGAGACGACACAGACACAGACACCAACCTTTGCGATCCCTTTGCCGTTTGCCGTGTGTTGTGTTTTTACATATTTGAAGACTCCAAGATCTCTCTCCCCCACCCCCCTCCC
>Ga0247758_1000265_pt1 | contig 46046 bp, 39 predicted proteins | sample UWRJL156409C4_FD_180950 | JGI IMG/M metagenome (GOLD analysis project Ga0247758, IMG submission 180950) | Plant litter microbial communities from Arlington Agricultural Research Station in Wisconsin, United States - UWRJ-L156-409C-4 | ecosystem: Environmental > Terrestrial > Plant litter >...
TCGTCCAGACCCTCGACCTGTTCAACGTGCTCGTCAGCACGCGCCACACGGGCAGCCCGGACTGCCCGATCTTCCTCCAGGGGCCCGTCGTCACCGGCTCGCTCGTCTTCCACTCCGCGAACTCCAGCCATCCCGCGCTCGCGGCCGGCGGCGGCTGCACGTCGGGCTCGGTCAGCACGCCGGCCGCCACGGCGCGGCTGGCGGCCGCCCCGCAGTTCGTCGACGCGGCCGGCGGCGACTACCGTCAGACGCCCACGTCGCCGGCCCGGGGCGCCGGCCTGGTCGATGCGGCCAACGGCACCGGTGACGTCGTCGGCTCCCCGCGGACGATCGGCGGCGTCACCGACGTCGGCGCGTACCAGTTCATCGAGCCGCCGACGAACACGGCGGCGGGGCCGACCGGGGTCACCGCGACGACGGCCACGCTGAACGCGATCGTCAACAACCACGGCCTCGACAGCTCGTCGTCGTTCGAGTACGGCCTCGACGCCGTCAACGACGTCTTCCCCGACGCGATCAACCTCGCTGGGCTGCTGACCGACCAGGCGGTCGCACAGCCGCTCACCGGGCTGACGCCGAACACGACCTACCGGTACGGCTTCTGCACCCTGGTCATGAACTTCACGCCGTGCCTGCCGGAGGGCTCGTTCACCACGCTGCCGCTGGCCCCCGTCGTCACGGGCTCGGTCGTGTCCGGCGTCACGCAGACCGCGGCCACCGTCGCGGCCACCGTGAACCCCGGCAACGACGTGACGGCCGTGCGCGTGGAGTACGGGCCGACCGCGGCGCTCGGTACCACGTCGGCCGCCGTCTCCGTCCCCAAGGGCCTGGCCGACCAGTCCGCGAGCGTCGCGCTCGGGGGCCTGGTGCCCGGCACCGCCTACACGGCCCAGGTCGTGGCGACCAACGGCGCGGCCGTGACCCGCGGCGACGTCGTCACGTTCACCACCGCGGCCAAGGGCGCCGACCCGGGCGAAGGGAACGGCGGCCCGGGCGGGAACCCCGGCGGCGGCCCGGGCGGCGGCCCCGGCCCGTCGTCCGCCGCTTTCGCGATCGTCGGCAAGCCGACGGCCCGCAAGGGCGTGATCACGCTGACCGTGCGGGTCCCCGCCGCCGGGAAGGTCGCGGCGAAGGGGACGGTCAAGGTGGGCAAGCGCAGGACGACGTACGGCACGCGGTCGGCGAAGGCCAGGAAGACGGGGACGCTGAAGCTCACGGTCGAGCCGGGGCGCGCGGCGAAGCGGCTGCGCACCAGGGCGAAGCGGCTCAGCGCCGCCCTCGCCGTGACGTTCACCCCGACCACGGGCAAGGCCAAGACGCTGAAGGCGACGGTCCGGGTGAAGTAGCCGCCCGGCCGGCGGCGGCCGGACCACCCGCCGCGACGCGGCGGGCGGGCGAGGCTCAGGAGGCGGGCAGCGGCTGCAGGCGCGTGGCCTCGACCACCGCGAGCTTGGCCTTCAGGCGCTGGAACTGGCGCTCCTGCTCGGCGTTGCGCGTGTACCCCGAGTAGGCGAGGTTCGTGCGCTCCAGCGGGTCGATGCGCAGGTCGTACATCTCCCACTGGTCCGGCTCGACGCCGTTGACGTCGTAGTAGCGGGCGATCTTGTAGCGCCGCTCGCGGATCGACGCGATGTGGTTGGGCGGCTTCGGGTACGGGCCGCTGGCCTGGCCGGACTGGTAGTCGTCGTAGGTGAAGACGGTGTAGTCCTGCGCGACCTTGTCGGTGCGGCCCAGGACGACGTCGGAGTAGTCGACGCCCTCCCAGTCCGTGCGCGCCTCGCTCGGCGCGCCGACGAGGCTGGCCAGCGTCGGCAGGAAGTCCACGTGCGAGACCAGCGCGTGGTTCGTGCGGGCCTTCTTGAACAGCTTCGGGTTGGAGTAGACGAGCGGGACGCGCAGCGCCTCCTCGTAGCAGTTGAAGTTCTTCTGCCGCATGCCGCCGTGGGCGGTGCCCATCTCGCCGTGATCCGCCGTGGCGATGATCAGGGTGTTGTCGAGCATCCCGTTCTTCTCGAGCGTGTCGAGGATCTTCACCAGGTAGGCGTCCGACGACTTCATCAGGTTGCCGTAGAAGTTCAGGTAGTTGCGCTTCATCTGCTTGGTCAGCAGCGGCCCGGTCAGGTCGAAGATCTTCTTGAACTGGGCCTGCACCGTCGGCTTGGTCGACAGGTCCTCGTTCACCGTGGCCGGCGTCCGGATCTCACCCTCCAGCCACGACTCGTCGTACCCCACGTTCTTGTACGTCTTGGGGTAGGCGAGCACGTCGTGCGGGTTGACGAGCGAGACGAACATGAAGAACGGCTGCTGCTGGGCGGCGGCCGAGTTGAGGTACTGGAGCGTGCCCTCGGTGCCGGCCTGCGGCGTGCCCTGGGCGTTGACGAACCGGCCGTCGTTGTTGACGATGCCGCCGCCCTGCTCCGACGCGTCCTGGTTGGCCCCGGCGTCCGGCGGATCCCACCGGGTGAAGCCGTACTGGTTGACGTCCTCGGGCGCCCAGTCCGCTCCGGCCGGCTTGACGCAGTGGAACTTGCCCTTGTAGACCGGGGTGTAGCCCGCCGCGGCGGTGACCGTCGCGGGGTTGGGCAGGGTCTTGGGCAGCTCGACCTGCGGGTACTGCGACGCCGGCATGTCGCTCTCCAGCGTGTACTTGACGCCGTGCTGGGCCGGGAAGAAGCCGGTCAGCATGGTGGAGCGCGCGGGCGAGCACATGCACGCGTTGGTGACCGCGTTGTCGAACGTGACGCCGTGCTTCTGCAGGCGGGTGAAGCCGGGCAGGTTGCGTTCGCTCCAACCGGGCGGGAAGTGCTGGACGGCACGCTGCTGGTCGGTGAGGTAGACCAGGATGTTCATGCCGTCGAGCGGGCTCGGGGCGGTGGTCGCGCGGGGCTTCGCCGCCGCCGCGGTGCCGGCCCCCTGCAGGCCCAGCATCACGCCGGGGGCGGCCACGGCAGCCGCCTTCAGCAGCTGCTCGCGGGTGATCCCGGACCGGTCCTGCTCGTGGTCGTCTGCGCCGTTGCTCATGTTCGTGCCTTTCAAGGGATCAGCCCCGCCCGGCCGGCGGCGACGGCGGCGTGACCCGCCGGAAGACGCTGACGGCGTTGCTCGCGAAGGCTCCGGCGTACACGTAGCGCCCGTCCGGGCTGATCGCGAAGGAGCTGACGCCGACGAGGGCGCGGCCCAGCGAGCAGTCGGGCGTGACCTTCACGGTCACGCAACCGGGACGGCGGGACTTCTGCAGGAGCGCGCCGGTGTCGACGCTGCGGTCGAGGACGTCGACGGCGTTCGAGGTGAACGCGGCGACGTAGACGTTGGCGCCGTCGGGCGACACGGCGAGGCCCTCGGGCGCCTCCAGCGTGCGGCCGAGCGAGCAGCCGACCGCGAGGAGGTAGACGACGCAGGCGGAGGTGCCGCTCTCCTGCTTCAGCTGGCCGCTGGACCCGCGGCTGAACGTGGTGACGCTGTTGCTGAACAGCGAGGTCACGTAGACGTCGGCGTCGTCGGGGCTGACGACGATCGCGTTCGCGCCGCTGAGCTGCACACCGGAGCTGCAGCCGGCGGGCGGGGAGCCGGCGACCGGGGTGTCCCCGACGCAGCCGGCCTTGCCGCTCACCTGTTTCAGCGCGCCGGTGGACGCGTTGCGGGCGTAGACGCCGATCGCGTTGGTCAGCGCGTTGGCCACGTAGACGTTGGCGCCGTCCTGGCTCACGGCCAGGCCCTCGGGGGCGCCGAGAGCGTTGGCGGTCGCGCAGCCGGAGGCGGCCACCGCGACGAGGCAGCCCGCGGTTCCGCTCGGCTGCTTCAGCGCGCCGGTCGTGGCGTCGCGGGTGAAGACGGCGAGCGCGTTGCCCAGGAACGAGCCGACGTAGACGTTGCGCCCGTCGGGGCTGACCCGCACGACGTCCGGGCCCTTGAGAGCGCGGCCGCTCGCGCAGCCGGAGGCCTTGGAGCCGGAGAGGCAGCCCTGGCCGCCCTTGAGCTGGGTCAGCCGCCCGGTGATGCGGTCCCGGTGGAAGACGCTGACCGCGTCGCTCTTCAGCGACGTGGCGTAGACGTTGCGGCCGTCGGGGCTGACCGCGACGGAGTTGGGGCCGACCAGGCCGAGGCCGCGGGCGCAGCCCCCGGCACCGCGGGTCGCGATGCAACCGGCCGAGCCGGCGGCCTGCGTGAGCTTGCCGGTGGCGGCGGAGCGGCGGAAGATCGCGATCGCGTTGCTGCCGGAGGACGCGACGTACAGGTGGCGGCCGTCGGGGCTGAGCGACACGGCCTCGGAGCCCAGGAACGGCGCGGGGCCCTTCAGGGCGCGCACCGTGGTGCAGCGCGAGGTCGCGGCGGACCGGTCCACGAGGCATCCGCTCTTGCCGGAGAGCTGGACGAGGGAACCGAGCGGGGTGACGGGCTGGCGGGGTGCGGCGTCGGACGCGGCGGGCAGGGCCAGGGCGCCCAGCAGGGCGCCGGCGACGCCGGCGGCGAAGGTGGTCTTGATCACGGAGAGAGGCATCGGGGGAAGGCCCCGCCGACCCTGTGGGGCCGACCGGATGACGACCACTGTAGTCCTATTGGCAGGTATTGCAACAAATTCGCTTTCCGCGTGGCGTCGTGCCACAGTGCGTGACAGGAAACACAAGCTTGGGCGCGTGCGCGCGACCCCGGCACCGCCGTCCGGAGCCCCCGCCCGGAGAACGACCACAGGAGCCCCCGTGCCTGCATCCACGACGCGTTCGACGCGCCGGACCTTCCTCGAGAACGCCGGCAAGACCGGCCTGGCCGCCGGTGCCCTCGGCGCCGCCCCCGGCCTCCTCACCGCGGCCTCGGCCCGGGGCGCGACGCCCCAGGCCGGGCTCAACCTGCTGCTGATCATGGTCGACCAGCTGCGCACGCCGTGGGTCTACCTGTCCCCCAAACTGCAGCGCCAGACGATGCCGTCGGTGGTGAAGCTGGGCCAGGAGGGCGTGCGCTTCTCCAACTACTACACGTCGTCCAACGACTGCACCCCGTCGCGCACGACGCAGGCGACCGGCCTCTACACCCACCAGACGGCGATCTTCGCGACCACGCCGCCGACCGACCTCAACCCCGGGTTCCCCACCTGGGGGACGATGCTGCGCCAGAACGGCTACGACACCTACTGGTTCGGCAAGTGGCACCTGTCCGGTGACCAGAACGGCGGCTGCGAGCCCAACCCCTACGAGTCCTACGGCTTCACCGCCGACTGGCCGGGCTCGGGCACCTGCCCGTCGCCCAACGGCGGCCCCGGTCAGGGGCAGGCGATGGACCCCGTCATCCGCCAGCAGTTCCGCGACTGGATCGGCACGCGGGCCGCCGGGGGCAACCCGTGGGCGGCCACGGTGAGCTTCGTCAACCCGCACGACATCGCCTGGTACCCGCGTTCCACGCGCCGGCTGGAGGGCCAGGACAACCCGCCGAAGATCACCACGCGGCTCCCCACCAACTACGAGACGGTCAAGGACCGCCGGGCGCGCAACAAGCCGGAGATGCAGCGCCGCGCCCAGCAGATCGAGAACGAGTCGTTCGGCTTCATGCCGTCGGACCGGGAGAACCCGCGGCTGTGGACCAAGCAGCTGGACACCTACCTGCTCATGCAGAGCCAGGTCGACGTCCAGATCAGCCTCGTGCTCTCCGCGCTGGCCAGCTCGCCGTTCGCCGACAACACGATCGTCGTCTTCACCTCCGACCACGGTGAGTACGGTGGCGCGCACGGCATGCGCGGCAAGGGCTTCGCGTTCTACGACGAGGGCATCCACGTGCCGCTCATCGTCAAGGACCCGACGGGCGGCTGGACCAAGCAGACCAAGGTGGACCGCCAGCAGCTGATCGAGAGCGTCGACCTCGCGGCCCTCATGCTCACGCTCGGCACCGGCGGCAACGACTGGCGGGGGAACTCCGCCTACGCGCAGATCGCCGGCCGCGCCGACATCGGCTCGATGCTCCAGGACCCCAAGGCCAAGGGCCGGTCCTACATCGCGCACGCCACCGACGAGCCGGGCACGAGCTCGGCCATCCCCACCACCCAGCAGACGCGCCCCGCGCCGTTCCACATCACCGCAGTGCGCACCAGGTACGGCAAGTTCGCCCGGTACGCGTTCTGGAAGGACGGGACGCTGGAGATCGATCCGTCCAAGCCCGTCCAGTACGAGGCCTACGACTACGGCACCAAGGCCGGCCGGCTGGAGCTCGACAACATCTACGGCAAGCGCGGCGCGACCAAGGCCGACAAGGCCCTGGTCCGCAAGCTCGACGCGCTGCTCGACACGGCGATGACCGACGAGATCCAGCAGCCCGTGCCCGCGGCGCTGCAGGCGGCGCAGACCCAGGCGTTCACCGACTGGTTCTCCCAGCCCCCGGTCGACTTCAGCAAGGCGACCGACAACTAGCCGGGGCCGCCCGAGGGGCGTGGCCGGAATCGTCCGGTCCCTGTCCTTGCGGCCGGCGAGGGGTGCACCCAGACTCCGGGGCATGCCCAGCCTGCTCGGAGACATCGGAACGATCGAATGGAGCCGCCGCACGGGCGGCGTGCTCGGCCGGGGCGAGCGTGCGCGCTTCCTCACGGCCACCGCGCTCACCACCGCCCGGGTCCTGCCCCGGCTGCTCGCCGCCCGGGCGGGCCGGCACGGCGGCGGCCCCGATCCGTCGACGCTGACGCCGCCCGACACGCCGTTCGTCCGGGACGTGCTCGACGCCTGCGGCGACCTCGACCCGATGATCGTGCAGCACGGGTACCGGTCCTACCTCTACGCACGGGCGCTCGGTCTCGCCGAGGGCGTGGAGTGCGACGACGAGGCCCTGTTCGCCGCCGCGCTGCTGCACGACTACGCGTTCCAGGACATGGACACGATCGACGACGCCTGCTTCACGCTGGTCGGCGCCCGCGTGGCGCAGGACGTCCTGGCCCGTTCGCCGCTGGACGCCGGGCTGCGCCACGACGTCCTCGACGCGATGACGCTGCACCTCAACCCCGCCGTGGGCGTGGGGCAGGGGGCGGTCCAGCACCTCGCGCACGACGGCATCGCGCTCGACGTCCTGGGTCTGCGGGCGTGGAACCTCGACCCGGCCGGGGTCCGGCGAGTCCAGGAGCAGCACCCCCGGCACGGGTTCACCGTCCGCGGCGAGCCGCTGCTGCGCGCGCACGGCCACCGGGTCCCCGGCTGCCGCGCCGGCGCGCTCTTCGCGTGCGGCTTCGGCCCCGCGCTGCGGCTCTCGCCGTGGCGCGCCACGGAGCAGCGTACGGCTGCCGCCGAGCCGGCCCACGTCGCCTCCGCGCGTTAGCGGGCGGAAAGGTGGCGGATACCGCCAGCTTTCCGCCCACCAACGGCCTGGGCTCCTACTTCTTGCCGCCGAGGCGGTAGGCCACCAGCGCCGGGGCCTGGCCCTGGGCGACGGCGATGCCGGCCGGTGCGAGCACCGTGTCGTCGTGGATCGTCACGCCCGTGTTGATGCCGGAGGGCAGGTTCTGCTCCCACGCCTGCTTGCCCGTCTTGGTGTCGAAGGCGTGGACGACGCCGTCGAACGTGGCGGTGAACACGAGGTCGTTGACCACCGAGGTCGCCCCGAACGCGGCGCTGTCGAACTTGCGCTTCCACCTGATCTTGCCGGTGTCGATGTCGATCGCGTCGAGCTCGCCCGTCATGTCCGGGCTGGGCTGGGACTGGGTCTGCGACGAGAACGTGATCGAGTTGTTGACCACGGGGACGAACAGCGTCTTGCCGTCCGTCGACATCGGCGCGATCACGCCGCCCAACGTGCCGGGGTAGACCTCCATCGGCAGCTCGAACTCGTCGTAGTCGCCCTTCATCGCCAGGAGCCCGTCCTTGTCGTGCCCGTTGTGCTTGCCGACCGAGCGCTTCCACAGGAGGTCGCCGCTCTGCCGGTCGACCGCGATCACGATGCCGCCCTTGCCGGCGGTGACCACCGCCTCGCGCCCGTTCACCGTGGTGAGGATCGGCGGGTCCTGCAGGTCCCAGTCGTAGAGGTCGTGTGGGGTGAGCTGGTAGTACCACCGCAGCTTGCCGGTCTTGGCGTCCAGCTTCACCAGCGAGTTCGTGTACAGGTTCTTGCCGGGCCGGCTGGAGCCCCACGGGTCGGACTCCGTGCCGGGGAACGGCGCGGGGTTGCCGACGCCGAAGTACATGTTGTCGTCCTTGTCGAAGGACGGGGCGTGCCACAGGCCGCCGCCGGAGTTGAAGTCCGAGTCCTTCCACAGGTTCTTCGGCACCGTGTTGAACGTCCACTTGCGCTTGCCCGTCTTGGCGTCGAGCGCCCACAGGACGCCCACGCCGCCGCCGCCGTAGAACTTCGTGTTGTTGCCGGGCACCGTGGACACGTACACGAGGCCGTCGTGGTAGCCCGGCGACATGTCGATGCCCTCGCCGGAGTTGCGGATCAGCTCCTTGGACCACAGCTCCTCGCCGGTCTTCTGGTCGAGCGCGAAGGCGGACGTGGCCGTCGCGCCGAAGACGCGGCCGTCGGCGACGACGAGGCCGTTGGGCCCCTGGTCGGGCGACGCGTACTCCTTGCTCCACAGCACCTCGCCCGTCTTCAGGTCGATCGCCTGCACGTCGGAGACGAGGTCCTGCGAGTAGACGACGCCGTCCGCGACGACGGGGCTGGACGAGTAGCTGCCGTACGCGCTCTTCGCGGTGAGGGGCAGACTCCACGCCTCCTGGAGCTTCGACACCGTCTTGCGGGTGATCGGGCCGTCGGTGCTGCGCGTGTTGGCGATGTCGACGTTCGGATACGCGATGCCGCGGAAGCGGTCGACCTTCGGCGTCTCGGCCGTCGTCTCCGTCTTCGTCGGCGTGTCCGTCGTCGTCTTGGGGATCGGCGTCTGGGTGGCCGTGGTCTTCTTGTCGTCTGACGAGCCGCAGCCCGTGAGGCCGGCGAGGGCGGCGGTCAGGACGAGGGCGATGACCCCCTGTCGGATGGTGGGCACGGCTAGGCCTCCTGGGGGGTCGTGGCGAGGGCGGCGATGATCTCGTCCTCCATCCGGCAGGTCGCGGCGATCATCAGCTCGAACAGGTCCGCCGTGAACTGGGACGGCACGTCGTGCTCGGCCCCGCGGGCCAGGTACCGCGCCCGGACGATGGCGACGCGATCCGGCTGCATCATCGGGATGTCGTGCGCGCTCTTGTAACGCGCGACCTCCCGGCAGACCTCGAAGCGCTCGCCGAGCAGGCGGGCGATCTGGTCGTCGATCTCGTCCAGACGGGTGCGAAACGGCTCGAGTCCGCTCATTGGTTGACCTCTCGGGTTGCCAGGAGTCCGGTGGCGAAGGCGTGGCTGCAGTCGGCCAGCGTGTCCAGCGCGTAGCCGCCCTCCTGGATGACGCAGACCGGCAGCCCCGACGCGGCGAGCAGCCGGCCGACCTCCGTGAAGATCTCGGGCGCGAAGCCCCAGGAGCCGTGCGGATCGCCCCGCACGGTGTCGTAGCCCAGCGACAGCACGAGCACGGAGGCGTCGCGCGCCAGCGCGGTCACCGAGGCGGCGACCGCCTCCAGGTACGTGTCGGCATCCGGGATCGTGCGGAACTCGATCAGCCGCTCCCGGTCCGTGCGTGGCAGGACGGGGTCGGTCGGCGCGTTGGTGACCGGCCAGGCGTGGAGCGAGTGCAGCTCCGCGTCGGTCATGTGCGCGACGATCGCCGACGTGCCGTTCGGGTAGTGCAGGTCGAGGTCGAGGATGCCGACCGGGCGCACGCCCGCCTCGCGCAGCGTCTGGACCGCCGCGGCCGCGGTGTTGAGATAGCAGTAACCGCCGAGCCAGGCCGGTCCGGCGTGGTGACCGGGCGGGCGGCAGACGGCGTAGGAGAACCGTGCGCCCTCGGCCACGCGCTGGGCCGCCGAGATCGCGGTGCGCACCCCCTCGTGGGCGGCGGTCACCAGCTCCGCACCGACCGGGATGTCCGGTTCCAGCCCGGGCGCGGTGAGCTCGGGCATCAGCACCGGCTCGGGGGACGGAGCGCCCCGGATCGCCTCCAGGTAGGCGGGCGCGTGCAGGGCGGCGAGCACCCGCTCGACGTCGGCGTCGGAGGCGTCGGCCGCCGAGGCGCGGACGTCCGCGTGGCGTGTCAGGCCGTCCTCCAGTGCGGTGAGGCGCCGGTTGTGGTCCTGGCCCGGGACCCGCTGGCCGCCGTCCACGACCCACGGCGCGTCGTCGCCCGACCCGCGCTGCTGGTTGATCATCAGCAGCCGGCTCACGACCGCTCCCAGCGCAGGCGCGCACCCACCGGCGCGAACCCGCCGCGCTCGTAGAAGCGCCGGGTCGCCTCCAGTCCGGGGAAGCCGTCCCGCGGGACGCCCACCTCGATCCGGGCGATCCCCAGCGCGGCGGCGTCCGCGTACAGCGCCCGGAGCAGGGCCGCGCCGATCTCCCGGCCGCGCCAGTCGGCCCGCACCCACAGGTCCTGGACGAGGCCGTAGCGGCCGGGGACGTGGAGGGCGACCTGCCAGCTGGCGGCGAGCACGCCGACGAGGACGCCGTCCGCCTCCGCCACGAGCACCGTGCCGGCGCGGGGGTCGTCCAGGAGCGTCCGCGCGGCGGCCATCATCGCGGGGGCGGGCGGCGGCGTGGCCCCCAGCTCGCGCAGCAGCTCCGCGACGGCGGCGGCGACGGGCGCGGCCTCGTCCGGGGCGGCGGGACGCACGTGCCACGCGGGGAGGACGGGTGCAGCGGTCGCGGGGCCGCTCGGGGCTGGCCGACTCACGTGCGGCTCCCGATCCGGGAGGGCTCGATGTCCACGGTCCAGGCGTCCGGTGAGGAGCTGCCGGTGATGGCCTGGGCGACCGCGGTCATCGGAGCGCGGGCCTTGAGCAGCAGCTCGTCGAACTCGTCCTGCGGGTCCGACTGCATGACGATCGCGCCGCCCGCGCCGATCGTCGTCGCGCCGGGACGCAGCACGATCGTGCGGATGACGATGTTGAGGTCGACGTGGCCGTCCACCCCGAAGTAGCCGAGCCCGCCGGAGTACACCCCGCGGGCCTCGCGCTCGATGTCGTCGATGATGCTCAGCGCCCGCAGCTTGGGGGCGCCGGTCATCGAGCCGCCGGGGAAGCAGGCCCGGACGCAGCCCACGGGCGTGCGCTCGGCCTCCAGCGTCCCGGTGATCGTGGACACGAGCTGGTGGACGGTGGAGTAGTCCTCCACGACCATGAACTCGGGGACCGCGACGCTCGCCACCTCGCACACACGACCGAGGTCGTTGCGCAGCAGGTCGACGATCATCAGGTGCTCGGCGAACGTCTTCTCGTCGGACCGCAGGTCCTCGCGCAGCGCCTCGTCCTCGACGGGATCGGCGGCGCGCGGCGTGGTGCCCTTGATCGGGCGGGCTTCCACCCGGCGGTCGCGGTCGACGGAGATGAAGCGCTCGGGCGACGAGCTCACCACGGCCATCTCCCCGAGCTTCAGGTACGCGGCGAACGGCGAGGGGTTCTTGCGCCGCAGCAGGCGGTACAGCGTCCACGGGTCGGGGCTGGCGGCCACCGAGATCTGGTCGGTCAGGCACACTTCGTAGGACTCCCCGGCGGCCAGCGCCGCGTGGCAGCGGGCGATGTCGGCGAGGTACTGCTCGCGGCCCCGTCCGGCACGGAACGTCACGGGCTGGGCCGGTGGGTCCGGGGACAGCGCCGGGCCCGGCGGGAGGTCCTCGGGCGCGGTGGCGAGTGCCGCCTCGACCGCCGCCTGCGCCTCGTCGAGCCAGCGCTCGGCGTCCGGGTCCTCGCCCCGGGCGAGCGCGACGACGTGCGTGCGGTGGTGCACGTGGTCGACCGCCACCACGCGGTTGGCGAACAGCAGGACGGCGTCGGGGACGTCGGAGCGGTGCGCGTTGGGCGACCCGCAGTCCGCCTTGCACTCGTAGCCCAGGTAGCCCACGAAGCCGCCCACGAAGCCTGGGCCGTCGTCCCCGGGCGGCGGCGGCGTGGCGACGGCGGCCAGCTCGCGGTCGAGCACGCTGAAGATGGAGCCCGGCTCGACCGTCGTCCCGCCGGCCCGGTGGACGGAGACCGCGCCGTCCTGCACGTCGTACTCCAGCCGGCAGCGGTCGGCGCCCGCGCTCATCCCGAGATAGGAGGCCTGGGCCAGGCGCGTCGGCGCATCGGCGCTGTCGAGCCAGAACGCGTGCTCCTCCCGGCCGAAGAGCTGGTCGAAGAGCAGCTCGGTCGACGGCTCCCCGTCGAACGAGCGCACGCGCACCTCCAGGCCGGAGGGCGGCGTGGCGACGGCGGCTGCGGCGGACGTCGCGCGCTCCGGGCGGGCCAGCGGCTTGGGCTTGCTCACGCCGCGGGGGCTCGGCGGCTTGCGTTCGCGCGCGAGCGCGTAGAAGTTCTCGACGATGGCCAGGCCGTGCTCGCTGGCGATCGACTCGGGGTGGAACTGCACGCCCCACAGGGGTCGGCGCGTGTGCTCGATGCCCATCACCACGCCGTCCTCGGTCCACGCGGTCACGCGGCCGTCGTCGCCCAGGTCGGTGACGGCGAGCGAGTGGTAGCGCACGACCTCGAAGTCCTGGGGGACGCCGGCGAACAGCCCGGTGCCGTCGTGGCGGACCAGGCTCTTGCGGCCGTGCATCGCCTCGGGCGCGGTGGAGACCAGCCCGCTCATCACGTGCCCCAGACCCTGGTGGCCGAGGCAGACGCCGAGCACGGGGATCTCGCTGTAGCGCAGGACGTCGGAGCAGACGCCGAAGTCGTGCCAGCGCTCTGGCCGGCCGGGGCCGGGGGACAGCACGATCGCGTCGAAGTCCCAGCGGGAGAGCGCGCGCCACGACACCATGTCGTTGTGGACGACGATCGGCTCCTCGCCGGACGCGGTCGCGAGCAGGTGGAAGACGTTGTAGGTGTAGGAGTCGTAGTTGTCGATGAGGAGCGTGCTCACTCGTCAACCCCCAGGTCCTCCATCGAGGCGAACGGAACGCAAGCCCTCTGGGCGCGGCGTTTCGCGCTCATCGGGCCGTCTCCAACCCCAGCCCCCGGGCGCTGCGGTCCAGCAGGGTCTGGACGACGCGTTCGACGTGCTCGCCGCGGTCGCGCTCCAGGTGCCACCGCGAGAGATGCTTGAGGTACAGCGCCAGCTGGCTCACGTCGAGCCGCTCGACCGACAGCCGCAGGTGGGCGCGGTACAGCTCGGACTGCACGACGGCGAAGCGGTACTCGGGGTCCTCCACGGGGCTGCCGGCGTTGGTGTCCCCGCCCCGGCTGCGGCTCCCGCGTGCCCGCACGAGGTCCCAGCCCACGCTGTCCTGGTCGCGGAGCAGGTCGCCCGCGTCGAACTCGATCGGCTTGGCGACCGGGTAGGGGAGGAAGTAGCCGAGGGCGATCTGCGGGGCGATGCGCTCCGGGGCGGGATGGCCACGGCGCAGCTCGCGCAGCGCGGGATCGGCCTCGATCTGTGCGTCCAGCCAGTCCACGACGTCGTCGATGAGGAGCGCGCCGTCGCTGGAGCTGATCGCCCGCTTCTGGTCACCCACCATCGCGTTGAAGATGTCGTGGGTCGGGTGCATGCCGTTCCCGTTGCTGCGTTCGGGCTGCAGCTCGTCCATCAGCTGGCGGCGGCAGGTGACGTGCGAGGCCCACTCCGAGCCGCAGACCTGCATCGAGACGTTCCCGTCGAGGTCGGGCGCCGCCAGCCAGTAGGCCAGCGCGCGCATGTGCTGCGTCGGCACGCCGTCGGGGCGCACGAGCGGGAACTCGGGGAAGGCGTCCAGCCCGGTCGCGTAGTAGACGACACCGTCGTCGCGGCGGATGAACGTCCCGTCCTGCAGCCGGGCGGCGGTCAGCTCGGTGATGTCCGACAGGAAGTCCGACTCGAAGAAGACCCGGTCGAACGCGATGCCGAGCCGGGCCAGGGTCTTGCGCTGGCCGGCGATCACCCAGGCGCGCGTCTTGTACCAGAGCTCGAGCGTCTCGCGATCGCCGCGGAGCACCTGCTTGAGCAGCTCATCGGCGTCGTCGTGGCGCATCGTCAGCTCGCGGGTCTGCGAGTCCTCCGGGAGCTCGGCCTCGTCCCCGGTGATCGACCCCGCGGCGGCGACGTAGTCGGCGTAGCAGATGCCCACGAAGTGATCGCTCTTCTCGTCGCCGTCCGAGAACGACCCGGTGTGGCGGCCGCTCTTCATCACGCCCGCCATCGCCTCGCCCATGCTCCGGCCGGCGTCGGAGATCAGGCTGCGACGCTCGACCAGTCCGCCGGCCTGGGTCAGGGCGGCGGAGAGGGCGTTGCCGATCCCGAGGTTGCGCAGGTGGCCGACGTGCAGCGCCTTCGTCGCGTTCGCGTCCCAGAACTGCACCGAGTAGCGCTGGCCGCGCGCGATGTCCGAGAGCGTGGCCTCCGCGGCGGCGCCGGCTTCGAGGGCGGCACCGGTGGTCTCGATCCAGCCGTCGTCCAGGCGCACGTCGGCGCCGCTGTCGCCGCGCAGGACGGTCCCGACCCAGGGCTCGGCCTCGATGCGCTCCAGCTCGGCCAGCGCGATCGGATCCTCTCGCCACGCGGGCGAGCGCGAGACGAGCTTGAGGTCGAATCCCTCCTGGGCCCGGCGTGGCGCGCGAGCCACCCAGGTCGCCGGGACCCCGTCGCGAGCCGACGCGTTCTCGAAGTAGTCGAAGAGGTTCTCTGCCATGAGCAAGGTGGGACGACGACGCCCGACCCCCGGCGAATCCGGGATCGCTGCGCATGCACGCCGAACGCGTGCGGTGAAGCTGTTTCTGAGCGGACCTCTCCCCTACTGGCGATTCACGGACGGGTCACAGCCCCATGTGTTTCCTGTGACCAGACCTTTTTCTGTGTTCAAGGATTTACTATAACATCGGCCGGGTGCCGGTCAATGGTGCAAAAGCGACGATCGAGGGGGGCGACGCACGCGCGGCGCTGCCCCCGGGACCCCGTCTTCCGAAGGCCGTGCAGGCGTGGCGCTGGACCCGGAACCCGCTGCCGTTCCTGGATCGCTGCCGGCGCGACCACGGTGACGCCTTCACGCTCCGCATCAGCCACGCCGGAACCTGGGTGGTGCTCTCCGACCCCGAGGACGTCAAGCGCGTCTTCACCGCCGAGCCCGCCCGCATGGGCGTCAGCGAGCCGAACGCGATCCTGCGCCCGCTGCTCGGCCGCCGCTCCGTGATGCTGCTCGAGGAGCCCGAGCACATGACCCGCCGCCGGTTCATCCTCCCGCCGTTCCACGGCAAGCGGATGGAGGGCTACGCGGACATGATGACCGAGGTGACGCAGCACGAGGTCGCGCGCTGGCCGGTCGGCGAGCCGTTCGAGCTGTGGCCGCGGATGCAGTCGATCACGCTCGACGTGGTGATGCGCGTGACCTTCGGCGACGTCGACAGCCCCGAGCTGCAACGGCTGCGGACCCTCCTCGCCGAGCTCACGGACTGGCTCAACAACCCGCGGCGGCTCGGCGTGCTCGCCGTGCTCGGCCCGCGGTGGATCGCCCACAACCACGGCTTCCGCCAGGTGCGCGGACGCGTCGAGGAGGCGGTGCTCGACGAGGTGCGCCGCCGCCGCGCCGCCGGCACCGCCGAGGAGGGCGACGACATCGTCGGGCTGCTCGCGCAGGCGCGCTACCCGGACGGCGAGCCGCTGTCGGACGAGGACCTGAGCGACGAGCTGATCACGCTGCTCTCCGACGGGCCCACGTCGACGTCGCTGGCCTGGGCGTTCGAGCGGCTCATGCGCCACCCGGAGAAGCTGGATCGCCTGCGGGAGGAGATCCTCGCCGGGGACGACGACGCCTACCTGGACGCGGTGGTGAAGGAGACGCTGCGGCTGTGCCCGCCGGTGCCGGTGGTGGTCCGCCGCCTGCTCGACCCGATGGAGCTGGGCGGGCACCTGATCCCGGCCGGCACGACGGTCGCCCCCTGCGTGTACCTCATGCACCGCCGCGAGGACGTCTATCCCGACCCGTACGCGTTCCGGCCCGAGCGCTTCCTCGACCGGGCACCCGGCACGTACACGTGGATCCCGTTCGGCGGCGGCGTGCGTCGCTGCCTCGCCGCGAGCTTCGCCACCCAGGAGATGAAGCGGGTGCTGCGCAACGTGCTCGCCGAGGTCGACCTGCGGGCGGCCGGGTCCGGCTCCGAACGGGTCGCCCGCAGCTCGATCGCCTTCGTCCCCGACCGTCAGGCCCTGGCCGTCGTCAAGGGCCGCACCCCCCGCGGCCGCGCGCTGGCGGGAGAAAGGGGCCCCGCGTGAGCGACCCGTCCACGGCCGACCTGATCGTGGTCGGGGCTGGCGCCAAGGCCGCCGCGACCTCCGCCAAGGTCCACGTCATCAACGAGCTGGGCCTCGCGTCGATCACCATGACGATCGTCGAGGGGAACGAGCACGCCGCGTCGTGGCGCGGGCTCAACGGCATGACCTCAGGGGACGAGCCGCTGGCCATCACGCCGATCAAGGACGTCGGCTTCCCGTACGAGAGCGCCAAGACGTACGGCGACGTCGGCCAGGACATCGACCGCGCGCTGATGGCGTTCTCCTGGCAGCACTACCTCGTGGAGCAGGGCGGCTTCGCGCGCTGGATCAACGCGGAGTCGCCGTCGATCCGCCACAAGGACTACGGCGCATACCTGGCGTGGGTCATGTCCCGGGCAACGCGCGGCATCACGCACGTGCGGGGGCGGGTGGAGCAGGTGTCGCTGGCGGGCGACGGGGACGGCTGGGCGGTCGACGTGGCCGAGCCGACCGGTTCGCGGCGCTACGCGGGCGGTGCCCTGATGCTCACCGGCCCCGGCGTGCACCATCACCTGCCGCACGACCCGAGCGCGGCGCCGCGCATGTTCCACTGCGACAGCAAGCGCGGCGACCTGCTCCGTATCCCGGCCGACCAGGCCACCGAGATCGGCATCGTCGGGGGAGGGGAGAGCGCGCTCAGCGCGGTCGCCTTCCTGCGCGGCTTCCGGCCCGAGGCGCGGCTGACCGTGTACACCCCGACCCTGCCGCTCAGCCGGGGCGAGAGCTTCCTGGAGAACCGCGTCTTCTCCGATCCCGACGTGGTGAGCTGGACGTCACTGGACCTGGAGTCCCGGCGCGGGTTCGTCCGCAGCTGCGATCGCGGCGTCTTCGGCCCGCCCGGCCTGGCCGCCATCGCCTACGACGACCACTGCCGCTTCGTCACCGGGCGCGTCATCCGGATCGCGGCGGAGGGCGACGGGCACGGCGTGTGCGTCGACTACGCGGCCACCGACGGACCGGGCAGCGAGCGCTTCGACTACGTCATCAACTGCACGGGGTTCGACCTGCTCGAGCAGCTGCGCGGTCTGTTCCCGCCCGACGTGCGCGCGGCCATCGAGCGCGACGCCGGCGACCTGTGGGACACGCCGTCGGGCACCGAGATCCGGATGGACCGCTCGCTCGCCCTGGAGGGGCTGCGTCCCCGCCTGCACATCCCCGGCCTCGCCGCGCTGAGCCAGGGCCCCGGCTTCGCCAACCTCGGCTGCCTCGGCCTGCTCTCCTCCCGCGTGCTCCAGCCGTTCCTGCTGGGCGACGAGGCGGCGGGCGAGGCGGCGAGCGAACGCTCGGCCTCCGCGCGCGACGCGTAGCCGCGTCACCCGGCGGGGCGCGCTCGCTAGGCTCGCTCGGTGAGCGCCGAGTCCGACGAACCGCCGCCCGAGGCGGGCAAGCTCCCCACGGGCCGGATCGCGCGGACGGCCCGGGTCGGCGGCCTGGCGGCCGGGCAGGGCCTGCGGTGGGCCGGGATGCGGGCGGCCAACCGGGTCCGCACGCCGGAGCGGGCCGAGGCCGCGCAGAGCGAGCGCACCGCAGCGCTCGTCAACCAGCTCGTGGACCAGCTGGGGCAGATGCGCGGCGCGGCGATGAAGGTCGGGCAGATGATCTCGATGGTCGAGCTCGACGGGCTTCCGGAGGAGGAGCAGGACGAGCTGCAGCGCAAGCTCGCCGCGCTGCGCGACGACGTGCCGCCGGTGCCGTTCTCCGACCTCGAGAAGCTGATGGTCAAGGAGCTGGGCGGGCCGTTGAAGCGCGTCTTCGCGGACTTCGACGAGCGGGCCTTCGCCGCCGCCTCCATCGGGCAGGTCCACCGGGCGACCACGCTCGACGGCGACGACGTCGTGGTGAAGATCCAGTACCCGGGCGTGGCCGAGGCGGTCGAGACCGACCTGCGCAACGCGATGCTGCTGCTGCCGTTGGTGAAGCGGCTCGCGCCCGGCCTGGACGGCAAGGCGCTGGCCGGGGAGCTGCGCGAGCGGATCGGGGAGGAGCTGGACTACGAGCTGGAGGCGCAGAACCACCGGCGCATCGAGCGGCTGATGCGCGGCCATCCCTTCGTGCGGATCCCGCGTGTCCACACCGACCTGTCGACCCGGCGGGTGCTGGTGTCGGAGTACGTGGAGGGCGAGCGCTTCGAGGCGGTGCGCCGGGAGGACGAGGCGACGCGCGACCGCTACGGCGAGATCGTCTTCCGCTTCTTCTTCGGGCTGCTCTACCGCGACCGGATCGCGCTCGGCGACCCGCACCCCGGCAACTACCTGCTGTGCCCGGACGGCCGGGTCTGCTTCCTGGACTTCGGGCTGCTGCGCGACGTCGGCGCCGCCCACCTGGACGGCGAGCGGGCGATCGCCCGGACGGTGCGCGACAGGGACGCGGCGGGGCTGAAGGCGGCGCTCGTCGCCGGCGGCTACGTGCCGCCCGAGCGCGCGGACGCGGTCGACGCCGAGTGGGCGCTGCGCCTCATGCGCGGCGCGGTGCGGTGGTACGCGGTGCCCGGCGAGCGCCGCTTCTCGCCCGACGACGCCCGCCGCCAGCGCGAGGAACGCGCCGACCGACCGCGCCCGGACAGCGCCCGGCGGGCAGAGATCAAGGACCAGGTCAACCAGTTCACCGTGCCGCCCGAGGCGCTGCTGATCCGGCGGATGCACGGCATCGTCGCGGTCGTCCTGGAACAGCTGCGGGCCGGGGCGGACTGGGGCGCCATCGCCGCGGAGTACCTGCACGGGGAGGCACCGGCCACCGTGCTGGGCGAGGCCGAGGCGGCATTCTTCGCCGGCCGCGGCCGGCGCGGCGATTGACCCCGCGCCGCGGCCGAGATACGCTCACGTGTCTTGTGACGCCGAGCGACGCGCATCCGGAGAAGGTCACGTTCGTCACCCTCGGACCGGAGGGGACGTGCCACGAGCGCGCGGTGACCGAGTACGCGCACTTCCAGGGCATCGAGCACTTCGAGCTGGACCTCATCACCGACTTCTACGACGGGCTCGAACGGATCCGCGGCCGGGACGACGCCTTCCTCGTCCAGTGCAGCGCACATCCCGAGGTGCACAAGATCACCGAGAAGCACTGGAGCGAGGTCTTCGTGGTCGACACGTTCATCTACCCGACGAAGGCTCTCGGCGTGCTCAGCCGCCGGGACGTCGAGCACCCCCGCTCGCTCGGCATCGTGGAGGCGACCGAGGGCTACGTCGACCTGACGCAGTGGGAGGAGGTCGTCCCGCAGATCTCCAAGCCGCTGGTCGCCGAGGCCTTGCTGCGCGGGGAGTTCGACGCCGGGCTCACCCATCTCGAGCACTACGAGCGTCACTCCGACGTGCTGCGCCTCGACCTGGAGATCGGGGAGATCGACACCACCTGGGTCGTCTACGGGACGACGAAGCGCTTCGCGGGCGACGTGATCGGCATCCCGTCGCCCGCGCTGTACCGCCGTCCCGCGGCGGATCGCGTCTAGCCCGCCTCGGCCGCCTCGATCGGCTCCGGGCGCAGTCGCTGGTAGGCGAACGCGCCGAGCAGCAGCAGCACGCCGAGGCCCAGGAACGACCCGACGCGGGCCAGGGACGTCAGCGTCGACAGGTCGAACAGGAACACCTTGGCGATCGTCAGGCCGAGCAGGGCCAGCGCCGCGACGCGCACCGGCCGGCGGTGCAGCCGCAGGCCGGCCACGAGCGCACCGACGCCGGCCAGCCCCCACAGCGCGCTGAGGGCGAGCTGCGCGGCGTTGCCCACCCGCAGGTCGTCGTCGGGGGCGAAGACGGTGGGGTCCGCGGCAGGTGCGGCCACGGCGACGACCACGAGCGACGCGAGGTACAGGCCCAGGACGCTGGCCGCCCCGGCCAGCGCTCGGCGCTCCCGCGGGGGCAGGACGCCGGGCCGCAGCAGCACGGCGGCGGCGCCCAGCACCGCACCGAGGCCCAGGGCGGCCGGACCGAGCGCGAGCTCACCGTCGAGCAGGGCGGTGAGCGGGGCCTGGTCGACGACGCACCAGACCAGCGCGCCGCCGAGGAACAGCAGCGCCGCCTCCACGGTGGGGCGATCGTGGGTGCGGCGGCCGAGTGAGGCGAGGCCCGCGGCGAGCGCCGCCCACGTCAGGGTGAGGGCGACGCCGTCGGTGGCGACGACGCCGAGGACGGCCACCGCGGCCAGGCCGGCGGCGTCGAGCGCGATCCGCCAGTCGCGGTGCTCCCCCGTGAGGCGGCCCGAGATGAGGCAGCCGGCGGCCAGGGCGCCGAGCGCGACGACGAGGCCGGCGCCCTCGAGGCCGTCCTGCCCCACCTCCAGGAGCGTCGACATCGTAGCGAGCGCGAGCTGGCCGCCCAACCCGCAGACGACCAGCGCGTCGGGCAGGGTCCGGCGCAGCCGGGTCAGCCCGGCGACGCCCACGGCGGAGCCGGCCCAGATCACGGTGCGGACCGTGTCGTCGAGGTCGGCGACCGAGAGGGCGACGTTCGCCACCAGGGCGGCGAGCGCGAACGCGAGCAGGGCGAGCTCCCGGGCCCGGCCGCGGACCGCGAGGCCGGCGGCCGCGTGGGTCACGGCGAGGCCGAGCAGCCACAGCGCGGCCGCGTCCCGGCCGGCGACGTCGGTCAGCGCGAAGGCCCCGACGAGCGCCAGGAGGATGGCGTTCAGCGCGAGCAGGTAGGCGGCGGGGGTGTGGACCTGCAGCGTCCGTTTGCGCAGCTCCACCCCGAGCGCCGCCGCGGCGCCGACCACGCCGAACCCGGCGAGCAGGACGACGATGCCGACCGCGGACCAGGAGTCGGTGAACAGGGCGGGCGCCCACTGCACGGCCGGCAGCACGATGACGGCGAACGACAGCCAGGTCCACCGCTCGTACAGGACGACGAACGTCGCGCCCGCGGAGGCGACGAGGACGAACAGCGCGGTGCCCCCGCCGAACGGCACGTCGGCGAGGACGGGAGCGAGCAGGGCTCCGGCGACGCCGAGGGTGCCCACGACCGGGGAGTCCCACCGGATCGCCAGGACCGCGGTGAGCAGGGCCACGGCCGCCGCGAGGATCAGCCCCAGCTCGGGACCCACGAGGTCGTAGCCCCGGCTGGCCACCGTGACGGCGAGGAACAGACCACCGCTGCCGGCGGCCGCCGCGGCCTGGGCCGCGTGCGTCCGGCCGCGCCGCTCGTGCAGCCAGGCGCCGGTGACGACGAGCAGGATCGAGAGGCCGGCGCCGAGCAGGACGCGGGCGGCCGGGTCGATCCAGCCCTCCGACACGCCGAGCGCGAACAGCAGCACGAGTCCGGCGAGCACCGCGACGGCGCCGACCCAGGCGAGGACCTGGCCGCCGAGCAGACGCTCCAGGTCGACCGGCCGCCGGGTCGGCTCCGGGGTGGGGACGGACGTCCGAGGGACGGGCCGGGGCGGTGGGTCCGCGGCCGGTGGCGGTGGTGCCCCGGTCCGCGCCTCGACGGTCCGCAGGCGGGCGTCGAGGTCGGCGAGCCGCTCCTCGAGGTCCGGTCCCGCTCGTTCGGTGGTGATGGTCATCGTCACGTCCTCCCTCTCTCTGTTGACCGACGGTCAGGAACGCCACCGTAGCGGACTGCTGACCGTCGGTCAAGAGCTATCGACCATCGGTCAGCAGTGATGGCTAGACTGAAGGCATGGCCAAGGCGTACACGCGACTGGACAACGACGAGCGACGCCGGCGCCTGATCGAGCTGGGCGAGGACGTGTTCACCCGCCACGCCTTCGACGAGGTCTCGATGGCCCAGATCGCCCGCGAGGCGGGCATCTCGAAGGCCCTGCTCTACCACTACTTCCCCAGCAAGCTCGACTACTTCGTGGCCACGCTCGGGCAGGGCGTCGAGGAGCTGCGCGCCGCCGTCGAGCCCGATCCCGACGCGCCGCCGCTCGAGGCCCTCTCCACCTCGGTCGGCGCCTACCTCGCCTGGGTCGACGCCCACGGCGACGGCTACCGCAAGCTGCTCCAGAGCGCCGGGGCCATCCCCGAGGTGCGCGTGCTCGTGGAGGGCGTGCGCAACGAGACCGCGGCCCGCATCATCGCCGGGCTCGGGGTGGACGACCCCGCGACGCGCACCGCCGTCCACGGCTGGCTGTGGTTCATGGACGGCGCCTGCCTGCACTGGCTCGAGCACCGGGACCTCGACGTCGACGCGCTGCGGAACCTCTTGCTCGGCACGCTCGCCGCCGCGCTCGGCGCGGCGGGGGCGGTGGCATGACGCGGATCCGATCGATCCAGTGGACGACGGCCGCGCCGCTGCTGGCGCTCGCCGTGCTGTCCCTGACCTGGGGCGACAAGCCCAAGACGGCCATGGTCGTCGTGGTCGGCGCCTTCCTGGCCGCCGGGGTCCTGGCCGCGGTGCACCACGCCGAGGTCGTCGCGCACCGGGTGGGCGAGCCGTTCGGCTCGCTCGTGCTCGCCATCGCCGTGACGATCATCGAGGTGGCGCTGATCGTCACGCTCATGATCTCCGGCGGCACGGAGACGGCGTCGCTGGCGCGGGACACCGTCTTCGCGGCCGCGATGATCACCTGCAACGGCATCCTGGGCATCTCGCTGCTCGTCGCCGCGTTCCGCGACCGCGTCGCGACGTTCAACGCCGAGGGCACCGGCGCCGCGCTGGCCACGGTCGCGACGCTGGCCACGCTCACCCTGGTGCTGCCCCGCTTCACCACCGGCCGCCCCGGTCCCGAGTTCTCCGGCGCGCAGCTCGCCTTCGCGGCCATCGCCTCCCTCGCGCTGTACGGCCTGTTCGTCCTCATGCAGACCGTGCGCCACCGCGACTACTTCCTGCCCGCGGCCGACGATCCGGCCGCTGCCGATCCGGAGGCCCACGCGCCCCCGCCGTCCAACCGCTCCGCCGGCTGGAGCCTCGGGCTGCTGGTCGTCTCGCTCGTCGCGGTGGTCGGGCTGGCGAAGATCGAGTCGCCCGCCATCGAGGACGGCGTGGCGGCGGTCGGCGCGCCGCAGTCCGCGGTCGGCGTGGTGATCGCTCTGCTCGTGCTCCTGCCCGAGACCCTCGCCGCGGTGCGCGCCGCCCGCCGCGGGCGCGTGCAGACCAGCCTCAACCTGTCGCTGGGCTCGGCGATCGCGAGCATCGGCCTGACCATCCCCGCCATCGCGGTCGCGTCGATCTGGCTGGACGGGCCGCTGGTGCTCGGGCTCGGCCCCACCCAGATGGTGCTGCTGGCGATCACGGTGATGGTTGGCATCCTCACCGTGGTGCCGGGGCGGGCCACGCTGCAGCAGGCCGGCGTGCACCTCGTGCTCTTCGCGGCCTTCGTGTTCCTGGCGATCTCCCCCTGAACGCCGACGTCATCCAGGTTGTTGCCGAGGGGTGGCAACAACCTGGATGACGTCCGCGGGGCGGGGTCAGGCGGCGGGGGCCAGCGCGGCGGCGATGGACGCCGCCGCCCGATCGCGCTCGTCGCCCAGGCCGTTCATGACGTTGGCGCCGAGGGGGAGCAGCACCTGCTCGACCGGGTCCGTGAAGCGGGCCATGTGGCCGGCCAGCTCGAGCGTGATGTAGCCGTGGGCGAAGCTCCACAGCTGGGCGGCGATCACGTCGGGGTCGTCCGGGCGGACCCGGCCGGAGGCGACGAGGTCGACGGCGAGCGCGACGAGCTGGCCGTAGGCGGCGGCGAACCCCGGGCGCGGCGGGTCGGCGAGCGCCCCGTCCCGCCGGCGGCCCGGGTTGGGCAGGCCGAACATGAGGTCGTAGAGGTGCGGGTTCTCGAGCGCGACCGCCCGGTGCACGAGGGCCAGGCGGTACGCGTCGGAGACGGCGTCACCGGTGCGCGGGGTGGCGGCGAAGCGCTCGTCCAGGCGGCGGAAGCCCTCGTCCGCGGCGGCGTCCAGCAGCCCGGGCATCCCGCCGAAGTGCTGGTAGACGGCCATGGTCGATGCGCCGACGGCGGTGGTCACCTCGCGGGCCCGCACGGCGGCGGGGCCCTCCTCGCCGAGGAGCCGGATCGTGGAGGCGACGAGGCGGGTGGGGAGGTCGGCGGGGGTGGATCGTCCGGGCATCTTGCCCGGATCCTATAACGATGTTATGGTCTGCGCCAGTGTCCGATAACGCCGTTATGAGAATCCCGGATCCGCAGGAGCCGCGCGCCCGCGTCGCCTGGCCGACGGTCGCGCTGCTCGTGTTCGCCATCGGCCTGTGGGCGGCTTCCTCCGCGCTGTGGCTGACGGGCCAGTGGCCGTGGTGGATCTCCACGCTGCTCAACGCGCTCGCCGCCTACCTGCTGTTCACCGTCGCGCACGAGGCGGCCCACCACGCCGCGGCCGAGCGGGGCGGGCTCAACCTGTGGATCGGGCGGCTGGCGATGCCCCTCTTCTCCGCGCACTCCTCGTTCCCCGTGTTCCGCTTCGTGCACATGCAGCACCACCGGTTCACCAACCACGACGACGGGCGCGACCCCGACCACTACACGATGGCCGGGCCGCCCTGGCAGCGGCTGCTGCGCTGGCTGACCATCGACCTGCAGTACGTCGTCTTCTACCTGCCGCACCGGGGCCGTCGTCCGGCGGCCGAGCTGCGCGAGCAGGCGGTGGCGATGGGCGCGTTCGTCGCGGTCGTCGTGGCGTCGGTCCTCACCGGGAACCTGATCGCGCTGCTCGTGCTGCTGGTCGTGCCCGCGCGCATCGCCGTCGTGTACCTGGCGTGGGCGTTCGACTACCTGCCGCACAAGGGTCTGCGCCTGACACCTGGTGAGGACCGCTTCAAGACGACGCGCAACCGGGTCGGCCTGGAGTGGCTGATCACGCCGCTGCTGCTCTACCAGAACTACCACCTGGTCCATCACCTGCACCCGGTGATCCCGTTCTACCGGTACCTGGCCGTGTGGCGCCGCAACGAGGACCGCTACCTGGACGGGGATCCCGAGCTGTCGACCGTCCGCGGCCGTCCCATCACCCCGGACGAGTACCGCCGGATGCGGGAGCTCGCGGCCCACGACGCCCACTGATCCTCCGCCGGCTCGGGGTCTCCGAGGCGCCGAGTGTCACTTTGGAGGTCCATATGACCTGAAAAGCGACGCTCGGCGATCGAATGGGCGGGTGATCGCTCAGTCCGTCGCGGGCGGGCGGTACCGCAGCGCGTCGAGCACGAGGTCGAGGCTGCGGTCGATCATCGTCGCGTCCGCGTTCGGCATGCCGGCGATCCCGCTGAGGAGCGGGGCGAGGTCGGAGAACGTGACGTCGGGGCGTACGTCGCCCGCGGCCTGGGCGCGCTCGATGAGCACGTCGCCGGCGCCGAACACCGCGCCGCGGCAGGACCTGAAGATCTCGTCGTCGCGGTCCATGTAGGTGAGGAGGGCGGCGCCGATCGCCCGCTTCGTCGTGATGTAGTCGACGAACAGGCGGGTCCACTGGCGCAGCGCGACCCACGGCTCCAGGTCGGCCAGGTCGTCCGCCGCCCGGGCGATGCCCTCGACCTCGTCGACGTATACGGCCACGAGCAGATGCTGGCGGGTGGGGAAGTTGCGGTAGAGCGTGCCCGCCCCGACCCCGGCGCGCTTGGCGATGTCGTCGAGCTTCGCCGCCTCGCCGTCCTCGGTGAACGCCTCGCGCGCCGCGGCCACGAGCTTGTCGTAGTTGCGCTGGGCGTCCGCGCGCTTGGGGCGCTGGGAGAGGCCGGTGGCGTTGGGGGTGGCGTCGGTCGTGGACATCTTTCTCGGCCGGTCTTGAAAAGCGGAGAGCGTCTCCGCTATATTACCCGAATAAGCGGAGACCGTCTCCGCATCCTCTTGTGGAGGACCTCTCCACTTTAGCGCTTCTGCCACACCTGCCCGAAGGGACGCCCTCCCCATGCCTGCCACCCTCACCCGACCCTCCCCGACCCGTCGCCGGCCGCGCGCCCGCCGCGTCGATCATCCCGGCGGCAGCGATCGTTCCCGCCGGCTGAGCCACTCCGCCATCGTCCTGGCGCTCATCCTCACCTGCCAGCTGATGCTGATCCTCGACGTCTCGATCGTCATCACCTCCCTCCCCAAGATCCACAGCGCGCTCGGCTTCACGGCCACCGACCTCTCCTGGGTCCAGAACGCCTACACCCTGACCTTCGGCGGGCTGCTGCTCCTCGGCGCCCGCGCCGGTGACATCCTCGGCCGGCGGCGGATGTTCATCATCGGCATCGGAGTGTTCACCGCCGCCTCGCTGGTCGGTGGCCTCGCGCAGTCGCCGGGGTGGCTGCTCGCCTCCCGCGCCGTGCAGGGCATCGGTGCCGCGATCGCCGCGCCGTCCACGCTGGCGCTGCTCTCGATCACGTTCCGCGAGGGACGCGAGCGCACCAAGGCCATCGCCTCGTTCAGCGCCGTCTCCGCCGGCGGTGGCAGCATCGGGCTCGTCCTCGGCGGCATGCTCACCAGCTGGGCGAGCTGGCGCTGGGGCCTGTTCATCAACGTCCCGATCGGCATTGGCCTGATGGTGCTGGCGCCGCGCTTCCTCCCCGAGAGCGAACGCCACCAGGGCCGCTTCGATCTCGCGGGCGCCATCACGTCGACGCTGGGCATGACCGCCATCGTCTACGGCTTCGTCCGCGCGGCCTCCGACGGCTGGGGGGAGACGGGCACCGTCGCGTCCTTCGTGGCCGGGGTCGCGCTGCTCGTCGCGTTCGTCCTCAACGAGCGGCGGGCCGAGCAGCCGATCACGCCGCTGCGGATGTTCGCCAGCCGCGAGCGGTCGGGGGCCTACATGGGCCGCCTCCTGCTCGTCGCCGGCAACCTCTCGTCGTTCTTCTTCCTCACCCAGTACCTGCAGGGCGTGCTCGACTACAGCGCCGTGGAGACCGGCCTGGCCTTCCTGCCGATGACGCTGGCGATGTTCGCGTCGATCCGGATCGTGCCCCGCCTGACCGCGCGGATCGGCAACGCACGGCTGCTCGTCGGCGGGCTCGCGATCGCGCTGGTCGGGATGGCCTGGCTCAGCCAGATCTCCGTCGGGACCGGGTACTTCCCCGGGATGGCGCTGGCGATGATCGTGTTCGGCGGCGGCACCGGGATCGCGATGGCTCCGCTGACGACGGCGGGCATGGCCGGGGTCCCGGCGCGGGACGCGGGCGCCGGCTCCGGGCTGATCAACGCCGCCCAGCAGGTCGGTGCGGCCCTGGGCCTGGGCATCCTGGTGACGGTGTTCGCCTCGGCCAGCCGCGCGGCTGCGACGCACGCCGGCGCGACCGCCAAGAGCGAGCTGGCCGACGCCGTCGCCGCGACGCTCGTCGGCTCGGCGATCTTCCTGGCCCTCGCGCTGGCCGTCGCGGTCTTCTGGATGCGGCCGGGGCGGGCAGCGGCGGGTGAGTCTGCCGCCGTCAGTTGAGGAAGACCAACGCCCCCGAGGCCGACGTGTCGGTGACGGGCTTCAGGACGAAGCTGTAGTCGATGTTCGTGGGAAAGACGACACCGGCTCCGCCCTGCACCGGACGAAGCTGGTTCGTGTAGGTGATCGAGTTGCCGACGTTGGAGAACGTGCCGGACAGCCCGAACCCCTTGTAGACCCCGGTCTGCACGCCGAGGAGGGTGTTGACCCTGATCGTCATCTTGTAGTCCCCTGCGACGGGCGGGGACACCGACACCGCGGCAGAGGAGTCGATGCTCATGTTGTAGGGCAGCGTGTTGTTCAGCACGGACTGGATTCCGGTCACGCCGGTCCACGTGCCGACCGTGCAGGAGTTGATCGTCCAAGAGTGCAACGACGCGGTCGCGGTGCCGGGACTGATCGGGTTCGTGAGGACGGTCATGCTCGTGCTCGAGGCCGAGCAGGAGAAGATCTCCACGTGGGTCGCGTGGTTGTAGAAGTGGATCGCCTGGCCGGAGGCGAGTGGGGCGCTGAGCTGATCGCCGACGCTGACGGCGGCCCCGCCGGCCGATCCGGTCGTCAGGACCGAGGTGGCATCCGCCGGCGCGGCGGGGAGGAGGACTAGGGCTACGGTGGCCAACAGAACTCGCGGGGACATCTCGAACACTCCATGTGTGTGAATAGTGCGTTGGAGACTGTCACGACGGGTGCGTGTTGTCCACAGCGGGTCGTCTGCGGCGTGGCGTTGCTGGTCCGAGACGGATCCGCAGGGGGGAACGACGAGCGCTCCGACGACGTAGTGGTAGTCGTCGCATCCATTCCTCCCGGGAGCCGTCCGCCATGCGCAGGTCGAAGCTGAGTCCGCCGTTCGTGGCGGGGCTGGTCTGGCTCGTCGCCGGCGGCTTCCTGGCCGGCCGCGCCGCTGGCCGGGGGGAGGCGACGCTGCTGCCCATGCTCGCGATGATCCTCCTGCCCATCGCTAGCGTGGTCGTGTGGCGGGACGCTTGGCATCACTCCCTGCCGCGGCGGCGGCTGGACGCCCTGCTCGTCGGTCTCTGCCTGCTGGCGTGGATCGCCGTGCTGGCCGGGAGCTAGGCCGCGCGTCCGATCCCTCACCGGGCCCCGGGTAGGATTTCCGCTGTGTCGGAGACCGTCTCCAACGCCTCCCCGGTGCTGCTGCGGCGGGTCGCGATCGTCGTACTGGTCTGGGCGATCAGTGAGCCGCTCCTGCTCGACGGCGAGGCCTCGCGGCTGAACGCGCTGCTCTTCGGGCTGGTGCTGACGGTGCCCCTGCTCTTCGTCCGCCGCGCCCCGATCTTCGTCGCGCTGCTCGTGACCGCGGCGTACCTAACGCAGACGGCGCTGTCGGAGCGGATGGCCTCGGAGATGTCCCCCGAGCTCGCCCTGGCCTTCGCGCTGTTCGGCGTCGCGGCGTACGTGTCGGCCAGCGACTGGCGCTCGTGGGCGGCGCTGCCGATCGCGGCCGCCGTGCCCGCCGGCCTGTGGGCGATCGCCATCCTGGATCTCGGGGACCTCGCACAGATCACCACCATGCAGTACCTGTACCCGACCGCCGTCGCCGTCGCCGGGGTGCTGCCCGGCCTGGCCCTGCGCGGCCGCAAGGACGAGGTCGCCACGCTGGAGGGAGAGGTCGCGGTGCTGTACGCGCAGGCGGCCGCCGAGATCGGCGTCGCGGTCGACGACGAGCGCCGCTCGCTGAGCCGGGGGATGGTGCGCGTCGTCGACGGGCTCGTCACCGAGGTGCGCGGGCTGGTGCCCGAGGCGCGCGAGGCGATGGGCGTGGCGGGGGCCCAGGGGGCCGCGCTGGGGCGGCGCATGGCGGACGCGGCGCGCCGGGCGGGCGACGAGCTGCGCTCCCTCCTGGGCACGCTCACCGCGCAACCGGCGGCGGAGCCGGTCGCGCCGCCTCGCGCCCGCCCCGACCTGCGCGGCCTCGTCGGCCTCGCGGCCCCCACCGTCGGGCTGGCCCTGCTCGGCGTCGTCGACCGCATGCAGGTTCCGGACCTTCCGGTCGAGATCCTCACGCCGGACGGGCCGGTCCTCGTCGTCTCCTCCGCCGTGCCCGCCGCCGTGGGCTACGCCCTGGCGATCCTCACCCCGGTGGGCCTGCTCCTGCGGCGGCGGTGGCCGGTCGTCGCGGTCGTCTGGGTGGCGGCGTTCGTCGTGCTGCGCGCCGTGCTGGACGACGTCTCGTCGCTGAACATCGCGCAGGTGTTCACGTGCGGCGTGCTGGCCTACATGTCGGGTGCGTGGCCGCGGTCGCTGCCCGCCGCCGCCTTCGCGGGCCTCGTCACCCTGGCGACGGCCGCGACGTGCTGGATCCTCGAGCAGTATCACTTCGGATGGCTGGAGTACGCGTACATGGTGGGCGTGATGGTCGGGGCCTGGGCGGTCGGCCGTGCGGTGCACCGGGACCTGCTCGAGGCGCTCGCCCTGCGCCGCCGGGCCGCCGTCCTGCGGTCCCAGCGCGACCGGCTCTGCCGGGTGGCGATCCGCGGCGAACGCCGTGACGTGGCCCGGGAGATGCACGACCTGGTCGGCCACGGCCTGTCGCTCATCGTCGTGCAGTCCGGGGTGGTGGAAGTGCTCGCCGAGCGTCAGCCGGCCCGGGCGCTGGAGGCGCTCGACCTCGTCGACGACGCGGCGCGGACCACCCAGGCCGAGCTGGAGGCCCTGCGCGTGGCGCTCGGCGATCCCGCTGGGGATCCCGCCGGGGCGCCCGACGGCGACGGTCGCTCGCACGCGTGCTCGTGGGCGCTGCGGCGGATCGTCGCCGACGCGCGCGAGGCCGGGCAGCCGGTCACGGCCGACGTCGATCCCCAGGTGGACGAGCTGGAGCCCGATCTGCGCACCGCGGTCGTGCGGATCGTGCAGGAGGCGCTCACCAACGCGCGCAAGCATGCGGACGGGGCGGACGTGCGCGTCGCGATCGCCGTGCGGGCCGAGCGGGTGGAGCTGCGGGTCGACAACGGTGCGGGCGTGGCTCTCGCCGCCGCCCCGCGCGGATCGCACCTGGGCGTCGACGGCATGGCCGAACGGGCCCGCACCCGCGGCGGCACGTTCGCCGCCGGCCCCGACGGCCACGGCGGCTGGTCGGTGTGCGCCGAGCTGCCGCGCGCCGCGGCCGGCGCCGGCGTCGACGTCGACGACATGGTCGGCGCGCTGCTGGCGGACTGATCGTGTCTCGGCCCGGGCCGAGGGTCACCTTGTGCGTCCATACGACGCACAAGGTGACCCTCGGCGCCCGTGTGCGGGGCGACTAGCGCTCGGCCCCCAGCCCGAACACGCGCCGGGCGTTGCCCTCCAGGTACAGCGCGCGCGTCTCCTCGTCGAGCCCCAGGTCGTCGAGCCCGTCGAGGGCCTGGGCGTGCGGGATCATCGGGTAGTTCGTCCCGAACAGGACCTTGCGGCGGCCGCCGCGCGTTCGCATGTACTCCACGAGAGCGGGCGGTAGCCGCTTCGTCGTGTAGGCGGAGGTGTCGATGACGACGCGCTCGTGCTTGCGGGCGACGGCGATCATCTCCTCGGTCCACGGGTAGCCGACATGGCCGCAGACGATGGCCAGCTCGGGGAAGTCGAGCGCCACCTGGTCCACGTAGGGGATGGGCCGGCCCGTCTCCGACGGGCGCAGCGGCCCGGTGTGGCCGACCTGCGTGCAGAACGGCACGCCCAGTTCGACACACGCGGCGTAGAGCGGGTAGTAGCGGCGGTCGGTCGGCGGGGCCTCCCACAGCCAGGGCACGACGCGCAGGCCCCTGAAGCCGTCCTCCTCCACGCGGCGCCGCAGTTCGCGCACGGCGACCATCGGCCTGTCCAGATCGACGGCGGCCAGCCCGGCGAACCGGTCGGGACGGGTGGCGACCCAGCCCGCCACCTCGTCGTTGGAGATCAGCGCGCCCTCGCGCGGCCCGTGCCAGGCGCTGAGCAGGCCGAAGCCGACGTCGCCGGCGTCCATGGCCGCGAGCGTCACATCGATCGGCAGCTCCTCCTCGGGCATCGCCCCGCCGGTCCACCGGCGCAGCGAGTCGAACATGTCGTGGGCCAGGAAACGCGGCGTTGGGTGCTGCATCCACACGTCGATCGTCACGGGACCTCGGCTCCTTGGGGGGTAGGGCAATCTAGCGCTGCTCGGCCGCGGCGTGCCCCGGGGCGCCGAGGGTCACCCTATGCGTCCATACGGCGCATGAGGTGACCCTCGACGTAGGGAGGGCCGGTCGCCAGGGGATACCGTCCTCTCCCATGCGGATCAACCCCTTCTTCGCGCTCGACGACCCGGCCGAGGTGCGACGCCTGATCGAGGAGAACCCGTGGGCGACGCTGGTCTCGCAGACCGGGGACGGGCTCGTGGCCTCCCACTACCCGGTGCTCGTCGACCAGGAGCGGGAGGAGCTGTCGATCGTCACCCACCTGGGCCGGCCCGACGAGCGCGTCCACGAGCTGGGGCAGCGCGAGCTGCTGGTGATCGTCCAGGGGCCGCACGGCTACGTGTCGTCCAGCTGGTACGGCGCGCACGTGGAGGTCCCCACCTGGAACTTCGTGGTCGCCCACCTCTCCGGTGTTCCTGAGATCCTCGGCGAGGAGGAGAACTTCGCGGTCCTGCAGCGGCTCGTCGAGCGCTTCGAGGCACCGGTCGCCCGACCACGCCTCCTCGACGGCACCTCCGCCGACGCCGAGAACGCGCGGCGCGACAGCCGGGGCACCGTCGGGCTGCGCCTCACCCCGACGAAGATCGTCGCCAAGCGCAAGCTGAGCCAGAACAAGCCCCCCGACGTCGTGCGGACGATCATCGGGGAGCTCGAGGGAGACGGCCCCTACGCGAGCCCCGGGCTGGCGCGCGAGATGCGGCGGGTCCACGGGGACGGCGACAGCTGACGCCACGAGCGACAGCTGACTCCCGCATGGCGGGAGCGAGCTGTCACTCGTGGCGGGGTGACCGCTAGCTGCGGACGGCCGTCGCCTCCGTGGCGCGCAGCACGCCGGCGCGGTTCTTGTGGTGGCGTTCGTACGCCGCGACCTCGCGGAGGCGGTCGTCGTCGGCCGTCGAGAGGGCCTTGCGGATCTCCGTCAGGTTCTGCTCGTCGTAGCCGGGCCACGGCTCGTCACCGAGGAGGCTCGTCACCCGGTCGGTGACCGTGGTGCGGTTCTGGTTCTTGCCCTCGTACGCGGCGACCTTGGCCAGGTCGATCTGGGAGAGCTGGGGCAGGCGCTTGACGATCTCGTCCGCGGTGCGGTCGTCGTAGCCGGCGATCGGGAGATCGTCGGCGGACGCGACCGCGCCCTTCACCGCGCCCTCGGCCTGGGCGACGCCGGGCACCTTGCGGGCGGTGCGCACCGTCTTCTTGGCCTTCGTGGTCGCGGTCGTCGCCGCGTCCTTGGCGCTGTCGACGGCCTCCGCGACCGCTTCGCCGGCGCCGGTCTTGGCGACGTCGAACGAGCCGTTGCCGCGCACGTCGGCGGCGACGACCTTGCCGGTCAGCTGGGGGATCTCGCCGAGCACCAGCTCCAGCATGCGCTCCTCCTCGGCGCGGATCTCCCGGGCCAGGCGCGCGGTCTTGGCGTCACCCAGGTCGTCGGCGAGGCGCTCCAGCGCGGTGTACGTGGCGATCTCCAGCGCCTCGGTCGCCGCGGCGTCCTTGGCGTTCTTGAGGACCTTCTCCTCACCGCCCGAGCCACGCAGCAGATCGATCGGCGCCTTGGCCAGCGCCAGCGCCTGGCCGAGCAGCGACTCGATGAAGATGCCGGCCGCGGCCACCGGGCTGTCGGTGACGCCCTGCTCCTTCAGGCGGTCCTGCACGCGTCGGGCGTGGTCGCGCGTCTCCCGCAGGTGCGTCTCCAGCCCGCGGCGGTAGTTGCCGCTCGGCGTCACCGCGATCTGCTCCTGCAGCACCCGGGTGAGGGCGCGTTCCATGGCGAGGGCCTCGCCGAGGTACTGCACGAGCTTCTCTTGTCCGTTCGTCATGTCTGTCTCCGTCTGATCTGGGTTCTGGGAAGGGGTACGGCTGCGCGGCATGGTCCGGTCAGGGCTGCAGCAGGACCTTGAACGTGCCGTCGCTCTTGTCCTGGAAGTCCTTGTAGGCCTGCGGTGCGTCGTCGAGCGGCACGCGGTGGCTGGCGAAGTCCTCCACGCCGAGGACGTCCTCGTCCTCGACGAGCGGCATGAGGTCGTCGATCCAGTGCTTGACGTTGGCCTGGCCCATGCGCAGGGTGATCTGCTTGTCGAACAGCGTGAGCATCGGCATCGGGTCCGCCGTGCCGCCGTACACGCCGAGCAGCGAGATGGTGCCGCCGCGGCGCACCAGCTCGATCGACAGGTGCAGCGCGCTGAGCCGGTCGATCCCCGCGGTCTCCATGAGCTTCTGGGCGGCGGCGTCCGGCAGCAACCCGGTGAGCGTCTGGGCGAGCTTGCCGATCGGCGCGCCGTGCGCCTCCATCCCGACCGCGTCGATGACGCCGTGGGCACCGCGGCCGTCGGTCAGCTCCCGGACCTGAGCGACGAGGTCGCCGTCGGCCGTGAGGTCGAGCGCGGTGACGCCCAGCGCGCGGGCGGCGGCGAGCCGCTCGGGCACGAGGTCGACCCCGATGATCCGCTCGATCCCCCGGTGGCGGGCGATGCGGCAGGCCATCTGCCCGATCGGGCCGAGACCCAGCACGACGAGGCTGCCGCCGGCGGGGACGTTGGCGTACTCCACACCCTGCCAGGCGGTCGGCAGCACGTCGGACAGGTACACGAACCGGTCGTCGGCCGGCCCCTCGGGCACCTTGATCGGTCCGTACTGGGCCTGGGGTACCCGCAGCAGCTCGGCCTGCCCGCCGGGCACCTGCCCGTAGAGCTTGGTGTAGCCGAGCAGCGCGGCGCCCGACCCGCGCTCCTTCACCTGCGTCGTCTCGCACTGCGACTGCAGCCCTTCGCCGCACATGAAGCAGTGGCCGCAGCTGATGTTGAACGGGATGACCACGCGGTCGCCGGGCGCGATGTTCGTGACCTCACGGCCGACCGCCTCGACGATGCCCATCGGCTCGTGGCCGAGGATGTCGCCCGCGTCGAGGTACGCGCCCATCACCTCGTACAGGTGCAGGTCCGAGCCGCAGATCCCGCTGGACGTGACGCGGATGATCGCGTCGGTCGGCTGCTCGATCGTCGGGTCGGGCACGGTGTCCACGCGGACGTCGCGCTTGCCGTGCCAGGTCACTGCCTTCATCGGGGGCTCCGTTCGGCGGGGGACGGGACGGGGAGGGACTCAGTCATCGGCGACCTCGCCGGTGACCTTCTTCGGGAGCCCGGCGTCGGAGCGCAGCTTCTTGACGATCTCGGCGATCTCGTCTGGCTCGCGATCGGGGGCGAACACGGACTCCTGCGGCGGCAGGTCGCGGGGCAGGAACATCTCCGGCGGCTCGTCGACGACCTGCAACTCGTCGCCGGTCTCCGGGTGCTTGCCGTTGAAGACCGCGCCCATCTCCTGGTAGTCGTCCGGGGAGAAGCGGTAGAGCTTGGTGTGCTCGCCGCGCTCGATGTACGGCTGGCACTCCGGGATCTTGTCCGTCGCGATGCGGGGGCCAGGGAACAGCTTGCTCAGGTCGGCGCCCGTGAGGTTCTCCACCGCGCGGGCGTAGGCGACCTGGTGCACGCCGCCGCGGACGAGCAGGTAGCCGGTGAGCGCGCGGGCCACGGGATGGTCGACCATCTCGTAGACCTTCAGCTTGCCGTTGCGGGCGCCGGTCTCCAGGAAGTAGTTGTGGGTGAGGTCCTCCAACAGGTCGCCGGAGGAGAACACGTAGTCGCCGTTCCACGGCAAGCCGTTGCTGTCGACGGGGAGCGCGCCCTGCCCGCCCTTGAGGAAGTGGTGCGGGTTGCCGACGCCCTTGACGCCCTCCAGCGGCGCGGCGGGCGGAGCCTTCGGCTTCTCGGGGGTGGCGCCCGTGAGCAGCGTGTTGATCGTCGCGGCGACGGCCTCGATGTGCCCGAACTCCTCGGCCGCGATGTTGGCGATGAGGTCGTAGAACGGCCGCGCCGACTGCCGGCCGCGGAAGTTGAACGACTGGAACGTGTAGTTCATGAACGTCGACATCTCGCCGAATCGCCCGCCCATGAGTTCCTGCACCATGGCGGCCGCGACGGGGTCGGGATCGGACGGCGGCGGAAGCTCGAAGCCGAGCTTGTCGATGCGAAGGATCATGCGTACCTCTGTTCTGGCGAGCGGTTGCGGACCGCGTTCGCCGAAGACGCGCCGATGTGCCCAACGGGCCCGGAGTCGTTCGCGCGTCTCTTCTCGCCTACCCGGGAAGGCCCGGTCGTATGCCCCACCGGGCCCACGGGTGGGCCGAGCGTTCGAAAGCAACGCGCCGGCTGCTGCCGGGGTTGCGGTGACGACGCTCGTGGTGGTTTGCCCGGCGTCGGAGGCGGGAAGTCATCTGAAGATGACGTCATGGTTTCGTCAGAGACGGCCCCTACGGTGAACCCATGAGTCTCATCGCCTACCTGGGCCTGTTCGCGGCCGTGGTCACCACGTGGCTGGCGATCAGCGGTCCCGGCGAGGCGGCGCTGATCAGCGCCGTGGGGCTGGCGCACGACGGGCGCGCGGGGATCGAGGCGATCCTCGTCGTGACCTTCCTGGCGACGATCGTGGGTGGCGCGCTGGGCTACTGGATCGGTCGCACCGCCGGACGCGGCCTGCTGCTGCGCCGCGGCCCGTTCCACCGCCGGCGCACGCTCATCCTCGAGAAGGCCGAGGGGATGGCGCAGCGCCACGGCTTCCTCGCGTCGCTGATCAGCCCCGGCTGGCTGTCGGGCCTGCACAACATCTCGCTGCGCACGTACGTCGGCGCCACCGCGCTGACCGGGTTGGCCTGGACGTGCGTCGTCGGCCTCGGGGCCTTCCTCGTGGGCCCGTCGATCCTCGGCGTGATGCGCGAGGCGGGGGTCGTCGGCGCGCTCGCGGCCGTCGGGCTCGCCGCCGCCGTGGCGCTGGTCTACGTGGTGCGGCGGGCCCGCGCGCGACCGAGCACCGCGGGGATCGCCAGACCGAAGACGTAGGCGAGGCCGACGCCCAGGACCGTCTCCAGCAGGCGCTCGTCGAACCGTGCGGTCGCGTCGTCCGGCGTGGCGTACAGGAGCAGCAGGAAGACGAGGAACGTCGTGAAGGCGGGGGTCACGTACCAGCGGCTCCCGTGGGTGGCGGCGGCGGTCGCCAGCGCGACGACGGCCGCGAGGCCGAACCAGCCCGTGGGTGGGTCGAGGTGGACGAGGCCGATCGCCAGCAGCGCGCCGACGGCCACCGCGGCCACGCGGTCGACCGAGCGCAGCCGCTGCATGTCGGCGACCGGGCGCATGACGAGCAGGGCGGCCGCGGTCGCCCAGCCGACGTGCTCGAGGCCGGCGAGGAACCCGATCGCGGCGGCGGTCGCTCCGGCCATGCCGAGCCTGACGCCGTAGCCGATCGTCGGCGGGGCGGCCGCCGGCGGGGCCGCGGCGGGGCGGGGGCGCTCGGGCCACAGCATGGAGACCAGGCAGGCCCACACCGAGCCGGCGAGGATCAGGGCGGCGATGCCGGCGCCCTTGCCGGTGTCGTCGTAGCTGAGGCCGACGCCGATCATCGGGAGCGCCAGCGTCATCACGAGCATGCCGACACGGCGGCGCGCGGCGAGCCATGCGCTGGCCGGGCCGAGGACCAGGATGGTGAGCACGGCCAGGACGGGCAGCCCGGCGAGCGCCGTGCCGAGCAGGATCGGCAGCCCGATCAGCGCCCCGACGGCCGGCAGCACCAGGCGGCCGCGCCGCGTGGGCGGCAGGCCGACGATCAGGGCGGGCAGCACGCCGACGGCCAGCGCGGCGCCGCGCGCGGGGTCGTCGAGGGCGGCGACGGCGGCGGCCGGCAGCGCGCACGCCGCGCCGAGCGCCGCCGCCGACCAGTCCCACGCGACGACGGGCGCCGCGGCGGGACCGGCGGTGGCGGCGTCGCCGGCCACTACGGCGTGGCGGGCGCTTCGGCCGCGCTGTACGGGGATCGCTCCCGCAGGGCCAGCGCGGCGACCGCGCCGACGAGCAGCACGGCGGGCATGATCCACAGGACGCCGCGGAAGTCGCTGAGGTCCGGCGTGTCCGACAGGCCCCAGCCCGGCACCGCCTCGAGCACGCCGCCGATGATGAAGCAGATGCCGTTGACGATCGCTGACGCGCTGCCGATCAGCGCGGGCGGCACGGACTCCCCGGCGATGGTGAAGCCGAGCATGTGGGTGCCGGCGAACAGGCCGACCGCGAACATGATCACCACGCTGGCGCCCTTCCCGCTCACCGGTCCGTAGACGAACAGCCCCACCGCGATGGCCTGCAGGATCATCCCGCCGACCGCGGGCCACTTGCGGCTGTGGAAGCGGTTGGAGACCACGTTGACGAGCGGAGCGCCGAAGGCCAGGCCGAGCCAGGCCATGGCCGACAGGAAGGCGGCGAACTCGACGCTCGCGCCGCGGGCCTCCTGCACGCGCGGGCCCCACAGCACGCCGACGGCGAGCATCGTGCCGAACGACGCGCCCGCGAACAGCGCGGACAGCACGACCTGCCGGTTGCTGAAGCAGGTGCCCAGGTCGTGGACGATCTCCCCGAAGACGTTGCCCTTGGGGCGGGCCGCCTCCGCGGCGGCCTCCTCGGGCGTCGCGACCGGGTTGCGCACGATGAACACGAACGCCAGGGTGAGCAGCACGCCGAACGCACCGAAGCCGGCCAGCAGCTGCTGCCACGTCATGTCCTTCAGCAGCGCGGAGATGACCGGCTGGCCGACGGCCGAGCCGAGCGACGCGAACATCTGCACGAGCCCGAACATCAGGCCGTACTTGGCGGCGTCGAACCACTTGCCGCCGATGTAGCCGGCGCCGACGAACCCGAACGACGCGCCGATGGCCAGGACGACCTGGGCGAGCGCGAGCGTCGCGAAGCTGGTCGTGGCGGCGAAGAGGAACGCGCCGACGGTGGTCAGCGCGACGGCGATCGCCAGCAGCGGCCGGGTGCCGTACCGGTCCAGCAGCGAGCCGGAGAAGAACTGGCAGAGCGCGAACGCGACGGTGTAGATGGACGCCGCCGAGCTGATCTGCGACAGGCTCAGGTGCGCGTCCTTCTGGATGTCGGGGGAGACGATGCCGTAGCCCGTCTGGATCGCGAACAGCCAGACGACGAAGACGGTGGCGAGGATCCAGATCGTCCACGCCTCCGGACCGCCCTTGCGGCCCGGGGCCTTGTCGCCGAAGAGCTTGGTGGTGGCGTGGGCGTAGCCCTCGTGGCCGGTGGACGGCATCAGGCGGCCTTCCTCTCGTACGCCGGCTGTCCGGCGATGTAGGTGGCGGCGACCGCGCGGTCGTCGGCCATGATCGACAGCACGAACATCAGCTCCTGCGTGTCCTTCACCCGGCTGGTCCGGTACTCCAGCAGCGGCGTGGCCTTCGTGTCGAGCACGACGAGGTCCGCCTCCATCCCCACGTCGATGGAGCCGATCTTGTCGGCCAGGTCCAGCGCCTCGGCCCCGCCCCGGGTGGCCAGGTAGAACGACTTCAGCGAGTCCATGGGGTAGGAGTTCAGCTCGGCGACCTTGTAGGCCTCGTTCATGGTCTCGAGGATCGAGAAGCTCGTGCCCGCGCCGATGTCGGTGCCCAGCCCCACGTGCATCGGGTGCTTGGGGTCCTTGGCCTGGTGCACGTGGAACAGGCCGCTGCCCAGGAACAGGTTGGACGTGGGGCAGTGCGCGACGGCCGAGCCGGTGTCGTGGACGCGGCGGCGCTCGGCGGCGGTGAGGTGCACGCCGTGCGCGAGGACCGAGCGGCGGCCGAGCAGGCCGTAGTGGTCGTAGACGTCCAGGTAGCCCGCGCGCTCGGGGAACAGCTGCTTGACCCAGGCGATCTCTCCCAGGTTCTCCGAGACGTGCGTGTGGTGGAACGTCCCGGGCGATTCGTTCCACAGCGCGCCCGCCAGCTCGAGTTGCTCGGGCGTGCTCGTGGGGGCGAACCGCGGGGTGATCGCGTACAGGTCGCGGCCCTTGCCGTGCCACTTCGCGATCAGGGCCTTGGAGTCGTCGTAGGCGCTCTGCGGCGTGTCGAGCAGGCCGTTCGGCGCGTTGCGGTCCATCAGGACCTTGCCGCCGATCATGCGGGTGCCGCGCCGCTGGGACTCCTCGAAGAAGGCGTCGACGGACTCCGGGTAGACGGCGGCGAACGTCACGGCCGTCGTGGTGCCGTTGGCCAGCAGCTGGTCGAAGTAGAGCTTGGCGATCGCCTGGGCGTGCGCTTTGTCCTTGAACCGCTGCTCCTCCACGAACGTGTACGTGTTGAGCCAGTCGATGAGCTGGGAGCCGAACGCGCCGATGATCCCGGTCTGCACGTAATGGATGTGCGTGTCGATGAATCCCGCGCTGATCAGTGCGTCGGGGTAGTGCGCGACCTCGACGCCCGCGGGGATCTGGTCCTTGGTGTCCGCGTAGGGGCCGAACGCGGTGACGATGCCGTTCTCGGTGACGATCAGCGCGTCGGGGATGTCGACGAGCGCGTCGTCGGCGAAGAACGGATCGGCGCGGAAGCTGATCGCGTGTCCTCGTACGGCGCTTGCGGCGTGCGGCTCGGCCATCTCTCTCCTCCAAGCATGAGCAGCCAGTCCTCGCTGGCTCCGGCGACGCTACCAGCGCCCCCGGGGGCCTCGTCAAGGGGTGGCGCTCGTGTCCCACCCGTGTGTACCGAGCACCCGCGTGTGTTCCGACATGCCGGCGTGTGTCATCGTGCGGCGGGGCCGCCGCGGGCACGTCATCCAGGTTGTTGCCGAGGGGTGGCAGCAACCTGGATGACGTGCGCGCATTTGGGCCTGCGCATCGGTGTCCGCTAGCGATATCCGAGAATCGCGACTGATCTGACGTTCGTTTCGTTTCCTGCGACGAAGAAGGTGGACAGGCGGTTCACGACTCTCGGATAGACCCGTTCCGCACCGGAGGTTCGTCGCACGGAGATCGGCACCACCAGAAAGAGATGGTGGGCCTCGCGACAGACATGGCACTTCCACAGGTCGAGCAGGTCCATGTTGTTCGTCACGGTCTTGCCTCGTTCGATTTCGAGCAGGATCCCCGTACCGTCGAGTGCCCTGTACCAGTCGGGGCGTAGGGCCACCGGGTACTCGGCGAACAAGTTCTTTCGCTGACTGGAGAAGCCAAGTTCCTCGGCGTGGGGGCGGATGACTTCGTCGACATCGTGGCTGGAACCGCCGACTGCGGGAATGATTCCGAGTGCAGCTCTGACTACGTCCGAGTCGACGGCCAGACGGAACTGTTCCGCGAGTTCCCGCACGGCCATGAGTTCTTCGCTGTCACCGTCCTGGGCAAGCCATGTCATCTCCATCGCGGCTCGATCCTATGCCCGCCCGCGGCGACGTCATCCAGGTTGTTGCCACCCCCCGGCAACAACCTGGATGACGTCCGCGCGCGGGGGCGCTCGGCGACCCCACCCGGCTCCAGGTCGCGATCGCCCTGCGCGAGGTGGACGAGCTGTGCGTCTGCTCATCGCGTTCGTCGCGATCCGGGAGGGACGCGACGCCTGGAAGGGCGAGGGCTCCTGTGTCGCTGCGCCGCCGGGCACGGCGCCACGCCCCGAAGCGTGCCCGGACGACTGCTGCGACTAGACCGCGTTCCGAGGGCTACTTCAGGATCTGGGTGATCCAGGCCTTGGAGTCCGCCCGGCCGGCGGCCACCACGCTGTTGTGGTCCGCCCCCTGGTACTTGCGGTAGTCGATGCTCGCGCCGTTGGCCTTCAGCTTCGCGACGACCTCGTCGGTGAAGAACGGGAACACGACCACGTCGCTCGTACCCTGGTGCATCAGCGTGGGGACCGTGAGCTTCAGCACGCGCGGGTCGTTCGCGTCGAGCAGCTTGTAGAGCGCGGTGCGGTCGTAGTCGTCGCGGATGATGCTGCCCGGGCCGATACCGCCCCAGGAGTCCGTTTCGGCGAGCCCGGCGTTGCACCGCTTCTCGATGTCCGGGAGCAGGGCCAGCGCGGCGGGCGTGAGCATCTCGTCGGCCTTGATCGTCGACGGCGACGCGGCCAGTGCGCCACCGGTGAGGAGTGCGCCGATGACCGACAGAGGGCTTGCGGTCTTCAGGCCCTTGGTCAGCTCGATCTCCTCGTGGATGTGCGAGCCGGGCGCGTAGATGTCGGCGCCTGCGAGCTTGAGCTTCGGCGCCCACTTCGGGCCTTCCGCCGCGGCCCACAGCGCGGCGTGGCCGCCCTGGGAGATGCCGGAGGACACCCACCGGCGCCCGACGCCGGGGTCGACCTGGCCGGCGGCGGTGACGATGTCGATCGCGCCGCGGCCCTCGGACTTCCCGATGAGGTACGGGTGCGGTCCGGGGGTGCCGAGCCCCTCGAAGTCGGTGGCGGCGACGGCGTACCCGGCGGCCAGCCAGTCCTCGAACTGGGGGACGGCGTAGGCGGTGGGGTTGTGCGACGGCGCGCAGATGTCCGCCGCGCCGGAGGTGCCGTGGGACCAGCTGACGACCGGCCAGCCGCCCTTGGGCGCCTTGCCCTTGGGGAGGGCCAGCGTCCCCGACACGGCGATCGGCTTGCCCGCGATCGACGTCGAGCGGTACAGCAGCAGGTAGCTCTTGGCCGCGCCCTCGAACGCGTCCTTGCCGGTGAGCTTGCGCACGCGGATGAGGTCGCCGTGCTTGCCCTTCAGGCTCTTCGGCGGCACGTAGAACTTGAGGCCGGAGGGGACCTTCGCGGCGGCGGCCGGTGAGGCCGGTGCCGCGAGGGTGACGGCGGCGGCGAGCGCGAGGCCGGCGACGAGCCGGGGGACCGTGATGTGCATCTCCATGAGCCGACCGTAACAGACTTTTGGCGGTTCAGCAGAAAAATGCTGACCTGCATGTATTATGCCTCCCGTGAGCTCTCCCGTATACGTCGTCGGCGTCGGAATGACCAAGTTCGAGAAGCCCGGCCGCCGGGCCGACTGGGACTACCCGGACATGGCCCGGGAGGCCGGGACGAACGCCCTCCAAGACGCGGGCATCGCCTACGACGAGGTCGAGCAGGCCTACGTCGGCTACGTCTACGGCGAGTCGACCTCCGGCCAGCGCGCCGTCTACGAGCTGGGGATGACCGGCATCCCCGTGGTCAACGTCAACAGCAACTGCTCGACCGGTTCGACCGCGCTGTTCCTCGCCGCCCAGGCCATCCGCGGCGGCACGGTCGACTGCGCGCTCGCCCTGGGGTTCGAGAAGATGCAGCCCGGCTCGCTGGGCGCAACGTTCACCGACCGCGAGCAGCCGATGATGCGCCACATGGACCTGCTCGCGCAGATCTCCGAGGTGCGCTTCCCCCCGGCGCCGTGGATGTTCGGCGCCGCCGGCCGCGAGCACATGCGCGAGCACGGCTCCGAGCCCGAGCACTTCGCCAAGATCGGCTGGAAGAGCCACAAGCACTCGGTGAACAACCCGTACGCCCAGTTCCAGCGCGAGTACACGCTGGACGAGATCCTCGACGCGCCGACGATCTACGACCCGCTGACCAAGCTGCAGTGCTCGCCCACCTCGGACGGCTCCGGCGCGGCGATCCTCGCCTCGGCCGACTTCGTCGACCGGCACGGGCTCGCGGGCCAGGCCGTGGAGATCGTCGGGCAGGCGATGACCACCGACTTCGAGACGTCGTTCAGCACGCGCACGGCGAAGGACGTCATCGGCTACGACATGAACGTCCAGGCGTCCCGCGCCGTCTACGCGCAGGCCGGGCTCGGCCCCGAGGACTTCCAGGTCATCGAGCTGCACGACTGCTTCAGCGCCAACGAGCTGCTCCTCTACGAGGCGCTCGGCCTGTGCGCGGAGGGGCAGGCCCCGGCCCTGATCGACGCCGGCGACAACACCTACGGCGGGCGGTGGGTGATCAACCCGAGCGGCGGGCTGATCTCCAAGGGGCACCCGCTCGGGGCCACCGGCCTGGCGCAGTGCGCCGAGCTCACCTGGCAGCTGCGCGGCACGGCCGGCGCCCGCCAGGTGAACGACGTGACCGCCGCGCTGCAGCACAACATCGGGCTCGGCGGCGCCGCCGTCGTGACCGCCTACCGGCGCGCAGAGCGCTGACACCAGAAAGAGGAACCACCATGGGCAAGGTCAACGCGACGCTCGACGTCCCCGCTCCGCAGGCCGAGGTCTGGGGCGTCATCTCCGATCCTGGCCGCTACGAGGAGTGGCTGACGATCCACACGAAGTGGAAGGACGGGACGCCCGACGGCTTCGTCGAGGGCGGGCAGGTCGCCCAGGTGGTGACGATGCTCGGAATGGCCAACACGATCACCTGGACGGTCGAGCAGCTCGACGCGCCCTCGCGGCTGCGGATCTCCGGGATGGGCATGGCGGGGGTGCGGTCGACGTTCACGCTCGGCGTCGACCCGCTGGACGGTGGCGGCTCGCGGGTGGGCATCGACGCCGAGTTCGAGGGGCAGATGATCGTCGGGGCGCTCGGCGCCGCGGTCGAGAAGGACGCCAGGGAGCAGCTCGAGCGCTCGCTCGAGGGCTTCGCGACGCTGGTGGGCTGAGCGATGGCCATCGCGACTCCCACGCCGGCGTTCGACGAGGCCGGGCTCGGCACGTGGACCGACGAGCTGCGGATGGAGGTGACCCGGGAGCAGCTGGTCGCCTACGCGCAGGCGACCAACGACCCGCTCGACGCGCACCGGCGGGGTGACCTGGCGTCGCCGGTGTTCGCGATCGTCCCGGTGTTCCACGCCCTGCTCGCGCCGGCGCTCGAGGTCGTGCCCGTCTCGCTGTTCGGGCGGATCCTCCACGGTGAGCAGGACTTCCGCTTCCACCGGCCGATCGTCCCCGGCGACGTGCTCGTCTCCCGGGGCATGATGACCGGCTGGGAAGGTCGGGAGAACGGCACGCGCGCCTGCGTGCACCTCGAGTCGCGGGACGCCCAGGGGGCGCTCGTCACCGAGCAGCACGTGACCTTCTTCGTCCGCGGCTTCGACGACGGGCGCACGATCGGCGAGCTCGCGCCGCCGCACCGGTTCGACGACGCGCTGCGCGCCGCGGACCCCGTCGTGGACGTCGTCCAGCACGTCGACGACGACCAGACGTTCCGCTACGCCGAGGCGGCCGGCGATCCGATGCCGATCCACCTCGACGAGGACGCGGCCGCGCACGCCGGGCTGCCGGGGATCATCGCCCACGGCCTGTGCGTGCTCGCGTTCTCGTCCTGGGGGATCCTCCAGGGCCTGGGCGAGCCCGACGCGCGGCGGCTGCGCCGGCTCGCCGTCCGTTTCTCCAAGCCGGTCCTGCCCGGGCAGGACCTCCGCACCCAGGCCTGGCGCAAGACGGTCCCCGTGGACGGCGGCATCGCGTACGGGTACGAGACCACGGTCGGCGACGTCCCGGTCCTGCGGGACGGGCTGGTCGTCCTCGGCGAGCAGGAGGCGTGACGATGGGGGAGCTCGACGGCCGCGTGGCGGTCATCACCGGTGCGGGCCGCGGCATCGGCCGGGAGCACGCGCTGCTCTTCGCCGCCGAGGGCGCGCGGGTCGTGGTCAACGACCTCGGGGGAACAGGGGACGGATCCGGCGCCGACGGGGGACCGGCGCACGACGTGGTCCGGGAGATCCGGGCGGCGGGCGGTGAGGCAGTCGCCAACGTCGACGATGTCACGTCGTGGGCCGGCGCCGCGGGGCTCGTCGCCCAGGCGGTCGACGCGTTCGGCGGCCTCGACGTCGTCGTCAACAACGCGGGCATCCTGCGCGACGGCTTCGTCGCGACGCAGGCGGAGGCCGACTGGGACGCGGTGATCGCCGTGCACCTGAAGGGGCACGTCGCGGTGCTCCACCACGCCGCCGCGTACTGGAAGGCGCGCGCCAAGGCCGGCGAACGACCGAACGCCGCGGTGATCAACACCGCCTCGGCCTCCGGCGTGACGGTGCCCAACGCGGGGCAGGCCAACTACGGGGCGGCCAAGGCCGGCATCGCGGCGCTCACGCTCGTCGCCGCCCAGGAGCTCGAGCGGTACGGCGTGCGCGTCAACGCGATCGCCCCGATGGCCCGGACGCGGCTGACCGTCGCGACCCCCGGGCTCGGCGCCGTGTTCGCCGCCGGGGTGCAGGACGCCACCGGGCACGACCTGTTCGACCCGTCGAACATCTCGCCGCTCGTCGCCTACCTCGCGCGCGAGGACTGCGCGCTCACCGGCCAGGTCTACGCCGTGCAGGGCGGCGCGATCCAGGAGCTGGCGGGCTGGTCGGTCACGCGGACGATCGAGACCCAGGGGCCGTGGCGGATCGCCGACATCGCCGAACGGCTGGGCGGCGTGCCCGTGCCCGCGGGCGCGGGCACGGGGCGGCTCGGGGCCCCGTGACGGCGACCCGGCCGCCCGCGTTCGCGGCCGGCGCTCGCACCGCGTGGTGGCGGGCGTCGGCCGAGGCCCGCTCGGTGGCCGCGCTGGCCCGGGCCGGGTATTTCGGCGTGGAGCCGCCCGGGCGCACGCTGGAGATCCTGCGCACGCTCCGGGCGTACGGTCCGTT
>Ga0247758_1000267_pt1 | contig 45769 bp, 54 predicted proteins | sample UWRJL156409C4_FD_180950 | JGI IMG/M metagenome (GOLD analysis project Ga0247758, IMG submission 180950) | Plant litter microbial communities from Arlington Agricultural Research Station in Wisconsin, United States - UWRJ-L156-409C-4 | ecosystem: Environmental > Terrestrial > Plant litter >...
AGTTGGATGTAGAGCAAAAAACTCGACGTTTTTCAAACTGAACAAAAATGGTCCAGTCATACAAAGGTGATGCTATGTTGCTCGAGGTCGTTCCTTGGGTGTAGTGGGATTAAGTCTTCAGTTACCAGTGCTCGTTTCGTGGCGTGGCAAGGAAACAAGCCGAACGCAAGGCGAGGAGAGGATTTACTGCTCTAGTCCCAATTACTCTCCCCGCCGTATCATTGACGCCGATATCGAAGATCCAACGACAGGCAAGGACCATCTGACCACCGTTGCACCACAGATAAACCAGGTCTTTTTCACCTCTCAGCCGCAGGCTGCTAGCACGGGAACGCCTCCATCGCCCCGAGGGAGACAAGGGGAGATATGTAGCAATGGATAAATTACGAAAGCCCTCATGTAGTTTGAAGGTCCCGTACTCAAAGATTATTGCCAGATTTTCTCTCGTCTCGTTACGCTGTGCTGACTCAGTGAGGAGACAGCGCGCGCATCCTGGCTCAAGATACAACCTGGGAGAAGCGGTTGACCGAATCAGGCGGGAGACATTGTGTTCAAGTTTTTGCTTGGTGTGTTTTACTGTTCGGTGCTTGGGTGATGTGAGGCAAGAAAAGGGGCCGGTGGCCAAGGGCGGCATTCGCGACGGAGTCGGGAGTCATACTTCATGATGCGAAGCTGTCACCTTGCTGTGAAAGGAGAATGAGTCTCAACGATATTTCCTGGGCCGCGATGGCTGTGTCCCTGGCCGAAGCCAGTTTACACAATGCGAATTGAAGTGTCCCATAGGTGCGTTTGGCATACAGTGGCTTCAGCTTCCACTGGGAAGGGTGGCGAACGATGTGACGCGCGTTGCACAGCGGGTAGAAAGTTGTCAAACATGTAAAGAGTTGAACTTGTCAGAAAAGAAAATTTAGAGGAAAATCAGGTGAGGTTGGTGTGGTCCACTCGCTAGCGTTAGCTTGGGTGGGTCGGTGGCTGCTAAATGGCAGGGGCTCTGGCAACTGTAGCCGGTGCCTCTCCAGCGACACTGAAATGTCAAGATCCACCAGACACCTAGGTTTGCCAAGTTCCCGACTTTCAAAGAATCCCAGCTGCCAAGTCCAGCCGAGCCCTTGACAACGCCGTGCCAGAGAAGATCCAAACGAGAGTGACGGGGCCGCAAATCCAGTGGATTCAATGCCGTCTCTGAGCTTCCCTTGCTGGCGATCTTTGGATTTGCTCTAATGCTGATCGCTTCTGGCTGCCGTTGTGAGGGGTGTGACATATACACGCTTACCCACATCATGCATCCCACCGGCCTGGACACAGTTTTCGTGGCGATGCGTGCCGTGGTTTTTAACTGCGCTGGCTTGCGCAGGCAGCACACATGAGGCTCGTCTTGTCTCAGAATCCCGCACCTGGTTTGCACGCAGTCATCTCCTTCAGTTCGCTGGCGATCACTTGCGATGGCCTCAGAGCCTCCCCGAGCGAGTCGTGAGCTGACATTGTCGGTTTGCTATCGTCTCCAAGATCCTCCATTTGGTCGGCCAACCACTACCAGCTGCTGTTGCCAGGCGGCAACAGGATGTTTGGAGTCTGTCTGGGGTAGGAATTTGTGCCGAGTGGCGTGTTGTTGGAACAACCGTTTCTCAGAAACAGCGGCCGCGACTTAGTGGCTCTGAGTCGCCCTACCCTCCATCAACACCAACGCTCGGACGTTCATGCTCATGTCGCAAGTCAGTTTCTTCGACACCACCATCATGGACACTCGCGTATCGATCGAGCTAAGCCCCAGCACCATCGCTGTCATGCAGGTACCGCTCGGTAGCAGCAGCCGATCCAGACTTCTCCCGGGGCTAACAGTGTACCTCCTCGTCGCCTCCAACCTGTGACCAAACAACATCGCCCGACCTCGAGAAGGGCTGTTACGGGAGCACTTTAATCGGTCCAAGCGTTCCGAGCCCTGACCCTGGGGGAGAGTCATGGGCGCGGAGATCATACGGCCGGTTCCATAGGGGTGCTTTGGGCTGTGAACTGACATCCCTTTATAAGTCGTGATCGTCCCGGAGATCTCTTATGGTAGCAGCGGTATTACACTACAGCACCACGTTTCTTTCATCATCCTCTCAGCGGTTTTCTCAACCGCAGGTGCCCTGGTGGCCTCTAATTCAAGTCTGTTTCTCTGCTCCTTCAAACAAGGCCTCTCGTTCTTTACCTCTTCTCTGCCTGGAGCAGACACATCTTAATTCGGTCCATCGAACCACCAGAATGCTTGGTCAAGTATTTTCAGCCCTCGTGGGCTTTGGCTCTCTAGTAGCCGCAGGTACGTGCATCTTACCGGTGACACATCCACGTTGCGCCCAGCACGTGGCTAACGAAATACAGTTCCAGCGGCATCCAGGCACAGGCACGGCCAGTTCAATCAGACCAGCTTTGGCGGCAATGGGGCAGACGCACTCTCAGCCATTGGGCAGCTCACACAAATATCCCAGCTCGGGCAACTTGCACAGTTGGCAGAGGCAGACCTTCTGGCCCAAGTTCAGTCACAGCTCCTCCTATCGGCGGAGCTCCAGAGCATAAAAGACAACATTCGCATTAATAGTCTGAGAGCTCGCTACCCCACAATCAACACGGTGCTCGTGACAGTAACAAATGTCGTCGACGCCCGAAACTCGGCCAGCATCAATAACCGATATCTACTGAACCAGCTCCTTGTTGATAACGGTTTTGCCGACAAGCAACAAGTTATCATGGTGACGGAATCCCAGACATACACAGTAACTGCAACTACCGCGGCAGCTACCGATTCCACAACAGCTACCGATTCCGCGACATCTACCCTCGACCTAGCCAGTATCCTGTCCTCCGCTGCCGCAGCGACACCTACCGCATCGAGCCTCACCCTCCCTCTTGTCACAGGTCAGGGACTCGGCCAGGGACTTGGGCTCGGTCAAGTTCAAGGCCAGATCATCCAACAACAACAGACTACCATCACAACTTTCAATCCCGCGGCCGGTATCCCCCTGAGCTTCCTCAACTCGCCCCAGAGCCTCTTGCTCCCGTACGATACCGCCGCGCCATCAAGCGCCCTCATCATCGAGGACCCCGCCAACATCATTTACGGCAACCAGAATGGCCTCCTCGTACAGGGCCTCTCCAACTTCCAGGCCGAATGCGCCGCCTTTGGCCTCGGTGGGAACGCTTTCGTCGGCGGTGCCGCGAACCTACCGCTGTTTTCCTCCATTCAACAGGCTGTTTCCTTCCAGCTCACCTCCATCAATGTCGGCTCTGCCGCGCAGACAATCCCACCATCGATCTTGCTTGCTCATCCCGATTTGGCTGCCGCTTTGGGATCTTCGCCGGTCTCGTTTTCGGCGAACTCTGCGAATAAGACGACGACGACGACGACGACGACGACGACGACGGAGGCAGCCGCATCGGCTACGTAAGTAGTCGGAGGGAGCTTTAGAGTCATGGTTTTATTTACGGATTAGCGTGGGCTTCTGGCGGCGGTTTTGGGGCTGGTATATCCGAACCCGTCCGTATTTCTTTCTCTTCAACTATCTCTATATTGTATACGGCTACCTATTACTTTCTTTATTCATTATTCCCTCTTTTGTATTTTTTTTCTTCAGAGATGGTTGTCTTAGGACGGATGGGATAGGCAAAGGTACTTCCTACAAGTCTCAATCCCCTGAGTGGTTGCGGATGGTATTAGTTATGAAAGCTTTGCTCGAGGGCGAATGTGCATGGTCTGGTCCGGTATAAGATATGTATGGGTATGGAGGTAGACTGGAATTGTATCATCCATGGAAAACTGGCGCTTGCTGAGTGTTGAATTCAAATGGGTAAAACTCTGTAAGCTTGTCGTGACATGTGGGTGGTTCAGACAGCAGTCTCAGTCCGGCCTCTCGGTTTTTATACCGAGAATGTTTGTTTGTACTGTACTCCGTAAAGCTCCGGTGCAAATAGACAATCGTTTTCCACCAAGCCCAACATTTACCATGTCACCTGTCAAGCCGATTCTTGTTCACAATGCGCTTCCAGGTTGCATACGAAATCACAAGGCATTAGTTGGTTTGGTTCAGAGCTTCATTACCCTGCCGAGAAGCGGGTTCCATGGTGTTGCTGTCTTAATTCATGGATTTGTCTTTCACAAAAGACACCTTAGAAAGCAACTATCCATCCCTTTTCCCATTGCGCGCAATCTCAATGCAAATATGTCATATCAACTAGACGCCATTGTGACCCATCCATCCGCAACCATGCCCTGTCGTACTTGTGTCTGCATTCCAAGACGATGTCTTTACCAATCCACAGCTGCCTCGGGCGAACCATGGGAAGTGTCAAAGGTAGGACCCTCCTCCTGACGGGGAACTCCGTCAACGACCTCGCTCTCCTATTGCTCGGTCGTCGCAGGCTCCTCCTCAGTCTGCTCCTCCTGGCTGCGGGCAGCCTCAGCAGCGGCCTGAGCCTGGGCGGCCTTGGATCCGTAATCCTGGCTCATAGGCTGGACAACGGGGGTCTCCTCCTTAGGGTCGATAATTGTGACGGCGTCGGGGAGAGACTTCTGGGGGCCGGCCTTGCCCTCGGGGTCGCTGCCGCGCATGATCTTGACCTTGATGCCGAGAACGCCCTGGCGGAGCAGGACGTGGCGAGTGGCGCTGTCGATAAAGTCCTTAGCGGGCTGACCGGAATGGATCATGAAGCCATCGGTGAACTTCATGCTCTTGGCGCGAGCAGCGCGGAGCTTGCCGGAAACGACGACCTCGCAACCCTTGGCGCCGCTCTCCATGATGAAGCGGAGGACACCATAGCACGCACGGCGAACGGCGAGGCCGTTGAGAAGCTTGTAGCGGAGGGACTCGCACTGGGCGACGGCCGAGAGACCACGGTTCTGGACCTTGGCGGCGTAGAGGGAGACCGAGTTCTCGGGGAACTTGAAGCGCTTCTGAATCAAGCTGGTGAGCTCGCGGATGCGGCGACCCTGCTCGCCGAGGACCTCCTGGGTGTGTGTAGCGCGGATGATGATATCGGTGACGGTCGGGGTGACGCGGACCTCGACGCCGGAGTAGCCCTCCTCAGCCAGCTCGCGCTGGAAGAACTCGTTCAACTCAGCATAGAAAACACCGTCCGCGACGAACTTTCTGCGCTTAGAGCTAAAGGCAGGAAGTCTAGTCAGCATATACCAACAAAAAACAACTGTTCCCCGAGATCATCCCCGCTATCCTGCTGGCTCGCAGTTCGGTGCAACCAAGACGTCGGATCTATAATTCCATTTTTGCTTACATCTGAGTGCCGGGAACAGCCATGGTTGCGGATTGGCTATATGAGGAATGAAGGCTTCAACTTGTGAGGTTGTGTGGTCTCGATGTTCGCCGTTCGCCAACTTTCTGGTTGGGAAATAATTGACCTGCACCTGCTTTTTTTTGGTGGGCTTCCGGCAAGTGCCAGGAGTGGAGTAGGGCTGGGACCAACGTGGGGTGTGCTCTGGGAGGGGTGGTCTTATCGGCACAGGGGTGGCCTATTTCGCGCCTGCCTCGTCCTCCAACTTCTAAGTGGGGGCTTTGCCGACGTCAGCCCCGTGGTTTAACTAAGGCAGGGCGTTTGTCACTTGCTCAGAAGTCCTGGCGCGATGCCCAGCCAGCTCAGCATCCATTTTGTTCGCGTGCGAGACAGAGAATAGCTAAGATTCTACGGTCCAGCTGACCATGCCTGGCTCTCTCTATATTCTGTGCCCGGTCTCCCTTCGCGAATGAACCGCAGTCGCTGCCCCGCATCGCATTCCCGAGTCAACAGCAGCTTCCCCTCCACCCCAAACGCCCTGTCCTCGCCGCCCAGGGTGCCATCACGGCCCTGGCCGGCCCCTAGCTTTGCACAATGGCAGCACCGCAAACTAAACAAGTGTGTCCTCCTCTGCTCAATTCCGGAACTGACTCAGCTAAACCGTGCCTAGCTGTACCCAAACACACAGGCCTTGCGGGGAGGGAAACCCGAGCTCGGCGACCTCGGTCTCAACGACTTCCACCTTGTCTTCCGATTCCCGCCCCAGTCCAAGACGGATGCCGATCCGGACCTGAAGAAGCAGATCAAACATGTCTGGTTCGCCTTCCACATCGTCTCCCAATGTAGCCTACGGTTGATGCCCCCTGCAAGCGGCATACACTCATCGATACGCATTCGGTTCCGGGACTTCACCTATGTCAGCTTCAACTTTGAGGACGAGAAACAAGCTCGGGACGCTTTTGAGTTCATCCGTACGAGAACATGTCGGCTTGGGAGCATAGAGAAGCTGCTGGCCTTCAACTACTGCCCTCCTCCAAATTCTCTCGAATTCAAGACCAACGGCTGGGACATCTACGATGCAAGGGCTGAATTCAGGAGGCAAGGAATCAGCGAGAAGCTGCCGGACCTGGGGTGGAGGATCACGGCAATAAACAAGGACTACACCTTCTCCCCGACCTATCCAGCGGTTCTGGCCGTGCCCTCCAAGATATCGGACAACACTCTCAAGTATGCCGCAAGCTTCAGATCGCGCGCTCGTATACCAACGCTTAGCTACCTCCACCCGATCAATAACTGCACGATAACACGCAGCTCGCAACCATTTGTGGGGCTCAGGATGAAGCGCAGTATTCAGGACGAGCGTCTTGTCGGCGCATGTTTTTCCGCCTCGATGGATTCTTTTGACAACCCAACAACCGCAAACTCGGACTCTAGTCCATCCTCTAGCCACGTAGATCTCAGTGCTGAGGGTGCAGACGATATGACGTTGTCGGAAACGGAACGGATAGAGGACGAACTCATTGCTGGAAATAACGCCTATTACGACGAGAAGACTGGCAAGAGGTTAATATACGGCGCGCAGCAGCATAATTTGATTGTGGATGCTCGACCTGCCATTAACTCGTATGCTATGCAGGCAATAGGGATGGGGTCGGAGAACATGGATTATTACCGGTTCGCCAAGAAGGTGTTTCTCAACATCGACAACATTCATGTCATGAGAGACTCGTTGGAGAAAGTCATCAGCGCCATCAAAGACGCCGATGTATCTCCTTTCCCACCCAACCGCGAGCTTCTGGCAAAAAGTAAATGGCTCAAACACATCACCGGAATCCTTGATGGGTCAGCTATCATTGCCCGGCAAGTTGGGATCCAGCATTCTCATGCGCTCATACACTGTTCCGATGGCTGGGACCGGACAAGCCAGCTCAGTGCGCTCGCACAGCTGATGCTAGACCCATACTATCGAACCATAGAGGGGTTCATTGTGCTGGTCGAGAAAGATTGGCTATCCTTCGGTCACATGTTTCAGCTTCGGTCCGCTCCCCTGAGCCACGAGAGCTGGTTCACAGTCGATACTGATGCCCTCGCCGGATCCGCCGTTAAGCCTGGCGAGAATGACGGTCGCGGGGACGCCATCGAGAATGCGCTGGCGAGCGCAAAGCGTTTTTGGACAAAAAATGTAAGCAGCGACAAGGACGCTACCTCATCTGATGCGGATGAAATCTCGGCTGCGGATGAAGCCAAACAGGCAGCTGCTGCGGCTGCCGCCGAAGGGCAGACGACGAGGCTCAAGGACGTATCACCTGTTTTCCATCAGTTCTTGGATGCTACATATCAGCTCTTACGACAACATCCTACAAGGTTCGAGTTTAATGAGCGCTTTTTGCGGCGTCTGCTTTATCATGTTTACTCGTGCCAATACGGCACATTCTTATATAATAACGAACGGCAACGGCACGAGGCCAACCTCACAGAACGCACCCGTAGCGTGTGGGCCTATTTCCTAAGCCGACGTCCCGAGTTTACCAATGATCAATATGATCCGGTGATCGACGACCATACAAAGGGACGGGAGCGGCTTGTGTTCCCACGGCTCGGGGAGGTGAGGTGGTGGCATCAGGTTTTCAACCGCACCGATGACGAGATGAACGGTGCGCTCAATGCCTCTGCAGCCACAGCGGAACGTGTCGCCGCCTATCAGGTCTCATCCCAAACCTCTTCGGGGCTTTCGGAACCGCCGACTGTTGGTGGCGAGGGTGCTCTCGCTCAATCAGAACCTGCCTCACGCGGCTCCGTGAGCCCGAGTCGCAGCCCACAGCCGCCTAGCTTGCCGATTAGTAAGTCGGTGTTGACGGGTGTTGAGGCTGCCCACGCGGCTCTGACGCCGGAAGCGAGGAGCTCGCCATCCCTGAACCGCAGCTCGAGTACCGGGGAGGTTCCTGGCGCACTGGCGGCATTGCAGGACAAGATCGCCGGGTTGTCTCTCGGAAAGGGAGTCTTTGGCGCTGTCCCTGGGATTATCGCAGGGAGCCAGGCATCGGATACTGTCAGCCACCGGGCGGATCAGTATTCGGAAGAGATGGCGCCGGGACAGGAAATGAGAAGCGTGGACTAAGGGGAGTTGAGCGAAATATTGGAGTGTATAGTCACCAAGGTCCAAAAAGGCCATAGCATTATTGCTTTACTCGCGACACAGACAGGGTTGGCTCCACAAACCATCCCAGAGAGTTCCTGGGATGGAGAACGTACTCATAGCGAATAAGGTTCATCGTTGGTAATAAGATCGCTTGACTTTTTGAACAGACGACGGGTACACATATATCGAGGGAACGAATGTCGAAGGCACATAAATTCCAAGCTGTGAAGTTGAGCTCTCCCATCGAGGATAAGGAAGGCGTCGTGGTAGTAGTTATTATGTGCTAAGGCCCTCGCCAGAGGAGGGAATGTGTGCTTAGTGCAAAAAAGGCGTAGAATTTGCCATATGGCTTATACCCAAAAGCTATATAAGGAGATCTGCCCAGGAGGATGGCGAAGGCTTCTGGAGAAGAGGTGCGACAGTGTTTGAAATTGTTCTATAGCATGCGCCAAGAATGAGCTGATCTAGGAAGACCACATCTTTCGCCCTGCTTAGGTACCCCTCTTTAGCTTGAGTCTTTGTACGCCTAATCCAGGGGCGAAAACGAAATCGTCAGGGTAGGTATCAAGAATATGACAGAAAGCTGGGCGCTGCCGAGGTTTGCAGCAGGATTGCAAATGCTGGGTGATCACGGCGCTTAAGTGGACCGGGGAAGTGGTCAGTGCACGATGGAGGCTGGAGCGGCATTGTCCTGACTGCCTTCTGGTTGCTTTGGCTTGGCTGGTGGTGCTTGCCTCGACGACCAACTTTCAGCCCATTACATCAACCCTCAGCAACTGCCTCCAGTTCCTCCGTGTGCCGTGGTCGTCGTCCTCGCCGCGCCTGCCACGACTCTACGTTGACATATCGCCGACGACATCTGCAACCCGCGGACTCCCATCTACTGAGGAGCAGTTATTGATTGCATCACGCCCGCACCCGCCGCCGCACGCGATCCCAGCGCCCCAGCCCAAAGCAAACACCTACATCGCCCCAAAATAATCGGCCTCAGCCTGCCTATCCCTCTCCCCGCGATCCTCGCGCCTCGACGCACAAATACACCCCACCTATCATGGCTGACGCGACGAACGCCAGCGACGAGCTCTATCCGATCGCCGTGCTCATCGACGAATTGAAGGTATGGCGGTGACAAGCCGGCCCTGTGTTCCTGCGTGGTGATGGAGGAATGGGAGGGGGCAGAGAGAAAACAGCCCGATTAACTCCAGTCCGCTTGCAGCACGACGACGTCCTCCTCCGCCTCAATGCCATCCACCGGCTTTCGACCATTGCCCTCGCCTTGGGCGCCGAGCGCACTCGCGAGGAGCTGATTCCCTTTCTTGACGGTCAGGCCGGACCCCACACCCCGCGTTCCGCAAATAATAAGTGCCCGCCAAGCTAACCCGCTCCGGCGCAAACAGAGTCCGTCGAGGATGAAGACGAGGTTCTCGTCGCGCTAAGCGAAGAGCTGGGAAGCTTCATCGAGTATGTCGGCGGACCGGCATGGGGCCATGTTCTCCTGTCTCCCCTCGAAAACCTCGCGGCTATAGAGGAGCCCGTCGTGCGAGACAAGGTGCGCCCCTATCCTGACCATCCCCGGCCCCGGCGCATTATTCTGACTAGACAATCTTTGCCCTTCCCTTGCAGGCCGTTGAGTCGCTCAACAAGATCTGCGGCGAGCTTTCGTCCCAGCAGGTGGAGGAGTACTTCATCCCCCTCACAATCCGCCTTTCCAAGGCCGACTGGTTCACATCCAAGGTGTCGGGATGCGGACTTTTCACCGCACCTTACTCAAAGGTCTCGCCGCCCATCCAGGAGCAGCTTCGCCAGCAGTTTGGACAGCTCGTCCACGATGACACGCCCATGGTTCGCAGACAGGCAGCCACTCACATGGCTAAGTTTGTGAGGGAAATGCCCGCTGCGATTATTGTTGAAGAGATGATACCCATGTTCCAGCACCTGGTCCAGGATGACCAAGACAGCGTCAGATTGCTCACGGTTGAGATTTTGATTTCCATTGCCGAGGTCGTGCCCAAGGAGCAGCAGGCCAGCCACGGCGTGCTTCTTACATCGCTGCGGAGTTTGATAGAGGACAAGAGCTGGAGGGTCCGCTACATGATCTCAGACAGGTTTGAGAAGGTACGAGGCTGAAAGCAGAGAGTTGACAGAGCCCAACTGACAAGGTTCGCAGATCGCCAAGGCTGTAGACGAGGAGGTTGTGTCGAGGGATCTGGTGCCTGCCTTCGTAAAACTGCTCAAGGACAACGAGGCTGAGGTGCGCACGGCTATCGCCGGCCAAATTCCAGGCTTTTGCGCTTTGGTGGACAGAAATACGCTTCTCAACGAGATCATGGGCAGCATCGAGGACCTCGTCTCGGACACGTCCCAGCACGTCAGAGCGGCCCTCGGAACACAAATTAGCGGTCTTGCTCCAATCTTGGGCAAGGAGGAGTGAGTACTACCCACGCCATGTACAATCGGTGGTTCACTAACAAATCTGGTAGGACTATTGACCATCTGCTGCCCATGTTCCTGCAAATGCTCAAGGATGAGTTCCCCGAAGTCCGTCTTCACATAATTTCAAAGCTGGAGCTGGTGAACCAGGTTATCGGCATTGACCTTCTCTCTCAATCCCTCCTCCCCGCCATCGTGCAGCTGGCCGAGGACAAGCAGTGGCGTGTTCGACTGGCAATCATCGACTATATCCCCTTGCTTGCAAGCCAGCTGGGTGTCAAGTTCTTCGATGAGAAGCTTAGCGGGCTGTGTATGGGATGGCTCGGCGATACTGTCTTCTCTATTCGTGAGGCTGCGACACACAATCTCAAGAAGCTCACAGAGGTGTTTGGCGTCGAGTGGGCTAGCGAGGCTATCATCCCCAAGGTGATGGCTATGGGACAACATCCTAACTATCTGTACAGAATGACGACCACTTTTGCTATTACGGTACGTTGACGAACGCCTTACTAGGGAGGCGTGTAGAAATATTTGCTGACCATGCCGACAGACCCTCGCCAGCGTTGTTAGCCTGGATGTGATTGCCAAGGACATTCTCCCTATGATGGAGACGCTCACACGGGACGACATCCCCAACATCCGGTTCAACGTAGCCAAGACCTATGCGGTGCTGATCGGCGTGCTGCGACGTCTGCCAGAGGAGGGTACAATCTACTCGCTAGAACAGTCCAAGGCACCGTTCAGTGCGTCACCCAGGTGCCAACAGCTCATCGAGGAGCGCGTCATGCCCAGTCTTGAAAAGCTGCAGAAGGACGATGACGTGGATGTGCGATACTTCGCTACCACGGCTGCCGCTGCCGCATCGGGTGCGGCAGTCGCCGGGGAGCCCATGAACACGTCACCATAGAAGAGAAGAGATCCCTTTAATGAAGCAATTCTGATTCCGATGCGACCCCCTTTATTTTTCGCCCGGTCACTGTGCCGCGTCACGTACTCCTTTGCTTTGTTATTTCCCCACAAGGGAAGCACGGGACTGCGCGGCGGAGACATGTTGGGCGGGAAATCCCTGGAAGAGATGGTGTTCGTGTACTATGCAGCAGCATGTAGCTTCACTAGCAGTGTAGATTTGAAGAAATCGGTCTCCGGAGGTCGGAGAACCAGCTGACGGGGCAGGCATCGAGGCATCATCCTGTAAGCGATCAAAAAGGGACAGACGGTAGCGTCAAACACCATGCCTAGTTACTTTGTCCGAAGTTGAGCCATTGCGCTTTTCTGACCCAAGTGTTCACCTGAAGATCCATCTCTTCGTTCATTCTATGGGTATTTCCGCGCGATGTTCTCGCTCCTTTAGCCGTCCACCTTCTCAAAGCACAGGGTACTAATAGTCTGCCCCTTGACACCCCCGAAGCTGAAGCTTGGATACTCTATCCTCTCCACCTGCTTCAGTCTTCCCTGCCCAAGAGCACCTGCATTAGTCCCCTCGAACCACGCCTGCAACTCCGTCTCGGTCCAATTGCAGCTCGTAACGAGAAACAACCCGCCCGTCCGCAAAAGCCGAACGACCCGCTCCTCGTATCCCTCGCAAATACGCCGCCCACGGTAATCCTTCTCCCCGCTGAGACTCACCGCGTCGAACGTCCCCTTATCTAGAATCAGATCCCACCGCCCTTCACCACCAACAACACCAAAATCTCCCCCAAGGACATCCCACTCCTTGAACTCCACCCCATCTCCCTCAACCTCACCACTACCCCCCTCCTCGGCAGCAGCAGCCTCCTCTCTCCGCGCAGCACCCACCCGCTGCGCGAGCTTTACACTCTCCGCGCTATAATCCACTCCGAGCAGCGGGCCATTCCACCCGTCGTCGCGCAGCGCAAACAGCAAGCTGCCGTTGCCACAGCCAAGATCGAGTATCCGCGCGGCGTCGCGATCGAGAGAGAAGTCGGCCTCGCCGTGGGAGTCGAGAAAGGAGACGATTTTTTTCTCGGCGTCCGAGTCGTCGAACCAGACGGTTCCTTCGTCGGCGGGGTTGACAGCGTGGTTGGATATTTCGGTCGTGTAGAGGTTGTCCCAGCTAACAGAGGGGAGGGTCCATGTTAATAGGTGTAAGGAGGGGGGCAGGGGGAACGGGGGCTACGAACTATTGCTTTGTTCCAAGCTCGGAGGGGTCGAGGTGGGTGATCGCTGGCGGTATTTGGGGGTTCGCCATGCCGTTGTTGGTGGTTTAAGAATTGCTCGAAGAGAAACAGGCGACAAGATGGCGAGGTGAGTGGTTGCAAACAACATTTGTCTTGCGCTGCTGCTCAAATCCGGGCGCGTCGCATGGCGGGGTCGATTTTCTTGCAGGACGCACGCAAACTTGGCATAGAGGGGCAACTGGCTCGTCTCAAAAGGGCAGGCGGTGAAGATTTGATCTAACCTCTAAATCCCCTCTTCTCCACCACCAGCATTCATCATCGGAGCAGAGCATTGAGACTCTACTTGATACCAAGACGCATAAAAACCAGTCCCAGGACCTCTCGTAGGTTTCTTCAGGATATCATACCGAGTTGAGTCGAGAAAGAAATCTTCGTAAAAGTAATCTCCCTCCGTCAAGCCATTCCTTCCATTCAAGAGCCCCGCCCATGTTTCCCATCCATGACCTTCATAACGGGGCAATCCCCTTCGCCTTGCCCAGCTCCCCTTTTGCCCTGCTTCCGCATCGTGTTCACCGTTCTCTCGCTGTAACCTCTCTCATATTGCCATGTGCGTGCAGATTCCTCACACCAAAAATGGCGTGCGGAAGAAATATGTAGCCCTTCGCAACGAGAGGGTGTTGCTCGAGGCTCATATAGTCCAAACAGGGGCCTTGACCAAGACTTGGCGACCCCTGACCTCGACTCCGACGAACCCAGCAAAGCGTACCTTGCCGGGATCAGAACCTTTCGATGGCGGAGGTGGTGCTTTATATTGTGTTAAAACCTCTGTCATGTCCATAATTTGTAACGAGTTGTCCAACATACCTGTTCTGCCCTTGTCGCCTCGCTTGGCATCTTTTGCCCCATCCTTGCCGCCACTCTCCTCTCCCGTGCCATCATCACCAGCATCTGAGGGACGTGCCTCTAGAACCGGAAGACCTGCTTTCTCGACCTCCATGATATGTGGATCGATATGCTGCTCTGGTAAGGGGTACACGATCGCGACGTCCCGGCTCTCCAGAGGTAGGTTGGCCGCGATACCCACTGCCAATTCTACGATCATGCCAGCACTGCCATCAACGCCAGGTGGCGGGGGGTCGCTCAGATGCTGAAACAGACAGTTCGTGAGGCTGTTTGTAGCAGCCTGCGTAAAATCGGCTTTCCAAGTCGCGCTCTCGCCACTTCGAAGCACGTCCTGCAGGCCCTCGAGCGTGGCCATGCGCCAGCTGACAACCTTGCTCGTGAGAGCGTCGATCTCTTCCTGGCTAGTCAGCTTGTAACTAAAATGGCGGATGTTCTGTTCTATCGCCTTCAATTGCCTGCTCAGCTCAAAATTCAGCCCCGGATGGAAACAGCGGTTGAAAATCTCATCCACGAGCCAGCGGGTGATAACAGCACGCCCGACCGCCGTCATTTCCTGCTTGCCAGTTTTGATCGCGTCGGCGCTTACGAAGGGATCGAGCCATGAGGGCAAAGTAACCCAATCCTTCCGGATGTTGAACGACAAGTTGTTGATGGCACCATTTAGGCGGTTGAAGCGTGTCGAGTACTCGTTGTCGTCGAGCGATGTCCGACTTTGCGACATCCGCTGGTTCGCGACGGCATTCTGAAGCTGCTCTACTTGGCTATTGAGACCCTCGATTTCCTTTTTGCCGTCAAAATAGAGCCTCTTGACATTCTTGTACTTGGTGACTAGAGATCGCCAGGTTAGTTTCCACAGGTGGAGGACATATTCGTTGAAGGTAAAAGAGTATATATCGTACGGAGATCTTTGAACGCTTTCTCGGGATCTTCTCCACCAGCGCCGGAGGCACTCGGTTGCGGGCTATTACGTCCTTCTCCCTGGCCGTCAAACTGCGGCCTATCCGCTACAGCAGTTTGGCGATAGCCGGGGGGGACACCACCGGCGCTGGGCGGTGGCGGAGGAAGCGGGTTGTTCATGTTTGGTGTCTGGCTCTGCCGGTAGCTCGGCGGCGGTCCGGGTGGCGGTTGTACCTTCTCGGCCTCTTGAGATCGCCGGGGCGGTGGGGGCCCGCCGGCAGGTGGGGCCATGGCTTGTTGCTGCGGGGTCTGACCCTGTGCGGAACTCTGCTGTGCAGGGTGATCCTGTGGTTCGGAGTAGCCCGCAGGTGAAGGTTGTGGCGGCAAAAGGTTAGTGGTAGACCGGTGATCTGATTCGGAGACCGGCGATTCACGCGACAACTGCGATATTGTCTCGGGATTTTGTTGATGCTGCGGGCTGGAAAGGTGCCCGGTATAAATTGTCTGGCTACCGCCTTGGTATTGCAGCTGTTGTGGGTTTGGGTACTGGTATTGCTGCTGCGGAGAACGGTCCTGCTGTTGCTGCTGTTGCGGCTTCTGGGCGGGATCAAACACCTGCTGACTGTACTGTGGATGCTGAAGATCAGACTGAATCTGGCCTTGCAGCTGGATATGACTTTGGCGGTGGTGATGGTATCCGAGGTCTTCTGGGGAATAAGGGGAATTTGTTTCGGAGTCCGAAGGCGGGACAGACCGAATTGTCGGGTTCGGTTGGCCGTGGAGGTTGTGTAGATGAAGCTCTTGATCAGGACCAGTGACGACGTAGGATTCCCGCCGAAACTCGCCTTGGTTTTGGAGTGGAGAGTGTTGGGATGGCTGTACCTGGTTTTGCCAGTCGATCTGCTGCTCCAACGAGAGCTGCGAGACGCCGGTTCGGATAGCAGGCGGGGGAGCAGGCGGGATGCTCACTCGTTTCGACTCCCGACGACCCAAGCCGCTACTGTTGCTAAACGAATCTCGCGAGAGGTGCTGGTGAGAATCAGGCCCCCGGCTTGACGAGGATCCACCCAAGATGTTCTTGATCAGCTTTCGGGTGGACGACTGCTTCGTCCGCTGCGGCTGCGGCGGGGGCGGCAGCTGTTGCTGCTGCTGCTGCTGGGACTGCTGGGGGTAGTAGGGCTGTTGTTGGATCTGGGCTTGTGCAGCAATGGGCGATGGGATATTTGAGGCGCCGGGGACAGACAGATCCTCGGCCGAGGGCGACCCAAGGGACAATTGCTGCTGTTGCTGGAGCTGTTGCTGAAGCTGCTGCGGGGGGTATTGGGTCGAGACGGGGGAGATCTGCGATGCCTGACCCGGGTAGCGCTGCGACTGCGAGCGGGTCACCTGGTCGGCGAAATCGGGCTCCCTCTGACGGGACTCGAGACTTCCGGTGACCGTGTTGGAATGCTGCAGTTGCGAAATATTGGTGGGATGGGGGCCGGCAGCAGTGCTGTTGTAGAGATTCACGAGATGCTGTGGCGGTGGTGGAGGGGGTTGCGAATGGGCCTGAAAGGATTCGCTAGTTGAGCTGAAGGCCGGGTTGGACAAGGCTGCGGGGGGGTTTGCAGCGCCCGCGCCTGGGTTTGGGCTGTTTCCGGTCGCTGTCGCACTCCCAGCTGCCACGGAGCCGGGCGCGTCCTCGTCCGCCGTCGACCCAACAAGATTGTGTTGAGATCGATTGTTCTTGTTCGGCCAGTGAAAAGGCATTCTCGTGCCCGGGCGCGGTAGTACCTATTGGCAGCAGTCCTGTCGCTTGATAGACGGGGACGGGGACGGGGACGGGGACAGGGACAGCAGGGTGCTGCTGCTTGAGTTGCGGGAACGATTGGGGATCGGGAGTCGGGTGAGGAGAAGGGGGCAGCAGAGGGGCAGGCGGTCCCGTGGCGCGCACGCAGCGAACAACCGCAAAGCCCGCAAAAGGGCGCAACCAGGGTGTTGCGCAACGACGGGGACAGGGACAGACAGGCGGAGCACCTCGACGGCGCGCAAGCAGGTCCAGGAGTCCAGGAGCCCAGGAGCAGCTTGAGCTAAGCTGGAGACGGGAACGAAGACGAAGCGCAACCTCGGGAGAGGCGCAACAGCTTCGAAGCTTTGCGACTACCACTGTGACTGTGAACTCTTCAGTGGAGGAGGACAGGACGGGACCGACGATAGAGTCTAAGCAGTCTGTATCCGTATGTGTCCAAAATGTGGCCCCTCGCGCTGCATGCACGAGGATTGGTCGCAGGCAGGGAACAGGGGCCTTGCGTTCAAAAAAGGGGGCTGTGCTCACTGCTATCCACCAAGCAGCGGCAAAGACAGCTCGAGGCTTGCTCGACTGGGACGTCGCCGAATGCCTCTGCGGAAGCGTTGCGCTCTCTTCTGTTTGAGCGTGGGAGGCGTTGGTGCGTTGCCGTGCACATCACCCCAAATCAGAAATGGCGCCCTTCTCAGCCCGGCGGCTGCCAAGACGGCTTTGCGTTGCGGCTGGCTGGGCTGGATTGGAGCGCCTCTTTTACATGGGTTGCGTGATGTCGATGGTTGCTCGAAAGGCGTGGGAGGATGCTAAATGTAGAGAGGGATCCAACATGGCATTGAACTCGATGGATGCCCAGCTGGAAGCTGAACCCAGTATCAAAATCGGCGTTATGCCGTTGCAGAGCCCCGGCCATCGATTGCAGCTTTACCTACCTCTTCCAGTCGAGCAATGCGTACAATAGTCTCATACAGAATATGTTGAGTCTTTCTCGAACTGTTCCACGCTTAAAATAGCCAACTGACAGAAATCCCCGAGCCAGTCTTTTTTATCTCATCCATTTTGGCTGTACGCCAGATATTGAGGAGCCAACCCTACCCCGCCTGCCGTGAGGCACTCCGTGGAAGGCTCTTATCAAGGCTTTGCTTGTCGCTATTTCACTGCTTGATCTCGTCCGTGGGCCAGTGAGATCAGAGCCTCTTCGCCGATCTGAGGTCTAAATCTAACAGTCTCGACAAAACTGTGGGGCCGAGGCCGCGAGCTCCCAGAGAACGCATGGCACACCACCAGACCGGACGAGCCCTCCATCCGGTGAAGCTGCATTCTGCTGAGGAGAGGCACAGGACATAAAGAACTGCGTTCTCTGCCGTGCCTGTAGTAAGGTGTAAGCTTGATGTAGGGACGTAGCATCCTTAGCTTCGCAGATCTCACCTCTCCTGCGTAACAGTGGAGAGCTTGAGTTGGTGGTTCGCAGTGGGGTCCGTCGGTTTGAGCTCCTGTACAATCATGGATGTCTAATTATAGCAGCGGATACTTAGTCGCTTGGCAAGTGGCCACAACTCTCCCGCTCAGGGAAGACTCTGGGAACAAAGAAAGGGACGCTCGGCTCTGTGCGCCGAGGCATCTGATAAGTTCTCACACGGTGTATGCTGGACCGGCGATGAACACAACTTGATCGAAAATCCGTTGAGCAATTTAGAAGGTGCGCGAGGTGCTGCCGCAGGTCTGTGACATAATCAATATAACGCTTGTTTCGCGGTGGGTTTGCGGGGCGGTTCAACCGATGGGGCAGGCCAGTGTGAGTGGTGGTCGGATCAACAAAACCTATTCAGCCCGTCCAAGAAAGGGAATGACCGAGGCGGATGCTGAAAGTCGGACGCATCCATCTCGGCCTCTCACTCGGCATCCGAAAGGCCAATTTCAGATTCAGATTCTTGGCTCATTGTCAATCTTGATGACATCGTATAGCTAAAAGCGATGGTCGCCCGCTGCAGGATGCGGCCATCAAGCAGGCGAATCAACTCAGCCTCTCACGAAGACAACCGACCTAATCGATGGGCCTATCCCCCAGACACGCTCCTTCCTCGTTGCTTCTGTGCTGCCCAACCAAGACGCCAAAACGCATGCGCTCGGCGTGAAAAGGGCTGAGTTTTCAGCTAATCCTCGCTTCCACGGCTCCGGGACTGCTCAGAGTCACACGGTTTGTCGATCTTGGGTACTCCAGCTCACGGATGATCTGCGTACGTGACCATTCCGCATTGAGTACCATTGCTCTGGACTAGGAATCACACTACCGGTCATGGCCGTCGCACAGCACCCGATTCTTCTTACCCGCCGTTTACGTCTCATCCCTCTATCAGACGAGCATCTTGAGAGCGAGATCCGACTTGACGCAGACTCAGAAGTGGTCCGCTTTATTGGCAACGGAAGGCCTCGCTCCCGGGAACAGGTCGAGCAGCTGCACCTAGGTCGCGTAGCGAGAGGGACGCTGCTTCACGGATTGGGTTTCTGGGCCGGCTTCCTTCGCGCTGGCTCACCGTCCAGGCCGGAGCTTGCGGAGGATAACGGCTTTGTGGGTATTTGGATACTCACGCCTCCGAAGCCCGAACAACTAGTCCCCCTCGATTCCCAAGCAGAGTTGGGTTACCGGGTCATGAGAAAATATTGGCGACAAGGCCTTGCCAAAGAGGGGGCCCGAGAGTTGCTGCGGTATGGCTTCGAGGATCTGGCCTTACAAAGAGTCTTCGCGGAAACCATGACTGTCAACCAACCCAGCCGAGCCACGATGTCGAGTGTTGGGATGAGGTTCGAGAGGACGTTCTACCAGGAATTTGAAGAGCCGATTCCCGGATCGGAACAGGGTGAGGTCGAGTATGCTATCACCCGTGAGCAATGGCAAGCAACGATGCAATCATCTGGGGACACATTGGATGCAAACCCGGTGCAAGAAGAAGGGTGATTCGGGCTCGTCCATACCCAGGCGATCGGTCGACGGCGCTCCCGGGAAAGACACCGTCGCGAACATACTGGGGAGAAACCGTCGGATGCTGTCCTTCAACATGACACCGCCCTGGTCATATACTTTGTCCAGCCCTTGGGCATCCAACCTTCGCAATGGGTATACGCCCGGGTCCAGCATGGCAGCTTGATACTGAATCCTGGAATGAAGTTGCAGCTGCAGGAAATGCCGTTGAAAGCTGAAAAGGAAAGGCTTCAGCACACCGCCGTTTCCAATTCTTTGTGAGCATACGAGTGGGGCGGATTTCATTCTTGACGGTCCATACCTTTGAATGCGCCACTGGATTGGTGACCTTTTTTGATTGCCCTACACGAGATTTCGGCGCAAGCGCTTCGATGTTGCGGAATGTGGCACAAGCCGTGTTTCCGAAAGATTATACATCCAAAGCGTACCGCGATTGGTCAAACCCGGTATTGGCCCAAGGGTCAATTCTCCTTCTCAACTTCCTCCATCAAATAGCAAATGCCACCTTCCTCTCGCCTCCCGGAGCTAAACCGAAAACCCGGAATTACGTGGAACTGCACTCTCGGAGCGTGCACTGCTGGGTTGGAACATTTGCACCCTTGGCCCATTGAATCGCTGCTAGGCAGCATACGTGCAATAACGCAGACAAGATGGATACAGGTACGATTGGTAGCTGGCCTCCGGAATGTCACCTTCGGCGGTATGATTCCAGACATCTCCGAATCTTTTCATCTCCTCATTGTGCCCTTTCTCCTCTCCCCGAGTCTCCCATCTCGTTACGTGCCGTTGAATATACCAAACAAACGGGCATGTTCTCGGACTCCCCCGGGTGAATCAAGAACATTGTTGTTAGGTTACATTCCTGCGATATCCTGACAGTCCTCTGTTTTCACCCCTTTGTTGATCTATACCACATTTACCTATTCTTAGGCGAGCCAGGCGAGCCGAACACTCATCCCATATCCTGTCACCAGCACCTTACTAGCACCAGACACTGGTCACTTGTTGTTGCCACAAGACCATTCAATCACGCGGATATTTTATTTCTTCCCCTATCCCGCTCGTTATACTTAAGGAGAACCTGCCCCCACGCGGAGCAAAGTTCTGCACCGACAAGCGCTCCCTGATACACCGCCGCTGCTCTCTATACCTCTCCCACAACACACCAAGGGACATCATGTGGACCTCAACACTTATTTCGGCCCTTGCGGCATCTTCTTCTTTCGCTGCGGTTATGACCCATCACGATCCGCGGGGGGCCTTCAATGAAATGGTCCCGCTCGCGGAGCAGAGGAAGTTTGCCAAAGTGGGCTTCAATGCTGCCCTCGACTTTCTGCCATTTCAACTCACCAACATCAACCTGGAGTGCATTGCCGACTCCAGTCTATATACACCAGGCAATTACACCTGCGGGCTCAAGTGTAAGCCGAACCGCCCACGAGTACCCCATGTCATTATGAACGATAGACTGACTGGCCCATAAACCTTTAGTCGACTGGTTCGACCCCAACTCAGTGAAACACAACAATGTTTCGTCAGCTAGCTGCAATTCCAGCTGGATCTGGACAAGTAAAACGACTCTTGGTGGCGTTGATGGCAGTCTTGTTTTCTCTGAGCCTTGCTGGCAGGACGACCACACCTTCTTCGCCATGGGGCTCATGATGTTCAACGACCCAGGCAACTTTACCCTGCAGCTGGCCCACAGATATTCCGATCCCGAGTAAGCCTGCTTGTGTGTTTATCAAAGATAAGAACCATGGTGCTGACAATTTATATTATAGCAACTTCACGTCGCCTTTAGATTACCCAACTACATTTGCGCAGCCGGAATTCTTCCTACCCGCTGTGCAGGACAAGTGGAGACACACTATTAACTTCAGCCCTGGAATTAATGCTACAGTTATTGCCGCCATCGGCTAATTCTGTCGTATTTGACATGGATTGTCGACGAATGGACTTCGTCAGGGAACTAGTCTTTAGGGAGTTCTTGAACGACACATAGGGTAACATAGCACATTCTACAGGCTTAGGATCAAGTGCGTCTCGCCCTGCCAGGAGCTGGGTATATGTTATCTGGGATGGTCATCGGTAGCCTACCTAATAACCCCTAGAACAATAAATATGGCACATGTGTCTCGTGTGATAGAAGCAAACCGTGTGAGGGTAGGCAATGGGTTGACCTGTCATTTGGGTGTCACAAGTTTGATACATAACATCTCACTGAGAATGAGGGGATTGGTGCTTTGTGATATTGGAAAATCCAAGAACTAGAGGCGTACTGTATCAGGTCCCATCTGCTTGACGGATACCCCTCAGCGGACGTCACCAGAAACCAGTGGCACGGAAAATCACTCCTGTTTTTCACAGTCTGGGTTCATCACCAGCTCTATTTAATGTATTTCGTTCCTCTTATGTACAACACAACATCTCTTCCAACACGACCCCATCCTCTTCGTTCTAAAGAGGGTACGATGTCGCCGGCAACGCCTCAAGGTGCTTCCGGTGATGCTCGTTCGCCTGCCAACCGATATATTAGCTTGCGATTCTGCCTTCGCCAAACATAAATCGCGCTGTGAGCTTACAAAGGGCAGGCCGCAGTAACCGCATGCGCAGATCTCAGGCTTGTCGGTGTTGATGAAGATTCTCGGGTGGCCGGCCGCGCCGCCACCGCCGTCACAGGAAACGATGCGATCGTGCGTCCAGCGCACAGGCTCCTTGTGGACAAGCTCCATGGCGGAGTACGGTTGTGGCTATACGATAGAACAGTATCTTCCGTCAGCTGCTGTCCTGTTTATGTTGGTGGTAATTTGGAGAGCTGTTGCCCACCTGCATGCTGTAATCGGTCTGCTCAAAGCGAGGGCCCGTCATGGCCTCAGATCGGGGCTTCTGGCTGCGCGACCAGACACCGGAGCGATTGGGCGCTTGCTGGACGGGGGTGGACAGGGGAGCTTCGCCGGCGACCTGGGGAGGAGTAGCTTCCTTTGCTGTCGTCGGCACGGCCGAGTCCAATTGACGGGCTGTGGAGGCGAACGAGCGCCGGGCGAGTGCGCATTGGCGCGAAAGGCTGTGGGCCGCCCGTAGTCGCGAGGCGAACATGGTTTCGATGTGTGGTGTGGGAGAGACCTCGTCGTCGGCGGGAGCTTCGCGGATGGATTGACGTTGAGCTTCGAACCCGGGATGCACCACCGGCTAATTCTCGGAGGTTGTGACAGCCGACTAGGGATGGGCAATTTCAATACGGGGTCAGATATTCTGAATTTCATGTTTCTTCGGGCCAAATCTTTGGAAATTGAAATATAAAATAAGTGGGCCCTCGTGATCACACACGTGACTTAGCCGGGGCTGAGAATCGCCTAAAGCGAGGAGGACGGGGTCACATTCCCCCCAACCCTAGGGCGCCCAGGGCGTATTATGTGGGGCTAATACCTCTTGGCATTTTTGGAAATTTCAAGGTGAAAATGAAACTCCAAAATCTGTTTAATTTCGAAATTTCCTCCGTAATTGCCCATCCTTACGGCTGACGCCGCCCCCAAAATCATTTTCTTGGTCCGTGCGTTTGGGCCTTGGCCTGGGGACTTTTATTTTCTACGACTGCCAAGTGGAAGCTTTGTTCGTGCAACACATTGCTGTGAAATATTGGCATACCGAATAGTCTACACAGCACGTACCTTATTGCTGCGCCGGTCTGGAAATCGCCCCGGGGATCTGTTCCTCGCTAAACTAAGAGCTGGACCCAATTGCCAGTTTGGCGCATTGTTAGGCATCGCCGAATCGCACAACATGGCAGGGGAAGGTGCCCCGCCAGTAATGGCGGAGCGTTCGACGCCTAAGGGCATGTCGTCCCGTTTGATGACCATGTTTGTCAAATCACTTGTCACAACTTGCCTTGCAGGGACGAAATAACTGACATTGCCTTTTTCAAGGAAATTTATGCAACGCGGAATAGCGCAGGCCGCCGCAGAAGCCAGCTCTCCCTCAACCCCGAAAACCGAAGACGACGACGAAGGCTCGGCATCGAAGCGACGCAAGGTGTCGCACAAGTCAGCGCCGCCAACCCCAAGCACGCCTATTTACGATCAGAAGGCCATCCAAGCTGCGATCGATGAGGAGGAAAAGAAGCGCCTTGTGGCTATTGAGAAGCGCGCCGCCGAATTGGGCGATTCGCACTGGGTTCTGGATGGGGCCTCTACCATGCTCCCTAAGAGTGGCTCATGTCTTCCTCTCAATGTAGTTCAAGTTGGCTTCGCCCAGATTGACTATGCAGGTACACTCGATGAAACCTCAAGCTCTCATGGTACCGTCGATGTCTCGACCAAAGCCCGGTTTCAGTTTAACATGAAGAAGGAAAAGGCATGTAGAATATTCAGGACCCCAGGAGCCAAGCAGCTGGCACTGACAAATGATCCACAGAAAGACAAAAAGGGAGACGATAATGATAGCGCCAGTGACTCCGAATCAGGAGACGAGTCTGAGGATGGCGAGGTATCTCCCGAGCCGAGAGACGAGTCGGACCGCGGCCGCCAGCACGCCGGAGATACGACACCAAGCAACAAAAAACGAACTCAATCCAGTATGTCTGCACGAAGAAGCGAGGAGCGGAAAAAAGCCCAAGAGTTTGCAGAGAAGCGCCGGAAAAAGGAAGTAAAGCTGAACAACCCGACGTCGATATCTGGGGGAGGCTCACAGTCTTTCCAAAAGCCCAGCTTTAACTGCCACAACTGCGGAAAGCCCGGCCACAAAGCCGCCGACTGCTCAAAGAAGCGCCGATAGTGAGAGGCCAGCTACCTGTTGTTGCATTGATCCGATCCCTGGCGCCCGCTCCACATATCACCTTCATCATCGTCCATGTTTCCATCCTACCTTTAGGCATTTGGTCTACTTCCCGCCTTCTTCAGGAAGGGAGCTTATTGTAGTGTTTACAGATGCGTGGCGCTGCGATTGTGCTGCTTCTAGGCGACCTCCCGAGCATTGCACCTCAGCACTGCTTAAAGATCTCGTGCAAGTGCGGGCAAACCTTTCCGCGTCAGCTTTCTTGTGCTGTATTAACCAGCCCCTGGACATCCGGGGAACAACTCAACGGCGGGCCAGCCGGTTACTCTATCCCAGGCGAGGTACAATGTGAACGAGCTGTTTGGACTCAGTCGGGACTCGCTTGCCTTGTATGGAAATCCTTTCTACGTCAGGTTGCATGGGACGGGGACTTCCCGTCCCACATGCAAAGCCGGCCTGATGGCAACAGAGCTCCATCCAGAGACAATACCTCTGGGCTGGTGATGAGACCGGGGATTTACCTGGCATGAGAAAGGCCGAGATGGATGTGGGGAGGGGGGCAACGTGTGACGAGGGTTGCATGAGGACGGCACAATGGAGAGAAGAGCCATGGATGATGGCAAGCGACACGCCTCGCATCGAAAGATACAAGGATAATTGAATCGGGACTGTGAAAGTAGCCAGCCGAGTTGTTCCCTTGGAGGGTGAAGCGTATCGGGCACTTCGCCGGCGCAACTTAGGAGCTACTGCATTTCGATATGGGGATGTTTTGGTTGTTTTAACTGGGAGGGTGCATATACAGGCGCGGCCCTTTTTACCCGTCCGAAGACTACCCGTGCGGTAGGGGAACCCGGCGAGAGTTTGGTTGTGTCTGGGAGGCGCCGGTAACTCCTTATAACAAGGGAAAAGATGAAGAAAATAAGAAAATAAGAAAACGATTTCCACCCCGCTCAGCCGTGCCGTCCCCTCCTAACCCGGATAAAGTGTTACGAACCCTGGACTGGACGATCTGTCTGGTGTTTCCAACATGGCGGCTCCGTACCTGCTAACCCCGGGGTGGCTCTACGCATGTAGTAGAAGACACCGGTGTGTGGCTATGGATAAAGGGTGGCTGCAAGGTACGTAGCATGAGAGGGTGTGTGGAACTCTGGTGACGCAGCCATGGAAGATTCCATTCACAGACCCCAAGCTTCGAAGGAGAGCGGTTTTCAGCGGACGTCGGGCCGCCATCGTCTCGAACCCCTGAGAGAAAATCGCTGGCCCGTTCGGGGATGACCGATGGGCGGATCCTCGGCTTTCCTCCCAATCCTTTGTTTTTGTGTTCTTGGTCGAACCGCAGATTTTTGTTATATTCAACAGCAGCAGCTGTGAGAAATTTCAGGGGTCTCGCGCAAGGCCCAGTACATACTTGCTTGCCATACTGAGTTTGCATTGTCACTGAGTGACCTGCATCCCTTCAGATAGGTATGCCGTCTCATCCTGGCATTTCCTCAGATCGGCTCCTGCAGCGCAGGGCTGGGGGACATTGGACATGCATGAACCGGCCGTGCTCTCCGCCGGTAATTCTTGAAGACTGTGACTCTACCGCATAGTCCTGAGTTGAGTACGAGGTACGAAGGCTCGGGCCAAAAGAAAGGGTCTCTCTTCTGGGTGCGGAAACACGTTACCGAAATCTTCACACAGTCTTATACCGAAACAGCAAGGCCTGGGTTTACCACATTACAGGCCTTGACGGCATTGTAGAAGGCCTTTTCGGAGCGCAGGAAGTCCTTTTCAGAATGCAGGTAGGCCCTTTCGGAATCGGAGATAGCCTGCGATGGGCAAAACCAGGGCGGCCTTAGCGGTGAGGAAGCATCTTGGTTTCGCACTGGCTGAGGGGACCCTTTCTTTTGGCCCGAACCTTCGTACCAGGACACATCTTCACATTAGCTGCAAAAGTCATAAACCAAAGGTGGACATCATCAAATAAACAGTGATAGAACCTTGCTGCGAATTATTCGCAGGTGTACACTATACAGAAGGGATTAAGAGGCGGCTCATTGACTACAGGCAGCATCGAAGGGTGTGATGTAATGTGCAAGCATATGTATATATCTGCGAATCAAAATCAGCCGGGGGGAGCGAGCGAACCATCTTTGAGCCTTCTCTGGTTCGGCTCGGGTTGGCGCTGGCGGTATTATAAAATACAGGGCAGCGTATACTGCATCGCATCCTATAGACCACGATGTGGCCGTTCGGGTCGGTAGGCTGTCTACAAATACCTCGAAACGCGGCAGGCCGGGAAGCTCGTCCAGGGGAGCCAAGGTCGGTAGGCAATCAGCCCATGTCGCAGTGCAGCAGAGTTTCCGAAAAATAGCCCGTAGGTACGTCGGCGCACAACGCGCACCGTGGACGCCAGAATGGGTCGCAGGGCGCAAGTATCATGTGCTGTATTCTTTTTTGGTGAGGTTCCGGGCAACGACAAGCGGAGGCCGAACTACGCTTCGGGCCCTCCGGGCATATTCGTAGTCTTTGCGGTTCTATTTGGCCCTGAGTATCGCGACCGAGCATTGCGCCTGCGACGACTATAGAAAAAATGTGCAGCTTCCGGCTTGGGCTCGGTTTCACCGGTCCACCGGCTCTCGTGGCAAACGCCCAATTGGATGGCTTGCTGGTGCCCGATCCGACTAGAAAACAACAAAGATGATAGATAGGACGGGAGAAAGGCGATCCCCACAGCCGGTGAATCAGGCACGGCAGAATGCTCCCCGGAAGTGCGCGGGGACGACACCCGGGGAGCACCTCGCAAGCCGCCGGGGTCTTCTTGGTGCATACTGTGACGAAGTACCTACAAAACCAAAGACTGGGGGTTTTGACGGAGTTTGAGCTATCTGCTCGGGTACCTACAAGTAAATGGAGCGGGAGGCGTCCCGAGGGGTACGATGGAAGCGGAAAAGCCGGGAGCGGTAGGGATTTCTTGAAGCTGGGGCTCCCCTCGAGAGAACCGAAGCCTGTTTGGGCGCCTGGACCTCAAAGCACATCATCATCAACCCTACGACTTTCCAATATATGTAAACTGTGTCTGCCAAAAACGTGCATACCCAGGCAAGCGAGTGGGGGCTTCTTCTGCGCTGGACATATCATACCTTACATATGTACGAGGTATGGGCTGGATCCTGCATTGGTGGGGTAATTCCCGGTGCAGGTGAACTGCAGCCGAGAGTTGGGATGTGAGTGTTGGATGGGATGCGGCCGAGTTAGAGGGCAAGAATCGATGTCCAACATCCCGTCTCTGGGCGTTGGCGGGTTGTGTGATGGAGCAGGTGAACCGTCATGGCATTCTCGCGGCTTCCCCGAGTTCTAGGATGACACCTTCCAGAGCAAGGCTGTTTTACAAATGGAAGCCACGAAGGAGTATTTGACCCCTGGCCACCGGCACTGAGTGATACAACGGACGGACGCGTCCCCGAGTGGGAAGAGCTGGGCCCCGATGAGTGTGCTCTACCGCTTTCCGACCCATTGCCCCGATGAACCGAGTTTGGTAGATCAAGGCTGTCCCGCCAGGCTGAAAAGAGCATATAACAATCGCCTGATAATGCCTATTGTGTACTCATAGGGGCGAGCGTCTCGGCTGATTCTGGTGGCCCGAGTGGCTAGGTAGGTACTCCGCTCTCACCGAGAGCGGACACCGGCCCGGAGACGAGTACTTAGGTCATACCCGAATCTGTCAACCACAGTGGCAGCGGCGGCAAGGATCCTGCTTTTGCTGCCATAAACTGGAAACAACAGCTCGCCGTGCCCCCAGCGGGCTTGCAATGAGCATCCTATCATGGATCTGCCGTCCTGTCGGCCGGTGATCCACCGACATGCTTGACCGCTGCGGCGTTGAGAACGCCGCAGGAGGTAGAAGCGGACGCCGAAGCATCTGCATTGTTGCCGCGATGGCCGGGGCACCTGAACGGCCAGCGCGCAGCATGGAGAGAGAGAATATCTTGCGTGACACGATGACCAGCATCCTGATACCGCTTGCCGCAACGCCTGAAGTCGACGGCCCATCATTTGCGAGCGGTTAGAGGGCCCCTAGCTTCGAAGGATTTGCGACCACAGCAGACACGTGCGGTCCATGCTTGGTGTGCGACAAAAAGCAAATATCAACGCACCGATCAGGTCGATGACCGATCTGGCCAATGGGGGAGGCGATGGATGTCGGGCGTTAGTCTTGCCGCTTGTGCCCTCGTCGCCCTCCGGTTGGAGGCAAGTAGAGTACGTACTACGTAGTGCTTTAAGGAGGCCAGATTATTGCACAATGAAGGAGTGCCAAGCCAGGCGAGTCAACTGAAGAGAGTGGGATGTTGGCAGAAAGGAGGAAGGATGGCTAGGAGTGAGAGATCTAAGGGACTACGTCCGACGGCTTTGCTGTCTTCCTCTCTGCCTGCCCGCTGCGGCATACGCACCCCCTCGAGGTTGCGCAGATCCAAGCTGTCTAAGACGGACGACTCTGGGCGACCCACGCCGCGCAGCATTTGCGAAGTGCGAACGGTCGCCGCAAGCCCTGCATAACAGCCCTCCATCCATCCCGAACCCTTGCCCAGCCGTGGCCCACGACGGCGGACCGCTTGCCTGGTGGGAATTGCACACATCAGCTTCCTTGACCGCCCCGGATCCGCCAATGGAAGCAGAACCCTAGTCCCCACCACCTGCCGCCGCAGCCCACACCCGGCTTCCCTTTGGGCCTGTCGTTGGCGGCAGGATTTCCATCGCCGCTGACCCCATCCTTCCCGAGCGAGTCCCGCTTGTTCTCGATCACAGCGGATCTTGGGCACTGTCGGGCAAAAATCCGACTTTGCACCGCGAGGAAGGTGATATGGAAGCTGGGTAGCCAAACAAGCGAGGGGGGCGTCATTGGTGATGCATTATGCCCTTGTTGCCGCCACAGTCGCAGCGCCGCTTCGCATTCGCTCGTTTGGAGAGGCCGTGTCAGATCGCAGCGAGATCGCATCCAGGAGGGCAGGTTGCAAGGTTCCCTGTCCAGATCCCCGAGCCGAGCCCCAGCTCCCCAGCTTTTTTGCCCGGGCTCTCGGGCTTCTCGAAAGACGCTTCCAACCCGGGCTCCGTCCGTGGTTGATACTGTCGAGCGAGGATGACCTGGCAACCGCCTCTCCAGCCTTTCTACCTACCAAGGTCGGCAGGTGACCAGCGATCCGACTTCAGCGTCCCCGGGGGTCGTGCTTCGTACAAATCACTGCTTGAACGGGAATTGGTCCGGGGTTCAATGCGTGGCGCGCGTTTTTGTGGCCCTTTGTGAGGCAGCCACTGGAAGTACATCAGGTCGTGCTTTCCAGAACGGGATCGCTGTATGTTGCGGCAGTTGACGACTCGTCCCAATCCAGAGCTGCATTTTTCAATATTCTCATCTTCTCGGCCACCAAAACCTCGAAACCCCCGAAACCTTGTCCGTTCTGGGTCATCCAAAGTATACAGACCATCGGCTGGTCCGCTAGCCCCCTCCCATCTCTCTTACCGGCCTCACGTCGCGCCCTCCTCGACCCCCTTGGCCCCACTGGTCGTTCTAGCGCCAGCAGGCCGGCCTGACGCACGGCCGACATCCGGGCTAATCAGCACATCTCTCTGCCGCGCCGTCATGAAGTAGAGCTCGCCAGACAGGATTCGACGGGCAAGACTAGACAGCACTGCTGACGACCTCACCTGCCGTCTAAGCACCTACTTTCCTGCTTCTCCTATCTGCCCTCTTCTTCTTCCCCCCCCCCGACGGCTGCTGCTATTCGCGTTCTGCTGCTCTCGCCCGCACCCCGCTGCTTCGTCTGCCCGCTCATCATCCGCATCCCAACCCTAGCCGTACGAGTCAAGATCGCTAAAGTAGGTCCTAACGGCTTTCCGGCCGCCTTTTCTGCTCGTTGTTTGTTACCCGTGCCTCGTGCCTCACCGCGTTGCCGCCTGCCTACCCAGCAAGTCGCCTGCCTGTTTTCTTTTGTTGCTGCAGCTCCGGCTCTGGTTCGCGAGGTGTTGGCCCCGCTGGCCGCGTGGATCCTAGCCGGATATCTCAGACATCTCAGATCGTTCTCTGCCCGAGACTTGGCCAGTGAGACCGAGACGGTCCAACCTGCCGGTCCTTCCAGACGCCCCTGCCACCCTACCTCCCGCAGCAGCACGGCACACCACGCAGCCTCCTCACAGCAGGCCTGCGTGACAGCTGTGAACCCGTTGATATCATGCTCTCGTCTCCGCCTGCAGACAAGGACAAGGGTGGTTGCGTAGCAAGTCGAGACGCCCTCGCTGAAGCCGGCGCTTGCCCGACGCGGGAACGCAGCGCTCACTCCGCCGACGCCGCCGCCGCCCGTCCAGCGTGGAGTCTGGGGGTGCGGAGGCGGCAGACGGAAGATGGCACGCGGTAGCTGGGGCAAAGTACAGCTGTCTATCCTGGATGCAGAGTGCAGAGTGCAGAGCTAAGCAGTATTGCATTTATTGGCCCATTGCCTGTTTAGGAACCTTGGACAATTGTTGCTCACGCTCCTTTGCCTACCCCGTGCATCTCCCGCGGCTTCGCGGCTTCTGCTTGCACACGCCCCCCTGCACACCATCGCCCGGCTTTTCTCTACCCCCCCACAATCTTGTACACCCCTCCCTAGTCCTCTTCCCGCCGTAACTGGGGTCTTCTATATGTCTGGGGCATTTTGGTTTTGTTGTGAGAACGCCTCTTCCCTCGATCCGTCGATACTAACGCTCGCTATAGCAAAGGATTGAGATTCATTTCCTCTGGCGCCTTGTCATCCAAAGAAGCTTCGGGAGAGCGTCTGACACTCTCGGCTCGCCGCAGAGTTCAGAGTCCAGGGCCATCCAGGTTCTCACTTAGTAGGCTACCAAGCTCGGACGTCACACCTCGCCCCCGTGGGTACCCAAGTACATATATAAAGGTCGCCCGATCTAGGAACTTCCTGGCTCTCCTCCCTGCGCCGATTCAGGTACCAAAGTGCTGGCCCCGGAGCGTGCGATATATGAACACTGCCGGGCTCTCCCGTTGCCTCTTGAATTCACTCTCGACCTCGGTTGTCACACCTAGTCACACCAGCCGCCATCTGCAGAGACCGCAACACGCGACTCACCGAATCACCGCTTCGACTGCCAGCATACGCTCGCAACATTACCTACCGTAACTACCGGGAGTGTAACTACCACGCGGTTCTTGGAATCCAACTCGTCTGTAGCGCAGCTAGCAACAGTCCTAAGGTCTCTAGTGTCTCCACATTCCGCACAGACCTTTCCCACCGCCGGCCGATACCAGCTCTATTCTGGTGTTTGTGCCCCTCCGACGGCTGCCGAGAGCTCACGGCTAGCATTCTCCGCCCCTCATACACCACATCTGGACCCGGACGACCTGATCTTTCGTATCATTGCGCACTGCCCAGAACGCCGCAGCAGCTCCGTCCACGACGACGTCAGGACGCGGCCATGGCGCACTTCCGCCGCACATCGTCGCCCGGCCCGGGCACTCCCATGCGCGAGAATGCTCTGCGCTCCGTGGAGCTGGTTACCGAGCGCCTGGAGACCTCGTCGCTGGATGACCGCGCCTACCGGGTCGTCCGACTGTCGAACGGGCTAGAGGCTCTGTTGGTGCGCGACCCGCAGGCCGACAAAGCAAGCGCCGCGATGGACGTCGGTGTAGGGAGCTTCAGTGACGAGGACGACATGCCAGGCATGGCCCATGCCGTTGAGCATGTACGTGTGCCCCCATCAACGGCAGCATTTTGGTACCTCCTTATCTTTGCTAACACGCCGGCCATCTAGCTCCTTTTCATGGGCACCAAGAAATACCCAGTCGAAAATGCCTACCACCAATACCTGTCCGCCCACTCTGGAACTTCCAATGCTTACACTGCAAGCACATCTACAAACTACCACTTTGAGGTGTCGGCCAAACCCAGCAACGACGAGGAACCGTCAGCTGCCAACCCATCACCGTTGAAGGGGGCTTTGGATCGTTTCGCCCAGTTTTTCATTGAACCACTGTTCCTCGAGAGCACTCTAGATCGTGAACTCCAGGCCGTGGATTCGGAAAACAAAAAGAATCTTCAAAGTGACCAGTGGCGGCTGCACCAACTCGAGAAATCGCTGTCTAATCCCAAACATCCTTATTGCCACTTCTCAACCGGCAGTCTCGAGACCCTCAAGACGCTACCCGAAGCCCGGGGTATTAACGTACGAGACAAATTCATCGAATTCTACGAGAAGCACTACTCGGCAAACTTGATGAAACTGTGCGTTCTGGGGAGGGAACCGCTGGATGTTCTGGAATCGTGGGTATCGGAGTACTTCTCTGGTATTAGTAACAAAGACCTGCCACAAAATCGGTGGTCAGAAGAGACCCCTCTATCCAAAGATTGGCTTGGGGTCCAGTACTTTGCGAAACCGGTGATGGATTCCAGAGAGCTTACCATCACCTTTCCCTTTTTGGACGAAGACCACCTGTTTGAGGTACAACCCAGCAGGTATCTGGCACATCTTATCGGACACGAAGGCCCTGGGAGCATCATGGCTTACATCAAGGGCAAGGGCTGGGCAAACACTCTAGGTGCGGGCGGCTCATCGGTCTGTCCCGGGTCACCAGGGCTTTTTGAAGTCAACATCCGCTTGACAGAGGAGGTGCGTACTATTCGTTAGGCATGAAAGCATTGATGCCGCTCACTAACAGGCGGAACAGGGACTGAAAAACTACCGAGAAGTGGTCAAGGTCATTTTCCAGTATATCGCCCTTCTGCGTGAAACAGAACCCCAACAGTGGATTTTCGAGGAGCAAAAGGGCATGGCAGACGTCGATTTCAAGTTCAAGCAAAAGACTTCCTCGTATCGGTTTACCACGAAGGTTAGCGCAGTCATGCAGCGACCTCTACCGCGCGAATGGCTGCTTAGCGGGTCTCGAAGACTGCGCAAGTTCGACGCCCAGCTCATCAAAGAAGCGCTCGGTTATCTGCGGCCAGATAATTTCCGGATGAATATTGTTTCGAGGGAACTGCCTGGGAAGTGGGAGAAGAAGGAAAAATGGTACGGCACCGAGTACACCTCTGAGCCGATCCCGTCCGCCTTCCTGGAGGAGGTCACCAAAGCCGCCGCGAGCTCCGCCAAAGATCGCATTCCCAACCTTCACCTCCCGCATAAGAACCAGTTCATTCCAACCAAACTGGAAGTGGAGAAGAAGGAGGTCAAGGAGCCCGCTCCGGCGCCTCGTATCGTCCGTAACGACCAATTCGTTCGTACGTGGTATAAGAAAGATGACACTTTCTGGGTTCCCAAGGCAAACCTAGTCGTGAGCTGCAAGAGCCCGATCATCTACGCGTCGGCAGGCAACTCAGTCAGAGCCCGGATGTTCACAGACTTAGTCCGGGACGCTCTAGAGGAATACTCGTATGATGCTGAGCTTGCCGGGTTGCAGTACAGTGTGTCTCTGGACTCTCGAGGGCTGTTCATTGAGGTCTCTGGGTACAATGATAAACTCCCGGTGTTGCTAGAGCAAGTGCTGATTACCATGCGCGACCTGGACATTCGGGACGATCGGTTTGACATCATCAAAGAGCGGCTCACCCGAGGCTACCGAAACTGGGAACTCCAGCCTCCCTGGCACCAAATTGGTGATTACACGGGCTGGCTGACATCTGAACACGACCACGTGGTTGAGGAGCTCGAGGCAGAGCTGCCCGGCATCACGGCCGAAGGCGTCCGTGTTTTCAGGAAGGAGTTGCTTGCGCAGATGCACATGGAGGTCTACGTCCATGGAAATCTGTACAAGGAGGATGCGCTTAAACTGACGGACATGATCGAGAAGACACTCAAGCCAAGGGTATTACCACGAGAGCAATGGCCGATCCGACGCTCACTGATCTTCCCGCCCGGATCTAACTACGTGTGGAAGAAGACATTGAAGGATGCCGCCAACGTCAACCACTGTATCGAATACTGGCTCTATGTTGGCGAGAGAGCAGATCGTGCTCTCCGGGCTAAGACGATGCTCCTCGATCAAATCACCCACGAACCTTGTTTCGATCAGCTTCGGACAAAGGAGCAGCTGGGATATATTGTTTATTCCGGCGCCCGGCCCAGCACGACGACGTACGGCTTCCACTTCATCATCCAAAGTGAGAAGACGGCTCCGTATCTGGAGACGAGGATTGAGGTCTTCTTAGAGTCGCTCTTCAAAATCATTGAGGATATGAGTGAGACAGATTTTGAGAACAACAAGCGCAGCTTGATTGTCAAGCGACTTGAAAAGCCCAAGTACCTGGATCAAGAGACCGGGAGACACTGGAATCAGATCCACAGCGAATACTATGACTTTGAGTCTGGTAAGTTTTATTCTTCGGTTGACCTATCCATACTCCTTTACCTCGTCTGTGTCTAACGTCATAAAATACAGCTCAAAAGGACGTGGCAGTCATTAAATCACTTACAAAGGCAGATATGGTTGAGTTCTTCAACCGGTACATCCACCCGTCTTCCACCCAGCGAGCTAAACTTGCCATTTACTTCGTCGCTCAAGCGAAGAGCGATGTGTCCACGAAGCAAATATCAGAACTCGTCAAGGGCCTAGAGCTGGACGCAGATGCATCGGCCAAGGCCGCCACTGATCTCCAGGCCCATCTCAGCGCGGCAGCTCATGATGAGGAGAAGGAAGTTGAGGGCCTCAAGAACTACCTCCTGCACGAGCTGAAGGTGATGGAGGGTAAAGTTGATGCGGCGGTTGACGTATGGAGAAAGCTCCATGCTCAGAACCTTGGCACCAACGGTGTCGTAAAGGATGCCCAGCCGCCCTCATCAAATGGCACCACGCCCGCGGTCATTGACGACGTACGTGACTTCAAGGCCGGACTCACCGTCACGGCTGGCGCACGTCCTGCAAAAGATCTCAGCGAGTATGAAGAATTGGACTGCAAGCTCTGAGGCTGGGAATTGGGAAGCATGCATAGACTTCACATCTAACATCTGGCGGACAAGCGAGGCTCGAGGGCGGGGAGCAAAAGGATCATGGGAGGGGCATGCTGGGTGCATCTATTTTGGGGCCTTTGCTTGGTTGGCCAGGACGACATGTTATACCCCGTTGGCATATCATAATCATCATTCATCATTCATCTGTTAGCATGTTTGTTTACTCTAAAACACCGCACGAGATAGACTGCAGTTCAAAAAGAGATGTTGCTTTCTTTTGGTGCAGAATTCTGCTGTTTCGGTATGACTATTGGGCACAGTTAAGGGTCCAGGGAGACCAATGTGGTCAGCGGGCAACAATATTCTTGGTCAAATACATCTCCCCTTGCTTGAATTTTTGCTATTGTTCGACGATATTTTGTGATGCAGCAAGGGGTTTCCAGAAAGTGAAAGGGGATGTTGACCTTGTGGCCTCCCTGCATTGATAGGAAGAACGCATCTTCCGCACTAGTTCAAGTGGTTCTTCTTAACAGAGCCTTCAAACTCTTCACGGCACCCCCCCCCCCCCCCCCCCCCCCCCCCCCCCCCCCCCCCCCCCCCAGCCCGGTGGGCGAAAACATGACGACTCCCTTTTGCACAGGGCTTGAATCTGGGTGATGAGCGCGCGATAACGATGGATGCGGTTGTGATGATAGGGGCTCACGGAAGTGGATTGGGTCCCTCAATCGCTGGCGCTGAGAGGGGGCACGGACGGACCTGCCTCGGACAGAGTCAGTGTGAAGGCGAGTCTGTGGGACCCACCCGCCGCTAAGAATTTTTTGGTGGCATCGGTGGGTCTCCAAGGCCAGAGGTTGAGTGAACCTACCTCAAATCGACCTTGAGCCAAAAGTCGCAGCCCTCCACCCCCGACGGCGCCGCTCGACGCAATCAAGTCGCGAAAAAGAGAAGCCCTGACTCCGCCCTTGATCACTGAACTTTGATTTGGTGTGCAAATGATCAGCCTGCAACCCTAAGCTCTGCGTGCGGTGCAAGTCACTGCTCTTGTTACGAAACTCCACCTCACCTCGCAGCGTTTTGGCCCACCCTAAACACAGCACTTCAACCAAGCGACCGCGCAGCCGGTGTCCGACACGCAGCCCAAAGCCCTGCTGCGGAAGGCACACCGGAGAACTAGGTCTGGTCTCAATCCTCTTCTGGTCAATAAGCAAAATCAAAGGCGCGAGGAAAGACAGAAAGGGCAGTTGCCTCCCCAGTCAGTTCTGATTGGAATCAGGTCCCGGCGCACCCTGCTCTGACCTGTACAAGGAGATGCGCAGCCCCAGCAACTGACTCTCCTGCCTGCCTCCCTACGCCTTGCCTTGCCTCACCCCAAGCTTAGACTTTCGCCTCGCCGCCCTCTTTTGTTTTCCATCGGCTTCGCTGATGCAGTGGAAATTCCGGCACCAAGTCCCGATTTCCCCTTTGCCGCGCTCACCTGGTTGTTCGCCCAGACCCGGCGCACTTCCGCTCGCACCCACTGCTTTCCGCCATCTCCACTCCCCACGACCCGGCGTTCCTCGAGCTGCACAAGCAGCTCACCTTCAACACGTCTTCTTCAAAGAAACGCAGGATAACCCGACAGGCGACAAGGGAGCACAACCCGGCAGAACGCCCGAACGAGCCCCCCTCAGACCAGGTGCTACCCTCCACCGAAGAAGACGACGCCGACCCGTCCTACTCGTTCTCTTCAACCACCCTGACTTCTGGGCTCAATACTCCCGCCTACATTCGCGGAGAATCGCTTTCGGCGTCGGGCATCCCTCCTCGATTGCAGACAAATAACAGCATACTATCGGCAACGGACTACGCATCATCTGCGGCGAGCTCGCCGTGCGCTGCATCGGCCGATCTCTCCATCGACAACGAACGCGCAGGGGAGCTCTTCGACTCGGCGCTGACCATACAACCGCCTGACACTCGCTCTGCCCGCAGCCATTCGCCATACATCAGTAGTACCCGTCGAGCTCTGATGGGGGGCGCTGCGGACCTTCCCCAGCGGTCTTCGTCTCCTCTCAAGAGAAGGGCCTCAAGTATGGATCCGGAGCAGGATACCCCCAACCAGACGGAGGACGTGGACATGATTGCTGCCCCAGATGCTCAGCTTGAGGAAGCGGCGGATTCTAGTCAAGGAACTGTGCAAGGGGACACCTCTCCCCCGTCTGATGCGTGCGAAATGAAGACAGAGCTGCCCCTGAGAAATGGTATTGTTTTGCCTCAACTCTCCTTGCCCCCGACCAGTGTTAACATGTCGCCCCAGATGTTCCCCCGCTAGACCAACAGGTCAAGACGATTGAGGCCTTGGTGAAAGCCTTTGCCGAGACGGCAGTCAGAGAAGGAGATGTTGTCTACCTCGTATCCCGCCAATGGCTCAACCAGGCTCAGGCATTCGGTGCCGATGCGAAGCGTGCCAGCAAAGATTCGCCACAATCATCGTTAGGGCCCGTGGACAACTCTGACATAATTCAAGCGATCTTTCTCGACTCGGGTGAACAACAGTTTGTCAAGTTAAAGCCAGGGATGGGAGCCGGGGATTTTGAACTCTTTCCAAAAGAGGCATGGGATTTGTTGATGACATGGTATGGCTTGGCAGCTGGGCAGCTGCCAATTGTCCGGACAGCACACAATACAGCACCGGACGCTGTGAGCCTGCCTAACATACAGTTTGAGTTCTACCCGCCGGTATTCACTATCCACCGTCTTTGGTCTGCGACAAGCCCGATTCCAATAGAGCAGGAACTCAAGCTGAAAAAGCCTCCACCTGTTGTCCTTGCTCGGAGTACATCTTGCTCATTTCACAGCTTCCTGCAAGAGGCCAAGCAGCGGGCTGGTGTGCAAGAAGACCGGAAAGTCCGTATCTGGAGAGTACTGCAGACACTTCCTACAGCCGAGCCTATAGAGCTGTCAGAGTCGGCAGTGCAATCTCCTGGTATTAAAACTCCTCCCGACTCACCACGCCACACTCCAGAAACCATTGCCGGACCCCTTCCCTCCTCAGGTGCTTGGCCAGAGATGCTTGTTGATGTGGAGACGTTCTTGAGGCTCGAGAGAGACGTAGGCCGCGCAATTATCGAGGCTGATGACACAACACTCAATGCTAAATACAATGGCAAGAAGAGTCTATCGCTGGTCAGCTTGACCGTTGATGAGATCCTTGTCATCGATGAGTCCATCGATAAGGAGAATTACGTATCCACCTACAAGGGAAGTAGCCTCAAGGACAAAGCACTGGCAACGAGAGGGAGTTCTAGCAGCCTGGCTACACAAAATCGTGCCAATGCCAGTGGGCGGAGCAGTCCGGCTCTACAGGGGCCGCTCACCCGTGGCCGCGCACAGCAAAAGTCCGGACGCACCATCGGCTGTTGTGGTCTTCAGAATCTGGGCAACACGTGCTATATGAACTCTGCGCTGCAGTGTGTGAGAAGCGTCGAAGAGCTTACGAAGTATTTCTTGACCCAGGAAGCGAAGAAGGAAATCAATTCGGACAATCCGCTGTCACACAACGGTGATGTGGCGATGGCGTACGGCAAGCTTCTTGAAGATATTTACAAGGACCCTCCACCGAATTCCGTTCAGCCTCGCCACTTCAAAAGTATTATAGGGCGGTATGCGCCGGCGTTCTCCGGGTTTGGCCAGCAGGACTCCCAGGAGTTTTTGGGCTTTTTGCTGGATGGCCTTCAAGAAGACCTCAACCGCATAAAAAAGAAGCCCTATATTGAGAAGCCAGACTCGACAGATGACATGATCAACAACCCGGCTGCGATACGGGAGATGGCAGGGAAGGTCTGGGAAATTACGAAAAAACGCGACGACTCGGTTATCGCGGATCTCTTTACGGGAATGTACAAGTCGACGTTGGTCTGCCCGGTTTGCGACAAGGTCAGCATTACGTTTGATCCTTTCAACAATCTCACACTGCCTCTTCCGATTGCCAGCATGTGGAGTCGAACCGTCAAGTTCGTCCCTCTCAACGATGCTGCGGTAGAAATCTCCGTCGACATAGACAAGAACAGCAGCATACGGTCCCTTAAACAGTTCATATCCGCACGTGTGGGTGTACCTGTTGAGCGCCTGGTTGCTGCAGAAGAATTCCGTGACAAGTTCTTCAAGTTCTATGACGAAATGTCGTCCGTCTCAGAGGAAATTCAGAGCAGCGATGTGCCGGCGGTACATGAGGTTGAGGCATGCCCTACCAACACTTCCGCAGCGAAGAAGCCCAAGAAGCATGTTTATCGATCGCTGTTATCTGACGGTGATCAAGAGCCGACTCCTCCCTGGGAGGACCCCATCGCGGAACGCCTGCTCGTCCCAGTCCTTCACCGGATCAATCCAGACGACCCTGACAAAAAGCCGCGTCCCTCGCGAAACAAGGCTGTGTCGGGAGAGCTCCCTCCGCCACATTTCATTGTTCTGACGCCCGAAGAAGCTCGCAGTGAAGACATAATCCGTCGAAAGATCTTGGAAAAGGTAGCTACATTTACAACCTGGGCAGCAATTGCCGAAGACGAGACAGATACTGCCGAGACAACCGATCCCGAGATGGTGAACAATACGTCAGATGTCGACTCCGCCGGTGACGCAAAGATCATTGCCAAGTCAGTCGAGGGCGAAGAAGATATCGTGGATGTCACAATGAGCGACGCCTCCAATAAACAGAAACTTGCCCCTGTCACCAAAGGGACTACTACACAGTGAGTTTTAGGTTTACATGATGCATTTACGCATGTACTAACATACGAAAAAGATATCCTCTCTTGTTGAAGCAGTTCAATCGGCGAAGGCCCAAGTGGATTGACCCTCTTCAGTTCCTTGAACCAACTTTTCAAAGCATGTTCGAGCTGAATTACTTTGCTGAGAATGGTGTGATGATACCTACTGGCTGGCAGTCAGTCCAAGATGACACCATTCTGCATCGACTCAGTACAAGACAACCTAAGACGGTGGTTTCGGATACCGAAATGCGTAGTCCAACGCCTTGGGATGGCTCAGAGGAGAGCGGTAGTGAGGGAACGTCGGCAGCACAACCACTCAATATTCAAACCAGGATGGCTGATGAATCGAGCGAGGAGGATTCTGATTTTCCAAAAGTTAGGGTAAGCGGGCTCGAGTGCTGTTATTCTTGAAATGCAACAAAGGCTAACTGCCGACGTCTAGAACATACCAAATCGAACCAGCGGACTAGGTCGGAAAGGCCCAGCGGCCGCCCGAGGCAAGAACGAGAAGATGAAGTCGTACAAGAATTATGGCAAAAAGGGCAAGAAGCGACTCGCAAAGCAACAGCGGGCCGCCCACGCGCAACAATCGGCTGAAGACGGTTCCGAGCTAGTGGATTTCGAGTATCCCGCTACTCCCGACAACGGGCCACTGATACGGCTGGGCGAAGGTATTGTTGTTGACTGGTCTGAGGCAGCTTACGAGCTTCTTTACGAGGGCACGTCCCCTACGGACATGCAAGGCATGAAGAAGTGGAGCTCGAAGCCCCCAGTCTTGGATGACCCACAGCTGGAGCTCAAGAGGAAGCAGCGACAACTGCGGAGGAAGAACGGCATCAGCTTGGATGACTGCCTTGCCGAATTTGAGAAGGAGGAAATTCTCTCTGAACAAGACACCTGGTACTGTCCCCGTTGCAAGGAGCATCGCAGGGCTAGCAAGAAGTTTGACCTTTGGAAGACTCCGGACATCCTTGTGGTTCACCTGAAGCGGTTTAGTTCCAGCGGCTGGCGAAGGGACAAACTGGACATCCTCGTCGATTTTCCTGTAGAGGATCTGGATTTGACCCAGCGCGTCCTCGACAAGGAGGACGGAAAGCAAGAGATCTTCGACCTGATTGCAGTCGACAATCATTGGGGCGGCCTTGGTGGCGGGCATTATACAGCATTCGCCAAGAATTTCGTCGATAGCGAGTGGTATGAATACAATGGTAAGTTTCGTTGATTTGGTATTGGATGGCAGTCAATCTAACTAACATGGTGTAGATGCCTCAGTCTCCAGACAAAAGGACACTTCCAAAGTCGTCGGCCCCGGCGCCTACCTGCTATTTTATCGCCGCCGTTCAGAGATTCCCTTGGGTGGCCTAAGATTCCAAGATATCATCAATCGCTACAACACAATGCACTCCGCCGATGAAGACACATTGTTGGACTCGGGGGAAGGTCAGCGTCTCGGCCAAGGCTCCTCCCTTCGTGGATCGCCGAGCGCTTTGACAGGAGCAGATCTAACTCTCCCTCGAGGAAATCTTGGTTCGGCTAGCGGCCGTGGCGGCCAGGTTAGCCATTCTAGCGCTATCTCTGACCCCAACCTACCAACATACCAGGCGAGTCTCGGCCAGGTTGGCGAGGCTGACGATGATACCGAGATGGGGACGCAACACCCCTGGGATAACACCCTACGCAACAGCATTGAGGCTGATGGCGAGGATGAAGCCATCGACCTGCCCGACTTTGACAATGCTGGACCCGGTATGCAAGGTATGACTTCGGTCATTGCGACGGGTTGGGACTTTGGCGGCCTGGAAAGGGACCCCGTCCCTGCAGCCGACGATGACGTAGCAAGCGATGTTGCGCAGGGTGACAGTTCTTCAGCCGCCGGTGACCCCTTTGCGTCAGATAATGGCGATATGGAGCCGATGCTCCTAACGGAACCAAGCTCCGAGTTTATGGGGCCGGATGGAGCGCAGGACGACTTCTCGGCGTTCGAGGAACCCCCTGCTCCGATCCCGCGGGACGGACGGGACTTTATAAACCGACATGCGGTGGAAGTTTGGGAGCAGCAAGTACACACCGTGCCAGCCGACCTCGGCGATGACCAGGCGAGCGAGCAGGTGGCGGAGATCCATGTTGGGGATGAACATGAGCAACAGCGAGAAAGTCCGGATGCCTAGGAGACCGCGACTCCTCGCCCACCAGTGACTCGTCCACGGAGCTACGGTGCTCAGGACTTGCGGATTCTCGGCCTCGGCGGTCCAGTGGTTCAGTTTCGGTCAAGGGCAGCGGATATTTGGGTCTATGGAAAGAGTTCCAAGACCAAACGCGCCCGCTTGCAGGCAAGATCTGAGAACCAGTACATGGTGCGGCGTAAGAGCTAGGGATATTTTCCGTGCAGCACTTTGGTCAGGGTGCTTCAAGCGGCTTTGTACCGGATGTTCCGAGAAGCCTTGTACTAAGTACAATGGGAGCCCCCCCCCCCCCCCTTCCCCCTACGTTGGTTGATTATGTGAAGCAAGTGGGATGAGGGCAGGAAAGTGCAGATGAATGGAGTATGGTGTATGGGTATGGCATAGCGTGCATGTTGTTGGGGACTTCCATCATAGATGAGCAAGTGAATGCATAGCGATTCAGATCAAAGTCGTGGCATGGGAATCTGGTCAGGTGCATAGATGGAGGTGGATCATCACACGGGGTATACCGGATACCAAATGCTGTTCCGGTGGTGTCCATGTGTCCATGTTTATGATGTTGATATAAATGATGAGCCATGTTCGTTATCTCTGCTTATCTCAAGGGTGAAATTGTTGTCAGGATTGGGATGAAAGGCGCGAACCACGTCCGTATGACATGACTCTCGCAGAGCTTACCATTCAGCAGACCACATGCTCTTGTCAGTGACGTGTTGTGACGCTCTATTTGTTTTCTTAGTGCTATGCCATGTCATGCTATGCTGTGGTTGAGTTGGTGGTTCCATACCATTCTTGCGAAAGACATGATCTCCCACTCCGTACTAAAGGATTATTTATACCTAGGGTCTTGGATTTGAGCGGCTACATTTGCTTTGAGCTAAAGTTGACTAGCAATTAACTACGTGAATACTAGCGGGAATGCCAGATAAAATACCAGACACTACCTGTGCTAGGTAAGGTACGTTGTGTGCTCTCAACGGCGCTTTTTGGGCCGTGCCGGCCAATAGAGTGTGAGTATCAATATTATGTGATGAGCTCACAGCTATTTATTATGAGGGCGATGATTGTGGGATAGAAACTGTAAAAAGTTGAGCGAGTTTCGGATTCTGCAGAACTCTACTCTTGATGGGACGGCCGGCCAGCCCGGGATCAAAGTTGTAACCGGGGCGGCATGTTATCGTGACGAAACCAACGGACTCGGCTTCAGACGACGGTAGGGCCCCCTGACTCGCTGCGGTAGGAGCGGAGGGGGGAAAACATGTATTCGTACCTGGAAGGTGAGGGGTAAGCGGCGAATGCCTACCTCACCAGCAAGCGGGATCCCAGTGCTTCTGAGGTCTTGGAAACAGATTGATAACCAGGGCGATGGGACTGGGCTCTGGTTATGTGTCTATTATTATATTTTTGTTCCTCCTGCCTTCGCTCATGGCATTGCGATTAACAGGTTCAAAACGAACGAAGTCGAGGGGAATGACGGATGGCATGGAGAAACGCCAGCTGGGCCAGGCTGGGCATGGCATTGGCATGGGCGCAAAACGATCGGCAAGGCTGAAACATCCAAGAGATGAGGGTCTTTTCACGAGAGGGGCCGAGTTTGATCCTCTTGGTGTCATTCGGAGAAATAATCACCTTCCCGTAAAAATACTTTTGTGGCCCTCGCTCCAATAGAAAGGGACTACTTCGTGCTTCATACATATGCCCGAGCGACCTCTACCTGTTACGGGGGACTTTTCGTCAAATTAAAGACGGTAATTCGTACGTGTACTCTAATTGTTCTACCCCGGACTGTCAGTTCGTCATCTAGGGATGTGGCGATATTTGTGACGGAACCGGAGGTTTTTCTGGACCTGCGGTCGAAAGTAGAGGGTGTCCTCATTTTGCAACAAGGGGGACTGTGTGCGTTAGCAGCAGGCAAGTGCGCCACCCTCGCCGTCTCTCGGAATCTGCTCGGCAATCCCATAATGTGTCCATGTATCTACGTCTCAGATTTGGCAGTTCGTGAAAAGTTATGTGTGTGCGCAGTGTCTGAGCGCCCCTCGCTCGGTTTTGGCCTACTACCTAATCAGCTATTTGCAGCCGCTGGAGGAAAAGTCGAGGTTCGTGCGAGGGGACCACAGTGCGCACCTCCCGAACTGTTCTGAATGCTGCCATAACCCTCCCTTTTAAGCATACCTAAAATATATCAATCACGCAAGACTTTCGTGTTGGACCGTGCTGTTTCGCTGCCGCCGAGAGTCGAGAGACAACGGCCCGCACATTTCCACAACCTCACTGGTCAGCAGGCGATATTCAAGCCCACGGGTCAAGCAGGAGGTTAAACCTTTAACCAACCAGACAGCGTTATCATTCAGCGAGGGAGGGAGGGCCGCGGCGCGGCTAAAGGGTCAGGCACTCGACGTGGCGGGTATTCTGATTCAAAAAGGATGGGTGGAGGGCGGGGTGCCCACAGACGGGCATACCGTGGTTCGGGATGTGTATCATTAGATTAGTAACGGAAAAGACGGACAGGAACACGCTGCCAAGCACCGATATTCTCCTTTGTGAAATGAAGAGGAGACAGCAAAATGAGGATCATTTTTCTTCTTTCGGACAACACGACTCGCTGCGATCGCTACATTTGAGAGCGCGAATGGCTCGATTTCGGCTTGCCAGGAGAACTAGACTGGCCATCGGCGGACCCGGAGCCACTTGGGGATCCATTTATCCCCCTTACTGCTTCTAGAAGGCCACAAAGCCAGGGGTGCGCCGCCAAAGGTTTCCGCGTTGGTCTGGGCCTTGGCTCGACACAAGGGAGGGGCGGAGAGCAGCTCGGTTTGGAAGGTCATCCTATTCGCTGGTCCCGACGGCATCTTGATGCAGCGCGAAGGCGCTGCGTCGGACATCAACTGCCCACTGGCAGTTTTACAACTAGATCCCTACCTATCTTCCGTGCTTGAAGAGAGGGGAGAAGCAGCCCGCCCGCAGTGCAATACTTTGCCCCACGCTGTCGCAAAACATCCCGAATCCAGGTTAAAGTGAGTGATGGCCGTCGGGTGTTGTGCCCCGACGATTGTCATGTTGTGCCAAGAGCTTCAATTCTGCATTCCATGCGTTTGTACTTCGCACTGCGTAATCCGATGAGGGCCTCGTACGATGGAAACACGGTCGTTCAAACACGCCGGTGACGACACAGAGATGGCCACAGTTTTAAGCCATGGCGAGAAAAGTTTGCTGCTGCACTGATCTCCGACTTTACGGTTGAGAGTGGCGGGGCCAGCACGAATGTACACACACGTTACCGTTACGTTGGACGGGTTTTCTTCGAGAAAGACTCGGGGAAAGCCAGATCCGCTGGTGCTCCACACCGTTCGGAGACGGCTTTGTTCGCCTGGCCCAGCGCTGTGGGTTGGTGACGCGTTTTGGTTTGTTTGTGAGAGGGAACTCATCCTTTGTGTGTCGGCTGCTGGCCTGCTGACCTGGCGAGTCTGGACAGGCCTGCCTGGCGTCATCGGGCTGATGGGCGGGAGCTGCATGTTGCAGAATTTGGGGGTTTCCTTTTTGTTCGGTGGGACTTTCTTTCGTGCGCCAGTCGCCATGTGCGAAAGAGTGCTAGCAAGTGGGTTGCTTGTCCGCTGCGGCAGAGCTAAGC
>Ga0247758_1000268_pt1 | contig 45655 bp, 38 predicted proteins | sample UWRJL156409C4_FD_180950 | JGI IMG/M metagenome (GOLD analysis project Ga0247758, IMG submission 180950) | Plant litter microbial communities from Arlington Agricultural Research Station in Wisconsin, United States - UWRJ-L156-409C-4 | ecosystem: Environmental > Terrestrial > Plant litter >...
TAGAGGGGGGGATGAAGACGTCGGAGGCGGGGGTTTCGAGGGCGATGTCTTCGGGTGGTGGTTGGGAGGAGGCCATTTTGGTGGTTGTGGTGGGTGTGGTTTGTTTGCCTGTGGTTTTGGTTTTGGTTTTGGGTGGAAAGTCGGAGAAGCGTAGACGGTGGTGGGTTCGAGCAGAATTTGGTGTCGGTGGTGGTGGATTCGGGGAAATGTGGTGTTTTCTGGTGCTTGTTGCTCAATTGACTGGGACAAAGGCTGAGGAATTCGGAAGATCGGCTGGATTGCTGCGATACTGTAAGTGGTGGTCGAGGCCGAGGTGTGGAGGGGCGAGTTCACGATTTGACGCGTCCTGGAACCGGCGCGTCGGCCAATGGCGAGGCAGAACGCGCTGCACAATTGGTGCGACATGAATGGAGAAAACCCACTCCGTACCGCCCCTGCGTCCTAGACAAGGCAAGTAAACAAAGTCATCCTGGGGTGTCTGGTCCACGCTGTGCTGCGTCCTTGCAATTGTTCACTCTATTGCGTTGATTGCGTCACTTTGCTTTTTTTTTTTTTGAACCGCGCTTCGAGCTCGTCGCGCAAACCGAAGCTTTGCAGCTCCTCGACAGGTCACGAATTTGCTGCGACCGTCGCGACCGACCTCGACCAGGAAGCTCAGCTAAAGATGGCGCCGCGTTCGTCGCAACAGCGACGCACCCTCGGGCCGCAGGAACACATTTTTGAGCTGGGTGTAGCGGGACGGTGCGTTACTCTCGCGGCGAGGGAGATGGATTCTCGCGGGTGGCAGACGAGTTGCTGATGCGCATCCCGATCTAGCAAAACCGGCATCACCCTCAAGGACACGGGCAAGCGCGATGAGCATGGCATGGAACTACTCGACGACCTCTTCTCCTCGCCGACAAAGCCTGACCGTAATACGCACATGGACGAGGACGAGGAGGAGGAAGAGTCGGAGGACAACGATACTGGCGAGGCGATGGACATCACCACCAGTACGCCCCTCCCCCGCCCTCACGCGACCTTGCACAGCTAATTTTGGCCTCAGCTTCCGGGATCGGCCCAGCTGCCTTGCTTAACGGGAATAGCAGCCGACTACCAATGCCTCTTCCGCGCGCGCGCTCACCTGTTAAGACCAGCCTCAATTCCCCAGCGCAACGAAATCGCCTGATTGGGCGCAACTCCAACTCCTCGCCGCGAGAGTCTAATTCGCAGCCAGCCAGTACGAACCGCCGTCTGGATTTTAAGAGCCAGGAAGCTAAAGGCCCGCGCTCGAACTCTCAGCCAATTACTGGAAAGGGGATCCCCAAACTCAGCGCAGTTAACGGCTCCGCTAGGGCTTCGGCAAACGGGTACCATTCCTACCGCCCAGAGGAGAGCGAAGAAGAAGTAGTGGAGGAGGAGGAAGAAGAAGAGGAGTCGACCAACTGGAATGCCGACAACGGGGACGAGGAAGAGGTCGACAATTTTGTGGAGGAGTCCATGGCCATGTTGTCAGCGGAAGCCGAAGAATCACCAGAACCCGAAGAAGACGCAGGCGAATCTTCGGCTGAAGAGGAGACTGCTCGTGCTGCTGCGGCTAGGAGGAAACCGGCGCCGGCACTGAAGCAAAGGGGTGGTGGGAGACCCCCCAAGACATCCAAGCCGTCGCCACTATCCAAGGTGGCAAAGGGTCGCCGGGTGGTAGAGGAGGAGGAGAGCGACGAGGCGGCTGAGGAGGAATCGGCACAAGAAGACGAGCCAGAGGCTGTCGAGGAGGTAGAGGAAGAGGCCCCTACAAGTGAGGAGGAAGAAGAGGAGGAAGCAGTGATTCCCAAGCCCAAGCCTAAGGGGAAGGTAGGGAAGCGAAAGGCCCCGACTCCAGAACCCGAACCGCGGCCCAAGAAACGGCGGTCGCTGAACGAGGTAGAGGCAGAAAACGACACAGGACATCAAGCAAAACGCCAACGAGCCGAGCCCGCATCTGCACCCGCACCCGCGCCCGCACCAAAGAGCAGGGGACGGCCACCGAAAAAGCCAGTCTCGCCCGTCAGCGAAGAGGAAGAGCAGCCAAAAGCTCCAGCCCCTAAAGCCTCTGCCCCGAAGAAAGCCAGCAAGGCACCGGCACCACCACCAGCGGCAGAGAAGGCCAAGAGGGGGCGGAAGCGCAAGTCTTCTCTTCCTGGCGACACATCGCAGGTCATCGTCCCGCGGGGGCCACCACTGCCCAGATCCCGCGGGCTGATGATCAATCGCCGCGAAGTACCTGGGAATTCCGACTCGATGACCCAAACCCGGTCAGGCCGCAACTCGTTCAAGCCACTTGCGTACTGGCGTAATGAGAGAGTTGACTACGACCCCGAAGAGGCCACAGACGATCTATTTGGCACCAAGACCCACGCGGGCAAGTTCCTCCTCCCCAGCATCAAGGAAGTCGTCCGCGTCGACGAGCCAGAACCCGTGTACCCGACGAAATCCCGCAAGGGCAAGCGAGGCGCCAAGGCCCGCGGTCGTCCGAGCAAGAGTAGGGGAGGCTACGATTCCGAAGAGGACGACGGCCCGCCTGCCGAGCCTTGGGAGTCCGATCCGGGACAAGTCGAGGGACACGTCATCACCTGGCAGCCAGACCACGAATTCAACCCACCCGCACAGGACGAATTCGTCGACGTCCACGACAGGACCCTCGCCATCAGCAGCGCCGCGGTTCAGACCCAGACAGTCAAGGACGCCTCCTTCCGGTACGCAAAAATTCTTAGTGAAGGTTTCTTCAACGCCGGCGTGGTCGACCTGCCGCCTGGGAGCGAAAAGCGGCCTAAGAACTCCCGCAAAATGTTTATGACATTTTTCGTGCATACCGGCCGCGTCTTGGTCACGGTCAACGAGACCACTTTCCGCATCAGCAAGGGGGGCATGTGGTTTGTCCCGAGAGGTAAGCACCCCACTAACCCTGCTTCAAGAACATGAACTTGTTACATCAGACGGGATACTGACATTCACCCACCCGCAGGTAATTACTACAGCATCGAAAACGATTATGACCAACCGGCGCGTATCTTCTTCTCACAGGGGTGCGAGATGGCCCCGAAAGAGGACGAGGAAGCCGAGGAGGGGGAATGATGAGGACAAGCGACTGTGATTCTTTTTGGTGGCAACTCTTTTCCTGTCAATCCCTCCCCTGCCCAAGCAAAGCAAAGCAAGGAATGAGTGGGTGAGTGGGTGAGGGAGGGGGGAAACAGTCTTTTTGTTTTTTTTTCAGGATTAGCGGTGGGAGGACTCCTGTTTGTTTTGTTTGCTTTGCTGTTGGGCTTTTTTGTCTGTGTGGACGGGAAGAAAAACGAATTCACACCATGTTCGAGTATGGTAGGTATGATACCGGCTGGCTAGCGTCTGGGTTTTATTATGTCGTTGTGGGCGGTGTGGTCCCGGGGTAGGTAGAATTTTTAGCGTCTCATGATTATGACGATTCTAAGTATTAAAATTCACTTTTACTCGGTCGACAGACTACTTGGTATTGCGAGATGCGGGGGCTAGGAAGTTGTAATGCTAAAAGTATGAGAGGCGGATCTATCGCGAGGGAACAACAGCGTTTCACTAGACATCGCATGGATGACTGATCATGTGAGGGTGAACAAGCTGAGAGGGTATCTATCAAATGCGACATAAAATCCTAACGACAGGCGACACGAAGGGAGGAGAGTAACATTTGGCTAAGATGCGCTTGTTCAGGACCACCACCAACATTGCATCATTCCTTCGTGAGCAGTAGAATACACAGCAAAAAGCTGAAAATCATCCCGCCGTAGCAGGAGGGTGGCAAATCCAGCCTCATGCGTTGTGAGAGAGCACTTTCTTCAGTCCTCCCATCTCCTTCTCATAAGCCACAATCTTCTTCTGGCTTCCCTCCAACTTGGCCAGTAGATAATTAATCCGGTCATTCGTTTGGTACGGCTTGGTCGGGAAATTTGCTAGGATGTTGAGCTCCGTCTCGACCTTCTCGATGGTCTTGGCTTCAATGGCAGCGAGCTCCTTGAGCAACGATAGGTCCATCTTCGCCTTCACGACAGGGTCTCTGAGCAGGCGGTTGAAGGCAGTTTGGTAGACGGGCTTTCCGGCGCGAATGGTCTGGGGACGGCCGTTCACGGACTTGACAGTGATGAGCTCGGCGTTGGTCAAGCTCTCGAGCGCAGATTCTCCGCTTGCGGCGCCCGAGGTAGTGGACGATGCGAAGGTATCCGATAGGAGCACCTCGTTGTACTTCAGGCTTTCTTTTTGCGCCAGCTCCTTGACAAGATACCATGCTTGTTCGATCGACCACTTCCTGTCTGCGGCTCCACCGTTTTTAGCGAGGAGGAACATCCTGAGAATATCAGCTGAGCTCTGCTCGATGATCTCGCTGACTGCCTTCTTAGGACTCTGTCCCACTCTCAGCCGGCGGGCGAGCACTTGAAGGTCCGTCAGACGACCGCCAAGAGATTCGATGCACTCGTCCAGTTCTCGCAGGTCTTCCCGATTCTTTACATCTGCGGCGGCCGCAAATTTGGAATCACCCTCTTCGCCCTTCTTGGGGTCTGCTTGCTTCTCCATATCGAGCTGTGAGACAACAAACAGCTTTGCAGCCTCAGGCGACAGGTCACCCAAGGTGACCTGGTGGAAGACGCGGTCCGGGAGAGACTTTGACAGCGATTTCGAGTAGGATGTATCGTTGGTAAGAAAGACGACATGGGCAACATTGGATTGCACAAGGGCAGCGGCCCAGTCAGCAATTTTCTCGTAGACGAGCCCCTTCTCATCGCCCTTGTGTAGAAAATTGTCGATGACAATCACGGCGCGTTTCTCCGGGTGTGCTTCCAAGAAGGCGTCCTCCGAGAGAGTCTCGTTGGGGTCGATCTTCTTCTTTTCGGCGAGGGAAACCTCCTTGAGCGCTATCGCTGTAGTCTGGAGGATTTTCACAAGCTGGGATTCCAAATTCTCCGAGAAGCTGGCCTTGACTCCAGTGGTGCCCTGGATTGCGAGGTCGACCATGCTGCTCATGTTGTTCGCCCAGGAAAATATCGGGCGGTAGCCAACCTGGGCAGCAAGCTTCTTGATGGTCCCCGCCTCGCCGCGCGCTTCCACCACAGGTTTGCAATCCAGAACCAAGACATCATTACGTCCTTGGAGGACTTGATCCACCATCAGCTCCCGCTTTCCGGACCCTCTAGGCCCGTGGATGACGACAAAGGTGGCGGTTGATTCAAGTAGCACGTTCTGGACTGATTCAATGAGGTCTTTCCGGTGAGTGACCAGCGCGTTGAACCCTGCTTGGTCGTCCTTATGTTTCCTAAAGGCAAGGATGTCAGATGTCTGGCGTTTGAACCACTTATAGAGCCTGCTATCGGTAAATTCGAAAACATGTTGGACATGTGCCTATCAACGTCAGCACATTGCGCAGTCAAGCGAGGAGCATGGGATCCTTACCTTGACGAAGAACTCTCGGATAGGATCAAACACAACGACGGTAAATGCGGCCAAAAAGGCAGCAGCAAGCGGAATCACGATCCTGGGGTGGCTCGAAATCCAGTCCCAGATGTGATGTGGCTTGATTCGCTGTTCGTACGACAGGCGTAGTTTCGTTGCGAGCTTGCTCCCCGATTCCTGGAGGACAAATCCATGCATGCAGTTCGTCGCCATGACGGCGTCCCGTACCAGCACAAAGTCAACATGGGCGTACTTGGGCAGGACCTTAGAGTCGGACGGCTGAGGTTGGATATCGGCAATCTTTCCATATCTGCGAAAGAGACTGTACAGAGTTTCTTGGGACAGCTCGGCTGGGGATTCTGTATCCAGGGCCGGTGCGTACTCCACCCGGACGCGACTCTTGGGAAATCGATACAGATCCTCTAGCCATGGCCGACCACGAACAAGGCCTGTCTTGATGCCGAGAAAGGGGTTGAACCAGGGCTTGATCGGCTTGTCCTCCAGCGCTTTCGCGAGTATGTCCTCAACCTCGGATGCTGAAACATCACTAGGGTGCGTGAATTTGACAAAGGCACCGCCATCCTTCAGCCGAGGGATAATTTTGGTGATGGTGATGGGAACATTGTCAGGGATGGCGCGCTTAACCAGGCTGACGGGGTCAAGCAATCGTCGGGAATATGATTCAAACTGCTTCTGGACGTCGGCAAGGTCACGTCTGGTGAACCATGGGCGCCAGAGCATGAATGGTGTGAGCTTCAGAGGGAACAGGTCTAGGGGGGATCAGTCTCATGTATCCTGTCGAGCATCTCGGGCCAACCTACTGTCAAGAAACAGAATCGACTCATTCTCAGCACAAGAGACATGGCCGCTCTTGTCGTCGTCCTGGATCGCAGTCTCCTTCTTTGGTGGTGGGCGAGATGCTGCGCTTGTTGTTGCTGCCGTGCTCTCCCACCTTCTCACACGACCCAATCTCACTGCGCCCGCCGCTGCATACGTCCGAGGCAAGCCCAGGTGCCCCAAAGGCCGGAAGGGTAGACGTCCCACAACCATCGCATTCCTCTTGGCGACTTTCCAGCGACCGGCAACCTGTCACCAGCAGAAACAGCGCTTTTTGTATCAGTCGGAGCGACTGGCAAGGACAGCCAAGCCGGTGATGTCACAGGCGGAGGACCGAAGCCACCTGCCAAGGAGCCCAGCAAAGAACCGGCCGGCCCCACCAACCCCCCAGCTCAGCCAGGTGCTAACGCCAATCAGACACCGCATCGAGACCCAGCACCTCATTGGCCAGCCGAGACTGTTCCTGCAAGACTCGACCAGCTGATCACAGCGACAGGCACCTCTCGGGATATCACCATCCTTTCCCCTCCTTTACGAGCTACCCCTCGATCCCTCTCTTTGTTCAAACTCCGAGTTACTCTCTCTCAACTCTCTAACACCCACCCTCGTTCCCCGCGAATCTCAACCCCCCAAACCGACACAATGGGCTGGTTCTGGAACTCAGCGTCTCCCCCCTCCTCCTCCTCCTCAACCGCCGCGGCGCCCCCAACAACGGCGCCCGCCCCTCCGCCGCCCGCAGCCCCGACCGGCGACCGCGAAGTCCAGAAGTTCTGGGCCATGATCCAAGAAGAAGGCCAAGCCCCCAAACGCACCACCGCACCACCACCACCAGCACCACAACCCACACCCGCCGCCTCCCCGCCTCCCACCTCCTGGCTCCCCTGGGCCAAAGCGCCCCCGCTCGAGACCTCTCCCACCCTCGACCCCCTGTACAACCCCCGACGCGGACGCACCCCCGAATCGCTCGCCATGTCCGAGACCCAGCTCCCGACGACCATGTCTTGCCGCGACGCCTTCGACTACGCCTGGCACTGCCACACGCCCGGGGCACAATGGAACGCGGTATACCGCTACGGGGGGCTGCGCAACTGCAGCGAGCTGTGGGACGATTTCTGGTTCTGCATGCGCACCAAGTCGTTCAGCGACGAGGCGCGCGCAAGGGCGATTCAGGAGCACTACCGGGCGAAGGAGCAGGAGCAGTACGGCAGTGGGCGGCCGAGCAGTGAGGATGTGTGGGAGAGTCGGAAGGAGAGGGTGGCGCCGGGGACGGCGTTTAGTGTGCCGTTTGGAGAGGCGAAGAAGGCCGGCGAGGAGGGGATGGAAAGGCTGGATTTGGAGAGGAGGAGGAGGGAGAGGGAGCAGTGGGCGAAGCAGCAGGGGGGAGGTAATGGCAAGCAGCAGTGATAAGAATGGGTTGGAGAGGTGGGATAAATAGGCTGGGGCTGAGGTAGAAGACATCTAAAGAGTCTCGTTTGTCATAAGCATAGGCGGGAACTTCAAAGTATCTGGTTAAAATTACGAGTTTCTCTACTCTACATATGACATGTGTGTTCAACCGGCAAGTATATGGGGAGAGCAGCAGCATTCACAGCAATGATATGCGAGAGAAGATGTCTATCTAAGCAGATTACATCGTCTGATGACTCTTTTTGATGCCTCTTTAGAGACCTCTCCACCACAATGCCTTCTAACTATCCAGCCACAAGCTTCGAAGCAAGGACAGTGGACGAAACGGGACCCTCGCTTTTTGCGGGTTCTAGGACAGAAGAATTGAGACCTCACTGTTCTCCTCTTGGTTTCGCAGCTTTCGTATAACTTTGGCACATGGATTCGGCTCAAGACCTTGGGAGACAAAACATACCATTCTAGCAATGATAGTGCTTTCCTCTTTTTCATTATCCCCCAGTGATGATTCCCAATGCCCGAGTCGTAAGACCCAGGTTTACATACGAGTCCCGTTCTTCAACTACATGCAACTTTGTCACTGTCACGCAAGCAATGGAAATGATTTGTTTGTGAATGTTTTTGTTCGTGGCTAGGAAATGGGAATCGTGACTAAAATACAAGCCATGCAGCCTCCGTAACTTTTCCCCTGTATCATGATGAGTGAAAAGAAACCAGATCTAGGCGTTCACCCTACCCGACCGAGACTCCGCATTACTCGCCCTCAGCGATTTGGCATGAGGAACGATCTACCTGCGCAATGAAACCGCAAAGAGAAGAGGATTGTCAATTTAGTCGACCTCCTCGACGGTAGGGCCGTCGTCGTGGCTGGCGCCGGGGGCGCCACCGGGAGCGCCGGGGAAGCCACCAGGGGCACCACCGGGCATGCCGGGCATGCCGCCGGGAGCGCCACCAGCACCGTAGAACTTCATCATAATGGGGTTGGCAACAGCCTCAAGCTCCTTCTGGTGCTCCTCATACTCCTCGCGAGTAGCCTGCTGGCTCTCGTCGAGCCATGCGACGACCTTGTCGATCTCGGTGCGGAGAGTCTCCTTGTCGGCGGCATCGAGCTTCTCGTCGACCTTGGAGTCGGCGAGGGTGTTGCGGAGAGAGTACGCATACGACTCAAGGCCGTTCTTGGCAGCGACACGGCGGCCCTCAGCCTCATCCTCCTCCTTGAACTTCTCAGCGTCCGCGAGCATGCGCTCGATCTCCTCCTTGGAAAGACGGCCCTTGTCGTTGGTAATGACAATCTGGTTGGTCTTTCCGGTACCCTTCTCGAGAGCGGAGACGTTCATGATGCCGTTGGCATCGAGATCAAAGGTGACCTCAATCTGGGGGACACCACGAGGAGCGGGGGGAATACCAGTAAGCTCGAACTTGCCGAGCAGGTTGTTGTCCTTGGTGCGTTGACGCTCACCCTCGTAGACCTGAATAAGGACACCGGGCTGGTTGTCGGAGAAGGTGGAGAAGACCTCGGACTTCTTGGTGGGGATAGTGGTGTTGCGGGGAATGAGCTTGGTCATCATGCCGCCGGCAGTCTCGATACCCATAGACAGGGCAGCGACATCGAGAAGCAGGATCTCGTTGGTGGACTTAGAGGATGTGTCACCGGAGAGAATGGCAGCCTGCACGGCAGCGCCGTAGGCAACAGCCTCATCGGGGTTGATGGACTTGTTGGGCTCCTTGCCGTTGAAGTAGTCGGTAATGAGCTTCTGGATGCGGGGAATACGGGTAGAGCCACCGACGAGGACGATCTCGTGGACCTGGGACTTGTCGATCTTGGCATCGGTCAGGACGCGGTCGACGGGCTGGAGGGTCGAGCGGAACAGATCCTGGCACAACTCCTCAAAACGAGCGCGGGTGATCGAGGTGTAGAAATCGATACCCTCGAAGAGAGAGTCGATCTCAATCGACGTCTGGGCAGACGACGACAGAGTGCGCTTCGCACGCTCGCAAGCGGTGCGGAGACGACGGAGGGCACGGACGTTGGACGACAGGTCCTGGGAAATAGTTAGCGATGCATTCAAAGAATTTGGGAGTGGCTTTGAGAATGTCCGAGACGCCTCAACAGCACATCGGCAATGCGTCCGATAATGTCCAAAAGACATCCGAGGTCGTCAAGAAGGCCTCGGCGCATGCGAATAAGACCTCCGAATGTGCAATTGAGGCGCCAAGTGGTCGTTGGAAGGGGTAGGGCAAATGTGAGTAGGCGTTGAAACCCGCAGCACAGGCCTCGGAGTTCGCAGCTCGGGCATTGGGCATCATCGCCAAGGGATAATCAGAAAATGGGAATAAATTACCTTCTTGTGTTTGCGCTTGAATTCGTTAACGAAGTGGTTAACAAGACGGTTGTCGAAGTCCTCGCCACCCAAATGAGTGTCACCGGCCGTAGACTTGACCTCGAAGATACCCTCCTCGATAGTGAGGAGCGAGACATCGAAAGTGCCGCCACCGAGATCGAAGATGAGGACGTTGCGCTCACCCTCGACCTTCTTGTCGAGACCGTAGGCAATGGCGGCCGCGGTAGGCTCGTTGATGATGCGGAGTACGTTGAGACCAGCAATGAGACCGGCATCCTTGGTGGCTTGACGCTGCGAGTCGTTGAAGTACGCAGGGACGGTGACAACAGCGTTATTAACGGTGCCACCGAGGTAGGACTCAGCAATCTCGCGCATCTTGGTCAGGACCATGGAGGAAATCTCCTCGGGTGTGAAGGTCTTGCGCTCGCCCTTGAACTCGACCTCGATGACGGGCTTGCCGCCACGGTCGATGATCTTGAAGGGGAAGTGCTTCATGTCGGCCTGAACCTCGGCATCGTTGAACTTGCGTCCAATCAACCGCTTTGCATCGAAGACGGTGTTGACGGGGTTCATGGCGACCTGGTTCTTGGCGGCATCTCCGAGAAGACGCTCGGTATCTGTGAACGCAACGAAGGAAGGGGTTGTGCGGTTGCCCTGATCATTGGCAATGATTTCACACCTAGAAGCTGTTAGCATCCTGTTCGCAATCCTTGTCACAGCCATGCGGCGGCGGCGGGGATGGGGTGAGACTCACCGATCCTCGCGGAAAATTCCGACGCAGGAGTAGGTAGTACCCAAGTCGATACCGACGGCGGGACCCATATTTGCGGTGATTATTTGTGCTTTCTACAACGTAGAGGGATGTGTTCGTAAATTCTGAGGATTTGCAGAAAAAGCCGACGATGATGTGGAGTCGGTGCGAGGAAGTGTGCGAGTGGGAGAAAGAAGATGATTGTTGCAAGATGGTTGTGTGGAAGGAGGGGCAGTAGCTATGATTTTAAGCCTGCAGCTCGAAGCTGGAACTTTTTTCCACGAGCTTCGGTGGGTTTCTTCGACCCCACCAATCTGGGTACTTGGAACTACATCGATTGACCCGGCAACCTCTGGCAACCTCTGGCAACCTCTGGCAACCTGTAGACCACTTCGGACGACAATGGAAACTTCTGCAGTGGCTCTTTGCCAGCCTCATGTCGCCTCTGGTCGCAAATGTGGATTTTTTTATTTTTAAAAAGATGCGGTTCAATTGTGGGTTTCAATCTTCAAAGGAAGGTGCGAGACGCCGGTCGGCTCCCCGAGGATGTCTCAACGAAACCTACATCGTAGTCCGTACCCAGCCCGAGAAGCCTAAACAGAGGCTGTTCAACGTTACGGATCATGCCACCTAGAAACCGTTTCTAGAGTTGCTCTTGAAGTACCACTACCTCAATTGAGAGTCGCTTCAACTGGTTACCTGACATGCTGCCGAATCAGCCTCATGCCTGACTTGCTGCAAGTCACTCGCATGATAACGATGGGCTCAATACGTGGCCCGCTGTGACGACAGATGTGCCCAACCCCACGGCCAGGCGCCCATCATTCCTCCGTGCAAAGATGAAGCTTCCAACCATCTTGGATATCTCTCCTAAATCGCGATCACCTGCAGAAGCTATACCTCGGCAGCTCTCAAGCTTGAGTGGCCCAAAATTGACGAGACCGTCTGCTCCCCTGGCGGCTTGGGCATGGAGAGGCTGCGGGTGGGAGGTGGGGCAGTGAACTCGCCATCGCCGTAACAAATTTCAGAAAGTACCTCGAAGTACCCCGGGCCCACTTTTACCACCGCCCCTCCTTCTCTCCTTGTTGAGGTCTGATGCCTGATCTGTATCTGCAGCACGTCCAGTTTGTCGGGTATCTGCCTTCCCAGCCTGGCCAGAGGCAATCTACGGTTGCCCATTGATGCATTGAATCGATTCATAAAGTGCCTCCCCGGTGCTGCAGCCTCAATTCCGGCTGTTGGTGTCTCAAAGGCAGCTCATGCTCAGCTCTGGCGTGATGAAGTCATGGTTCGATAAGATAAGGCGATCATGCCCCGCACCAGAACGGGTGCTGAGTGAACAACCAGAGGGGGAGGGGCAATCCTTGCTGGAGCAATGAAGCAAACGAGCTCGAGATGTTGAGCTTTCGATTGCGCTACTCCGTTGCATCAATCCAGCGTGGGATTAATCTTATCATTGCTTCCTGATCCCACCTGTCGTCCAATTCCTTTAGAGAAAATAATACAAGTCGATCTCGAGATATTTATCGCATTTCCAGTTTGTTGACTCCACAAAAGCCTCAGAAGAGCTACCCCTGTCAACAGTCATCATGCTCTTCACCGAGTCGTACGTCGACGTCCCGGCCACTGCCGATGGCAAAACATCCTCCATGAGTGAACACTCCGGTCCCAAAGCAATACCGTGACATATCAGCTGATGCGTGAGAGCGAACTCCAACAGGGGTATTTGTTTTCCATCCCATTATCCCAGGATATCCCAATGCGTGAGTGCGCATCTTGAAGAAAGCATGTGTTCCACCCAGCAACCCATCTCACCAAGAAATACAGACGCTTCCCAGGTGTTGTCATCTTCAGCGAGATTTACCAAGGTCAGACAGAAAGGGCCCCGTCCGGAGCTTCAACACCGGGGAGCTCGTCCGAGTCATGATGCTCTCAGGACAAGCTGACAGACAGCGTCACCCTCTCCAGTCACCGGCCCAGTAGCGCGCTTCGCTAGGCAAATCGCCGGACAAGGATACATCGTTGCGTGCCCGAGCAGCTACCACAACTTCACCGGGCCCGAGCCCCTGCGCTACGATGTCGAAGGCACGGATCAAGGAAACGAGTGGAAGATCGCCAAGGTAAGCTCCAAGGGCTCCGATGCCTACCTATGACGACCCCCCTTGAGCTCTCTGAGTTGAACATGGAAATTCCCTGCTAACACACAACCCTCCACCCCAGACCCTCGAATCCTACGATGCAGACTCCCGCGTAACCGTCGACCACCTCCTCAGCCTACCAACATGCACTGGCCAGGTCGGCACCACGGGCATGTGCCTAGGCGGCCACCTCGCCCTTCGCGCCAGCGTATGCCCTCTCCCCCAAACCCCTCTCAGCCAAAATCTAACCTCCCCCAGCTTGACCCGCGCATCACAGCCTGCGTAACCTACTTTGCAACCGACGTCCACAGCCGCACCCTCGGCCCTCACCCGGCCCCCAACACCTCCTCGGCCCCTCCCCCCTCCAGCACGCACACCCTCGACCTTCTCTCCCAGCTCAAGGGCGAAGTCGCCCTGATCTTCGGCCTCAAAGACACCCACGTGCCGGACGCAGGAAGAGACTTGATCCGCCAGAAGCTGCGCGATGCCGGCGTAATCTTCAGCTTCCACGAGTTTGCATGGGCGCAGCACGCTTTCATCCGCGACGAGCTCAGCAAGGGACGGTATGACCCGGCTATTACAAAGGCGTGCTTTGAGGTTTTGCTCGAGCTGTTTGGGCGGGTGTTGAAGACGGATTTGGGGAATCATGATGGGAAGAAGCTGGAGGTTGAGCATATTTGCTGAGGACGTGCTGGGATGGATTGCTCGTAGTCAGCTGTAGTCACGGCGGTTGAGGGGACGGATCTGGGCTTCCCCTGTGGGATAGAGCAGGCTTGAGATGGAGTATTCGATACAGTGCTGTCAGTATATGAAGGCCCCGGCCGGAGTAATGGGTCTCCGAAGGCAGTGGGAGGATGATTGCTCCTCCTCACGGCAGGCCATAGGTTCATCGGCTGCTTTGGATTGCCGAGGGGTTTACAACATTTTCCAACGGCCTATTCCAGTGCAATCAATCAAGGCCTTTCGTTATGTGAGGAAGGCATGGGACGTAAGATATTGGGTCTCGCTGCTCTGGCACGCCACAAGTTAGGTGAGGGCTCCCCGAGACTGCGCCTTTTCGTACGGAATAGGGGGATCCCATCTTTTGGCCGGAGTCTCTTCTCATCTCAACCCATAGACATGTTCAGGCACAGGTAGGTGCGAATGCCTTGAGTTAAGAGGTTGATGATAAAACATATAATACATCATGACCGTCTAATGCTAGGTCTATGTTGCCATCTCGACATATATTCTTATATACAACGGGTAGGCCATGGTCGACTGTGTCAGCTCGCCATGATCCCCTCCAATGCTGCGGAGGATTCCGCTACCTTTTCTTGGCTACGATGATGCCATTATCAGCCATGTATGAGCCCCTAACGCCAAAAGAAAATTCAATGCTCTATAGGTCCTTGTATTCCCTGTTTCCTTCTGATGCGTCCCTTCGTCCCGAACCGGTGACCAAAAGATTGGTTTGCTTTCCAGGCCGTCCCATATTTCCGTTGCCGACGCCGTTCAACAGTCGTTATTTATTTACCGAGGACCAGGCGCTGGGGCGCTGCCGCCAGGTTGGCCACCTTGTCCCTCACTTGGCGTCCGCTGCGGCTGTGGATGACTCACGCTGGCGCCCCGTGATCTGGCACCAGTTACGCCGCTACCAGAAGGCGCGCTCTGCAAGGGATGCGTTTGCCCCTGAACAGTAAGGCTACTTTGCTGCGTGTGGGCAGGCTGTGGTGCTGGCGGAATGGGGTATGTGGCCAGCGGGATGCCAGCGTTTTGAACGGCGTAAGCAGCGCCAGCATATTGAGCGAGTGATGGACCTTGCATGCCAGCTTGTCTCTCAATGTCGAAAGAGGTGGGGTTTCTTGACCCTCTGGAGCTCACCGACCGTGTCACTTGGACGCTCGGCATACTATTTCCGAACGCCGTGGGAGGGAGTGTATCGCCGGCTTTGCGGCGACCGCGCTGGGACTCGCGCGCGTTGGTGAAATCTCGCCGGGCAGCCTCGATTTCAGTAGCACGTTTGCGGTCGGCGGACGGATCACGACTGTTAAGCGTGTTCTCATAGCCCCACTCCTCAAGTGCCTCTGTCACGGGGTCCGAGGCGTTGAGGTCATCAACCGCGCGCTCTTCTGCGACCTTAGCAGAACTGTCGCCGGCAGTTCCCTCAGCAAGCTGGTTGGCCAATTTCTTCTCCTCCTTCTCCTTTTCGCTCTTCTCACGTGCCTGGGCGGCGAAGTCATCCGAGACAGCGACCGCGTATGTGGGGTTCTTAGGTCCTCCAAGAGCGTCGCCACCACCACCAGGGCCGTTGATAGGAACCCGCTTCAGCGCCAGGGTAAGAGCACACATGAACTTGGAGCGACGAGTGGCGCGAACCATCTCGTTGTGCCAGTTGGACTTGTGTTTGATCACAACCTTAAGCGTCAACTTATCCAAATCCCCGACGCCACCAACACTGATGCCAATGTCGGGCTGGAAGTCGCGGCTGTTTTCTGGAGATCGCACGAAATTCTCCATCTCCATACGAAGAAGCTCGATCTCCTCGAACGACGTGTCGAAAGATACATTGACGTCGATGACCTCCTTCATGGCCTTGCTTCGGGTGACGTTCTCGATCCACAGATTGTTCAGCTGAATGTTGGGAACCTGGACAATCTGCATCTTGTCGATTCGCGTGAAGACCGTGTAGAGAAGTGAAATCTTTTCAACCGTCATCTGGATCTTCTCGGGACCTTGGATATCGACACGATCACCCACATCAAACGGATGCTTGACGAAAAGAAAGATGCAGGAACCGAGGAACTCCTGCGTTGTAACGGCGAAGACGAAGGACAACGAAAGCAGGGTGGTGCCAGCAGTAGTGAGCGTGGCGATGAAGCTGCTTTGGAAAACGGCCACTGCAGCAAGATTAACATCAATAAAAAGAGCAAAGGACAAGGGGAAGGCTTACAGAAGATGATGATGACGATGATTGTGACGACGAAGAGGAGAACCTTATCAAAGACGGTCAAGGCTTGGCTGATGTCCTTCATGCTGCTTGCGATCGCCTTCCTTTCCTTTCCGATGTCCACAACCTTGCGAATCATCTCTTCCAGGCTAATGTCACCATTCTCGTCGGCGTCAATAGTGCGGAAGCACTCCTCGGCTTCCTCTTGGTGGGCGGGCCCCATGACCTCTACGATGTCTTCCATGGACAGAGACTCCTTACCCTCCACCACAAACGACATCCAGATGCGGCGAGCCATTGCCTCAGAGCTGCGGAGTTTCTCGAGGGCCTCGACAACGATGGAGTGGGCGGAGTGAGGGTTGAAAACCTGCTTTCCTGTAATCTCCGAGGCGATGTTTCCAAAGACAGATGTGAGTTTGTCACCCAGGCGGCCGACATCGCTGACAAGCTTCATCGGGGTGGCCGAACCTCCCTTCTTAACCTTTTTCTTTCCACCGCTGAGCATCACATCGATACTATCGTTGATGATATAGTCTTCATCTGAAAACTCGGGACAGTACATCGGGAACAGCGCGCGGGAAGCGTCGTACATGAGTCCCAGCAAAGCGATCTCGTGCTTGGAATCTTTGATCCGGTTCGCAAACGAGCGCTGATGATACGAGATGCTGATGAGCTGGACGAGCGCCTTCTCTCCTAGCAACACGGTCGATGACAAAAACAGCGACAGTAATATCCGTTTGATGGTGTCAATCCACTGTTGAGTATCGTCCGTAAACATGAACTTGAAGGCGAGCCAGGAGGAAAGGCCCCAGAAGAATAGCGACAACGGAATCTCCAGAGCGCGCAGAACAGTAGCGTATTTTCTGGTGCCCGCGCTGATGACGCCGCAGAAGAACATGAATATGGGCGGAAGAAGATGGGCTACAACCTTTCCGACCCAGAGAGAGAGCCACGATATCTCTACCCAAACAAAGAGCCAGAACAGGCTGCTCCGCTCGTCCTTGCCGCCGCCCACCTTGCCGCCGCCCAGCTTGACCCTATCCTTGTCCATATCGCCGGTAAAGGGGAGGATAACCAGCGGAATAGCCAACAGGAGGGCGACGGGGACGACGTAAACCAAATACCGAGTGACAACCGAGAAGCTGATGATCTTGGTGTAGAAGCGGCCCATTGCGTTGAGTGAAGTTTCCTGGCTCAGGGTCGAATCAGTGCGTCCAATTCCCTGGATTCGCCTGCGGCCGGCAAAGCCGCCATTATCGTAGAGACCCGATTTCTCGTCGGGTGCTGCCAATTCAATGGATTGAAGAGTTTGGTCTGCTCGTCGGGCGCCGGATGAGCTCGCGTTGCTCGCCACCTGGCGGAGTGGTATGTCCTGCATATCGGTGTGGGAGTTAATAGGCATGAAACCCATGTTCCTCGGTGACCGCGGTGACCGCAACGCCATTTAAGTGAGTCGCAGGATGCGGTCGAGACGGCACTGCGCGCGATGGCAGTGATGTAATCGGCCTTCTCGCGAGGAATGTGGGGCGTGGTGATCTCGTGGATCCGAAACGGGGTGTCTGTGGAGCGGAGAGACAAGCGCAATCAAGTCCTGCTTGATACTGCGGTGAATGGTCTTTTCGTGTGTCCCCCTCTCCGATTTTCTCGCGACTGGTTGCGCTGGGAAGGTTGGACGAAACGGTGCGGCATGTAACTTCTGAAATAGGGACAAAGAGAGCGAGCAGATAGCACAAAGGCGCGGTGATCCAGATGCCGCAGTATTTGTGGCGCGCAATACGGTGCCTGCGTGGTAAACAAGAGATGCGAAGCGGAGGGGAGGAGAGAAGGGTAAGGAAAAGGAGGATAAAGAGCGAGTTAGTGATATCACATTAGGACTGAAGAGGAGAGAATGGTGCCAGGGTGGAGGAGAGGGCGGAGACTCCTCTATGGGATTGTCAATCACAACCTCAAAATTTCTTCGGGCCTAGTGAAAAAGGGGTCTTGGATCCCGGCGCCGGTTTACGGTTTGTCAATCGCTGGATCCTCCCCGGTCGCTTCCAATCCCACAGCCAGCCATGGAAGCTCGGCTAAGCGCCACCAAAGGTGAAGCATTGGACCCCAGTGATGCGGTTTCCGGACGACAGCCGCACTGACGCGGCATAACAGGCGAGCTAGCGCAGGGACGGTCCAATATCCACTGGAGCGTAGCGGGGCGGCCAACGTCTTCTCCCTGTTTCAGATTCTGGCGCCCCTCCTTGCAACCGCCAGTCGTTCCAGTCAACGGGAGTGCTGGACACGGCGAATCCACTTACGATGGCGAGGTTCAAAAATATTAACAGCCGGCTTTAAGGAGGACAATTGGCATCGAAAGACAGAGTTGTGCCAGCAAAGAGCAGCGAAAAGGCGCAACGCGGGAGGTCGCCGACGGGACCCACAATGTTCACCTCGTGTTCCTGATCGGCAAACCCGCCCCTGAGCCTTGCTTTTCCGCAATTCGCCCCCGCAGCATTTGTATAAACTCACCAAGTTCATCGGTATCCACAGCTTAGAAATAGTGAGTCATGAACACAACTTGCTATGGAGACATTCCCGGTGCGAAACCCAATGGGAAGGTGGAAAGCATGTGACCATTGGCACAGGATGAGGTCACTGCTTTGCTGATCTTGAAACAAAATCCGCGATCGCATCGGCCAATCGCGTGGCACGACAGGCGGCAGCCACGTTACGAAGAGAGACAAGTTTGAACGACGCAAGCACCGCATTTCTTGCTCTCATCACACGGCGGCTGGCAAAAAAAATTCTCATTTGGACTGATCACCCCCACGCCCAGTGTAATACTCTAATTCTGTACACACCAACAACATCAACGTTGGCCGCAATGGTTTGCTAGCTTCGTTGGCATGAGAGCCCCAAGCTCGGGACTAACCGTCTTGGCATAGACCAACCAGGAGCAATAAGCAGTGAAGCACCCGAACGGCGCGATATTAATGAGAGGGTGTGCAACCAAGCACCTGGAATCCTGTTTGGAGGCGGGGCCGCAGACTGTGTCAGATCTTGATGATGTTTCAATCCCCCTCAGGCCGGGCGGGTACTACGTTAGCAGATGCAAAGTGTCGAATAAGCACCCCCTGGTACGAAACAGCCCAACGGAGAGAGTCAAATTCCGGGGAAGGCTTAGCTCGCCGTGCTCCCTTCACAAGCCGTGAACAAATGTTGGGAAGGCAGCTAGCTAGCTGTCTAACAATATTCAAGCTCAGCCTCAACTGCCACGGCAGAGTGTCTGATCACAACAGCTGAGGGGTAGCGGTTGTCTGACAACCTAACGGCGGTCATTGTCCAACGCATCGCGGGGTAGAAGTCAGGGGGGGGGCAGAAAGGCGGTCATAGCTTTCGCGAAATTAATTTACGTACGTGCTTCACAGCCGTGCAGCACGACAACTGTTATCAATTGAAGGGCAAATCTCTGGGTTCAATTGCCAGTTATCAGTCCAGATGAAGCCTTCACCAGCCCACGGCAGGTCGCTGGCACGCCTTGTCTTGAATAGTGTGGGGTGCCGCGCGCAAATCTTAGCATTTGCAGCAACACGACCACGTCCCTATCGATTCGCCCCCAGACGGCTCCAGACAGGAGCTCCCTCCGCAGCATCATACCACTGCTCAGCGCAACTACACAACTCGGCCTCGACGACCGAACCCACGCAAGATCAGTCCCTCTCGGCGACACGGCCCAGTATAGCGCCCAAGCCGGGACTCGACATCAGGCACATCCGCCAGAACCCTGAGCTTTACGCCCAAAACTGCCGCGAGCGCAACTACCCCGCCGCCGCCGCCTACCCAGCGCGCATCAACGATCTCTTCGCACAATGGAAGAGTCAACAGGTCGAAGCCCGTAGCCTGCGCTCACGCCGCGCCCAACTCAGGGGCCTCCTTGCCGATCCAACATCAAGCCTCGCCGATGCCGAAAACCCCAACCCGCCTTCCCGAGAGGAGCTCCTCGAAGAATCGCGCATCATCAAGATCGCCCTCTCCAAGATCGAGGAGACCGAGGCGCGCCTCACCGCGGAGATGGAAGCTCTCGCACTCGCGCTCCCAAACCTTACCAGCGACGAATCTCCCCACGGCACGGAGCCACGCGTGCTCAGCTACATCAACGACCACCCCGAACCCGAGCCCGCGCTGTCCGACCGCGTCTGGCGCTCCCACGTCCACGTCGGATCCGAGCTCAAGATCCTCGACTTCGCCGCGGCCGGCCGCGCCTCCGGCTGGGGGTGGTACTATCTCCTCGACGAAGCCGCCCAGCTCGAACAAGCACTCGTCAGCTACGCCCTCACGGCCGCGACCCGCGCCGGCTGGCGCCAAGTCAGCCCGCCCAGCCTCGTGTACGGCCACATCGCCGCCGCCTGCGGCTTCCAGCCGCGCGACGCCAACGGCGAGACACAAATCTACTCCCTCGCACAAAGCCCCGAGGACGCCGGACGCAAGCCCGAGCTCGTACTCACCGGGACCTCCGAGATCCCCCTCGCAGGTATGCACGCCGACACCACCCTCGAGGAGAGCGACCTCCCCAAGAAGCACGTCGCCGTGTCCCGATGCTACCGCGCCGAAGCGGGCGCCCGCGGCGTCGACACCAAGGGGCTCTACCGCGTGCACGAATTCACCAAGGTGGAGCTCTTCGCGTGGGCGCCGCCAGATGAGGATGTCTCGCAAGAGCTCTTCAACGAGATGGTTGATCTCCAGACTGACATTCTTGGGTCGTTGGGGCTTCACTGCCGGGTACTGGAGATGCCCACGGCAGATCTGGGCGCTTCTGCCACACGAAAGTGTGACATTGAAGCGTTCTTCCCGTCACGGCGCGAGCGTAATGAGGGCTGGGGCGAGGTTACCAGCGCCAGCATCTGTACTGACTATCAGACGCGGCGGTTGGCGACGCGTGTCAAACTCGCTGGGAAAGTTGGATACCCGTGGACGGTGAATGGTACCGCGATGGCAGTGCCGCGGGTACTTGCTGCTATTTTGGAGAATGGCTGGGACGAGGAGGAGAAGTCCGTGACTATCCCGCCGGTACTGCGGCAGTGGATGGATGGCAGGGAGAAAATCGGTCCTCAGCTTCGCGGCCAGCACTGAAGTAAGCGAGAGGCCTTTCCGCGATGTAAATTATATCCTGCATTGTACAACATCATATACCGTAATACCATATCCCCCCTGGTGAACACTGTCCATCAAATACGTATTCTGTAAACACGCGCTGGGATACATTGTCATGTTCACCCAATGTGTCACGTTAGTCACTTAACATGAAAACAGCAATGTTAGTGTCAATGACATGTAGAATAACTACAGTTAGTGCTATAAGCTCAATAAGAAACCCTCATCCGGCGTCATCATGCTCCGGTGAAACCTGGTATGCCCCGATAACTCCGACATGTGGCTATCCCCCATTCCAAACCATTATGAGATATACAACCGTATCAACAAAAAAAGGATAAAGTAGGTCAATCTACCCGCGAATCATCCATTTCCCCTCCACAAGAAAGCAAACTTTTCCTTCAGCAGCCCGACACGATCTAGTCAGGGACAAATCCACCTAGTTCTCCGCCCCTGCCGCTGAGCTGACAACATTTTCTGTGCCGAGAGCGCTGTCTGCCCAATCGCTGGCACCATCATCGATATCATCTTCCTCTTCAGAATAATCCCTGCTCTCAGTGTAGCTGTCTGACCTCGTGATTACTGTCGATCCCCTGCTCGACCGTCTAAGGGTCTCGCTTTCGCTAACCTCATCCATCTTATCTCCATCAAGATCGAGAGTATCGTAGTCATTGATGGGATCGTCGGCAGGTTCCTGACCGGGACTGTCGAGTGGCCGGTCACCGTAGATGGAATCCGCCCTTGAAATCACGATATCGACGGGAGGCTGGTTCTGAAACCCGTTGTCGGCCTCGGTCTCGGACCCATCGTCCTCGTCGCTCTCCTTGAGCTGGAGGTTTTCCTTGTTGTCCTTTGCAAGGTCACCATACCCCTTGGCGGCTCGGTTTCCACCGGCCCAACTAGCCTTACGGAGACGGCCAGGGCCAACAGCAGTTCTAACGCTCTGGCTTCGCCCAAGGCCTCCCGTTGGCGTATTGTTGGTAATTTGACTGAGAGACAAAATACGACGAGAAGTGCCGGGTGGTGTCGGAGTATTCAATTTGCTCTTGGCCGCCATGGCGATGTCGAAAGCCGCCCGAGACTTTGTATTCTCGGTTGTCGGTTCCGGTGCCGCGTCAGAAATCCTCTGAGACACAACGCGCTTCCTGTTCATTGACTCTCGTCCACCGGGTCTCTTTTGCTTGGCCATTAGAAGAACCCGGGAGTGGTCCATGACGCCCTCCAGGATGCGGCGCTCGAGACCCTCGGCCTTTGCCTCCATGAACTGCACATCCTCGCGGCGGATTTGCAGAGCTGTCTCAGCAGCAGAGAGGTCTGCTGCAATGCGAGACTTCCGGGTGGCGAGATCGGCATACTCTCCTCGGAGATCGTGCAGGCTCTCCTTCAACCGCTGCTCCTCCTCTCGGAAGCTGGCGAGGAACTCCTCCTTGATGCGGTCCTGTTCTTCTCTGAGAGATGCATTGACGTCCTTTAGGCGTTCCTCTTCCTCCATCAAATTAGCCAAGAGTTCGACCTTGAGGCGCTCATGCTCTTCCTTGAGAGTTTGCTTGAGCTGGTCTTGCTCTTGCCTCAAATTGTCGTTTGCTTCTCTTAGGCGCTGTTCTTCTTCCTTGAGACTGGCGACGAAGGTCTCCCGGAGTTGCTCTTGTTCGCTGCGGAGTCCGGCGTTAACTTCCTTGAGGAGCTGCTCTTCCTCCCGCAGGTTGGCGAGGAGAGTGTCCTTCAACACTTGGTGCTCCTCTCGAATAGCGTCGTTGAGGTCGCTGAGGCGAGATTGTTCTTCTCTCAAAGACGAAAGGAATGATTCCTTGAGCTGGTCCTGTTCCTCCTTAATCGAGACATTCATCTCCATAAGCCTCGCTTGCTCCTCTTTGAGGCTGGCCATGAAGAGCTCCTTGAGATTATCTTGCTCGGCCTGGAGCTCGGCGTTTATTGACTTGAGTCGCGACTCTTCCTCCACGAGGTTGGCAAGGAATTGTTCTTTCAGTTGCTCTTGTTCCGCCTTTAGAGTCACATGGATGCTCTCCTTCAGACGCGCTTCATCCTCCCTGAGACTGGCAACATGCGATTCAACTTGCTGCTTCTCCTCAAGGCGGCGCTCGAGCACCAGGATCGTCTCCTGGAGGGTCTTTTCCCTGTCTTCATGCTCATCCGCAATCCTTTGGGTCTGCGCAGCAACGAAAGCAGCGAGTTCCGTGGCCGTCTGCCTAACAAGGGCGTGGACGTTCGGGATTGCACTAAGGTGCTCGAACGCCTTGTCCGCCACCTGAGTATGACCGACGAGCTGGTCAAGTTTCTCACGTACAACGGTGTCGTCGTACTTATCAGGTAGTGAAAGCAGCAGCTGCTCCGACGGCTTTGTATCTTCAATTTTGCCTTGAAGTTCGACTGTCGAAACTTTAGCATGTTCGTAATGCTGACCGACGAGAAGCATGACGTCCTGGATAGCCTCGAGAATCTTTGGCTCTGACTCGAAAAAGTGGCCATGTAGACCATCAACTTTGCCGACTACCTCGTGGAATTGTTCGCGTGTAAGCTGGTGTTCAGCCTTGCCATCCGCATGGCTTTCTTCGGACTTGCTAACAAGTTCCTCGACACGCTCAAAAACAGTCTTCGAAGCCTCCTCCATCTTCTCAAGGGAGTCGGTGACAGTGGCGCCAAGAGTATCTATCAAAGACCTCAGCTCCTCCGCAATGGCTTTGGTGCCAACAACGGCGGACTCCATCTCAACATCGCGTTCCTCTCCTTTGGCCACCCGTTCGTCTTGGAGCAACTGGAACTCGTCGTATTTGACGAACAGCTCACTCATGCGCTCATCAAGCTTGGCAGTCAGCGTGTCGATCGTCGACTGAAATTTGTCGTCTGCCTCAAGCTTGGCGCCGACGACACCAGCCCTCGAGTCTTCGAACTCGATCTTCATGGTGTCGAACATCTCTTTCAAGTCATCGCTGATGTTTGCGTTCTTTCGCACGGTGTCATTCATGGCATGAAGTACCCCGTTGATGGCATCAATACCTTTGGCGCCATCCTCAAGCTTGTTCTTCATGACGGCGTGGAATTCGTCCAGGACACCCTTGACCTCAGCTACTCGCTCGCCCACGGTAGCCATCTGAGCGTGGCGGACTTCCAGCGCCTGGGAGTCACTCTCCGTTCGCGTTTCGACACGTTCTCGGTACTCCTTGAGAAGGGATTCTAAGCTGGTGATATCGTCCTTGGTGGCGACGGTCGTGAGATCGGATTTCAGTATTTGCTCGATGACCACCTTGGTGTCTAGGCAGATAGCCTCAACGGCATCGATGTCTGTCTTGGTGACTCTTTCCGGGTCATCCAACGCCTTTTCGTGGCGCTCCTTCATCTCATCGAAGGAAGAGATGATCTGCGTGACAAGGGACTCTACCATAGTAATATCCTCTTTGCGAGAAACAAGCTCAACGGATGAGCCTAGTTTGCTGAGAAGCTCCCGGGTCTCCAAGATATGGGTCTCAAGGATATCGATGTGCTCCCTATTAACAGCCTGGTCACCGTCAAGGAAGTCTTCCAGCCGAGCCTTGGTGTTCCTGAGGATTGTCTCGATGGCTTCAACGTCTTCCTTCGTGGCCGCATCTGCGTTGGAAGGCGCCGCTGGTGCCGGCGGCTCCCGGGCGAGCAATTCGGCGATAGCCTCCTGAATGGTTGTGACTCTGTCTTCCATTGACTCTAAACCTGCCAGAGGTTCGCGGCTGGATATTTCCGAGACACTGTCGGCGACACTCCGCAACCTGTCCTGGATTTCAGCCAGGTCGTCTTTGGATAGGGACTCGACAATCGGGGGAGGCGCTGATTCCAATGCCTCAACTTTGACACCAAGCTGAGTCAAGAGGACCTCGAGGTTCTTGATATCGTCATGCTTCAAGGGGGGCTCGACTGGGATGATTGCATTGCTGTCATCGCCGATAGTTGCAAGGGCCCTGTCGTTCTTGCTTTCCTCCCGAAGCTCATCAATGTCTGCTCTAACGCTGTCCAGCCCTTCTTTCAGCGCATCGAGAATCTCATCGTTGGCGGTCAGGTCGGTCGGCTTGTCATGGAGTTTGTCCATGCTATGCCGAAGGTCACCGAGTCCCTCCTGGAGCGCGTCGAGGATCTCCGATACACCGCCGAGAGGCCGAGTGCTGATGTCTGTTCGGAGGCTGCTCAGCCCATCCTGCAATGCTTCGATGAACTCCTTGCTGCCACCCGCATGGCTACCATGCGGCAAGGCGGGTACTAAGGAAGAGTTGACTGCATCTCGTAGGGATTCAATCTCGTCTCGGAGCAACTCCTTGGAACTTTCTGTTGAACTTGCCAGAAGGTCCGCAATCTCTTCACGGAAGCCGTCCAGAGTGTTGACAAGCTGGGCCATCGTGTCGCCCGGGTCAGGGTCGCCCCTTGCGCGGTCCACGTAAACTTCAATGTCGTGGCGCAGCTTCTCAAACCCGTCCTTGGTGGCATCCAGGACCTGCTCCGTGTCGCGCCCGTTCGCCGCCATGTTCTGCTTCGCTTCTTCCGAAACAGACAGGAACTGGTCATCAAAATATTCCTTCAGCTCCTGGAGGCGCCGAACAATCTCATCGTTGTTAGCAGAAAGTGGTACCAGCGCGGAAGATGATGAGGCCGATGGAGCATTGAACGACTCAAGGCCTTCCTGCACGGCACGCAGCATCCCGTTGGTGAGGTCCAGCGACTCAAGACCTTCCTTGATCGCATCGGCGACGTCAATCCGCGAAAGGTTCGAGTGCGGAACAAGGGCAGAAGACGAGAGGGATGAGAAGTCAACAGACTGAAAGCCCTTCTTGACAGCATCTTCGACATCCTGGCCTAGGTTTAGCGCCTCGAATTCATCTCTTACAGCATCTGCTACATCCACTCTCGACAAATCAGAACGTGGCATGAGGGCTGAAGAGTAGACAGAAGCAAAGTCAAACGACTTGAGGCTCTCGTTGACGGCGTCCTTCACTTCAGCCGAAATTTGCATCGACTCAAGGCCATCCTTGATGGCGTCCGCAACGTCAACCCTGGAGAGATCCGAGCGTGGGACGAGGGCGGATGAGTACACAGAGGCGAAGTCAAAGGACTTCAGAGCTTCGCTCACAGCGCGATAGACATCCGTCGGAAGGTTGACTGCTTCAATGCCATCCCGGACGGCATCCGCCATATCCGGCGCAAGGTCAAAGGCTTTGAGCCCCTGCTTGACAGCCTCCGAAATGTCCGTCTTCGAGAGGGGCTGGGGGACCAAGGCGGATGAAGTAACAGCTGAGAAGTCAAATGAATGAAGGCCCTGATTGACAGCGTCGAGAACATCGTCGCGATTCAGTTCAGGACCAGGAGGTGGTGGTGGTGCGGGCGTAGGGAAGTCGAAGGTGTGAAGGCCTTCTTTGACCGCATCAAGCATGTCGTCCTTGGAAAGTTCTGGCCCCGAGGAAGCTGCAACGGGAAATTCAAACTCCTCCAAGCACTCCCTAACAGCTTCGAGAATTTCATCGCGTGAGAGACTGACGGGAGTGTCGACTTGTGGTGGGACATAGTGCTTCAGGCCCTCAACAACTGCCTTGAACACCTCCTCCCTCGTTGCACCAGGCGGTTGGTCGTCCTGGGGAGCATACTCCCTAAGTCCTTCCTTGAGGCATTCCAGGACCTCATGACGTTCGAGGCCAATCTGTTGGATCTCAATCTCGGGCTTGTATTTCTCCCAAGCGTCCTTCACTGCTTGCACGACATCTTCTCTTCGAACCTCAGGTACCCGGGGTTTGCTGGCCTGGGAATCCTTGAGGGCTGCCCTCATGCTGTTGTAAATCTCCTTGTAGTCGATTGACGATTCTCTTGAAACTGTTGTCGCGGAGGACTGGCGTCGATGTTCCCGAAGCACGTTGTTCATGTGTTCCTTCATCTCTGCGAGACCTTCCTCAACGACCCTGGTCATCTCGGCTTTGCTAGAGTCGTCCAGTTTACCGGATGGTGTTGTATTATTCGCGACAAACTCATCAAGTCTACGACCGATTTCCCTTCCCATGCCAAGAACCTCCCCACGGAGTTCGCGGACTAGGGCCTTAACCTCAGCAGTGAGGCCACCACCCTGTGCGACGCTGTCCTTGACGGTTCGGATTGCCTTGATGACGTCGTCGTTGATGAACTCAGGCTTCTGGCCCGGAGGTGCCGACGAACGACGAGAATCGCAATCTTGAAGGAGCTTACCAGTTCGGCCACTGAAGGCGGATCCTTTGCTGAAGTCGAGTTCCCTGCGAGATGAACCATCTCCATCGTCACTGAAGCTCCAGGCACGGGTATGGTTACCGCCTCCGCCGTCCCCGCCCCCGCCGCTGCCGCCATGTACAACAGGGGCGGGGATGACAGCTTGCTGCTGGTTTAACCTCACGATTCGCAGCAGCTCGTCCACCTTGTTCGCGATGGCGAAACCCGCCAGTTTCTCGGAAAGCTCACCGAGACGATCAAGCAGTGTCTCTTGACCATCTCGGGTCCCCATGTCGCGCAGGATCTTTTCCAGAAGTGCAACTGTTGCTGGCGAATCCGGACCCACCAGAGACGGGGTGCTGAGCAACGACTCCCTATCCAGTGATGCGGCAAAACTATTTGGCGACGGGATCCTGGGTAGAGAGAACGGTCGGACAGACTTTGCGTACGACGTGGGCGAGGTTGGGTGATGTCTCCCCTCCAGGAGGAGCGGCCCTCCGTAGGAGTCTCGCGTCTGTGGCTTGTTTTTGGCGTCGCTTATGAGATCCCGGAGGCTCTTCCGAATATCTTCGTCTCGGGAAGTTGTAGCCTCCTTCAAACTAAGAAGATCGGTTGCGTTATCCCTGCTCCGTCTGCTGAGCTGTGACATCTCTTTTTGGAGGGTAGTGGCAATGTTCGTAAGGGTGAGAATCTGGTTGGAAAGAGACTCCAGGCCCTGAGGTACCTTAACAAGCGCCGTTGAGCTATTCGTGATATTTGCAAGAGGGGTCTCGGGCTCTTTAGGAGGCGGGGGAGCAGGGCCGTGGGTGGTACTCATGTTCTGAAGCGCGAGCATGGTCGCCGATTGGGGGGGTGTGTTTTCGCCGAGGATGCTCTGCGGTGCACGGCGCACCGTCGGCCGGATAATCGGGGTCAGACTTGGGCCTGGAACTGGTGAGGGGACCATCGTCCTCTCTTCCCTCTCGCTCCTCGACTCGGTGAATGGATCTCGGCCCCTGACTGTGGACGGCGTCGATGGCCTGTCAATCTTTTCGGGAGATCGTGGGGTTGGCGACTCGCGGCCGCTCTCAATCATGAAGCTGCGGTCTTTGACGGAGGCGGGCTGGAGGGACTGCAGACGGCGGTGCGTAGTGCCCCTTAGCAATCTCTCGGGAGATGTGTCGATACGCTTGGTGTGATGGGGCATCATCGCGCTCTCACGCGCCTTCTCTGTCAGCGCCGCATGCGCGGACTGGATGGCACTCGACGTGCCCGCCCTGGAGACGACGACCCCGGGTGACTGAGGGTTGAGAGGCAGCGGCGGCGGCGCCCGCTCCGGATCGGAACTGTCCCACCTATTCTTGATTAGCGACCGCCAGAGCTTTGACATGACATTGTCGTCGGTGTCGTCGTTGCCGACGAGCACAGAGCGTTGCTGGGAAGGTGGGAGTATCAATCCTACATTGGGACGAGAGCGCGCCCATGGTCAGACGACGTGGAATGTTGGTGTCTCAACGCGCGATCCATATCGCGAGGATCGCGAGAGACATCCCTCTCAATGGACATTTCGCTGGTGACGTCGCAGGCCAGAAGCTGCTGCGCGTCCACCAGCTGTGTGAGGTGGAATGGAATGTGACGGGTGGAGTGCGGAATGGAGCTGGCAAGGGGTAACCAGAATTCAAGAGCTCTCGTGCCCCAGCAAAATAATGCGAACCGCAAGCGAAACAGAGCAACGCGAAGCAAAGGGAGTCTATCCCACGCTCTGCATCAAGTACAATGAAGCCAAAAAGTGGTGGTATCAAAGCTTGAAGTCGAGAAGCGTGCAGGGTATAATGGCTGTTGTTAAGACGATTAGGACGGAGGGGTCAAGGCGCCAGCCAGCATCAACAGCACTTGCGTTGGCACCCTCTGGGCCAATTGCTAGCTTCTCTGTTGATTGTTTTCCGTTTCCTAGGCAACGGCGGAAATCGCGGCTTGGCGCCTGCAGGAGCGGTGTACCGGGGCGGCAGCTGCCGCCGTCACACGTTATCGATAACCAAAACCCGACCCGCGAGCCATTCAACTGGTTCCAGCTCGCGCCCATCCAAGCATTCAAAGAGCTTCTCCCGCGACCAGGGACTAAGGTCCACTTCATTGGCAATTAGAGCATGACATCATCATATCAATAGATTCCCCTCTCAAGCGACCAACTTTGCCTCCGACCTAGCTGGTCGCTGGCCAAAGATCGTACTGCCAATGCGCACCTCGCGGCTACCCATCGTAATAGCACCTTCGAAGTCCTCACTCATACCCATGCTCAGCTCCAGCTCTCTGTCCAGCCCAAGCTCCTTTGCTACCAGATCCCTTTGTTCCTTGAGCAACACGAAGTCATCATTTTCGGTTTCGGGGGTTGTCGCAACGCTTCGAGCAATGGCGCCAATGGTCATAAGCCCCAGAAGGTGTAGGTTAGGGCAGTCCTCGACAATAGACCGGCACAGCGACACGACATCAGTGCCAGGGGCACAGCCCGATTTAGACTCTTCGCCCGAGGTGTTTACCTGAACGTGAATGTTGATTTTCGCCGTTGATGGCTCAGCCCTGATCAGATCTCCACGGTACTTGTCCAGCAGCTGGGCCTTCTTCAGGCTGTCGATGCTTGATACACACCAAAGATTTGGGATCTTGGCAAGGTTCTTGCAGTGTCCTGTGAAGGCGATTTAGTAAACAGCAAGTTCTGTATTGAAGAGCAAGATGGCCGCACCAGACTGCAAGCCTCCAATGAAATGCCACTGGATCGTCTTCGGGAGGAGCTCTGATTTCTGGCCCAGCTCTTGGGCATAATTCTCGCCGAAATCGAGATGCCGGGCCGGCTCCTGGTGGAGGGCGAGGATGTCGTTGGCCGGCTTCAGTTTAGACACCGCAACCAGGCGAACCTTTCGAAGACTCGCGTGAGAAGCGCCCATGGCTTGTGAGGGTGGGAACTTACCGTCTGGCCTTTAGCAACCGCTGCGATTCTCTCGCTGACGCCCTGCAACTGAGAGACTAGAGCGCTTGCTCTCGCTGGGTCAATTTTCATTTCTGCTTCACTCATGGCGCAAATTGGTCTTTTGTTGTCTTTGCCGACAATGATGCAACTTGGATGACTGTTTCTGGGCGTTTTCGTGGCTGGCCTGCCGTCAAAAGTCTCCATATTTGGCCAAGCTCGGAGCGACGAAGCTCACTATCATTTGCTAATGACAGACAACCTGATTTTCAGGTGCCACCGTTAGGGACATGATAAGGTTTGACTGATTTCATATCCCCCACATTGCGCCACCCCGCCAGAGCTGGTCGGCTTTGATGTTGCAGCCGGAATCGTGAGTTTATCTCTCCACTTCACTTTCATCAAGTATCGTGATGTCTGGAAAGTATCAGACCAATCGACGCAGATCTCCACCGAGGCCTCCCCTTCCCGTTTCCTCACCAGTCTCCCATTTGCTAGCCATTCGTCTCGTATGTCAGGGGCTCAGGCTCGCGTTGGATTGCCAGCGCTGGATTGGCTCTGGCGCTGCACAAACTGTGGCCGTGATTGGTGATACGGATTAGGTTGGAGGTATTCTGCCTGCCGGCGCAACACGGAATGCGGTTGCCTCTCTTGTTGAACACGTTTTGGTAGTCATTTTCAGAGCAGCCTTGCCGACTGCACGTCATAATACAAGAGCCGAGGTCAACTCATCTTTAGCATTTGAACAAATGCAAAATCCGTCTCATTATCTTCCTTGACATACCCTCTTCACGAGCTGTCGACTTTCCAAGCTCCAAAAAAAAAAAAGGCAATGGAGCAGACACTACACTTACCGCCAGAGATCTGGCTCATGATCCTGGATTACTTGTCCCCCTCGTTCTTCCAACAAGATCTCAGCAGACTGACTCTCTGCAAGAGATGGTACGATCTCGTCTTCCCTGGATTCCTCCGCCACCTCGAATACACACCCAAGGTAATCAGCCGTCTTGTTAACCGCAACTCGGCCGCCGTCAACAGAGTGCGAGGCCTCCTGCAACGGACCTCGCGCTCTCTCACCGTGGTGTTGGACGGACGACCCGCCAACAAATGCTTCGACACACCATACAACCTCCTCCGCTTTGGAGACATGCTCCGGGAATCCAAAGAGCTTAAATTCGTCCGTTTCGTCTCCAGGCCAGCCAACGAAAGATGGAAGGCAGACCCCTACAGCGAAACGGATCTCCCCCTCGGGAGCATCTCCCCCTTCGTGGAACGGCTCACCCACCTCACCGATCTGGATCTCGACCTCTGCGGGGGCCCAAGGATCCCAACCATTCTCTCCAACCACCTCTGTCTGAACATCCGGCCCTTGCTCTCACGCCTCCGCAATCTCTCGATAAGGACGCGGTGCCTCTGCAAGTTCGCCTTCATAGGCGTCACCCCCGGCAACGTCTCCCTGCAGCGTCTGACGGTCAACCTGTATATGGGGACGATATCCACGGTTAACCCCAAGCTCAACTCGACGATGCTGTGTCCTTCGACTCTGTCGATGTCAAGCTCATGGGAGTGGCGCAATCCCATGGATGATTTACAGCCTGCGATCAAGGCGCTGGCCAAAGGAATGAAGCATCCTGGACGCGCGCGCATTGTGCATAAGGCGCTGAATGGCGAAATCCATTTCTGGGATGCAGCGACCAATGAATGCGTGGTGAGTGAGGTGGTGAGGGGGAAACCATTCCCGGCGTTTCTGGAAGCAGAGTCAGGTCGTTGTTTTTCAGAAGAGGAATGGGATGATCCAGAACTATGAGGTCGAACAGGCTCGGCATCCGGAGATAATGGAAATTTAAAGAGCGAGGCTCAAGTATTTGTGAGAGAGAACGATTGTACGTTGGGCCGTATACAGCGGGAGGGCTCCCGAATAAGAAATATATGCATTGCTACGTTATTTAATGTGGCGAATACGTATTTATACGTGTGATCATCAGGCATGGGATTCGTAAGAACATCAGTGACCCTTACCCCTTATGATCCTCAGTACATGCTATGGCTCGTGAGTGCCTCCAGTCTCTTCCCTCATCCCAACCGAAACATCACTCTGCCGAACCTAGGTAAAGTTTACCGCTGGGGTGGCACAGGTGTGGGCGGCATGTTCCTAATCTGTTTGATGAGAAACTCTCTCTCATCAATAAATTGCTCGTCGTCTGTCCTGTCTTCAAGAAAATGGGACAGAAAGTGCAAAAGCTTCTCTCGATTCATGAGAAGTATCTTCTGGACCGGGACAGACTTGTGGGGGTTGGCGACAAACACCTTGAAGACGTGGAATCCTTCGTATTGAACCATCTTCCTGTCGTCCCGGAGGAGATTCATGCAGATCTTCAAATGCTCCCCTCGGTCAACATAGGCCGTCATGACGTTGTAGTTAGATCGGTCCAAGAGGATCTCCCCCAGCAGCTTGATCGATTGCCGCTTCGTTACGTAGCTGTTTGATTGGACAAGAATGTTGTTGTACTTGTCGAAAAATAGCTCGAAGTTCACCGATAAATACTTAGGGACGAGCTCCTTGTGTTTTGTCAAGAGTTCCTGCGGACCCATCAGTAATGACCCCCACAAACCCAACGGCATCTTAGAAGGGGCGACCGCTTACTCTGAACGTTGTGAATGCATCTGCGGCCACTTCAAAGGAGCTCTTGTCTATCCAATCAAAGAACATCCAGAACACGCCGTTCCCGCTCTGCTGCCTATCCTTGTTGATGGCAGCTACCCCCCTTGTGCTCGACCCTTGCGCATCGCCGTCATCATACAGAATTATTGCTGCGGCGTCCTCGTTTTTGAGTATCTCCCGAAGAACAGTGCCTGCGGGCGTTGCGCTTTCCTTGTGGTCGTAGCCCCTGCATAGTTCAACCAGAACTTGAGGTCGTTTCTCGATCACATATGCGAGGGCAAGGGGGTCGCTCTTAGCTGTGGCTGTCGGTGGTCGAAATCGAAAGACGTACGAGAATATGACCTGAGTATCTTTCCGCGACTCGAACGGCAGCTTATGAAGATTTACTGCAAGAAGGTAGAGAAGATCCTCGTCGATGATGCCGGTAACCAATTGGAAGGTCTGCTCCGGGCTTGCTTCAGAATCTGGATCTCCTGTCAGCCAAAACGAAACAAAACTGCGGAGCTAAGACGCACCAGCTGTGCCCTGGAGCATCTGCTTCATCTGTGAGAGTATCTTGGCGAGCTCATCGGCCTTGGAGTGTTGTCAGTCCCACCGAGCAGCCTAGGCGCATTCCGGTCCGTGTTTACCTTTGCGGCTCCCGCTGTGGTTGCTTCAAGCTTCGTAATATGCTCTCTTGCCTGTTTGCAAAGTTCCGTGGCATTTGTCCTCGCCCGGGCTCTTCCAAAGAGGAACGACATTTTGGCAGATGTATTTGGTGGTAGGAGGAGGGCGATCGACGGCGGATGTAGCTAAGTTCAGGAGCGTTGGACTGCCAACTGCGGCAAGTCGCCCACTGCTGGCGAGCCTCGAGACTCGGAGATGCCTGCAAACCCCGGCCTGCGCTACTCGGAAGCGGGAATTGAAGTTGCCAGGTTGTGTTCGCAGTCTATCATTGCCTTATTATCGGAATTGGGGTTTCCGTCGCAAGACTGGGCCGATTCTCGAAAGGGGGTGGGTGTTGTTATGAAATCGAGTGGACGGGATCTGCCTCTGGGTGTCGGTCCAGGGTGCTGCTCGCTGCTACGGCACCGACTGAGGGTGCCAGGGTGAGCACGGGCGCTAAGGCAAATCAACGCCCCGTAAATTCGCATCCTAGGGTTTCGCCTTGCCGCTGTTAGGGGGTACCTCCGCTTGCGCATTATCAATACGCGTCCTTCTGGGTCCTCTTTAACGCATTGACCCGTTGGGCTGAAATTGAAGCAATTGCTGCAGCTGGGTCTTGCTAGCGTGAAGTCCCAATTGATGACCCCGTAACCCCTCAACCCCTCCATTTGCAAGTTGAGGCGCGGGACGAATCGAGTCACACTTAAAATAATTTGTCGCCGGAATCTGCGTCAGACAGTGACTCAGTTTCAACACTGCTCTTCATAACCTCTCCACCTTCAAGGCCGACCCTAGGGCATCCTCTGCTCGACAATACCGCGATCCGAATCCCTGTGGCTGTCTGCGCATCCCCACGAGGCATTGGCCAACATGTCGATCGATTTTCCCAAGGAGGAGGAAGGCACCATCGAAAGATGGAGGGCCATCAAGGCATTCGAGACACAGGTGCGCAACACTGATACGTCCCGTCTCTTTCGCAAAACGCCGTGCTCACAAACTGTTAGGTCGAGCTGTCCGTCGGCAAGCCTCTCTATACCTTCTACGATGGACCGCCCTTTGCGACGGGCCTGCCGCACTATGGCCACTTGCTCGCCTCTACCATTAAGGACATCATCCCAAGATACTGGTCGCAAAAGGGCTTTCACGTCGAGCGCCGATTCGGATGGGACACACACGGCCTGCCTATTGAGCATGAGATCGACAAAAAACTCGGAATCTCGGGCAAGGCCGCCGTTATGAAGCTGGGCCTAGAGAACTATAACGCCGAATGTCGCGCTATCGTGATGCGCTTCAGCGAAGAATGGAGGCATACCATTGAGAGGCTGGGTCGTTGGATCGACTTTGACAACGACTACAAGGTCTGTGATGACATACATCCGGGGAATTGGGCAGCGCTGACTTTACCAGACCATGGACCCTTCCTTCATGGAGTCTGAGTGGTGGGTATTCAAGCAGCTGTTTGACAAGGGTCAAGTCTACCAGGGCTATCGCGTCATGCCGTATTCCACGGCTCTCACCACTCCTTTGAGCAACTTCGAGGCAAATCAGAACTATCAAGACGTCACGGATCCTGCGGTGGTAGTTTCGTTTCCTCTTCTTAAGGACCCCGATACCTCCCTCCTGGCCTGGACAACTACGCCATGGACGCTTCCTTCGCACACCGGCCTCGCAACCCACCCCAATTTTGAGTATGTCAAGATTCACGACGAGAAGTCCGGGAAAAACTATATTCTCCTCGAGAAGCTTTTGGGAACGCTTTACAAGGACCCAAAGAAGGCGAAGTTCAAGGTCGTGGAGAAGATCAAGGGCAAGGACATGCTTGGCTGGCAGTACGAGCCACTATTCAACTACTTCTACGATGAGTACAAGGATGTTGCGTTCCGCGTTTTCAATGCGACCTATGTCACCGATGACAGCGGTACTGGTATCGTCCACCAAGCCCCAGCTTTTGGTGAAGAAGATTACAATGTTGCCGTTGAGAACGGCGTTGTGACTGAGGACCGACCCCCTCCTGATCCGGTGGACGAATCTGGCAATTTCACCGACAGGGTTACCGATTTCGCTGGTATGCACGTGAAGGAAGCCGACAAGCACATCATCAAGTACTTGAAGGGAACTGGGAGGTTGATTGTCGACTCCCAGCTGAAGCATCAGTATCCGATGTGCTATCGCTCTGACACACCACTCATCTATAAAGCGGTGCCATCCTGGTTTGTGCGTATCACCCCTATCATTCCCCAGATGCTCAAGAATATTGAAGACTCCCTCTGGGTCCCGTCCTTCGTTAAGGAACGCCGATTTGCCAGCTGGATCAAAAATGCCCGTGACTGGAACGTCTCTCGGAATCGGTACTGGGGCACCCCTATCCCGTTGTGGGTCAGCGATGACTTGGAGGAGAGGGTTTGCATTGGAAGCATTGCTGAGCTGAAGGAGCTGAGCGGTTACGAGGGCGAGATTACCGACCTCCACCGCGACAAGATCGACCACATCACCATTCCCAGCAAACAGGGCAAGGGCACGCTGAGACGCATCGAGGAGGTCTTTGACTGCTGGTTCGAATCGGGTAGCATGCCGTACGCCAGCCAGCACTACCCCTTTGAGAACGTGGAGAAGTTCGAGAAGTCGTTCCCTGGAGACTTTATCGCTGAGGGTCTTGATCAAACCCGAGGCTGGTTCTACACCCTCTTGGTCCTGGGCACTCATCTGTTTGGTGTTTCGCCATTCAAGAACTGCGTCGTGAATGGTATGGTTCTGGCCGAAGACGGAAAGAAGATGTCGAAGCGTCACCAGAACTACCCGGATCCTAACGCTGTCATGAAGAAGTACGGTTCCGATGCTCTTCGCCTGTATCTCATCAACTCTCCCGTCGTCCGGGCTGAGCCTCTCCGGTTCAAGGAGGGTGGAGTTAAGGAAGTTGTTGCCAAAGTACTTCTGCCGCTCTGGAACAGCTACAAGTTCTTCGAGGGCCAGATTGCACTCCTGAAGAAGGTTGAGAACGCCGACTACATGTTTAATCCGAAGATGGAGTCCGAGAACACAAACGTAATGGACAGGTGGATTCTTGCCAGCTGCCAAAGTCTGATCAAGTTTGTCAACGAAGAAATGAAGGGTACGTATTCCCCTCCTCACGTCTGGTGTGCATTTGCTAACAATATTTCAGCATACCGCCTGTATACTGTTGTCCCGGAGATTCTGGGCCTTCTTGATAACACGACGAACTGGTACATTCGCTTCAACAGGAAACGCCTCAAGGGTGAGAATGGGCTGGACGATACTATCCACGCGCTCAACACCCTTTTCGAGGTCTTGTACACCCTTTGCCGAACTCTGGCGCCGTTCATGCCATTCCTCACGGACCACGTCTATCTCAAGTTGCTCCCTTATATCCCTCAGGAGCTCCGGGGTGTCGACTCTCGTAGCGTCCACTTCCTTCCTTTTCCAGAGGTCCGGGAAGAGCTCTTTAACCCAGTCATCGAGCGTAGAGTGAAGCGGATGCAGAAGGTCATCGACTTGGCCAGATATTCGCGCGAGAAGAGGACGGTTGGGCTGAAGCAGCCGCTCAAGACTCTGGTTGTCATTCATCACAGCCAAGAGTATCTTGACGATGTCAAGTCCCTCGAGGGATATATCACTGAGGAGTTGAACGTTACCAACCTCGTCCTCACGTCAGATGAGGCAAGCCACGGTGTTCAGTACAGCGTCACAGCAGACTGGCCGGTCCTTGGCAAGAAGCTTAAGAAGGACATGGGCCGGGTTAAGAAGGCGCTGCCTCTGGTCACTAGTGAACAAGCCCATGGCTACGTCCTCGAGAATAAACTGGTGGTTGACGGTATTACTCTCGGGGAAGGGGACTTGGTGGTCAAGCGTGGCCTCAAGGACGACGATGCTTCCAAGAACCTAGAGACAAATACTGACAATGACGTGCTGACCATCCTCGACGTCGAGATCTACCCAGGACTTGCCGAGGAAGGCCTTGCTCGCGAGATCATCAACCGTGTGCAGCGTCTCCGCAAGAAGGCCGGTCTCCAGACGACGGATGATGTCAAGATGGAGTACAAGGTTTTGTCGGACCCTGAGAGCACTGGAATCGAGAAGATCTTCGACAGCCATGCCCAAACTATTGTGAAGGCGTTGAGAAGGCCTTTGGACAAGCACGAGGTAACGCATATCGAAGGCCAGATCCCGTCTCAACCGGAAGAAGGAATCATCGCCGAGGAGGAACAAGAAGTTCAGAAGGCAACGTTCCTGCTGCGCCTTCTCAAACTGTGATATGCGGATGTCATAGGATATGGGCTGCAGAAATGTCCCGGCAGAGTGACAGTAGATTTGCCTCTAGAACCGGTAGCTAGTCCTTGTGAAGTGTGTACCTAAGTAGCGACCAAAACATAGACAACAAATGAGGGCCTATGTGAGTCGAGAGCGGCCCGTTACTTAGCTGCCTTTGCCGCGGCCTAAGAAGAGTTAGTAAGAAGGGGGGCTGTCGATGCTGAAGGGCAATATCCGCACCAAACAGCAGTCTTTTAGCCTCATAAACTCCTTGGCACACTTGTCCTTGTGCACTAAGTTGTAGTCAACAACAACGCACTTCCCATAGACGGCGGCCTGCAGGGGTTGTCAGTCGGTTCACTTTCTAGCTTGGGTTTCCATTGGCACTCGGCATTCAACAAGGTAGGACAATATGCATTCACCTCTGCGGAGCATTTTGAAGCGGCCGTAGCGAGCCGCTGAATTGGCCGAGTCTTTGGCTGCATGGCTGTGGGCAACGCAAGGGAAACGAGTCGCTGAGGGAGTTGCAGAAGCTCACGGCACCCGGTCTCGAAAGTTGACCCAAAGCGCTGGCCAGCGAAAACCGCCAAGCCCGTCACGATTAGGTAAGGCGATCCGACCACGGTTGATCGCCAAGGCCAGCGTTCCACGAGAATACGCGCCTTGGATCGCAAAAACGCGCCCCGCGTCAAGCTGCCCCTGCTTCCTTCTGTAATTATAGCATTCTCGCATTTCGCCCATCTTGAGCTTTCAACTTCGCGACCTTGGCTACTTTTGCGCATACCCTCGGGCCACGCGCTCCTGGGACGACCCCCGGTGAAATCGCATTGCTTGCATCCCTCGATACTCTTACACGGCATTTCAATTGCAAAATCGTTGTTGGCGCACCATCGAATTCTATCATGCCTTCGAGGTGTCGCCGTCTCACATGCAGCCTCAATCCTCGCTGCCCCTCCGAGACGGCAGGGTCGGGCTCCCTTCTTCGTCTTCGCACATCGCTGGCAGCCAGCATCATGATGGGGACTACTCTGACGACGGTATGGCGCACCACCCGTCCCCGCCGCGGCCGCGTCCCCTCGCTGATCGCCCCTATTTACCTGTGTAGACATCCGACTCGTCGCCGAGATCGTCAGGCTCGGGGAGACCATCTACCCGGCTCTTCCCGAGCGGGACCGATTGCCCACCACTGCGCTCTTCCAGGCTGCTGAGCAGGTCCTGCCGGAACATGGCTACGATGCGGAAAATGCGCCTTCGCACATCGACCGCCTCATCTTCAAGATTGGAGGACAGCGCTCGGGGGACACTCTCAGTGATAAGTTTAGGGCCGTCTTGGCAGGAATGAACATCCAGATCGAGTACATTCCTTCGAGCCCATACGAGCAGTCTCCAGCAGTCAGGCCCAGGTCCACTCGACTGTACGGCATCAGCGACGACGAAACGGGGAACTTCGACTTTAGTCCGCGCCGTGTTCCACATCGCAGGCATAGCTCGGTCTCTCGACCCCTCGAGCGCTTGGTACAAGTCGATTCTCCCTATGAGCTTCCTCTTCGGCCGCGAGCTCCACCTCAAGCTCGATCTGCCTCCCCTTCGGATATATACTCCTCCCCAGGCGATGCGCTGGGGCGCAGAAAACTGGACTTCAGCGACGTGCGATCTCCTCCGTTGAGCCGTAATGCTAGGCGCGCCATCTTTGAAAAAAGGACGGAAGATCATGGGGCTCGGGTTCCGACTGTTGCGCAATCTGGATACAGCCCTGGTGATGAGGCTGCGGGTCACTACTATGACGATGAAGGCGAGGAGCGCGAGGACACGGATGATGAGCTGCCGGCACGTCCCTTTCAGTCACACCTGCCAACAATGGGGAGGATTCACAAATCTGGGCGCGATCTGGGAACCATCCGCAGGGATGTGGTGATTCCCGGGCTCGGCGACAACAAAGGACTGCTTGAATCTCCTTTGATCATTCCAAACGCCCACCTCCATCACTCGCCTCGAGCGGACGGCTCGGACGGCTTTCGCGGTACAAGCGACACCACGGCTCAAACCCAGGATGATCAGTTACTATTTTCCCCTCCAGACGAGCCTCCTGCCGAGAACACTGAGGTCCTGGAGGCCAAGCTCAACCAGTCGAGAATGTCATTTGCGACAACTTTGCTCGACGATGCTTTCTTTGTCTGGCACGCCACTGCGATCGAAACCAGGAACGACACGAATGAGCTCCTCTCACTTGCGTCGGATTTTGACAACGGGGATATCTTCGATGAAGTCCTCGACATCTGGCAGGAGGTGACGATTGCCGCGCAGGAATCTCGGCAAGAACAGGAGGCCGCTATGGAGCGCGAGGCGTACGTTCAGAGAATGGAGAAGCGTGCTTCTAGGGTATACGAGATCGTCACGATATCCACAGTGCTTGCGCATTGGCAAGACAGCGCTCGGGAAGAAGCCGACCGAACGGCGGTGGCGCGTAGACATCTTGTTCGCAAACGAGCATTTGACGGCTGGCGCGCGCAGCATATCGAAGACGAATCCAAAGTCACCAACTTTGTGCTGATAAATGCCCTCCAGAAATGGGGTCAAGTTGCGCTGCATCATGAGGTCCGCCACCAGGTGGCAATTCGACGTCACCAGCAAGACTTTGCGGCCTACTGCCTTGATACTATGTGGAAAACCCAAAAAGGGAACACCGCAGACGAGTTCTGGCGCTTTCATGCTGTCAACAACTGCCTGGATATCTGGTCTGCTAGGACCCGCGAGGTTTTGGCTGAGCAAGATGTAGCCGCCACTGTCGATGAGAGACTTTTGCTCACCGAAGTAATCGATATCTGGGGAGACGAGACCGAAGACCTGCAATACACTGCCTATAATACAGCAGTTCAACACATTGCTATGGATTGTCAGAGGATGCTAGACACATGGCAGGAGCAGGCAAGGTTGACAAGACTGCTGGCGCAATACAATACGAACAAGGACAGGAACCTACAATATCGGGCCCTTGATGCTTGGCGTGCTGTTTCTTTGGATGCAAGACGCGAGAATATGATGGCTGATATTCTTGTCATGGAAGACCCTTTGGATCATTGGAAAAATGAGACACAACTCAGGATATTCCATGACAGGGTTGAACAAGAAGAAAAGGCTGCCATCCTGCGGCACTGGTATCTTGAGGAGCGGCTTGCCTGGTATAAGCGATACTCAGAGACCAACTCGAAGAGGGACATACTAAACCACTTCCTCACGTCTGCCCGACAATCACAAAACACACGTGTTCGGGCGGAACGAGAGGCGGATTATGTTTTGACATACTACAGGCAAACCGAGACCTTCGACTCCTGGCGAGCCGAGGCAGATGCGATGTGGCGGCATCATCACAACGCCAATCTTATCTGTCTTTATCGCACCGCTAATCCGGTCTTGGATTCATGGCGAGAGCTTCGCCAGCGAACTGTTGCACGGGATGCATATTATGGAAGGCAAGCGGACAGAAATGAGATGAGGGGTGCATTGGCGAATGTACTCGATAGGTGGCCTGGCATCGCGCAGGAGGCGCGGAGGGAGCGGATGATGGTCGCCCTGCGCCAATTCAGAAGAAACTACAAAGTCGATCTTGCACGCTCCTCCCTAGACAACTGGTGGTCGAAAACTGCGGACGCGGTTGACCACAGCCAGGACGCGCACGCCCTGCACGTCAGACACAGAAGAAACGAGATCAAGGGACTCCTTCAGCACTGGGACGAGACAGCGAGAAGAGCCGAGGATATCAGGCAGATCGCAGCGGACGCGGAGGTGGAAGTCTACTGCGGGATGTGGCAAGGCCATCTCACCGAAGTACAGGAGAACAGGCTGGACGCGATCGACTACGACGCGGAGCAGACCCTCGCGGATAGCTGGAGGAAATGGGAGTTCCAGGCTCTACAGATGGACAGCAAGAAGCGGACAGTAACTGCAGTGAGAAACAGAAACGACAATCGTTTCTGCAGCCAGGTCCTCGACGACTGGCACCAAATCGCAGCCCCGGACTCAGCGCATGACCTCCAGCATAGCATCATGTCCAGACGTAGCCTACGGTATCTACAAAGTACGCGGCCGACGACGACATACGATGCGCTCCAGCAGGAAGGCAGCACGCCGGCACCACCACCTTTGACCTCGATCTTACGACAACCGCAGTCGATGTCTCGGAGCCAATATCCCCCAGTGACTCCGCGACTACCTGTCTCGCAGCTTGGGTTTTCGCGTGTCGGCGGCTCGGCGCGCCTCGCCAGCAGCTCTCGCGACCTTGGTCCAATGGCTGAGTTTGATGATGACGATTCATTTCTACCCGGCCCGGAAAGCAACGATCCTGGTTTCATGAGCACACCGACAAGGTGGACGGGAAGCGCTAGGCCCCTTGGTTATCGGCCAACGACGACACCATCGGCGATCTTAGCATCGCCTTACGAGAGGGAACTGCGGCAAGAGTATGGCCAGTCTACCCGGCCACGAGTTGAGTTTGCGGACATAAGGGAAGAGTCTTTGGAAGACTAAGCTGCATTTTCCATAAGCCATGGCGCAATGGGGTTGAAAATTGGTGGAAGGGTTTCTTTTTTGGATGGGCGGATTTGCTTGTATCATTGTTGGATATACCCAGGGCATTGCATGCATTGCAGTATAGGCGTTGGTCGGCGGATCGAATAAAGCATGGAGTTCAGGGCTACTATTGCATTTATTCCATTCTAAAGTAAATCGGTGATGAACGCAAGTGCTAGATTGCATAGATCAGAGTATTGCCATGGTACAATCAGGCGGTGTCTCTGGACTGCCTCTTCTTTCCGAATTCATCACACATATTCGAGGTGTCCATTGGTTCGACCGCTTCGAGTTCAATAGCGCATGTTCCAGACTCCCATCAACCAAGCATCTCCAAGTGATGCCCAGTCTTGAACTTCGCACTGCGGGTCTGGCTGCTTGTTAGGGCAGGCGCGTTTTGCCGAGGTGGGATGAAGTGGGGCGAGCGACCCACAAACGGAAAGCGGTGAACAACTTCTGCCCACACTTCCATTAATTTTCAAAACCCATGAACCTACCCATTGATTTTTCCTTCTTCAAGATCACGGCGATCCAGAACTTCGACAATCATCCTCCTCGGTAAATCAGTCAAAATGGCCAAGTCCGTCAACAAGAGTGAGCGCCCCCAGCTAACTGGATATGATTCGAAGAGCTTGGAATTAACAAATTGCAACAGCCCTGCACTCGTCGAGGCGCAAGTCTCGCAAGGCGCACTTCAATGCCCCTTCCAGCGTCCGTCGCACTATCATGAGTGCCCCTCTCAGCAAGGAGCTCCGTGAGAAGTACAACGTATGCAGCCATCTCCGCGCCTTTCTCTCGGCTTCACACTTACACCGTCCAGGTTCGCAGCATCCCCATCCGCAAGGATGACGAGGTCATGATTGTCCGTGGTCTCAACAAGGAGAAGGAGGGCAAGGTCACCTCCGTCTACCGTCTCAAATACGTCATCCACGTTGAGCGTGTCACCCGCGAGAAGGCTTCCGGCCAGAGCGTCCCTCTTGGCATCCACCCTTCCAACGTCGTCATCACCAAGCTCAAGATCGACAAGGACCGTGAGGCCATCCTAGAGCGCATCAAGGTCGGTCGCGACCAGGCCGCTAAGGCCAAGGGCAAGGCCTCGGCTTAAATCTTCCAACGAAGATTTACGAGGAGGGTGTGAACGACAAAGAACAAAAGTGGTTTTGGCCATCGCCTGCGACGAGGGATACCCCCGCCTTGCACGGCTCGTCGAGGTCGACATCGGCTCTGGCGTCATGGCGGCACGGATGCATGTTTGGGCGGCTGCTCAGTGCTTATGACAGTACAGGAACGGGCGGACTCGGATCTAGATGCAGACAATGACGAATGAGACTTGTTCTCAATGGCCATTTCACACTCAGAGTTGCTTCGCACTCGCTGTGAAATGCTCCATGGGAGTTTTTCCCGAAGCCTGCCTCCTGCGCACTGCTCAGAGGCGCTGGTGCCTTGGTTCTTGGTGACTGCTAACTCAGGTTTATGCCTCTTGTGACTCGGAAAAGTTTCCACATGTTGAGGAATAAGTTCTACGTTATACTCTGGAACAGTTTCCCCCGGTATTACCTTACACAGGTAGGGACCCCCGCTGGATTATCACCGCGTTTACCACTAAGTCCACGGTTCTCGAGGTATACGACTGGCGAACATCAACACAAGCAGTGAGTTTGAAGACTACGCAGCTCTCGCCTGCAGACTTCCCGGGAGATTCGTCGATGAGCTCGGAAGTTTGATGGTGAGGCACATTCCCTTGAGACGAATACCCACTTGTAAATTTAAACCTTTTGGTTATCTATCCACTCCTGTGCCTTTCCCTTCCACTCATCCCGCCACCTGGTGAGGGGTGGTCGTCCTTCGACCACATCCCCAGCGGTCCAAAGCATCCGCTTCCTGTCCGTCTCCTCTGAAACATCGTCGTCCGGACAGATGATGTAGAACTTTCCCTCGGCCATCTTCTCCTCGAGGAAGTCAACCACCTGCTCGGGCCACCACGCCCCATTCGGCTTCTCCTTTTGCGTCCCCGGACGGTTCCCGCTCAGCCCGGTGAAGGTCCACCCCGGGACAAGCAGATGCACCCCAATATTAGCATCACTCTTCAGATCAAAGCTGAGATGCTCAGCGAGCGTCTTGACGGCCGCTTTGGACGCGTTGTACGCCGGGTTTCCGGGCGGGTTGGTGATGCCCTGCTTGGAGCCGGTGATTACGATGGCGGAGGGGGCGGAGGCGGAGGCAGACTTCACGGAGGGCAGCAGGGTCGTGATGCCGTTGATGACGCCAAAGAGGTTGGTGGAGAGGATTCTCTGGAAGGAGGAGGGGTCCGACCACGAGGAGGGGGGGCCGATTCCCGCGTTGAGGGCGAGGAGGTTTGTTTTCCCTGAAGAATATGAGCAGCTTGTACTATTGAGCGTAGCGAGGGAATAAATAGTAAAAGGTATAGGAACACAAAAGGGGAAGGGGAGGTAGACATACCACCAAACACCTCATCGACTTTAGTCTTGAGCCCCTCCCAGTCCTCGAGCTTCCCGACGTCCATCTTGAAGGTGGTTACGTCGCCTGTGGTGAGGTCGGCGCATACTTGCGCGAGAAGCTGGTCGTCCCAGTCGGCGATGAGAACTTTCATCTTGTGGCTGAGGCATCGCTTGGTGAGGGCCAGGCCGATTCCTGAGGCGCCGCCCGTAATGACGGCGGTGTTGCCTGGTTGAAAGACGGTTGACATTTTGGGTGTTACGATGTTGTGAAAAGGGTTGATTGAGATTGGCTTGATAACGCGGGAATGAGGGAGAGTGATCTGGCGGGTGTAAGCCATGTCATGTTCATGCTCCCCCGCATCTGGTAGCTGCTGGCGGGAAGTTGACCCACAGCCGTTGAACAACATCCAGCTTAAATCCGAAAGGGGTAGATGTCTTGATAGTGTTTTCAGCGCCTCAGCGATCTGCTGTTACATTGAGCGTTATTAATATTATTAAAAATTAAAGTTATATTCCGGATCGTGGGGTTCTCTTCAAGAGTCTCGAGACAGCTACAACTCGGATCGGTGACCAAAGATGAAGTGTTAAGTTCTGGAGCTCTGTAGCTCCCTCTTTAGCATCTCTTATCCCATGGCCATGTAAGCTACTTAGGTACCAATTGGCTATCGTATAGACCTCACCGTATCTACCTGAATTTAATTGGTACGTAAGGCTGCGATATATTCCCAGAACGCCACATCCACCTTGAACTGCATAATACATACTGCCTAACCCTGCATACAGCCCACCTCTCACATCGTCAACCACACCACACCACACAGAGGCCCCAGATCCCCGACAACCTCTCACCATCAACAACCCCTATCATAACCATACCATACTCATAAGCAATGACCAGCCCCGCCTCCCCAGGCCCTCCCTTCCCCCCCTCCCACGCCCTAAACAAAGACCGCC
>Ga0247758_1000269_pt1 | contig 45555 bp, 26 predicted proteins | sample UWRJL156409C4_FD_180950 | JGI IMG/M metagenome (GOLD analysis project Ga0247758, IMG submission 180950) | Plant litter microbial communities from Arlington Agricultural Research Station in Wisconsin, United States - UWRJ-L156-409C-4 | ecosystem: Environmental > Terrestrial > Plant litter >...
GGGGAGCACGCCGGCCGAGGGGGGGGGGGAGGGGGGGGGGGGGGGGGGAAAAAAGGGGAAGGGGGGGGGGAGGGGGGGGGGGGGGGGGGGGGGCTGCTGGAAGTTACAAGGGACGCTTAGAGTGTGAAGATAAGGGGTTGGAGACGCAGCACAATCTCCGGAATCAAGACTCAATGCAGAAGAAAAAGAGAATAAGCAATCCCGTGACCCAAACAACGAGGAAATTGACAAAAACGAAAACTATTTAAAACCAAGAAATGATCATTTGATTGGACGAGCTGGGAATCGAGCCCAGGACCTTTCGCATACAAGCGGGGAGGATGCAAAGCGAACGATCTACCAACTGAGCCACACGCCCTGTAACCTCAGAGAAGTATTTTTCGGTGAGACTCGGGGTTCTCTTTCAGGCTTAAGCTAATTCTTCGAGTTAGTGGGGATTGGCCCATCGGAGGTTTATGTTAAGGAGTGGGTTCTTTACGCCGGCTTGATTGGGGGGTGGACATGTTTTTTTGCGATATAACTTCAGGCTTCGTACTATGTTTATAAAAACATACACTAGCTCCAAACCATTAAACGATTTATTCTATTCATAAGCTCAGGGGGTCGTGGAGTATTTGCCCGCGGGGTTGTTAAGATAATACCAATTTCTTTCCTTTACGCCTAGGTTAACAGTCCTATTTGACGATGGGCATTATAAAACGCTGCTTTTGCTTTGGCGGTATATTCAATTGCAGTGTTTCTCGTAACTATCTATTTTTAGACCAACGTTGGCATGCACCTATCAACATTTCTCGGCATCTGGGGAGCGGACATCCGAAGCGAGATAACCAGTTGGGTTCCACATTCTGAGTAGTCACAACGCAATGGCATGCCACGAGGGCAACACGCTCCGGACTTGAGTTTTTTTTTTTCCTCTTCAAAATTGAAGGCCTGAGTAGACAAGAAACAATATTACTTTACGACGATCCGTCTACCTCATAGTGAATAACAGTCCAAGCGCGCCGAAAATACGACAAAGAAAAAGAGGAGGAAGAAAAAAGAAATTCGGGGAGACAGCCAAACAATGATCCGAGACACCCATGCCATTACCAAACTGAATTCCCAATGGGGCATCATTTTCGCTTGGCCGACGTGACACGACACTAGTCCGCTTATCAAAATCTCCCAGCTTCTGACGACCAAAAGACAGAAATGACAAGGCCATGGGCTGATGCTGCAATCCCATGCTTTATTTCTCTCTCTGGTCCGCCAATTCGCTGGAATGCAATCGGCGTGTTACCAACCCAACTGTTTCAGCTCGACGTGAAAAGTCTTACACGTCGTCACACATAAGCACACCCGGTTCCCCCGATGCCAACCAAAGTAGTTTAATTTCACCCAATTACTCGAGAGAATGTCATGGTGGCACCGAACCGGGTTCTCTACCCAGCCTCGGGCCACTTTCGGGGCTGGGTCTTTTTGGTTTTTTCATGGTCTATTGAATATATATGAGTGGGTTGTGTCTCCCACACCCGTTACCCTTAACCTCCTGGGGGCCCTCGCTGGTCTCGTATTCGCCACTCCAATACCAAACGCCAACTCCCCCTCTCTCGAAATCCACCATGAAAAAGTCGCCCCCGAATGCACCGCCGTCACCTGTCCCACTCAACACGAATGCATCGTTACCAACGCCAAACCTTGCGTCCCGATCAACCCCTCCACCTCCCCCATAAAACCCCCTCGTCTGGGGCCAGGGGAATCCCAATGCGGCCCATCCATTTGCAAGCGCGGGACAAACTGCTGCAACGAGTCTTGCGGGATATGCACAAAGCCCGGCAAGGGTTGCATCTTGCTCTTTTGCCTGAGTCCCGGTCCCAACAGGTGCAAATACGGCGAGGTCTGCTGTAACGAGTGTTGTGGGTTCTGCAGAAAAGCCGGAGAGTCTTGGTCCTCGGAAAATCAAGCCACATCTTGCCGCTCATCGATGCCGACATGGCCGAGGTGGTACACGCTGAGCTCCGACGACACAGAATCGACTTGGCTCTCAATAGATCCGCGACAAAACCATAGAGACTTTTGTGTAACAATTCGGTCAAGAAAAACTTTGTTTTTCAACGTCACACCCGACGTTGGGAGAACTTTCTACAGAGACTTTTGTAGAGACAGACACCAGCCCTCCCCTCCGCGCTCAGCTCGTGTTTTTAGTCTTGGGAGTCCGGCCGCGTACGAAACTTGCCGCCGCCGCGGGGCTCCAAATGGGAAAATTGGGGGTAAAGGTCAACAAGCACACGCAGACCTCGGACCCAGACGGTTCTAGAGGATTCTGTTACGACCTGCACCTGGCACAGACCCAAGGGATTGGTCAAGTTAAGACAGAGCGTATGGCAGGACGCCAAAGACTGGGTGGGCGTTCCGAAGACGGCTTATTAAGCTAGCACTCCTAAACAGGGGTATAATGTCACTGTAGGTCGTTATCACTATAATTCAGAGGTGAGTCTAAACAGTAAGATATAAATGGCCAGTAGAATATTAACGTGAGGAACTAGGAGTCCTTTAGGGCTATTATAGTTACGTTAATAGCTATTTATATTAGCTATCTAAGAGGTATTTCGTACCGGCCTCTGTCCTCTCCTGAGCCTCTGTCAACAGAGTCGTTCCTTAGCACAGAAGCCACAGTGCGGACACAGTGTTGCACCGTGCTGTGCACTGTTCCTGGTGCGGGGAATCGGTCGGGCCATGCCGGCTCAGCGTGACGGCCCGGGGTCGTCACAGTTCCATTTCTGGGATCAACTTCATTTTCCAAACCCCAATAAAGGGACTAAGAGGCGGGCTCTATTGCTATCGTAATTGTTTACCGTTTTGAGATTCCGTTTTTATAGTTACTACACCCTATAACGTGCGTGATAAGCAAGTGAGCATTCTAAGTGAGTAAGTGTGACGACCCTGCAGGCCGTCACTTGGGCCGGGGCGGCCCGACGAATCCCCCGCAGAAGGAACAGTGCGGGAAGACGGTGCACGCCGTCCAAGCGCACTGGGCTAGGGGTGCAAAGACCCGAAGCCCCTACGACTAATGAGGTGCTGCTCGCGGCATGCCGAGTGCTCGCATCGCGAGCAGAGGAAACCTCACGAGCAGAACGCTCGTGCGGTGCAAAGTGCTCGTATAACAAGCACCTGCGACACTACAAGCAAGGTACGAAGTACCTCCTAATTAGTTAGTATAGATAGTTATAGTTATACCTATAACTACTGTAAGGGACTCTAGTTCCTCACACTAATATTCAATTATTCATTTATATCTTACTATTTAGACTTACCTTTATATATTATAGTAACAGTAACCTACAGTAACATTAAACCCCCTATTTAAGAGTGTTAGCTTAATAAGCCGTCTTCGGAACGCCCCTTACCTGTTAATGTCTTATTATATGTTCTGTCTTAACCCGCACCAGTCCTCTTAAGGCCTATATCAGGTGCAGGTCGTAATACGATACTAGCGTTAAAGTTCTAAACGCTGTTTGTTAAACTCCCAGATACTACCTCCCTCTTACCAACATATTAACCTCTAGAAAAGGTAAGGAGATTAAGAAGACGTAAGCTTAGCCTTAACTCCTTATTATCGATAAGTTAGCTACACGCCTTAAAAACTTAAACCTTAACTAGCAGGGACTAGTTAAGGAACTTAACGAAGCTTTCCCTAGAGACATTAAGAGCTACATCAGTCTTATCGAAAAACTTTAAGCCCGACTTAACGCTGTTAAGCTAGAGAATAATAACCTTAGAAGCTTATAGAAGAAACAGGTAAAGCTCCCCCTACCGTTACGCTTTAAAGGAGACTCTACGTAGCTAGAATCCTAAATAGCCTAGCTTTAGAGTTATATCACCTATTACAATAAGCAGTTCTTCGAGAAAGAAAGAAAAGTTAAGTTCGCAGGAGCCTTACTAAACAGAGTAACTACTTACTAATATAAACCTTATGCGAAGATAATTAATAACCTCTCTATAAATAAAGCGCATAAGGAGGCCCTTAAGACTTAGGCTCTTTTTAACGATTTTGACATTTTTATCGACTAACTCTAGACTAAGTTTAGAGAACTGGACGCTCTTAGGCGGGCCGAGTAACACCTTATAGCCCTAAGGTAAACGTCCTCAGTCCTTAATTTCTCTACACGCTTTAAACTGAAAGCAGTAAAGATTAAGCTTAGCTAAGAAGCCCTAGTAATACTGTTCTAGAGCGGCCTGAAGGAGCATGTTACTGGAGACCTTTACTAAGAAGATTAACTGGATCGCCTCCAAGAACTAATCGAGATAGCTATTAAGGTTGATAACCAGTATTATAATTACTATTACCGAAAGAACTTCTAAAAAGAACAGACTCCTTACTAGCTTAAAAAGGGAAACTAGTTAACTACAATAAGTCATTACCCTAAACCAATAGACATTAGTATAGTAAACTGTTAGAATCGACCTAACCGCAATAAACCTTAACGACAATAACAGTAGAAGCAGTCTAAAGACCTATCCTAAATCTAGTGCTTTAACTGTAGTAAGAAAGGTTATATAGTGTAACAGTGCCTGTCGCTAAAGTAAGTTAGTTAAAAGCCGGTTCTAGAAGGAGAAAAACACATTAAGCTTAACTCAAGAGACATCTATATTAGGATAGCAAGTAATAAGGAAAACTGCTCTTAGATAGATAAGTGCGAATTAAGAGATAAGGAAGAGAAGGAAGAAAAACCTTAAGACGTAATATACCTAATCTTTAAAGGTATCTCGGAAGAATTAGCTACGAAGGTACAGGTCACTATAGACCGACTTCTAAGTGGAAACTCGGAACCGATAAAGGTGCAGGTTACAGAAGACCGACTCCAGAAAGAGATGTTTCAGTTAGTTATAACAGGCCTTAAAAACCTTACCTTATAAGCCTAGGAACTAAGGAAGTCCAGGAAGGACCCTAACTTAAACCTTACTAAGATAGTAAAGGAAGTCGAAAAACTAGCCCTTTAAGCTACCTAAGTGGTAAAGTAAGCCTTAAAAGGTAAAAGAGAATAAACTGAGAGAATTAAACTAGAGAAACGAAAGTTCTTCTTAACAGTACCTCCCGAGACTCTTAAGTACTTTAAGCACACTAAGTAGATTAGTACCCTTACCTCCCTGGAAGAGGGACAGCTTAAGTAGCTGCCCCGTATTAAAGCTAGTATGCCTTAGACTGGTACTTTAAAGGTTCCCCGAAAAGGTACAAAGTAAACACACTAGCAGAGGGTCTAAGAGCTAAAGGAGAAACACTAAGAGTTAGTAGACGAAATAAAGGACCTGTAAGTCGAAGGCCTTACTATAACGTTAAAGGACAGAGTGGTAGAAATTAGGCTACAATTCTGTAACAGAGTTTACTTTGTAAATCAGCTTAAATACTGCCTTATCAAAAAAGACTGTTTCGTGGAAGAATAAGCTAGATTATTACTACCCAAGTTTTAAAAAGAGGTTTAAGAGAAATAACGCATACAGAAGTAAATAAAGGAAGAAAAAGAACAAGGTACTACGTCCCCCGTTCCGTATTCCACAACTGCAGCACCAGCAGTTAACGTCAACTACCCTAACTATAAGGACATACTATAAATTAACTGTACATATAATAACTGCACTCTTAACTGACACTGTGGACCTAAGGCCCTTTATAACCATTTCCCTAACGCACAGAAACGGGACTACACTATCGTAAGAGTAAAGTTAGAACCGGCTCACTACTAAGTCTCTTACTCCCCGATAAGAGAATCCAGTAATAAACGGAAAGTTACCCTAATTAATTAAGCTCCTGCTACGTGTTAACGAGGAGGAATGCTTAATAACTGCCTAGTCGTAACGTGCTTATTACACCTTAACGGAAAAGCCAAAGAGTAGCAGAAGCAGGAAGACTACTAACAGATCTAAGAGCAGAAAGATATTGTTACGATCTAAGCCCGTAAAGTATACTATCGACTTATTAAAGACTTTAAGAACATCGTACTATTCGAAATCGATTGGACGCTAAGGCATAAAAACCCGAGAAAAGTTGATTACCAGGTCTACTAGAGCTGCTTATTTTTCTAAAAGGAATTAAGAAAAAGCTACAGGCCCTCCAGAAGGGCTGGAAACTAGTAATTCGCTAATTAACAAAAACCTTAAGAAGAAGGAGAGGTATTTAGAAGTTAGGCTAGATAAGACCTTAAGGATAGACAATTACTATAACTCAGATATTAAAGAAGTATAAGCATTATTCTATCAGTGTCGGCTTAATAGACGGAAAAGGGAGGCTGTTCAGGGCAAAAGCAGTAATTAATAGCGGGAGTGTTTTTAACCTAATACACCCCTTATTAATTAACCGAAGGAAACTCCTTAACCAAGAGTATAAAGAGGTAATTCCCATTTAGAATAGAGAAGAAAGTTTATACTAATATAATAACGGTAAAGTTACCTACCACTTGCTACTCTTAATTAAAGTAGATAAGGATAAACAATAAGTGGACTTTAACGTTACACTAGTTGCCGGGTATGACATAATCTTAAGTCTACCTTAGCTGGAAAAGTATAACCCTGTAATTAACTAGAAGAGTAGCCACCTTACCTTCAGCAAGTCCCTTAACTATAATTACTGTTCAGAGAAAGTTAAAAAAGCATTAAACTATTCTAGAGTTACATAAAGTACTTAGAAGTACACTAAACCTTTAAAACTAAGCACAGTTTAAGTTAAGTTTATAAAGACGGTTAAAAGATTAGAAAGTCTACTGCATTACCTAAATAACGATTTAAAAGGTAAAAAGAAGTAAGAAGCTGATCTATAAGTAAGCGAAGGAATTAACTTATTTAAAGTACTTATAAAGTATAGGAAGTTTACCTTATTTCGAAAAAAGATACTGTAACTACTAGATTACAGACTATAGAACTACGAAATTAAGCTAAAGCTAGGAGCGAAGCTCTGCAACTTCCAGCTCTACTACTTAAACCCCTAACAGGCCAAAACCTTACAGAAGTACATTAATAAGAACCTAAAGAACAGGTTTATCGTAAAGTCTTAGTTACCAGTAAGGTACCCAGTGCTGTTCGTCCTAAGAAAGGGAGACAGTAAACTACGTATAGTTATTAATTACTAAACGTTAAACGAAGATATAATTAAGAATCGTTACCTATTGCTACTTATTACAGAGATATAAGAACGGATTATTAAAACGAATTAGTTCTTTAACTTTAATTTCCCTATAGGATTCAACTACATTAGAGTAAAGGAGGAGGATAAGCACAAAACGGCTTTTCGGACTTATAACGGGCACTACCAGTACCGCGTCATGCCGATAGGATTAACAAACGCCCCCGCGACTTTCTAAAGCCTTATTAACAGTATCTTCTACCCCTTCCTCGATAAGTTTATCTTTATATATTTAGATAACGTCTTAGTTTATTCCGAAATTTTAGAAGAATACCGAAAATATATGTAACAGGTTCTAACAGCTCTCGAAAAAGCGAAACTAACAGTGAACCTAAAGAAGAGCTACTTCTACATTTAAGAACTAAACTATTTAAAGTTCAGAGTAACTCCTGGAAAGCTCGAAATGTAATTAGAGAAGATAAAGGTAATTAGGGATTAACCCACTCTAAAAAACCAAAAAGAGTTACAAACCTTTATTAGCTTTACGAACTTCTATTACTGTTTTATCAGGTACTTTACAAAAATCGTAAGACCACTTTACAAACTCATAGGCGAAGGAAAGCCATTTAAATAAACTAATAGACAGCAGAAGGTGTTTAAAGACCTTAAATACGCTTTCGTTACAACTCTAATCCTAGCCCTCCTCGATTTCTTAAAACCCTTCCGAGTTAAGACAGACTCCTCAGAGTTCGTAATCGGCAGAGAACTTAACTAAGTCCAGGACAATAGAAAACGCTACCTAGTTACCTTTTTATCGAAAGGAATCCACAGCCCAGCCCTGCGATATCTAATCTATAATAAGGAACTAATAGCGATTATTCAGTATTTTACTAAGTAAGCACCGTATCTAAACGGTACAGAAGAACCGGTCTAAGTCTTTTTAGACTATAATAACCTCCAGTACTTCCTGACGAAGGAACTTAGCCTACAGTAAGCACAATAGGCAGAGTTAATAGCCCTGTTCCACTTCCAGATTCACTATATTAAAAGAAAAGATAATAGGTAAGCTAATACCTTTAATTAAAGACAGGACTATAAAGACGCTAACTTAATCCTAGTTTTTATTACTATATTTAACGAAACTAAAAACGGTATATTAAAGCATACACTATAAGTATTAAATAACTAGACACTAAAACAGACCATTAACGTTTACATAAACTTATAGATAAAGTATAATATCTATTAGTAATAACAGGACTTCTAAGCAAGAAGGCTAGCGGAAAGAACCTGTAAATATAGGTACCTTTCAGAAGACTTCTTAAGGTACATATAAGACTGTAGTAAGAAGTGCCTAAAGTATCTAAACTATAATAAAACTAATTATTAGCTAAAACAGCTGTTAGAAAGCGTAAACAGTACGCTTAAACTAAGAGTAAAGCTTTAGTACTAAGAAAAACCGTATATTTATAACCTGGATAAATAAAAGGAGTATATCTAACAGGTTTATAAGTCTCGACTTAAAGGATATATAAGCCAAGCTAAAACTCTTACATAAGCTTAATAGGTATACGCCTTCCCAGGAATGAAGAAGTTAATTAAGGAAGTGGTTAATAACTGCGACATTTACTATAGGAAGCAGAACCGACGTTATAAGCTTTATGGACTTCTCGAACCACTCCCTGTACTATAAGTACTATAAAGTTTAATCTCGCTCAACTTTATTACTAAGATCTTAAAGTCTAGGGACCTTGCTATAAGAATTATCTATAACCAGATCCTTATAGTAGTCGACAGATTAACGAAATAAGCTTACTTTCTGTTAACCTTAAAGGATATAATAGCGGAGTAACTCGCTTATGTCTTTAAGAAAGAGGTAGTTTTACGATACTTTTAGCTAGATAATATCGTTACAGATTAAGATAAGCTAATCGTATCGAAATTCTGGTAAAGGTTAATGTAGAGAATAAGTGTGAAAAGTAAGCTTTTAACAGTATTTCACTTATAGACAGATAGCTAAACGGAGCGAGTTAATTAGATACTTATAATATATCTCTAAACTTACATTAACTTTAAATAAGATAATTAGCTTAAGCTGTTACCGACAGTATAAATAGCTTATAATATAACACTAATTAAGTTAATAGGTATATTACCGTTCTTCGCTAACTACAGTAAGGAGCCTAAACTCTATCAAAGCCTACCTACCAACACCCCTTAAGCCACAGTCCGCACAGATTAAATGTAAGAGCTACACGACTACTTATAAGCCGAACTCGAGTTTACACGCAAACGAATAAAGAAATTTACTAATAAACACCGAATTAAGTAACTAGTGCTTAAGAAAGGACTTTATTACAATAGTAAACGAGTTAAGGGACTAACTCTTTAGGAAAGGGATTACGTTTACCTTTTTTTACGAAACCTATATTCGAAACGACTTAGTAAGAAACTTAACTTCAAAAGGTACAGACCGTTCTAAATTAAGAAAAAGGTCACCACCTCCAATTACAAACTAAACTTACCCGTTAGTATAAAGGTGCGGATTAAGGTTTTTCATATCTTATTTCTAAAACCTACCCTAAAGAAAGTTCCTCTGGAAAAGAAGGTTAAGATCGACACTGATAAGGATAAGTACAATGTCGAGGAAGTTATAGATTTACGGAAAGGAAAAAACACGTTTAAGTATCTCGTTAAGTGGTTAGACTACAGCCTTAAGAGTAACTCGTAAGAACTAGTTAAAAACCTTAAGTGCTTAGACTTAATTACAGAGTTCTACCGAAAGAATCTAGACTAACTAAAGCTAACGATAAGAACTAAAAATAAGATAAGATCTAACATTTAAACTATTATACTGAAAAGTAAAACTACTGTAGGACTTAAAGCTTAAGAAGCGGTAAGAAATTCTTTAGTAGGTACGGGAGGATATTTATCAGAACCTTTAGCTAAAGTTATAAAGACCTTAAACTTAATAAGGAAGCTAAGCCTCTAGAGTTCCTAGTAAGCTCCACATGAAAATAAGTACTGTTAAGAAGAAGAGTTAGCAAAAGAAAAATAAGTAAAAAAGTTACTAAAACCCTTATAAGAAGTTAAACCTACAATCCTTTACTAAAGAAGGTAATTATAAACTAAGTTATAAAACAATTATTTGCTATAGAGACCTTACTAGAAAATTCCCCTAGTCGAAAGACTTCACATCTTTAGGAGGAGCGTTTAACCTAACCTCCTCACTTTCTTAAAACTCTAGTAACTTTACTTTACGATTAAACGTTTTTATAGCCCGGTTCTCGAGGCGGGACCGCTGCTTATAAAGGCGCACCAGGCGCGCTGACGTCTTTTAGAGCTTAGCAGTGGCCTTGTAAAGCTGTTAAGTAGTAGACTCGACTTATAAGTTAAGGCTTTACTTTTTAACGAGAAGAGCCTTTAACTTCGCTTCACTAATATTAAAAGCGTTACACTGGGAAGGCTAGTACCTTTCTAAATAGTGGTTGTAACTGTCAGACCGGTTTAAAACCTGACAGATAAGTGGAAGGTTAGTAGACTTACAAAAAGAATAAGGGGATATTTCGCCACTAAACGTATATATGTAAGCTGTAAGGTTTAGGTGACGGTTAGTACTTCTGCCCTATTCCCATTTTAAGACCTAGGAGCTAAACACTTATTGTATAGTAAAGTAGTAAAAGGAGAAACTTACCTCTTAAGTTCTTTGTGGGAAAAGAACGTTAAAGAGGGGGAATTATATAACGACTCTATAAGCTGTCACTTAGGTTAGGGCGGCCCGACGAATCCCCTGTAGAAGGAACAGTGTGGGAAGACAGTGCACGCTGTTTAAGCGTATTAGGCCAGGGGTGTAAAGACCTAAAGCCTTTACGATTAATAAGGTACTGCTTGCGGTATGCCGAGTGCTCGTATCGCGAGCAGAGGAAACCTTATAAGTAGAATGCTCACGTAGTGTAAAGTGCTCGCATAACAAGCACCTGCGACATTACGAGCAAGGTACAAAGTACCTCCCAGTTAGTTAGTATAGATAGCTATGGTTGTGCCTATAACCACTGTGAGGGACTCTGGTTCCTCACGTTAGTATTCAATTGTTCATTTGTGTCCTACTGTTCAGACTTACCTCTGTGCATTATAGTGACAGCGACTTACAGTGACATTAAACCCCCCGTCTAGGAGTGCTAGCTCAATAAGCTGTCTTTAGAACGCCCCTTACCTGTTGGTGTCCTGCCATACGTTCTGTCTTAACCCGTGCCAGTCCTCTCGAGGCCTGTGTCGGGTGCAGGTCGTAATAGTAAGCACTTTTCCACCACCCCACCACATCAATCCTCAATTACACAACCACAACACTAGGAAATAACAATAACTAAATTGGAAACAGATCAATCAGAAAATTCTACAGCCGACGTACACATGCGTGCATTATGACTAGGCTTACATTTTATTATATTTCCTGAGCTAACTGCTTACCTACAGCCTTTTCATTCAGTAAATCCTGTACCGCTTGTACAGTAAGTGGCCCTTTAAGCCACACACGTGTTTTTATATTCCGGCAACGATAATCCAGCAGGTGGTCAGGCCAAACGTCATAGTGTAACGCAGGGTGCGTCGGGTTGACGGGGATAAGGGGTTGCACTGCAAGATAGTAAAGCGTAGTGTTGGGGGTTGGGTGGATGATTAATTGAAGCCTGCTTCACTCTCTGGCTTTGCTAGGGAGCTCGCCCTATATATTATTCGTCGCATTCAGTTCATGCTTATCCGAGCTGAACCATGGCTCAAGTGTTGAACTGGAGAGCTGAACTACGTAGCAGTTCAGCTCAGATTGCTCAGATTCGCTACCAAACCTTGCCACTTCAATCCAGAGCATGGGTGGGCGTTTCAACACCACCACGGTTCTGGGTATTGCAATAGTATAAGTGAGGCAAGAGCCATGGTACGGGGATGCGTCCTCCTTATTAATTAGGTAGGCGGTGAGCTATTATGGTGAGGACTGGATTTACTCTACGGTATGGTTTTTATAAATTCAAGGAATTCTCTGGAATTCTCCGGATGGCAACTTTAGTCGAGCCGCCCAAACTGGGCCACGCGGCTGTGCATTCTAACCTTACCCACCGCTCACCTACAGCTCAGGATGGGCTTAGGGCCACGCACAGACATGGAAATTGCTGAGCGCAACTTTAGTGTAAAACAATCTGCTGTTGTTTGCTGTAGGTTTTCCCTTGCTACGCTTTGGTTCCGAACTGCTTGTTGCAGGAGGGTTCTACCCAACGGCCCTTGTGGTACAATACGTCTGCCCCATCTATGTAGCAGCGCACTAAACCGTATCCGGCCGAGGAGCTTGAGGAGCCGATGGAAACGACACACAGCGCCTACTATTAGCCTTTATCTCTCAGGCTGGCGGTAGACAACCTCTCCCCAGCGTGAACGATTTGGGGGGGTGGAGGGTGCTTGGATGCTGTTGAAAGGCGTGAGAGAATGGCCATTCAAGAGTGGGGGTGGTACGGCTACAAGCGCTATTATCGTCCTTTCTCGGGATCCCCTCTGTCTTTAAGAATAGATAAACCATTCACTGCTTGATAGGAGTCTGGACGGCGCATAATAGCCATAAGACGAGCCTCTATTCGATGGATTTAGGTAGTCATGTTAGTGAAATGACCTAATAACTAACTAGGACAACATCTTGAATTTCCAGGAATAATATAAGAATCTCAAAAAGACTATGTAGATAACCCTGCTATCCTTATGCGTCTCCCCCCCCAAATCCACGAGGTCACAATTCGGTTAGACAAGTCCGCCGTCCTCAGCCGGGTTCGGCGCCCATGCGGCCAGCTTCGAAGGGGACACCTCCCTCATTGCATCGTCCCGTGTAACCATCCCCGCCAAGGCCCGTCTGAACAGCGGCTGAAGCACCTCAACGCAATACCGACAGACACGGATCGCCGAGCTGGGGTCGAGGTCGGCCCGATCCCACCGCGCGATGACGGCACCTCCTTCAAACATTGTCGGCGACGTGCCCCAGCTCGTGCTAAAAACGTCCATTTCTGTCATCAATGCCGTGGCATAGGTGTTGCGCAGGCCGCCTCCAGCCTCGCCTTGCGCGGATCCCAGCAAATCAGCAGTGCCGGACTCGAGCTCGGTCCGGCGAGGCTTACACACCTGCAGCGGGACGCCCAACGCGTCGGACAAGGGGGACGGCTTGCTCGCAAACGGGAGGTTACTCTGGACAAAAACCGTGCAGAAGACGCCGCGGCCATAAAGCAGCTGCTCCAGACGGCAGCTGATACGTACCGCGCGGATGGTGCCGCCCGTGGGTGTTTCGCGGACCGTGTTGTCGCCGTGGGTGCTGGACCAGTCTAGGACGTGACGAAAGTCGCACAGAGTCATATCGGCGACCTCGGACGGCGAGGCGTCGGCTCTTCCCGCTATCGCCACTAGTTGGCCGCCCGCACCGCTCGGGATGGTCATACCGCGGCATGCCTGCGCCGCGTGACGCAGCGACTTGTTCGCGAACGGCTCATGATTCTGCTGCTGCTGGCTGTGATAGATGTATATATATATATCGTGACCTATGTGAACGCCTCGTCTTTGGTTTTGCGTGACGGTGGTCTCGCTGAAGGCCTTGCTGGCTGAGGACCCGAGAAACGGGCCAAGTTCAGGGTGGTGTCGATCAAACCTGCCCTCACGCTTCGTCGTCATGGGCACCCAGACGAGCTTTGGGCTCTTATTTTTTCGGGGGAACCAGATGCCGAGCTTGTGGAGGTCCGATGGCCGGGACTGCAGAAAGGTGAGATATGACGAGCACAGCAGCTGATGCGCCGGCCTGTCCACTGACTGGCATTGCTCCGAGCAGTACGAGACCGATTGGCAGCCCTTGCACCTGCCAGACCCGCCGGTGTCCGACTGGCACATGATGCACATCAGGCCGCCCTGGGACGTGCGTGCGGGAGGTCGGATCGAACGGGGATGGAGTCTGTCATAGCGCCTATCCGTTAGTCATCCTCTTCACACTTTTCTGGGCTGGTTTGCTGCTGCTGCTGCTGCTGCTGCGCGGCGCGGGGGCTTGTTACAAGATTTGCATCCTCTTGCGGAGCTCGTGGTTTCTCCCCACAACCGCCTCTCGGCTCGCGGCCTGCCGCCTCAGTACCACCATGTCTGCCGTCGCCAGATCCGATACGGCCGACGACTGCGGCACAACAAGGGGAAGCGGCCTGTTTCGCTTCTGGTCCAGCCGAGCGACGATTTTCTCCTTTACCATGGTGCACAGCTGCCGAAGCTGCTGCTGCATGGTCTCCGACTGCAGCGGGCCGACGCCCCAGAGAGGATGGCAAACTCCGTGCTGCCCGCGCCCTTGTGTTTGGAGGGTCAACACCGACATGAGGGAGTGGCAAAGAAAGCATGCCCGCTTGCTGCAGCCGATATAGGGCAGCGACGGCGCCAAGGAGGGCTCCGCCTCGTACCTTAGCAGCAGCTGGGCGTCGCAGTGGACCGGGAAGGCGCGAGCGCAGTCCTTGCGGAATTGGCCTTCTCTGCGGGCTAGCTGCCGAGGGAACCGGTCGAGGTGGGGCAGGCCAAGCCGCGACCACGCGTCGGCGAGACCCAGGATCTGCTGGCGGCCGAGCCGCGTGGACCCTGGAGTCGCCACCTTGACGAACTCGATGGCTCGGAAGCTCGGCAGGAGGTGTGCGATGCGAGCCAGTGTTCGCAAATTGGCTGCCGGTCTCGCAATCAAGCGGCAGAGTCTCGCTGCCTTGCTCCCGTTCACCGAGGGAGCCATCCGCCTCAGCTCCGCTAACGTTGCTTCTGGCCCTAGGACGGCTAAGATGGCGAGACGGACGACCCTAAGCCTAGCCGCTGGCTCCTCGGCCGCCGTAGACGAGGAGAAACATTTTACCCGCCTTGCAAGCTCCTGGACCGCATCTGCGGGCCGATCGGCGGGCCGCGCCGGCGTCCCCCCTAGGAGCTTTGCAAGCCTCTCTATCCACCCGTCCAGCCGGTCTGCGTTGCGCGTCACGGTGACTTCGAGGAGAGGACCTTCCATGCCGTGGATCGTCCCGTCCGTCGGCGCCGTCTCCCACGTATCAGACTCGCCGAGAAACCGCGCCAGAGACGCGAGATACTCGTCATCCTCGACGGTAAATGGGCTGTTACTGGCAATGTCTATCTCGACCGAGTCCTCCCCCTCTCTGAGCGCTGTGGCCGCGACGTGTTTCCCGCCCCTCTTGTTGGCAAGCAGCTCGGCGATACAGTTCAGGAACTTTTGGCGGATGGGTTCGTCGCGGCCAGCCAGGAGCTGGGGGGTGGCCTTGTCCGTGATGATTGCATCCGTATCGGGATCGTCGTCGTCTAACTTCTGCTCCTCGCCATCGTCGTCGTCGTCGTCATCGGGTAAGACGCCGGGCACGTGGTTGGGCTGCGATGGGTGGCCCGCCTTGGATAACGTAAATGGATTCAGATATGATAAAATGTGGGACGCCCAGACGATCTGAGCGTACTCGTCAGAGGGGCGGAGATGTGGGTGCTGGACAATGGGCGCCATGTCTGCTGCGGGCAGAGAGAGTCAGAGTAGAGGAGAGGGAGCGGGGAGTTGGGCAGCGGACATGCTGCTGCAAAGACCTGAGAGTGTGTCACGAGGCAGTAGGCCTCAGTGCATACATCCTGCCCCCCTTACCCCCTGATCTTTCTGATTCCCAGCAACCATGTCCAGTCGCTGGCTCCTCGGCGAATTATGCCCATTCTCGGCTTTCTGCCCGATTTTATCACTGCACCACAAACTGCCACGAGTTTGCCAGGCGCGAGCCTATGAACCAGAGATCTCTCGACCTATAGATAAGAGGCCTGCAAAAAGCCAGCCCAGCAGACCAAGAAAGGTGCGTACATGCATGTGTTCAGCTCTTCCCTGGTATATTGACCTAGCTCTAGTGGCCTTTAGAGTGTGTTGGGAAGTGGCTATTACGGAGGCTCAAATGTCCTAGTTCTGAGTCCCTGAATTGGCGGGATGTCGATGGCCTGTAGTGCACTCGACGAGTAGACATGCATTATCCGTTGGTTGAACCCGCGATGTTTCCAGGCCAAAAGAACAGCACGAGCCCGGAACCAGAGAAGACGGGTTCCAGCTTGTAACTTTCTTTCGTGTCGATGCTCGGCAGACAATGGTTGGGGGGTTCGGAGCGCAGAGCCGGAGCGCAGCGCAGGAGGACCCATACCCCAAGACTCTGGCGCGTCGTTTCGTATCGTCGAAAAAGAAACAAAGGAACTAACGCAATCCCACAAGAGGCGACTCCATAACGTTACCTTCTCACCCCATTCTTTAGTGCCAGTATTCTTAAGATCTCGACACCATGCCTCAGCCAAAAGGCGTCACGAAGCACTCGTCGCAACGGAAGGTGGAGAAAGCGCATCGCTTCCGCCCTGACCAACCCAAAACTCACGGCGCGGCCGATGAAAGGTGCTGGACAGGCCATTTTGGAGAAGCGCGATGGGGAGCGAGCGAGCGCTAAGACTGGACGAGAATAGGAGCAAAAATTTGGACAGGGCAAGGGCATCACGGATTCAAGCGATAAGGACACCGTTTGGCCGAAGTAGCTCTCGCATTATCGTAGCCCATTCCTCTCGCACAGCCAAACCAGTCAGTAATACGACTCCAGCTTTTGATATTTTCCAGCTGGCACCCACCAACGAGCGCCAGGAGAACATGGGGCCTACTTTGTAGTCCCAGATGAGATCAAAGTTTCCATCTTCGCCAGTTTGAATTAAACAAGTAGCTTCCCAATCTCTCTAGAAAAAATCGCCACAGATGAAATTCACAGTTCCAGGCTGACGGTCCACCTGGCTCTTCCGATAAAGCTTCACTAACTGTTACCAGGACATACAGAAGCACATTAAAGGAATAAGCATAACTAAAGCATGTCAGTATTAAGGGGTGGAGGGCTTTACTTACCTTGCTTATTTTTTGCCTTTATAACGTAGTGCCTGTACTAGATAGTCTGATAAAGCCATGAAATTTGAAGTTCTAATTAACCTGTAACATTAAGTTCTCGGATGGAAAAGAGAAAGCGGCAGTTGCATGGCGAGGGAAAGCGACCGTTACGTGCAGGGGTGCCAGTGTCCCAAAATTGGGCCGAGGATCGTTCTTACAACCACGCCGGCCCATTTATGATCACGTCAAGTATAGCCGAGATTCATCTCGGCTCAGGCGGCCCTCAGTGCGGCTCAACTCTTGCTCAGGATCTGTGACTAATACGGACTCGGCCAGGAAAAAGCGTCGGGTGTGACTATACAGGTAGGAACCTAGAATCCCGCCACCGCACTTGGTGCCAGTTCAAAGTCAAATCACTACTATCCGAATTTCAAAGTGTATTTCCCAGCCGCCTAGGTGAGCTATAGATTATTTACCATGCCATAACCACCATCATCACCAATCCCAACCGCAACCATCATTGAAAGTCCAAATCTGGCACCACCAGCTTAGGTACCCTATCTGGTACCTTTGAGGACCAAGACGGGAAGAACCACCACCACTCCGACTAGCGCGCTCCCGACGACTCGGACACCACGCTCCGCACCGGCCGTCACAACAAGAGCAGAAGGGAGACGAATAGTAGATGCAGCAAGTGCAGGCGCGGCCGTCAACAAGGTGGTTGGGTGGGAAGTGATAGGAGGGGGTGTACCGGGCTCAGGGACGCCATCTGGGCAGTGCTAGTGATCTCCGTGGGGTTCGCATTCTCCTCCGGAGGGGGGCGGGTTCGGGGAGCCTCCGGGTATTGCGGGTGTTACGGGTGGGGGGCCGTTGGGCTCCGAAACACCATCGGGGCAGCGCCAATGGTCTCTGTGGGGTTCGCACTCCCCAGCAGGCGGAGGGTTTGGCGGGTTTCCTGGATGGGCAGGGGGGTCCGTCGGCTCCGGCACACCTGACGGACAATTCCAGTGGTCGCCGTGAGGTTCACACTCACCCGTAGCCGTGGCTGTCGTGGTGCCGGTTGTTGTCGTAGTTGACTGAGTCGCCGAAGGCCACGGCTGGCAATGCCCTGGAAAAAACGAGAGACTCAAGTTAGCTTTCATGCGCAGCAGATACATGGATTCTGAGTAAGGGATAGCTAGACAGGCACATACAGTGGTCTCCATGCAGCGTACAATCCGAGCCTGTGGGCGAAGGGGGTAATGTCGGCGTGCTTGTCGACAACGGCACGCAGGTTGTGGTCGCCACAACCGACGTGACGACGCTGTACCCTGCCAGGGCCAAGGCGTTGGAGTCGTAATATCCATAGCCCGTGGCTTGGGCCCCGCTGGCCAAAGTAGCGACAGTGGTGTAGACGGGGATTCTCGTCCCAGACCATGCCACGCCTGCGGTGGAGTACGCGCTGTTCATCGACGACAAGAAGGACGCATAATTGGACATGGCCGTGGGGATTCCGTACACGGTGCGGGTCGTGGCGAAGCAGGTAGACCCCGGGGGGGTGGTCACAGTAATCGCCTGAGGCAGACCAACCACGTCCACCGCCTGAAGTAAGGCGAGAGCCCACGCGCCGACTCGAATGGTTGATGTCATGATTCGCGTTGTCGACACTGAAGCTCTATGAAGACCGAGAACGCTATGGGACATGCAATTAGAGTATATTATATAGACTTTCCAGCCTTCTCAACATGGGATGCTACTTACCTATCTAGGTCCCATCTACTACCTACGTACCTAGATAAAGTAGTCATGTTGCCACACAACGCAATGCAGAAATATCAATAGTGTGGCTGAGCTGGACACCCATGCACAACAGATGGAAGTAGCAGGCCGGGCAGTCGACAAGGCCAGCGTCTCGCAGGCGCTCAAGCACATCGTCCGGGACTGGGCCGCCGAGGGCGCCAGTGAGAGGGACGCGGCGTTTCCGTGCATCATCGAGGCGCTGAGAGACCTCTCCTCCTCCTCCTCCTCCTCCTCCTCTGGCCACAACTCCGATCTTGCTGGGAATGTGAAGGTCAAGGTTCTCCTTCCTGGAGCAGGGCTGGGTCGTTTGGGACATGAAGTGGCCGAGAAGCTGAATCACGGGGACACTGGCAACTAGAAGTTTGAGGTGACAAACAATGAGTGGTCCATGTATCAGAACGTCGTCTACCGTTTTCTAGAGGCCCACCACACCCACGCCTACGCGGGACGGGGTGGCGATAACATGCACAACACCGTGTTCCCCTTTGTCGACTCGTGGTCCCATCACAAGACGACAGCCGACATGCTGCGCGCGATTTCCTTTCCCGAGGTGTGGCTAAACGCGGGCGCCGTGGTGCTTGCCGAGGGCGACTTCACGACGGCGTTTGGAAGCAAAAAAACCGGGCATTTTGATGTGGTGGTGACGCATTTCTTCATCGACACGGCGAGGAATTTCATGAGCTATCTCGATATCATCTTTAGAGTCCTTCAGCTGGGGGGGCACTGGGTTAACTTTGGCTCGTTACTGTACGGCAATGCGCCATCTGTGCAGCTGTCGCTGGAGGAGATTGTCGCTGTGGCGCAGGCGATGGGATTCGTATTTCTGGATGTGCCCGAGGGGTGTGGTGCCGTGTCGCTTCCGGGGACAAAGGTCCGCGGTCTTGAGGCTGCGTATGTTTTCGATGAGAGGGCGCTGACGAGGAATGCTTATGATGCACAGTTTTGGGTCGCCAAACGGCCTTGAGAGGGGTGATCTAAGCATGGGTAAAAGCTGTCTGAGTCTCAAGCAAAATATAATCACCTACCTGAGCTAAATACAGTACATTGAAACCAAATGGAGTACGATTCAACGTGATTCTTTGTCCAGTCAACGGATGGACAAGGAAATCTCATAGGATTTATAATGTTCTAGATGGGGAAGGTTGCATGGAAAATCTCCTCCAGATGGAGACTCTTATTCAATTACAATCGCGGATAGGTAGCATGTAAGGACTTGTTGCAAGACCGCTTTTTCGACCAGAGCCCTTCAGTTTACCGACCATGACCTGAATTTTATGTACTTATTTTTGATGAACAACACCCCTAAACCCGGGAACTGCTCACAGCACTGCGCGTATAATAGATGTCAGCCGCTAATGGTATATTTTCGGCACGGGAAGAAGGATACAAGGCCCAACATTATCTTCTGTAGAGTGGGTTCGCTTATTCGACATACCTGTCATTTTATTCGTAATCCCTGTACGAATCGTCGCCCACTGACTCAAACGGGGTAAATGAACTATAATGTCTATGTATTTTCTCACGATTGACTAGAAGACTTCGTTGGAGGAAACGCTGAGTAGTTGGTTTCGTACTTCACATGATGCTAGTCCTGCTTCCAAAGTTTCAGGTGGCCTTTCACCTTCGCAGCACGAATGGCTCGCTAAATGATGCCGCCGTAGGCAGCGGAAACTCTTTTCGAAACCTCGAATAGTCTGCGTGCCTCGATTTCAAGACGAAAGAATGGTGCTCATCCTCGAGAACTAATAGGTCCCGGAACGGCGCACCTTCAGAGACGTGAAGAGGGACTGCGTGCAGCTCGTTGCACCGCACCCTTCGATACGCCGTGCCCTGTGACCCGTTTACTTGGAAGGAGGCGCCGGCGACAGGCTCGAGGCAAATTGCCAGCCCTAGCCACTGAAGATTAGATGGGCTCTGGATATCGCACTGGATAATGACCATCAGAGGCGCCTGGGGCAATTCCGTCTCCTCTTCGCCTCTTGACGTAACGTCAATCAACCGTACCGACAGGCCGACATTCGTCATGGTGTATGGGGACAGATAGCGTGGACCCCAGATAGACAACTCGGGAGTGTCGAAGAAGTCGGATGGTTTGCGTGCCAGGAGCCCGCTGTTTTCGTAGGGTCCTCTCCAGGCGAAAAGCGTCTGGTCGAAGCACGTCTGCATGATTTCCATCTGGAGCCGCCGAAAGGCTTTCCGTCCTCCCTCGCCGTAGATGATGGGCATGTGGACGTCGAATAGCCCCATGAGGCAGTACGCCATGTCCTCCTCCCGCGTCGTGTGCCGCGTGGCAGCCCAGCTCATCCGGTCGGCAACACAAAAGGAGCCGACAGGGCTGCTGCCGCGTAGAAGTTTGATGGGAAGCTGGGCTGCGGCCGCGAGGACCTCGGTGAGGACATCAAGGCCGTGCCCGAGCTCCTTGTCCATGTCATCAAATATGATGGGCGCCCATGCGGCATCGAAAACCCGTCGTGTGGGAGAGGCGATGAGTTCCTGAAGTGTCCACCCTCGTGTAAACCACCGGCTCTTTTGTATCATGGCGACGACGGGCTCGGCACCACCGAACTCGACGTCGGCGAGGTGAATGAAGCAGACGGCAGATATGGCGTAATACTGATACATCGAGTTGATAGCCTCAGAAAGATCTGCGCTGCTCCGCTTGTCGATGCAGCACGTGTCAATCCAGCCAAAGTCGAGACCAAACTCTTTGGCCTTTTGACAAAAGTTGGCAACCTTTTGAAAGCCTTGTCGGTGCTTGGTGGCTGCCCGATCGCCCCGCATGTCGTCAAATGTGATTTCATCCTCACCCCACGTATGTGAGAGAATTGCAAATGGGGGAGCCAGAGAGAGATCAAACTCTTGGAACCCGAGGGTCGAAGTTCTCAAGAGACGCATTCTCTTCAATTCCAGAGGTGTTCTACTCAGGCAGTGCGGTAATGTTTGATGAGGAAATGATCGCTGTTTGCAAACCCCGCTTTTCAAATCGGGGTATCTTCGTCTCTTTTGCACGTGATGGAGTACTGCCTAAAGCGGTCAGGGGTTCAATGTGATGGACAGCTGGAAGAATGCCTAATTATCGCAAGTTAGGTTACTGAGATGAGCAGGTGTAAAAATAGGTTTGGTTCTGAAATGTTTGTAATTACTTCTGCAGTTAAGTTACCTCGCAGAGGGATGTAATGAGGTATAAATGGCCGGGCATCATTGATGGCCCAGATAGGGCCAAAGCCCCTTGCCACGAGATGATGACATCAACTATTTCTCTTCTGTTGTCTTACAACATCGTTCCCCATGTGTTTCTCATTGAAGACTAATGCTGCTGTTGCTAATTGATGTCATCGTAACAAGCCTACCATCTGACCTCTCATTCGTTGTGAGCGGCATCTTGTATCTGAGCCCTCCACCCCTGTTTTTATTCTCACCACACGAACTCATCCTTGATCCATCTTGAATTAGTCTCAGTCAATTGGATTCATATTACTATATGCCTCTTTACTGCCAGCGGGGCGCACTTTCAAACCTTGACATCATGAATCCTGTCGGGATCCGAGACCCGCTGATCCGATACCCCATGCTCAGACTCTCCACGAGACCGATGGCTAACACCATCCCCATCCCATCCGGGATTTCTCGGCGATTCCTGTTTCGTAGGGACCAATTCGACGTATGATGTTGGCGGATGCATGTGGACACCCGATGTCTTTGATTTTTGCGTCGTGCGCTTGATGCGGATGAAGAGCACGCGGAAGATGGGGATTGTTTGGGCGATGATGGTACAGGCTGGCTCGAGAAAGCTGAAGAGGAGCATGAAGATCATGTAATCTGTTGGGTGTTAGAGTTGATCGGGATGGGGAAAGGGGAACGTGGAAGAGGGAGGCGCACTGTAATCATAGTCGCCTTGGACGAACTGGAAAAAGGTTCGTATGATGACGATGATGCCTGTGATGGCGCCGAGGGACATGGCGATACTAACTCCGATTTTTTCGCGCTTGTTGAGTTGGAGTTTCCGGAGCACGAACCAGGGGAGGAGGGCTAGGAGGACGTCGATGACGCCGCCGGCTCCTGTCAGGAAGGGGCTGTTAGTCTGTTGGTAACCCGGTCTTGACGGGCGTTTCGGGGACGCGGGTGAGGATGGGGCGCCTTACCCATAAAACTACCGCCGAGATATTGCAGAACAGGAAGCTCCCAGCACATTGGGTGTGCAGGTCTGTAAATAGCCCGTGGATCGCCACACGCCGGGATCCAGATGGAGAGGGTCCCCGGGATTAGGATCAGGTTGGCCACGGCGATGAGGAACCAGAGAAAATACTTAATGAGACTCCATTGTGCAATGATCTTGGTAAGGGTTATGGCAAAGGCGACTTTGGTCCAGCTTGTTGCTACGGCGGCGAGCCATGTCGATGTGTTTTGGTAGCGGAAAAAGGAGCGCCTGCCGTCGTCGGATTCATCGTGGACAATGGCGATGGCGCAGCTCACAAGGGCACCAGCGACTAGGAGGAGGGTCTGCGAGAAAGTTGTTAGCGACGAGTGACTGGTAGTGGTTGCAAGTGCGGGTGCGAGAGATAATGGTGCAACTGACCCAAGAGACGGCGAGCACAAGGTCGTCCCACCACAGTGTTGCAAAGTGCTGCCGACACCACAGACGGATGGCAAGGAAGAGAGTCGACACGCTGATGAGGACCCAGACGGCCAGATTGACTTCGCTCGACTGGTCCTTTCCGTTGTAACCAGCCATGGCTAAGACTTTGATCGGCTGCGACAAGTCATTGAAGGTTCTGGATCTGGAGACATGCAAAATATGTGCCTGGGAAGGAACAGAGGGCGGGTCAACCGTCGCATATCACCTGCCGAGGATACCACCCCTCCATGTGGCAGGGTGTCCATGATGGTGCGCTAAATCCGGGGAACTTTTGGTGGCAATCATGGCAATCCCGGTCCGGAATGTGGGGAAGGAGTCAAGTCCCCCTAGTTCTTTCGCTCTTGCAGGTGGTGTGTCCAGGCTCCAGTGGGGACAGGCTCACCGGTGCGGCGCCCATTGTCGTGACAAGCTGTAGCCAGCCCGATGGGGAGAAGACCCTGGCCCGGTCAAGTGAGACCTTAGAGGGTCCGAATGCTGGTGCGGGGCTCCACACTCGGCTACTGCTTACTTGATTGGATGGAGGCCTGGAACGTTGCCCAAAGAAGCCATCACCTCCGTCGCATTGACGATTCCCCATGTCTCTGAAAGAGTTCGAGTTCTTTTTGCGCGCGCAATGGAGATAGCATCGGCAGATCGGTAGGTTGGCATTGTCGGAGCGCAAGGCGGGGTGGCCATCTTGGCGCTCCCAACGCCGTGGTTGAGCGGCCATCAGTCCCGACTCGAACTGGAGATGGGAAGCAATCACCGAGTGTTATAGTATACTACCTGCAAGGGGAAATGAAATCTACTACACTTGTGTCTTTGGACTTTGGATATCTTATATGGACCAGTCGGGGCTTCTAATGTTCACTTTGTAGAAGCACGGTCAGATGCTTCCGGCCCATGCATCTCCGGACTTTTCTCGTTCGTATTGCTAGCGGCTTCCCCCCGCTTGTCTGCTCGATGCACTGCACCCCATCGTATTTCCCATCGTTCAAAGTCCCCAAGTCCGCAAAATATGTATTTGCAACGGTAAGTCCCCCGTCACCATGCTCCGCGGTAGTTATAATCTTACCAGTTTGTTGAGAAGTAGCCAAAGAATTATGCACGCTAGAGGACACTAGCTAAGGCTTGAGTTGGTTGGGCGAAAAGCAGGGCGGAATGGAGCTCACGACTCGGACCCTAAAGCAGAGAGTTGCGGTTCATCTCGCACCATGATAAAAGGGCTGCAGCTGGGACTCCCAAAGCCAGATTTCCCGTCAAGCTGCCGACAAAATCAAATGGACTCACAAATGCTCTTGTCAGGTAGGAGATCACACTAATGCCATGTCGACGGATCTAGCAGGCGATATAAGAGTATTGTGGTGCCGGGGAATGAACGACTGCTTCACCATATAAACTTGGTTGGAGGATCTGGTAGCGTTATACTGGCCCGCGGCTTGCCGTATGTTGCAGCGATACTTGGAGGAAATGACCGCCTATACCGAGGGCGTGCTCAGCAACACCCAGCACCACGGCAATAATGACCGAGAAACAACGGATGATTCGGGGGTGGCAGCCACCGGGGAAATCCTCTTCGAGGTGCTACTTTCAGGGTCGACTTCGTTCTTGACATCCGATATGAAAGCAATGCCACCAGCTCCGCCACCGAGCGCGACTACGGATCCTTCAACGGAGGAGGAGCAGCCCCCAACCATCGGCCGTTTCAGTCATTCATGCACCGGATTTTCAATCACGGTCCATTTGTCCTGGATATTCGATTGCTGCCAGCGGTGTTGAACAAAATCCCTCATGGAAAACGAGATGAGTTCACTCATGCAAGACATACAGCTATCACTCGTAGGCTGCGACTCTTTTCCGCTGAAGGATATTCGCTCAGGACGAAACTCTTCTCAAAACCGAGGCAAACAGATATTGTTGTATTCTGTTGACGATCACTCTAAATGCTGGGGGACTTACTGGGCTTCCCAGCGTGCTGTCTAGAGCGTTGGCGGCTATCCACTTCCTTTACCAAGATCCCTGGAGGGACCACCTCCATTCGACGAAGCTGGGTGGAAACGAGTTACCCTACACATCCATTCCCCGAGCAACCCCGGTGAGCAGGCAGGAATCTATTTGGACAGTATCGGGGCCCGGCCAACCCAGTGGTACGAGTCGGGGATGTTTAGCGACAAAAAGACACCCGGCGCTTCGTCCGTCAAAGAAATACAGACAATAAACGGGAAATAAGTACTGTGGCACATATACGAGGTGTGTATAGCTACTAACGGTTCAGGGACAGTTGAAGACGAAGTCCACTCCTAGTGCTCCACCCAGCTCCGCTTCGAAGCCCAGCCATCAGTAGACAGCTCCTCCCGGGAGCCGTGGGTTCATAAAACAGTTGGCCCCTGTACATCGGTGCAACTATCGTTACCAACGGCTCTAGGCTGTCGGCGACGGTGAACCCCTATCAGAGAAGAATCGAGTGGAAGTCGTGGATGCAGGGTCTGGAAAAAGGCCTCAAACCACTCGCGATTGTTGAGGGGGATGGCGAAACTGCTTCTCAACATCGAAGACGGTGGACCTTGGCGACGGCATGGAAGGGGCGTGACCAAAAAAGAGGCACCCGGCGCATATTGCTTCAATATCAACGACTTGTGGGAATAGTCAAGGCGGGTTAAAAATAGATATGTTGGTGTCGATTATTGACGGCTGATTTGCGAGGAATCTTCTAAACAGGCAGTAACCAGCACAACACGTGGTCTTAAAACATCTATCCTCCGCCTTCTGCAGTCTCTCTGAACCAGGAATCTCGACTTGGAACCCTTAAACTCGCCTCATGGATTCGGTTTAATCAGTTGTGTGTATACTCTCCTCTCTGATATTAGTCCCCGCCTCCCGTTCACGAGTCCGGGTGATGATGACACAGGAACCCTATATAATTTCATGCCACGATAGTTTACTGGACTGCCTGAAGATAATCCTAGCTAGGTTACGAGGCACTGCGGCGACGGCCCTAGTGGTCTACCGCCTGGATAGATTCCCGAATGTACCGAAGAGCGAGGATTGGGAAGTTGAGCGCAGGATTCTCAGTCACGCTCAGTCTATACTCAGCGAGGGACAGGAAGTGGAGCCGAGGCATTGCTGGAAGAAGAAAAAAACTCAAAAAAGACAACCCGCCCGACTTGGGAGGAGTACGAAACTTGCCTAGCTTGGGAGGAGTGGGTGGTGGAGGATCCCGAACACAACGATTTTCGAGAGGGGGGGTGTGGGTGAAGGCTGGTGGGAAATCCGGTTTTTTGCAGCCCACGTGAGTGACTCACGAGCTGAGGCAAGCAGCTCCGGAATAACAATAGTTCTAGATGGACTGGTTAGGAAGAGGCTCGTCTACAATGCCGCGGCCTTCTCTCGGCGGCAAATCGGCAGTCTCCGGCCGGCAAATCGGGATTCTTTTTGGGCGACATATGATGGTATGATCGATCCAACTAGCTGCATACTTGGGTGCATGGACGTTTTCCATGGGAAAGGGTTTCACCTTATTTTGTTTCATTCCGTTTTCTTTCCGGGCAGTCACAAATATGTCTCCTCATTCATTGTGATGCGCGCGACCCAACTTGAAAACGTATTCAAACAGTATCAACCACCTGATATGGCGCTTGTCAATAATCGATTACAAATCCTTCACCTATTCGCTGGGAGGTTGGGGGCCAAGCCAAGCATTGATGCGGGGATCTGCTGGTTGCTGCCCAATCCTCTCCAAAATGCGGACCGAGAGCCAACCCTTTCTATGAACGCCTGCTTGACGGTCCCGCATATGCATCGTGGCTTAACGCTGTGACACGCCAGAAAAGCAAGCACAGGCGCAACCAGCCAGTGGTTGGGTTGTATTACAACTCCGGATATGCAAGACTCAAAGACCCTTCGAGCGAGGAAACAAGGGTTCCGTGCTCCGGCCTGACAAGCAAGGTACGTTATCGTCACGGAGGTCTTCCCCTCACTCCCGATCGCTGCACTCATCACCAGCACTGGGTGCAACTCCTCCGGTACAACACAATGGCAGATCCAAATCTTCTGGAAACCCGCCGTTCCGCCCATCGAGTATTCCTCGTGCGGGAGAAGCGGGATCGTTTCAATCCTTTTCGCCATATCCCCTGGGATTATCCAACCACAGACACAAACGACCTCGAGCTTGGAATCAAGAAACGTGAGAGATCCCAGCTGAAAGGGCCCTAAACGGCAGCTTGGAAGCCATTGCTGACAGCGCTGTGGTGGAAGATCGCCATATCTTGGGTTTTAAGTTCGAATGGCTCCGTCCCAGGGTCCCATTCACAGTGTCCAACCAAATCAAGAGGACAGTTCTCACTTCGTGGATAAATTGTTTGCTAGTTTGCGTGCCAATCGGGTTAGGCTTGCACAGGCTGTACGGAGGGTCCGCCTCGGCCTTCGCCGTCAACTACGTCGCCGAGATCCCGCTGTGGTTTATGTGCGACTACGCACTCGAGGAGATCGAGGAATATATCGGCCCAACCGCCTCGGACCTGCTCGACATCTTCACCACAAACACTGTCCAGGTCATTTCAAGCCTCCTGCTGCTATTCCACACGAACCAAGTCGCACTGCTGCAGACGTCGCTGGTCGGTGGAATCCTTTGCAACATCCTGGTCCTCCTCGGCCTCAGTCTGCTGATAGGCGGACTGCCCAACCACGAGCAGCGTTTCAACCGTCATGCGGCCCAAGGGGCATCCACCCTCCTCTCTATCGCGGTGACCAGCATCCTCATCCCGTCAGCCGTTAAATTGCTGGACCAAACGTCCGAGGAGAACCTGGTCAAGCAATCACGCGGCGTTGCGGTGGTCCTTCTCTTCGTCTATGCCGCCTATATATTCTGTTCGATGTACACGCACCGACATGAATACGCTAAGCACCCAACGTTCCCACCAAACATGGATCTCCCACCACGGGCTGCCCCCCCCAGTCCAGATGCAGAAAACAACAGCCGCCCTCCTAACTCCCGCGCCCGGACAGTCCGCACCGACCCCCTAAATTCCGACGAGATCCGCGGCCCCCAGCTCCTCTTCCCCGTAGCAATATTCGTCTTCGCAACGAGCATCGTGCTCCTCTACTTTTGCATCGAGGCCACCGTCGACAGCATCGAGGCCCTCACCGAGCAAACCCCCTTAACGCCCATGTTCATCGGCCTGATCCTGCTTCCGATTCCCAACTGTGACTTTGCGCCCATCTCACTTGCCGTTGACAACTTTCTTGAGCAGACAATGCGGTACACGGTGGGACGAAGTATTCAGACGGCCTTGCTGGTGGAGCCGCTGGTGGTGCTGCTGGCGTGGTGGACGGGGGTGGGCGATGTTACGCTGGCGTTTAATGGGTTTGAGGTTGTGAGTCTGTTTACGACCGTCTTGCTGTTGGGGTTTCTTGTGGTTGATGCCAAGGTGCATTGGGTGCATGGGATACTGCTGCTATCGGACTGGATCTTGATTGGAATTGCTGCCTACTTTGTGTCGCCAGAGTCGTTGAAGTGAGAAGATACACGTCTCTATAGTCTCAATTGACATTTGTTTCTCACCAAACCTATTTAGCCGCAGTCCCCTTTCCAAGGACGCTAGCGTCTGGTTTAGACTATCTCGGTTGGATCCCTACTCCCCACACCACAGGTCCCCAAAGGACGTGCTCAAAGCCTCGCGTGAGGGATGCCGACTATGCCGCAGGCTCTGGAAGCAAGGGATACCGTTCCAGCCAGAGCGGGCTCAGAAACAGAGAGCGGACATATACATCAAGGGCGCGCTCACGATATTCAAGTTTGAACCTGTTGATGACCAGGTGGATACCACGTGGTCCTCAGATGAGGCCGATCCGCCCGTCAAGAGGTTATGCGCCAGTAAGACATGGTACAAGTGATCTCTGAAGTGGTGTACTGGCCCTTCGACAGTGGAACCTTACTACCTAAGGGAATCATCGGGTCTGTTTCTGCCCTGGTTATAATGTGCTGTATCATACTGACAGACAGGACCAGCTTTTTCCGCTCCTGACTATGACTACGCACCACCTAAAGAGGTCGATGACCCTACGACATAGGCTCTCCTGAGGCGTTGGACTACTAGCGGCCAGACGTCTTTGTCAAGGTCCAGCCAAGAGTGTGATGCTGAAAAATTCCTTCCTACCCGTTTGCTTGGTCTCGAGCCGGAGAATCTTCCCCCGAACTTCATTCGCCTTGCGGAAACCGACCAGCGCAAACCCGCCAAGCCTTATATGACCTGGAGCTTCTCGGCCTATTTGTAAAGCGCTCCGTCCGTTGTGAATCCCGTTTTTGACTAAAGGCTGGCCTAAAATCAGCTCCTCAATGCTTTTCACTTACAATACCGAATAGCTTAGCAAACGCTCCGCTTGTAGGGTGGGGGACTTTGTGAGAACTCACCCTCAATTCTCCGACTCAAACTGGCTGCCGACTCGGAAGCCTTGGACTCTCGTTCCTGTCTGGCACCTTATTCGACCTCGGTCTCGGCCTCCCGAACTCGCATGCTCCGGAAGTTGAGGAAATGGTGGGCAATCTCGAGTTAGATCCTGGGAGGCAGCCAAGGCCGTGGTTGAAGAATTTGGTAGACTCTTCCGTCCGGATTGGGAGTTCAAGATCTAGCTCTAACGGAAATACAAATACTGTCGGTTCCCTCTTCGACATTCTTCTGCCTTGTTGCCCTTGGACCGAAAATGGATCTCTTCTTTTGTAGCCCTCGTTCTTGCCCGGCGCAGCTGTTGGAGACAGTCTCGCGACCTGACTCGATCTTCTACTCCTGGCCTGACTTCTTGCGCGCCACAATGCCACGGCATGGGGAGTTGTTATGTTTCAGAGCCGCGACACAATCGGTACATGATGTCTAGTGGCCCATATTAGTAGCTAACTCCCGAAATCAAGATCAGACGAGCAACAGAGTGTTTTGGCTTGCCTGTTCTCATTGTATACTTGACGCCCTGTATCACGTCGTCTCCGCAATGATACAGGCCTTCATGCTGGAATATTAGGACGCGGCCACTCTTTGGATTGACGTTAACCCGGCGCTCGTGGTCCTGTGAGAGAAATGAGGTGGCCCCGCCCACCAAATCAGTTGGGGAAGGCTCGCCAAAGGCTCCCTCCATCTTAGCGAAGGAGTCATTGAGGTAGAGGTGCAGGGTATAGTGGGTCATCAGTATCTTGCCGGTATCTTCCTCAACTTCCGAGTACGCTCCGTCGCAGTGGGCTGCAAATAAGCCGAGTTTTTAAATTAGTCCCTTGTCCTGGAAGGTCTACAGTAGGGCACTTACGACGGAAGAACTGTCCCTGTGTATATCGAAGGAACCTCCCCCGCTGATTGAGCCGCTCAAACTCCCACCTCGAATCTTCCCGTATTCCCTGCCTTCTCCTACGCTCGCTGGGCGGATCAACCACGACCGCTAACTCTTCCTGCAGGCCCTTAACTTTGATGCATCGCATCCACAGTCTATCCATGATCGTCTGGTTGTCCCAGACGATCCTGTCAGAGTTCCTGTACTCTTTGTCCAAAGCTTCGAGACCGCCACCTATGTTCACCAGCGCTGGGCTCCAACGCCGCGTGCCGGATCTACCACGGTCTTTGACACTATCCTCGGCCATCCGCAGAAGCGTGTCGCATTCGGAGGGACTCAAGACGTGGTCTAGCAGGATAGCATAACGGCTTGCAAATTCGGGAAGATTGGTTTCGCGCCAGTCGATCGGTTTCGCGGTAATGGGGCGCGCGTCGGGGGGTTCCGCCACGAGGAAGTCGGCGGGAATCACGACGTCGCGGGACATGTAGTCGGCCTTGATGCAGTCGCCATCCTCGAGTTCTCGATCGCCGTTGGCCATTGTGGGGGGTGTTTTGGGGCTATATAGCAACCTTTTGGAGCCTTGTGCAGAATGAGGGAGCGATAGATGGGTGAGCTTTGTCAAAGGTCGGCTGACACTGCTAACTCACACCATTTAAGTTGTTCGTGACTCCCCCAGCACGGTGCTGCCTAGATGATCGGGCGGGGAGCGGAGCCCAACCATGTTGGTTCGAGGGCTGGCCAATAAGGTGTTTGCCGATCCGATCCGTTTCAGACCTGTAGGGCTTGGGCTTGGGGCTGCGCCCGGATCGCGTGGCAACGGACTCATCTCTCCCCCTGCCAATTCTAGTGACTAGTGAGGACTAGTGAGAACATGTAGAAACTCACTGTCACCATATGTAAAGAAGGAGCTCTGAACAAGCAAGACATGATGAATTTGAACTACGAGCACGAGGGACGAGAGCTCTCATATTCCACCAGTGATCTAGACTTGCACCTTTTATAGTGAAATGCAATGTCCCTCTGGCTCAGAGCCTTCTCCAAGTCTTCCCAGCTCTCATCAGTGAACCCTTCTATGTCCTCAAAATACCAGAGCATTTCGTCCTCAGCCAAGTCCAATGATAATCTTTTCAACTTCGGCGCAAATTGGAGGGTCCCCTCAATTTGCCAGAGAAGGAAGGGTATTTCGCCATGCTCAGGACCTGACTGGTAAGTGAATGTCTCCAGATTGGGGAAGCTGCGGAAAATGTTGGCCAAGGAATAATCATCGATAGCACTTGACTTCAAGTCTAACGACGTGACATGGCACAGCTTGAATCCTAACCTGTCGAAGCTCGCCAGGTTACTGGAGCAAATCGTCGTCAGGTTGGGGGCGGCTTTGAGTAGATCCAGAATATGGGCGAAGCTCATTCCGCTTCTGGTTTTCTTGGGAATGATGGTTAAATTCCTCAAGGCTGGCATCGATTGTGGCTGGCAAAATGTAAATAGCGGGATATAGTACCATTCGACGTCGTTAAATATGTCGATGGCTGCCTCGAAGGTTTCGAGGTTTGGGCATAAGTTGATCATCAGATCCATGCAACTGGCTTCTTCACCCCCCATCAGCCTGAGCAATGTCCAGCGTTGCTCATCTGAGGCTGAGGGCGGCGCCCTTCCGTCGCGGCCGTTGCGCACGAGCAGGCTTGACGGAATCGAGTCGGAAATCTCCTGCAGAAGCGCGGGTCCTTTCAGGTCCTTGAATTCATCGAGATGCAACTCCTTGACGTGGGCGGCGATGTCTGGACGGCTGATGAGCGTCCTAGCGAGCGGCCACCAGGTTTCGGCGTCATGGGCACCGAAAGGACGGTGGTAAAGGTGTCTCGTCGCAATGTCGTTGAGCTGCCTTGAAGTCAAGCAGAGACTCCAGAGAGTGGAAAGATCACTATAGTGGTCCACATCGGGATACTTCGTGCAGCGGAATGCTGTGCTCGGGTATTTTGGGCAGTCCTCATGCTGGGGAGACCGCTGACATGGGCCCTGGGGAACGCAGTACGCGCAGGCATATAAAACAATCTCTTCGATGAGCTCGGTGGGAGTTCTGTTGGGCATCGGCATATGGTCGGCGGCACAGGGTGTAGTGGGGAGTGGGCGACGGTTCATTCAGAAAAGAAGCGGTCGGAGGTTTGGGCTTCATGTCAGGCATGGCGGTACGGACTCGGCGCAAAAGACAACGAGCGGGGCTGGATAACCCTTATTGGCTAGGCTGGATTGGTTTCGGGATTATTGGAGACATCACTTTTGTCTGCCGCATTTGACGCGCTTCTCCAAGGCGAGAAGGGTCGAGAGACCCTACCCCAAATTCCCAGCCACCCTCCTGACACTAACCCAGTGGCATCAGAACTTCGTCGCCATCAACATTCTCGTCGTATTCGTCTTCCTCTTCACCAAGTTTTATTGCGTCTGGCGTAACAAGCGGCGCGACCGCATCTGGACGCGATGGAGGAGGAGGAGGAGGAGCGAGTTGCGCATTGATCGAAAATAGGAGGGAGGGGAGGGTCGGTACGAGGAAGACGGCCCGGGTGGTTCGGTGGTTGCATTGGCTGTACGTCGGGTCATACAACCTTGGATCTATTGTGGCTATCAATCTTTCCGTGTCGATGCTCTGTGCGGTTGCGACGCTCTTAATCAGCAATTGGTACGTCCCATCTCGGCTTTTGAGGTGCAGAATAGATGTCGGTCAATCAGTGTTGTGGATACAAGTGTCGGCCCATCTCCATCACACATGTCGCCGACCCAAACTTCAATACCTATAGCGTACCTGAAGCTTCCAATTATGTGGTCTTCTACGCTGCTCCTAGCTCTGCTGCTCGGCGTTCTTGCTGGCGTCTTTGCTATCAATGACAATGCATACGACTTCATCATCATCGGAGGTGGCACCGCCGGCATCGCCCTTGCCACACGTTTGAGCCAGGGGCTGCCGCACTCGAACATCCTTGTCGTTGAGGCAGGTCCCTTTGCCCTTGATGAACTAGGCATCAACGTCCCGGGTCGAAAAGGAAGCACTCTGGGCACCAAATACGACTGGAACTTCACTACCGTACCCCAACCCCATCTCAATGGCCGAGTCCTCCCCATCAGCAGAGGCAAGGTCGTCGGTGGCTCCTCGGCAATCAACTTGATGGTCTGGGATAGAGGTGCAGCAGCAGAGTATGATCAGTGGGAGGAAGTTGGGAATCCTGGGTGGAACTGGGGCTCGATGCTCAAAGCCATGACCAAGTCCGAGAACTACACTGGTCCACCTCTGCGACCAACTGCAGGCAGTAATGGGCCAGTTAATAGCCTCGTCAACCGCTTTCAGCCAGCATACCAAGATGCCTGGATCCCAGCGGTAACCAACTCCTTCAACATCTCGGAGAACCACGACTCCCTTGATGGAAATCTCATAGGCGTCACGTTCCAGCCAACAAACATCAACCCTTCCACACACTACAACAGATCGTACAGCGCTGTAGCCTACCTCCCTCTGGCCAACGCCAACCTCAAGGTCCTGGCCGAGACCCAAGTCGCCAAAATCAACTTCAAACCCCATCAAAACAGCCACAAGCAACGAGCCATAAGCATTACCCTCGCCAACGGCACCACCCTCTCGGCCCGGAAGGAAATAATCCTCTCGGCCGGCGCCGTCCAAACCCCACAACTTCTCGAGCTCTCCGGCATCGGTCAACCCTTCATCCTCCGCGCAGCCAACATCACACCCATCATCCCCCTCCTAGGCGTCGGTGAAAACTACCAAGACCACCCCCGCGTGCAAATCAGCTATCGGCTCAAGCCCTCCTACACCTCGAGTGACATCCTCAAATACGACACCCCCTTCGCAACCTCCGAGTTCTCCAAGTGGCTTTCCGGTCAAAAGTCCTGGTACGACGACCGCCGCGGGCCATTCATCTTCGCCAACTGGAACCAAATTACGCCCAACGCCCCAGCCCTCGTTAAACTTGCCCACGCCAACGTCGGTAAATCCCCAGACATCGGCCACCAAAAGAAACTCGAACAACTCTCCAACCCTTTCATCCCTCAGGTGGAAATCATCCTCGCGGACGGATACACCGGGCGTAACGGCTACCCTGCTCCTAACTCCTCCCACTACGGAGACGATTTCGTCACCTTCATCATCATTCTGCTACACCCCCTGAGTCGCGGGAGCATCCACCTCAACGCGAGCAACCCGGCCGGGAAACCTATCATTGACCCCCATTTTCTGGAGTACGAATACGACATCCAAGCTTTCATCGAAGCAGCCAAGTTCACCCGCCGTCTCGCCGCCGCGGAGCCCCTCCGCTCGCTGTGGGAAGGGGAGCACGAGCCTGCTGCTGCAGTGCAGAGTGACAACGACGCGCAGTGGAGAGAGTGGGTGAGGGAGAATATGTTTACCGTGTGTCATCCATCAGGGACGGTGCCGATGTTGCCGCTGGCGAAAGGGGGGGTGGTGGATAGCAAGTTGGTGGTGTACGGGACGGAGAATCTGAGAGTGGTGGATTGGGGTTTGATGCCGGTGCAGATTTCGGGGCATCCGCAGACGGCGGTTTATGGGATTGCGGAGAGGGCGGCCGAGATTGTTGTTGCAGCGAACTCCTAATTGGACCTCGGTTTTATTGGTGGGTGTTTGGTTTTGGTTTTGATGGGGTTGACAAGATGGGCAGGGAGTAGTTCAACCAATGGCCGGATGCCACCATTCGTGCACATCTGCTGAGTGGTGCCAGGGCTGTGGAATTTTCTGTATTTTGGTGCTGTTTATTGAAGCTTCCCGTCACAATTGAAATTCCCCTTAGCCTTTTTTAGAATCTTAAACTTTAAATAACTCTGCCATACATCCCCTTAGACCGTTCCCTGGTATTGGATGGATCCGTCAAGGGCGCCACCTCAATGTCTGGACACAGATACGGCTGGTGAATGCCGAGCGAGGCAAATGCGTGAGGAAACCAGCGTCGCATAAGCGGCCAGAGGGCCGGCGCCGAAGCTGCGACAATCGCTAAATTGAGCTCGACACAGCTACATACGTAGCCGATTGAGTAATGGCGGTCGTCGGGGACGAGATAGTATAGGCGAAGAACGAAGTACAGGCGTACGAAGCTTATAGCGGTAACCCTATGTGTATTCCCTCAGCAATTATGCTTATTATGAACTGGATGGTCGGTTAGGGGCTTACACTGCCCCGAGGAGGAAGACAGCCAGAAGAGCGTTGCGAACCCTCTTATGGACCTTAAGACCCAAGAATAGGAGGAATGGAATCGAGAGGGTGAGAAAATCGGTAAAGATATTCATTGTGGCTAGCGAGATGGCGAAGACATCCCTCCGGATACACTTTGCTGTTGGGCCCCCTATCCACAGCGATTCGACTGGCAAGCACTGGAGGAGAAAGATGGTGAAGAAAGTGACCATGATCGCGAGGTTCAATATGATCATGGCAATAGAGGCAATTCGGACTCGCTTTTTCACGCTACCGAGTCGCAAGAGAAAGAGCAGTGCCGACACCTTAACCAGAGCGAGAGTAGGGTTGTAGCAGAGTCCGTTAATAAAAATCCAGAAGGCTCCGAGATTGCCTGGAAGTCCTGTTGGGACGTCGCGATCGGGTATACCCCAGTACCCTGATTTGAGAACTATCATCCATGTCAGTCCCGTCATGAATTATATCTCAGTTTCGGGTGAATTAACCAAATGATGAAAAAGTGGCTTGCGCAAGAGCGAGGAACTGACGTTCGTCAAAATTTGTTCTTGTCAGCTGCGGGTGCACTCTTGCAGCCTCTCAAAAGCGTATTTTCCACCCACCATGGCAAAGAAGATGAGCCAGTCATCTTGATAGCAAATGTTAGCACTAAGCATTTGAAGAACGTAAGGGATTATAGGTAGCTCACCCGTTCCAAACCCGTTTGCCAAGCGCCTACTATATACCCGCAGTCCACATACTGTTGAGGAGAGAGTGGGGAACAAGACAAGGATGGCGAAGCCGAGAATCTGGAGCCAGCTATAAGGATAGTTGGCATCACTTGGGACGATAACAAAAGCGTCCTCCCATGTTTTTGCCTTCCTATCGATTGTCATTCTTGACAGTTGACTGTCAACAGCGGAGATTGGTTGATGGAAGCCGAATCGCATGCACACAGTAGAGCCTAGCGAGTCCCCACTGCGATACTATGATCACTTGAAGACATTTGTTACGCAAAGATGCCAGGAAGGAAGGAAGGTGAAAGAAGAAGTTGGGACACTGATCCCGTTTTGATCGCACAAAACTGTAGCACTTGGATAACTGCCTAGACCATTGCATTCACCCACTCCACCACCGCCGCCTTGTCGCAGGGAGATATACCAAGCAGTCCCACCTCCCGGCACAATAGCATGCAGATTTGTAGGACCCCTAAGCCCTATCCACGGACAAAGGCATTGCTAGGTTGCAAAAGTCCCTGCAAACAATCCGATTCCGGAAGGTAGTATGCTTATTTAATCGCGTGCCGCCCCGAGACGGGAGCTACGCCACAGGAGCGCCGGGTTCCCATCCGCAGATGCAACCCATCTAAACCAGTGACATTCTTTAGTTTGTCCCTCGTTAACCCTAAAAATATCTCGCCGAAACTGCGTAGTTATTTCCGAGATCGTCTGAAAGCGGGGGTATCAAGTGGTAGTTTTATCGTAATGGTGTTAGCAAAGCCGCTACGGCGTATGCTATTAAATCGCCGCCTAGAATGCGAAGGGGAATTACATGTCAGAGGCACCGCTGCTGCTCAAGGCGAATTTTCGGCGTCTCATTTGTCACTTTGGTGCAGTGGTCAATTCTGTCCGACATTTTATGCCGCTGCCTAATTACCCAGTACAGCTAGACGCCTGAAAAGCACAACAGGAGGCGGCGCAGCGCCTCATCCTAACGACCCGTAACTACCCTGGCAGCCAGAGACAGCTGGTCATGCATGACACACGCTCGATCCTATATCCTGCCCTATAATAGTCCGTGAAAATAGGGAAGACCATACCAACCGGGGCGAGTTTGTTTCGGAACTCTACGTGCATGATGGCAATTCATGTTTTACTGTCCAGTTCAGCGCAGGCGCATCTTCGAATTTGGTAGTTGCGGCACGAGGTAGGGACAGGTATACTTGAGGCATCTGGTGCCCACGCAGATGCAATTTGCGCGGCAGCTCCGGTGCTCGAGGCTATGGGTTTTCATCACCTCCACGTCACGAGCCCCGAGATGGGGTGGTGGAGTGGCTATGGCGGCAGCGGCCAAGAGAGCGGCGATGAAGCTGACAACCTTCATGTTTGACGAATTTCACGAAAAGAATAGGATGCTTTGCAGACAGGTTCAAGCTGACGATCCTAGTGGGGCTTCTGACTGGCAGAAGTAGGTGGACGATGTAGCTGAGAAAAGAGTATACAGTTGTTAGGCTCTCCTAGACCCTCATATACCTGGCAGTTTTCTGGAGAGCCGCCAGCCTAGCTGATACTCTACCCAGACTGTGTGACTTTTTTCTTGCTCACTTCGACCCGTGACGTGAGATATTCATCGGCGATACATTTAAGCCCATTTGAGAAAGATATACAACTTCAGAGCTAGATTGCATCCGAAGTTTGGCATAACACGCCGCACGCGGTAAACCTGCAGTGCTGAAAACTTGTATGTAGAGTTTGAGACTACTCTGGTTGATCTTCGTACTCTCCCCATCGATACCGACTCCTCTTTCCGGGGAATCAGGCTTTGGTAGTCTCACGTTACCTGGGCTTAGGCTCGTTCACGCGCCATCTTTATCTCCACCGACCTCGCATCAATAACAATCTCGCGGACTAGTACCAGCAGCTCGGCAACTTTAACTGCTCAGCCTGCTGACCTTCACGTTGAGACCACATTTCGGCCGGAACAACGGGCTAGGGTTAACGAACGCGACGATCCCCTTTGTCTCCGGTGTCGCGTCGAACCTGAACTTGCTGAGAAGCTCGATGAGAATGATCTTGAACTCAAGCATCGAGAACACATGGCCTAACAAGTCCTCCTCGGTCCACGGGTTCTTGGTCGCGTAGGTCTCCTAGATCATGTACGTGAGCAGGCCCCTGCGGGAGGTCTCGGCAGAGTTCATCCCGGTGCTCATCAGCTCTCTGGCTCTCTCTCGTATGATCTCTCTCGACTGCCTATGGAAATCGGCGTGGGCCCTTTTATAGCGTCGGTTTTCGGCGAGAGGAAGCCAGCGGATAGGAACGAAGGCGTTTCGGAGGAGGGCCTGGCCGAGGCGGCGGATAGTACGTACGTGACGCTTTGTACCCCGCATTTGCCAAGATGAGAACTAGCACAGGCTCTGCCGAAACAACACTCCAAGTACGAGATTACCAAAGCAGACATCCTCCTCCAACGACCCCGCTTGCCCCTGAAAACAACGAGAGTGTTTGTCGCGAGAAGATGCCAGCAAAGATGCCAGCAGGTAAACCTGCCTACGCAGCGTAGCCAACCCCGTTGTCGGCTCTTCCCGATGCCCTGTCCACACATATTCTTGCAGCAAAGCTTCACATCGAGCACACGGAGGCGGTCCATTGAGGGCCTTGACCAAGTGGTGGCAGGATTAACGTCACGGCCGCGATGATAACTCTGTATTTTTCTGCTTCAGTTAAGGCTGAAAGGAGTGTAGTTTGCTTCACTGGATGTAGCTACTTGAGTTGCAGGACGCTACCTCATTTCTCACCATCTCGAAACTCCCTTTATAGCGCTGCACCCAAATCCCTGTTAAGAGGCAAGGTATACTCATGTTCCAACATAAAACCCCATTGTTGTTGCTATGAGTTTGTCCCGGCTACCACTCTTCGCTACTTGACTACAAGGTACCAGTCGGCCACGCAAAATCCTCAGGCGGGCAAAACTCAGCCAACACCCCCTTCTTTTTTTCGGGATTGAGGATGTCATCCACCTTATCCTTTGTCTCTTGGGGTAGCTTCTGGAACTCGGCGTCCCTTTCCCTTGCCCTTAAATGTTCTGCACCGGCTACGATGTACTCCTTCAACTTAGCGATGCCCTTCTTCCACATGTCATCGAACCACTCCTGGTGCGCCTTGCGGTAGGTGACATTCATGTCGGTAGGCTTGCCCTCGATTGGGCTCCCGTCCATCACGTTGAGCGCCGCGTCGATCTTATTCAGGGACTCGCGCATGGCCTGGAGGGTATAGTCGTGTTTGAGGTATCGGCAGACAATGACGAGACGACCCAGCGCGCAGGCAGCCTTATCGTAGTTGCCCGCGTATAACTTCTTGTCTGTGCCGAAGCCTGCGTCTGGCTGATAGCCGGGGCGGAAGACCTGGTTCTCTGTCAGTATCTTGACCGTCGTAGGAAACGAAACAGAATGATACAAGATGACTTACACGGTGCTTGATTCCGTTCTCCAGGACAGGGAACAGTGTCATGGTCTTCTCGGGATCAGGCGCAGGCCCTTGACTGCGACCAAGGCTGAGAAGGAGGCTTTCGTGCGGCGCCTGGCGCTCCTTGATCTTGAAGTGTCCCCCTAGAGCCGAGCACTGGGTGTCGGGGACATTGGGCTGGCCGTACTTTGGCTTTTCCGCGCCTTCTTGGCCGGCAGCCTTGTTGTAATACGTCTTGTAGAGGTAGTCGTAGTACTGTCGTAGCCACTGGCCTTCGTAGACGTGCTCGCTGTTCGCCCCGTTGTCGACATTGGTGAAGATGGTTTCCACCTCGGGGGCGGCGCTGCCGACGGAACGGCTAGCGTCGATGTCCCACAAGCTGGCCGGGCACTGCTGGGCGTCTGTGACCTCGCAGGCGTCGAACTTGGGCTTCATGACGGGCACGGTCGCTATTTTGTGCAGTTTGCCCGGGCTGGGGTACCTCTTAAGCTTGATCTTGAACTGAGAGTCCTCCTTTTTCTTATAGTCGCCCCTCGGGTCGCACCACAAGGTATAGTACTTCTCTTTTCTTATCTTCGGCTCATCGTCATCGCCATCGCCGTCGTCGTCCTCTCCCTCGTCGTCCCCTTCACTGATCGCCACTTCGTTCTCGTACCAGTCCAGGACATCCTCGGATTTGACGCTGGGACACACCCCGGTAAGACTGTCCAGGCTGAGGCACAGCGGAGGGAGATCGACCATGTCGAGGTCCTGGAAAAAGACAACGTCGAACAAAATGTCCTTATCGCCCTTAACCTCCTTCCAAGCCTCGAGCCCAACGACAAACCCGAGCTCGGACTCGAGCGACAGACCCCACGGACTGGGACTCCCCGGACAAAACCCAGCCTCGTTATACCCCGCCTCGGCCGTGATGGACAACGGAAGCTTGAGATAAACATCCGTGTTAATCCCAGCCTCATCCATCACCTCAAGACTCAACGCCACAGCTAACTTCCCGTAAAGACTCCCCTTCGCCGTAATCCCCGCACTCTCCAGCTTTGGCGTCTGAATCTTAAACTCGGGCTTCCACCCGCTAACCTCCACATCCTTGGCAATCACATCCACCTTTGCGATCGAGTCTGGGGGGATCTCCGCCGACATGCCCGCCGTAACCGTCGCATGCCCCGAAATCGAGTTGAGCTCCCACCCAGCCATCAACTTCGCCGTCGGCCCAAACGTCAACACCTTTGGAATCACAAAACTATACGGCAGCGGAATCACAAACAACTCCACCTCCCCCTTAGCCCACTCCGTATTCTTAAAGCTGAACTTCCCCTTGAATGTCGCCTCCAGCGCCAAGTTGGCCGACAGCTCATTCGGCGTCGCCGACACAACAAGGTGATCAATCCCCCCCAGCAAACTCCCCTCAATGTGCCCCGCAAACGTCAACCCGCCCGTTATCCCACAATCCGCACAAATCACATTTAGATTCGCCTCCTTCTTCGGCCCAAACGTCTTGTTCAGAAACGTCCTTGGCCACGTGCTCGCAAGATTCAGCGTAAACGTCGGATCGAAACTCACATCCCAATCAAACCACGCGCGCGCAGCCAAGTCCCGCACGTTGACGGGCATCCGTTCAGACTGCGTCATGCCAAAGTCGAGGGTGTACATATCCGCCACTTTACGCCACGAGCTCTTCTCCGCGCGCATGGTAACGGTTAGGTTCTTGGGGTGGTACTGCAGGCGCGAGACGACGAGCGGTTGGGGCGACCAGTCGCGGCCGCACTTGTGCTGGTCGCCGACGAGGATGAAGGAGTTTAGCGTGTTATAGTTGAGCCATTCCCATTCTTGCTGGGCGGCGTAGAAGTTTTTGGCGTGGTGGAATTGGATGTAGGTGTTGCCCGTGGAGCAGTTGACGTCGCGGAGGGACCAGACGAATTTGGACATGTCGACGATACGTTGGTCTCGGGAGGCCCAGGTTACCATGGACACCAAGGTGGTATGGTTCGGCTTTCCGGTGTTGGGGGCGTTGGGGGCGTTGGGGGGGAGGGTTGGGTCGAGGTTAGGGGTGCTCCACCAGAGGATTTGTTCGTGGGTTGCGAGGGAGAGGTTGGCGAGGGGGACGTCGTCGGCGTCGGCGTCACCGTCGAAGGATTGGGGGACGGACGGGTCCCAGATGTAGCGCGGGATGGGGTCGAGGATTTGGACGTTGGATTCGATAGGGGGGTCGGCTTGTGCTTCTTCACGGGGGTCCATTTCCCCAGCGGGGAGTGCATGGCCTGCCTGGAAGAGGGCAAGCCATACACTAGCCAGGGGGAGGAGTTGGAGGCAACGCATCTTGGGATGTGTGCGCAGGGGTGGTGATGGGATGTTGCTAACGATGGTGTAAGTGCCGGTATGGGATTCAAATCTGGGGCAAGAGCTGACAGTTCCGCACCTCTCCCTTTTCGTCCTTCATTCAAAGGTCCAAGACTGAGAGGCTACCGCCTTGATATACACCACGAGTAAGGTTATTCCGTCTCTTTGCATCGAGGAAGCTCTCAACGTGCATTCCCAGGAGAGCTCTGATTTGCTACGACACACCATTGGAGCGGATGCCCCTGAGGTGACTTCCAACAATGTTCAGAGATTGGGTCCTCACGCTAGAAATCTATCCCGCCACAATGCCAAGAAGGACCCAACCGCGCCGGCCGGTATTTAGACCGAGCTCACCGAGACCTGAGTTGAATCTTGGCCCAGAAATTGTGAGCGGGAGCTCCCTTGAGAGCCTCAAAGACAATGATGACAGACAATCACGTTATGGTAATACCTACAGAGTAAGGGGTCCCTGTCAGTGCGACCCACCGCGAATATCAGCGTATTTACCCGGTAGCGTCGTCGGTAACCCATTCGAAACCATTAGCCAATGGGCTGGAGTTGCGCGCAATCTAGGGCAGCCAGGGATAGCGTAGAGACGGGATCTTATTGCCCAGGAACCCGTCTTCTTTTCCCGTAGCTGAAGAAGGGCTCGCAGGGGGTGTTGTAACACAGCCTTGCACACCACTAGGTACGATGTTCTAGACTTTGCATCTCGTTTATGGGGCTGGCGAATCGGAGCTAAGACCAGAATTGAGCTTCCGGGCTGCACGCTGAATGCTTGCATATCTCAATATGAGGGGCGGCCTTAAGAGGAAGCTGCTTGTGCGTCCCCTCTTTGAATTAACAACCCGATAATGACCCCAACTTGCTCCCCCTAGGAAGCGCAAGAAATGGGAGATTCAAAGAGTTGCCGCCAAGAACGTCGGCCTCGTCGGTTGGGACATGATCTGACTTTGATAGTGCTCGGTTCATCTTTCCTCCGCCGCTAAAATGTCTTACAGGTTAGGCTCACAGCAAAGTAATTGACAGTTTCATTCAGCTAAGATCAGGCCACATACACCGTCTCGTCCATCTGCATGATATCCTCGATGAGGGGGTGGCCATCTATTCGTACCTACACCAGATAGCTCCGCATCGTTACCCGAAGACACGCCAGTATCATCGGGATGCGTAGTTGACGCTGATTGTCTCAACCCTTGGCACCCAACCCGCATAGAGTTCCCTTAAGTCCACCGGAAAGTCTTAAGCCCCCCCCGAATGGAAGCTTCACTTGAACAAAGCCAGTCTCTAAAGCGACATCAATAGAGCCGGCAATGGACTTGTCAAAGTGTTAAGCCGACTGACACATAAAAGAAGCAAACTCCTCGTTGGTGATTATCAGGACGGATATCATCTGCTTGACCGTGTTTTCCGTATGGCTGGACTGGGCGAGGATTCCGTCCAGGGCGTGGAAGTCTTAGAATGTTGAAAGAAGGACGCCGCTCTGCTCTCTCCTTATCCCCAAGTCACCTATCCGCCTCGTAAGGGTAAACACTCCATATAATATCTTAAAATGGTGTTGAGTTCGCCACTTACTTTCCAAATACTGCATGTAGAAGCCTCCCATTCTGTAAACCGCCTTCTTAATGGCTTGAGATTACGAAGCGTCTGGTGCCTGACAAAGCTACTAGAAAGGATCCTGAGATGAGAGCCTACAGTGGGAATCTGAGACTCCTGTATGATAGATGTAACTGAGGCCCATCAATTGGATCGAATCCAGTATGCAGTGTTTCTGAACAATTACTAATAAGTTGCCCGTTGAGGAATAAGCGAATATTTTTATTCGCAGCCCACACTGTTTTCCATCCTCCGCTAAAGCTAACGCAGATTCATCAAAATCGCGATGGGTCAGCATGTGGACTGCATCGCAAACACGCTGAGCTTCTGTTTAGGATCCGGGTGAAAGGGATTGAAGTAATCGATATACGCCAGCTCGCCCACATCTCTGGCCGCGAGGTCTCCAAAGCGCCGGAAAAGGGTGCCGAGCGTGACGTACAGCTCACACATGGCCAGGTTCTGGCCGATGCAGCTCCTCGAGCCCCGCGAGAAGGGGACGAGACATTTGTTGGCTACGGCGGGTCTGGGGGTGCTGCTCGTGGTTGTTTCTTCGGCAATCCACCGGCACGGATCGAACACGGCCGGGTCCGGAAATGCCGTGGGATTACGGTGCTGCATATATGCCGACATTCCCACGACGGTCTAGGAGATTGCTTAGAAGAACTGAAAAAGGACAGGGATAGAGAAGAGATAACCATCCACGTACCCCTTCCGGGAGGTAGAACCCGTCAAACTCGGCGCCGCCTCGGGGCACCACCCGCGGGAGCCGGCCAATGACACCGTACGAAAGCCTGCACCGCCGTTCAGTCAGTCATGGCAAAAAAATTAAAAAATGTGTGTGAAATGAGGTTCACACCTCAAGCCTTCCTTTACGACGCCTGTCAGGTACGGCAGCTTCTCGAGCTCGACGTAGCCTATCTCGCTCTCGGAGTCGGGGAACTTTGCCAGGAGCTCTTTCCGCAGCCTGGCGTAGATGGCGGGGTTAGTGATGACGTGGTAGGCCGCCACCGTCATTGCATTCCCGGTCGTGTCGGAGGCCGCGGCGCAGATGGAAAACGCCTCCTCAGCCATCTCGTCGATTGTCGGCTGGCGGTGGCCCGACGCGGCGAACTCCGGATTGAGCAGGTCGTGGAAGAGAGTGCGCTGCCGAGGCTTATAGCCGCTTTCGATACTCTTTTGGACATCTTGGACGGCACGCCGAGTCTTCTACAAACTGAGAGTTAGCGCCTGCGCCTGTGCCCGCGCCCCTCCAACCCCAACCCCAAAAACATCCCACCTAGGGAACGGTTGCTAACCTCCTTGCAATTCAGCGTGTCCCGCATAATGGGGCTCAGGCGCCGGGCGATGCGCGGCGGGATAGCATCCACCAACTTCAGCATAAAGGGAAACTGCTGTAGGACCCATAGGGCGATCCCGCTGTTTTTTACCATGGCTGGGTACCATTCCCCCAGGTCGTCGCGATCCAGCTGGCCCCAGCAGTCACCAAAAGCGTACTCGGTGGCGACGTCCATGGAGACGGCGCGGAAGGCCTTCCGCGCCGTCTCCATGGAC
>Ga0247758_1000270_pt1 | contig 45536 bp, 47 predicted proteins | sample UWRJL156409C4_FD_180950 | JGI IMG/M metagenome (GOLD analysis project Ga0247758, IMG submission 180950) | Plant litter microbial communities from Arlington Agricultural Research Station in Wisconsin, United States - UWRJ-L156-409C-4 | ecosystem: Environmental > Terrestrial > Plant litter >...
AATACAAAAGAGAGCTCCCTGTGTGTGAGGAGAGCACATGACGAAAGGCTCCTGCGCTCCAGCCTAGCCTGGAGCGGTAAGGCGCCTGCGCGCCTGAGCGCCAAGAACTGCCGCTGCAGTTCGACAAGATGAGAAGGAAGTACAATAGTATATGCTGATACTAGTTAGCTCTCCTTTCTACGAATCAATATTTCTGTCTTCTGCAGACTTGTGACTGGGTGCCTTGTCTTAGTTTCAAATTAGGACCAGTAACAGCCTAAGGCCAACTAAGGGACAAACCCCCGGCAGCAAGGACAGAGACAGTAAACAAAGATCTGCTTTTCGTGTTTGCCTGCTTGCATTTATTCCTCACTTGACAAAATACATGTCTAGAACTAACTACTGGTGCTTACTCTCCCAAAACACCACAGCCGCTCGACAAGTTACCCGTCCATTTGGAAAGCCCTACTCTCCGCAAACCAAATCACCTCTCACAAAGAAGACTTCCCATTCACCATGCGCGCCATCGAAAACTTCGTGCAGTTGATGCTCACCTTATCCGGCGTTCTGCTGGTGAGTATGCTGTCGAGCGCTTCGGCGTTAGCCCCAGAGCATACCCCTCCGAGTCACCTCGACGGAAGTACCTGCTTGACATCTAACTCAGCTGCTCCCACCTCCCCTGATCAGCTCACTCCACGGGCTGCTTGTCACAACGAAAATGCTTGCTTGACAACCGACCTAGCTACTTCCACCTTCACCAACCAGCTCATTGCTTCCCATAACAGGACTTCTCACACGGCACCCAATCCCTACGTCGCAGTTTTCCCTTTCTATGGAATCGACCTGGACCTCATCGCTATAATCCCCATGACCGAGTCGCCGGCCGCTGTCAACCTCACCGTGGCTGCGACTAAGTCGCCGGCAGCTGAGAACCCCACCCTGGCTGTAATGGAGTCGCTGGCCCTTCCCGACTTTGCTGCTCTCGCAACAATGACCGAGTTTCCGACACTCAAAAACCTCACCCTGGCTGCAACTGAGTCGCCAACCCTTACCAACTTCGCTGCAGCAACATGCGCTTTGCCGACAGGTGCTCGGGTCGTGTCCAATCGTCTACCATATCGACCTGCCCCCAATTTCGACAATATTCCCCGAAAGGTTATTGGCGGTCCGGTCGGTTTGGTCTGCTGCAATGAAGAGTGCACTGAATGCCATGACGAGGCGTTCATGTGCGGATTACCATTGTATATTGCAACTTCTTGCGACCGTGAGGTGGACATCCATGTAGGTCTTTTCTTCTTTTCTTCTTTCGCAAAGTTCTTAACAGTGCTGACATTTGTGGGATGCAGAGAGAGTATACTCGCTGCTGCCCTATGTTCACATATAAGAACCATCATATTAATCGCAACAGAACGACAATGAGAGTTGAGCCGGCGCGTAGCATGTAATTAGGGGGTTGAGCATGGACGAGTCAATCGGTATGGAGGGTATTTTTGGAGGATCAGACAGGACTGAATCAGAACACGTTGTCCCCATCATCGGTTTGAAAAATTAGTGTCTGCCTTGAAGAACCCGAGAATTGAATGTGAAGTGAGAGTGAGAACTTGGATGCGATTTCCCACTGCCGGCTTCTTGGATGCACCAGATGGAAGGACAATTCCTGGCTAAGGGGACAGGGGTTGGCTTCCCAGGCAGGCGTGTTTCAGCGGCATAACGAGCCGCTGAGGTCCTTGGCACACCCTCACCTTTTCCATTAGCATCTCTCACATTCTGACAACTCCGAACCTCCCATGCAAGAAGCCGCGACCACAAGCAAGCGCCACGCATAGACCAGCATCCCAATTACGCTCCAACGTGTCTAGTCACCACCGATTCCCGGCGCTTCGAGATGCTGCCATCGCGGCAAAGAGGGGTAGCTGACAAATCTAGCCAACCACTGCCACCCGAGAGCGATTTGTATGCGAAAGACGAGCCGTCAAACTGCCTAGCATGTAGGCAAGTGGCTCGGAGCTTCGATTACGATTCTCTCAGCGCCTCCAGGGATCACAGATCGATAGCATACCTTGGCAGAGCTATCGAGTTTCCGAACCGTCTCTCCTGCGCGACCTGTCGAGCCGTGTGGAATTTGGCGCAACTGCAAGCTTGTCCCCGACTCCAGGCTATTTCGGGACGGCGCGTGCCCCTGGCAGGCTCTGGTCTCTGCCCAAGATGCAGCATCCGTCTTGACTATACCAAAAAGGTCCCGCATGAATATGGGTACCACCTCGTCCTCGATGTGAGTCGGCTGCTAGCCCCCCAAACGAGCCAGCCTCTGGTTTTTAAGTCCTCGACTGACATGTGGCTGTAGTGCGGCCCCCCGGAGAAGGTATGCCTCGCGCGCGTACGACCCCATGTTCCGCTGTTGCTGCGTGCTCGACGGAATGAAGCCCTGGCTTTCGGGAGCAAAACTCGAGACCCTTCACGATCATCTCGGCCAAATTCCCCTCATGGTGTCAAGATCAGCAGTTTCACTAGCGACGATGTCGTGGAAACGGCTTACCCGACTTGGTATCCGAAGCCGACAGAGTGGCTATCCGTTGACGGCTTTCTTCCGCAAGAGTTCGGACTTCAGCTTCCAAGTGGGCCAATCGACCCCTCGAGGTTAACACGATGGATACAATATTGTGATCAATCTCATGGAATCTGCCAACAGCAGGTCCCGTTCCAGGACAGGCCAGTTGCGAAGCCGGCGTTCCTGGTTGATGTCGTCGATATGTGTGTAGTGCGAACCTCCGGCAAGTCCCAAAGGTATGTTGCCTTGAGCTACGTTTGGGGCTCCGATAATGGCGCCCTCGTCGCGCAGAAATCCAATATCCGTGCACTCCTCCAGCCAGGTTCGCTGAGCCTGGATCGTGGGGGAGATAACCTCCCGAGAACGATCAGCGATACTATCCAACTGTGCCAGATGCTAGGCGTCGGTCATCTTTGGGTTGATCGACTATGCATTGTTCAGGACGACCCCGATATATTACACCCCCAGTTGGCTATCATGAGCGACATCTACAAGCACGCCTATTTCACCGTTATCGCGGCAGATGGAGATCACGCCAATTGCGGACTTCCCGGCGTAGGATACCACGAACGCAGCTACAAACCGGCCTTGAACCTCGCATTCTCTTCGCTGGTGCAGTTCTCGCGGGTCCGATACAGCGAATCTGTCGCTTCCCCGTGGCATAAAAGGGCCTGGACATTTCAAGAACGATCACTTTCGCCTCGAACGCTAGTATTTCATGACCACACTGTGTACTGGCAATGCTCTTCCCAGTCCTTCCAAGAAGTTTGCTCGTCTGACGATCATGGAGAGTATTTAGAAGCCGACGGGGAGATTTTTAGGAACAACCGGGCCGGTCGTGACGGCACGTTCCCAGCTTTTGCATTGACACCCTCTGAACTGGCGACAGAGCATCCAATTCCGAAGCTGGACGCATTTTGGCGCTTGGTAGCGGCATTTTCTAAGAGGAAGCTGTCGTACTAAGAAGATGCGGAAAGAGCCTTCAGCGCCATATTGCGAGAGTACGGCCGATCTTTTGATGGGGGGTTTTTCTTCGGGTTACCCACTTTTCTCTTCGACTATTGCCTTTTCTGGGCTCCGGCTCCAGGGACTAGGCTGAAGCGAAGAGAGGAATATCCAAGCTGGTCGTGGCTTGGTTGGGAGGGCGGGATCACCGAGAAACCTTTCAACATTCGACCAGCAAGCGTTTGGGACCCCCTGTGCTGCAGCGTTACGTTGGGTCGGGCTGCAAGCGAATTCGAACTCCAGTGGGAACCATTAGTGCAACTCTCGCGGACAAGAAAGGGCAGTGAAAAGTCCGAGTTTATCAACAACTCCCATCAGCAATTTGTTCATCCTCCTGCTTATCTGAAACATCGGCTGCCTGCCAGTCGAAGACCCAGGCCACACGCTTCCGCTGGGATAACGTGTGCAGGATCCGAGTCGCCCCACCGCGGTGATGCCGATGACAGGAGCCCGACTGATATTGGCGAAGGATGGAGTATGAAAATCGGCGAATACTTTGAGCACCCGAAGCTAGAACGCCGGTACAAACAACCATTTTGGTTCGACCAGACTGAAGCAAACATCAAGCATCTGGACAAGTTCGGAGTGAGTCCTTTGAATTCAGGGGGGAAGATCGATAGTAACTGGGAAAGAACGTCGACTGTGTACTTTACACATGACCACTGGCCGCGACATACATTCTTGCACCCTGTCCCCGTGGCTTCACCTGATCCCGACTTTACGGCAGAAAGCAAACAACGCTGGCTCCCGTATCTCGACTTTTGTGCAAGGTCGTTCACCTTAACCATTATGGGTCTGGCCGATGGTAGGATTCCCGCGGTACATCTAGGTTCTGGCGCCTTTCCGAATGATGTTTTCGGATTCTTATTTCCGGATTCCGACGCTCTGGCCGATTTGGCAAAATGGACTGCTTGCCAACTCCTCGTGATAGCGAAGTGGCACAAACCTAAGCAGCACGTTGACAATTTTGAAGGGGACGATGAATCATCGTCACCATCGTCGTCGGACGACGGGCGGGAGAAGCCCAACTACAAGCTCGCTGCTTTGTGGGTAGAATGGAAGGATAGTGTGGCATACAGACGAGGGTACGCAGTAATTCTAGGACCGGGTCACTACTACCGTACTCGTCGAGGAGCAACGTTTGCTGATCTGGAAACTGAGGTATCCTCCGAGACGATCGGCGTGAGGCTCGGCTGATGCATCGGGTTCATTACTGCAAGATGGGCAAGAATTTTCTTCGGTAAACCGCCACTTCTTTCAAGCTTTCAGCGAGCTGTCTCCACTCCCCTCCTGTTCAATCTGAGGCCCCGGTTGAATTGTATAGTAAAGCCTCTGCGACGGATCCACAACGGTCACAATCTTTGCCTCTCTAAGCGCTTTTTGGATCTCATCCCAGCCCGCGCCAAGATACCTCGCGTCAACCTCTCTTCCTAAGGATTCTTTCATTCCCTGTGCCATCCACTCTACCTTTGTTCTCGGCACGGAGGCTCCTTGTGGCACCCTCTTGAGCACCACGAACCAGAAAGCCGCAAGTCCGATCAGTACCAGGTATATGAGAAACACTACCAGCACCGGAACGGACAGCTCAACTGTCGGCACGGCTACACTGATGGTCCTCTCGGCGCTTTCATACTCCTGGATGTCCTTTATCGCCAAATAAGCCTGGTAGAACCGAAACAAGTCTTGTCCTGATGGATGGTATATTGGCTCCTTGCGGAACGATTGCTCTGTCAGGGTCGCCTGATAAAACGACGAGAAAGCGTTGATGGTCGTGAAGTAATCCCATGTCCAGGGGTGGGCCACGTGTACTTCGGCGTACTCGTCCTAACGCCTGTCAGTGTCTCCCAAACAGACTTTCTCGTGTTGGCGGCAATGCGTGTTAAGCGGGTGGCAGGGGGCGAGGAGAAACGCAGAGACCCACAAGCTTGTCGGGAGTGCGTGAAGCCACTCTCTCAATATTGCAACTCGCCATTGTATACGACGACTTTTCGATAGGACCTGTTCCCCAACCAGCACCGCCCTCTCGGTTGCTGAAGTTCGCAGGGGCGTTATGCATATGAACGGCGGCGATGGTGAAGTGAAACGGGAGATAGTTTGAGTACTCCTCCGTCGTTTCGTTGAAGGCTTTGTCGGGATCGGTCTGGATGCAGACAAAAAGCAAAGAGTCCACGAGCATATTGTCACGGTGAGGACCGGCTCTGGTATACCGCTCCGTGTATCCGTTTCGAAGAATCTCGCCAGGGAAGATAGGGCGGAGTCCTTGAACCTCGTCAAAAAGATGACCTGTGTTACTGGTGTTTCCTGTCAAATACAGCTCAATGGCAGTCCGTTCCGTCCACTGGCAGGAAGCAGACCAAGAGTTGTTCCACTCGGACTCAGAGTACTTCCAGTCGATGGTGTTATCGGGGAGGAAATCGACCAGCTGGTCCAGCGGCAGACCGGCTGATTTGAAGCGCTCGACGGTGCTGTTCCATTTCACCATGGCGTCCCCGATACCGCTGTGGAGGTTGGTTGAGAGAGTCCCGGAGACCGGCGTTTGCTGTATCTGCACTCCAAGTTGTGTCGAATACCGTGCGATAGGGGCTGAGACGATTGCAACAGCCGACAGGACGGCGATGATAGCCCCTGGAACGAGGAGTTGTGCAAGGAGACCGATGCCCATATGGAGGCGAAGCAAGGGGATGATATCAAGGACATCACCCAGGCCAGTAGGGGAGTAGAGGGAAAGAAGCTTGGTGGACGACTTGCCGCGGCGGGTGAGCTTCATGGCCCCAGCCTTCCAGGTCGAGTATGCTACGACCCAGATGCCGACGACACAGACGAAGTTGATGATCAGGGCCAGGATAGCTCGGACATTGCCAAGGTCCCAGGAGGAGGGAAGGAAGATCCAGAGGGTAAGCGACACCATGGTGGGCAACGATGGGGGCGAGGGCCTTGGAGAGCGATCACTAGTATGACCTGCACGGACCGAGAAAGACAAGAATCGCAATTGCAAAGGGAACTTTTGACAAGGCTCCCTTATATCTATCACAGCAATCATCCCCCGCCCTACTTGTCAGGCTCTCTCAGAAGCGGGCTCTTCAGCCCCAACTCCAACAACCCCGCGCCAAGATTACATGTTCACAATTTAACAAAACAAGATGGTGTGTGGCTCTTTTTCAGTCTGCCCAAAAAGATAGATAATAGACGAGTTCTTATTCAGACCTCAAAGCGGGGGTGGTTGACTCAGAGCTGTGGCTTGCAGAACGTGGTCGCTGAATGGCAGGAGATGTCCGTCCCGACTGCGCCAAGACCAAAAGTTGAAGGCCCAGAACTCAGCCATGCGCCACTTTTGCTGGAACTGATGCATCCTATCGGACGGGAGCTGAGGTCTGGGCTTAAAAATCGTACCAAGGGCTCGGTAGCTGCAGACAGGCATCACGCTTGTGCGACCACACTCGGTTTTCGTCACCAGGCTGTGTTGGGTGGTTATCGTGTTGGTTGTCGACTCAATCAGGCGATGCCGCCTGAACCAACTGTTATACAGAGCAGAATTCAGATACTACCAGAGGACAGTTTTATTTTTCGAGGCTTCCCGAAATGGACGCGACTTGACACATCGCTGCACGAATCAAGCATGGGCGGGCCTTCCATATCAAAAGAAACAGTTGATTGTTGCCAAAAATCAGGTAGCCTATCCTCCTATCCATCCTCAAATGATCTTCTACTCTTGGCCAAAGTCTCTAAATAAAACAATACATTGAATCGCTTTTGTCTGTCCCTGAACCCATTGCTTATATTAACCCAGATCTACCATAATCTAATGTGCTCCACCGCGGCCTCCGGTCCCTCCAATAGCCAGTCCCTGTAGCACCTCGAGTTGGATTGCAGGCAGCTGTCTTCCTCTCCCTGTAGGCTTGGGGACAAACTTGATCTCCGCGAGGTAGCTCAGGAACCGACCGACATCCTCCCTCGTCACGCCGTGTCCCGTGCTGTCGTCTACACCAGTCCACTTGTCCGCGTCGGCCTTCAGAACAGCCACTGCGTTTCTGTCGTCCATCTCCGGTGCCCTCGTAGTTGCCGGCAAGTCGTTCATGCAGAAATGGTAAAGCGGCATCAGTGCATGCTGCTCCTGATCCTTCTGGAGCGTACCGGCAGAGACAAACTTCTCCAGCTCCTCTTTCCAGCTCGGGTAGGTGACTTCGGGTGTGTTGAACCCGTAATACTCCAGAATAGCCAGGTACTCGCTCATGCGCAGGCGCGGGTGGGCCGTGACATGGATGACATGAACGCCACCAGCCAAAGGGTTCAGGGCTGCCGCTACGGCAACCTTCGCAACGTGGTTGACGGGTACGGCATTGACGGTGTTGACAATATACGGGCGCGCCGAGAGCTGGATGCAGCCCTTCAACATGCGGATAAGGAAATCGTCGACGTTGCAGACACCTGTCGCAGAATCGCCGAGGACATACCCAGGCCGCACAACTGAGCCGAGGAGGCCACGTCTACCAGCCTCTCGAACCAACTGCTCTGACACCCACTTGGTCTGGCCATACCCTGTGCTAAGGCCAGTTCGGCTTCCATTCATATCGTCCTCCTCCATGACAGAGCCCTGACCGGTGCTCACTTGTTCGTCAGAGAGCTTGATGTAGTGATCCGTGTCAAGGACACTTGTGGAACTAACAAACGTGAACACCTTCGGCTTGCCTTCGTTGCAGAGCTTCATGGCGTCGACCGTTGACAGCACGTTTGACGCCATCATGTCCTGGTATCTCTTGACCCAGTGCACAATAGCGCCGTTGTGAATGACAACATCGACTTCCTGGGCTAGCCTGTTCCAGGTAGCCTCGTCTAGGCCGAGTTGGGCCTGGGACAAGTCGCCAACGACAGCGCTCAGTCTCTCCGACCACTCCTCTCTCCAAAGCCCGTATCCCTGGAGAGAGCGGCGGAGTCGCTCAAGCGCGGCAGCAGGCTCCTTAGCACCTCGTACGTGAGCGATCAACTTCATCTGCTTGGCTGTCCGGTCCAGGATATCCCTGACAAGATACGAGCCCAAGAATCCAGTCGCGCCCGTGAGGAAGATGGTAAGGGCTTCAGATGATACCAGCGTCTCAGGATCGGCCGACTGATACTTCTCAGGGAGCTGGCCGATCAACTCGTCCAGGGATTGCGAGTACGCATCCTCGCCCGCCTCAGGGCCGACGCTGCTGCCGTCGCTCTGGAGCAACTTGTCAATCTGGGCGCTGAATCCTGCCAAGCCCGGGTGTTCGTAAAGGGCATTGATGGAAACATCGACGCCCAGCTTCTTGCGGATAGTTAGGAGGAATTGCTGAGCCAACAAGCTGTGGCCGCCGAGGTCGAAGAAGGCGTTCTCCCGCTTGATGGTCTTCGGGTTCAGACCCCGAATGACGTCAGCCCATTGCTGTGCAACGGCCCGCTCGGTGTCAGTGAGAGACTCCCAGTTCTTGAGGTCCTCTTCTGAGGTGTCTTCGACGATCTCAGCCACATCAGGGAAAGGAAGATTGGGCTTATCGACCTTGCCGTTGGGGTTCAGCGGAAGCTTGTGAAGGAAAACAACGTGGGATGGGACGGCGTATATGGGAAGACGGGCCGCAAGATGCTCCCTGATCTCCGCTTGCAATCTTCGGTACCTCCTCAAGAAGACTGTGACCGGACCCATCTCAACACCGTCATCTTCAACGTTGGAGAAACCTCGGTCAGAGAGCCAGCGAAGCCATTCCTTCTCCTCTGGGACGACGTAGCTGATCAATGTGGGCTCCTCGTTTCGATCTCTCCTGACGAGCGTCTTGCAGTCGCGGATCAAAGGGCTCTGGCTAAGATTGCTGTCGATATCGTTGAGCTCGATACGGAAGCCACGAATCTTGACCTGGTCATCTGCACGGCCAACGCACTCGACGTCTCCTGACTCTAGGTATCTACCGAGATCGCCTGTGCGGTAGAGACGGTCCTAATGGACGTTAGCGACCGAAGAAAGGATTCGAACATGGCAGCCCGACTTACACGAGGACCCTTGTAGTACTTGCGCCAGGGCTCGTTCTTGCTGGCCTTCAGGTCGGCCTCGACCCACTTGTTGTTGTCAACAAACCAATTCATTACGAATTTCTCCTGGTTTAGGGTCTCGTCGCCAAGGTAGCCCCTGGAATGTGGTCAGCAGGTGTGTAGAAAGTCGATATGCGGTAGACTTACTCGGCAAGGCCCGCAGCTCGAACGAAAATCTCACCAACTTCGCCAACCTTGCACTGATCGGTACGGTTTTCCCTGTTGACAACCAACAACTGTACGTTTTGCATTCCCTTTCCGGCTGGCACGGTATCCTTGAGCTTGTCGAGGAAGTCCTGCTCTCTTGCACGGCTCGGGATCTCGTAGTAGCTGACCGCTCTCTGTGTCTCTGTTGTCCCGTACATGTTAATAATGTTCGCATTCTCAGCCAACCGCCTCAGAGCTCGACAATCACGCGTGGTCAAAACGTCTCCAACGAAGAAGACGTGCTCGAGTGCAGGGAACTCGGCTGATGCACCACCGACAAGGATCTGACCCATGGCAGGGGTAAGGTGGGTAACGGTCGGCTTGTGTTCGCGCATCCACTCAGCCAGCTTCTCGTGTTGGATATCTTCTCGAGACGGCACGAGCAGCTGGGCGCCAAGGAAAAGGGGTGTAAAGATATCTCTTTGGACGGGATCGTGGGCAATGCCGGAGAGCAACGTGTATCGACTCTCAGAAGAGAGGTGGAAGCGCTCGGCCATCCAGCCAAAGTACTTGACCAAACTGAAGTGCCGCCCCAGTACGCCCTTAGGTCGCCCCTCGCTGCCAGATGTGAAGGATAGCGTGGGGTTGGAGTCGGGTCCTACCAAGACATCTGGAGGCGACGATGCGCGCCCCCTGACGCTGGCGAAGATGTCCTTCCCGTCCACCTCGCCGCCGTAGAGGTAGCCATCGTCTCTGAGGCGCAACTCCGGCACCTCCGCCTTCAGCTGCAGGTCGTCGTCAATGTATTTCTGTACCAATGGAGCTAACGGACCGTTCTCGTCGGTGGCGCGGCCGATTCTAAGCAGGGCGCGGGGTTGCGAGACCTCGAGGTAGATCTGTTGTCTGGCAGGGGGGTATGCGGGGTCAAGGACAGTCATGGTCGCACCGGAAGCCTTCGAGTTGGGATGAGCCATTAGCATCTACGTGCCACATTTAAGGAGTCACAGCAAAAATTTGTACCAGAATTCCCATCAGAGCCACCACAAGATCAACTGAGCGATGGGCCCAGATCATCACCACATCGCCATTGGTGATGCCCGCCTCGTGGAGGTGCCATGCTAGCGTGTTCGCGGCTTCGAAGATCTGGCGGTAGGTAAAGCGCCTCTCAGGGGTTGTGGAGGTCTTGGTCTCGATGACACAGGTCCGTTCTGGGTGCGCCTCGGCTTGGGCGCGAAAGATCTCCTGGATGGAGCCGACGTAGCCAGACCAGTCAAGGTCGACTGTGGGATCGGGTATTTGCGACATCGCTCGTGTCGGTTAGATCAGAAAAGCAAGCAAAATAAGTGATGAAAGCTAGTGATGTTCCGATATCAATACTGGCGAACATCCAGCTCGTTTTCTATCGTTGGGTAATTTTTTCTGGTCTTCGACGGGTGACTCAATTGCGTGAAATTGGGGCTTCCCCGACACCGGATGGCGGGGTTGTGGCCCGACCCCACCAAACGGCGGTGTACTCCACCCCCGCATTCCCCGTCTGATCAGTGATGGCAGCAAAGCCTTTGTGGATTCCGTCGCCGTCAATTGAACTGTCACTGTCGTTTGCTTGTGTGTCGATGCCCTCATCAAGTTGACCATTGATGATTGGCCCCGAAGTTAGCCCCGGGATATAAATCCGAAAGTTTCTCACGCCCAGCATTACCACAGATTTTCTCGCATTAGAGGATACGTCCCGGCCGGGCTTTTATCTGGCGATAGCATATCCAACTGTCGGCGAAGTTTTCACCAGCCAACATATACACTACCCAATCTCCCTCCAGTCACCAGCTCTGCAATTTTTCTTGCATGGCCCGTGCACTCGGCTCCAGCCGCCAACCTCGCCAGCTAAGATTCGACCCGACTGGCGCCCTCACAGCCACGCTGGACCCCTGAAACACAGCGTCATCGGTGGCAAATTCCGCCCGCTACGACCATTCTGGGCCACTCGTGCCCTGCTTTGTCGCCTGTCCAAAACACGCGAGAAAATATGACGCACAAAGGCGACTGCACCCAACCGCGATTGGGTAACGCGTTCCCATTCTGGCGTTTGTCTTGGAATCGCAGCGATGTGTATCCATTCCCGCCCAATGCGATGCTGGCGCCCTCTCGGAAAGAGCGTGACAGGTGGGCATATGCATGGGCTTGCGCAAAAGACGAACCTGGCTCGCCTGGCTGGATGTGGTGTCTCAATTTCCTGTCACCGCTAGAAGCCTGCTGGCCTGCCAAACCTGCCACGCCTGCCTCGGGTAGGACCCGAAAGAAGTACATATCCCAAAGGTCAAGGACCTCAGTGACACAATCCCGTTCCTCTTCTCCAACATCTCATCGCTTTTCGTGTAATACTCCATATTTTGCTAGTCTTGTTCTTGAGACTCAAGACATCCCCTGAGTCAGTCGATTGACACGAAAGCTTATTTCATCCGAACATGAAGCACTTACCAATCGGGATACCGATTGTTGCGTCGGTGGGGGCCTTCATCTTGGTGTTGCTAGCACTCCTGGCCGGGTCTCGTCCCGGTTTTATGGAAGAGTTCGACCTCATTGCCTTCAACACATCAGCCCTCGGCCACAATCTCGTCGACCTGGGGAAAGACAACGACGAGCCAACGCCAACGGGAGATAGCCTTTGTGATGGAATAGGGGGGCTTCTCGGCAAGGCTTGCACGACTGCCACGGCTGCTGTCGGCAGCGTGAAAAGCGATGTCGCCGACAAAATCAACGAGGTCGGGAACTCGATTGCCGACGAGCTAGCCGATAGGCTTGGCATCCACGAGTTTTATTCTCTCCACCCCCTGACCATCTGCGAGGGAGACTACAGCCCCAATGCGACCGCCCCTGGTGCCGGCCGTAACGTATCCGAATGCCACAAGGGGTTCACAAATGGTATTACTCCTCAATCATGCATTCTGACCTCATTCATCATACTGACTCTGGTATCCAGGCTACAACATCTCTGCACTGCTTGATCATGGCCTCCGAGTCGGGCGCTACAAGCTCACCTTAGCCGATTTGGGCTTCACAGATGAACTTCAAAGCTCAATCGACACACTCAACAAAGTTCTGATAGCCTTCACCGCGCTCTTGATCGTCGCCGTCGGCTTCACAGGGCTCTCTATGCTCGCTTCCATTTCAGCACTCTTCCTCATCCCCCGCCACGAACGCAAAGCCGTCTCCGTCAACACCATCCTCGCCGGCGCCGCGCTCATCTTTATGGTTCTCGCCGGCTTAGTAGGCACCATTGCTGCGAGCATCGCAGCCGACAAAACCAACGAGTACGGAGAAGACGTTGGCTTGAGCGCGAAGATGGGCACAAAATACCTCATCATCACCTGGGTCGGTGTCGGGTTGACGTTTGTCACCTTTGGATACTGGCTTTGGCAGTTCCTCCGCCACAGGAATGGGAAGACGATGGATCCTCGTGGCCCTCGCAAGCATGCGCGTGACTCGGAAGAGAGCGGTGCGGCGTATGGCGATAGGCCGGCTATGAGGTCTGTGGGTGGGGTTAACTTCTCGCGGTCACGGAGGAACTAAGTGCAGGGGCTTATTATCGGGCACCGTAATTTGGCTTAGATTGATTTTATCAGCACTTGCTTGTCTATTTAGATCGGAGATACCACATACCAACTAAAGATCATCTTAATTTCTATTTCAGCTACAGTCACAAGCTTGATTGATGCGCACATATTTCATGATTCCATGTCTCATTCTTCTTACTACGAAGCGACTGCATTTGAGAAACTTACTACGGCATTGATATATCGTCTCGATGGTATGTATGATCTTTCCGTCGTCCGGTATAAGCACGGCGAGCGAGCACAGGATAGATATTTCCACGTGAGATGTTCAAAGTCATCATGATGTAAACGTTTCCGTTGTTTCCGACTCCTATCCAAACTACCAATGTCGCCTCTCAACCAATCTGAACACACCTTCATCTTTAAGGCTTGAGATCTTTCAGATCCTCGGCAGTGATATCCTGAACCTTCCACGCAATTTTTGGCTTCTCCTTCTCCTTCTCCGCCTCCCTCTCCTTCTCCGCCTCCTTCTCCTGCGCCTCCTGCATCTGCTTCTTCCTCTCCTCCGACTTCCTCATCGCATCCCACGACCAATGCGCCGTGAAATCCTCCGACAGCAACTTCATCGCCTGCGTATCCTTGCTGTGCACGCCATACTCCAGCTCCATCGCCTCCGCCGCCTTCTTCGCTAGCACTCTTGTCTCCTTCTCATTACCCATCAGCGAATGCAACAATGCAGCTCGCGTGTACGCCTGCCCGATGTACGTGAAGAATTTCTCCTCCTCGTATCCACGGACGAGCTCGTCAGCGAGGGCGGTGTCGATTGGGATTTCCCCGGCGACCATCTTTTCGAGCTCCTCTTCGATGGCGTAAATGCGCTTCATGCGCGCGTCGGAGATTTCTACGTCTACGTCGGACATGGTGCAGTGAGCGCATTGGCATTTGAAGCCCCAGTCGTCCAGGAGGTTTTGGCGCTCCTTTCGTGACTGGTGGGCGTCGATGTAGGAGACCGTGAGTTCCTCGCCGGCAAGGATGTCCTGGACGGCGACGCTGATGTGGGTGATGTTGTCCATGCGGTAATGGACGCTTTGAGGTGTGTAAGTCATATGTTCGGTTACGGGGGAGAAAGAGGCTTACTTGGGGCGGCAGTCGTGATTCATTTGTGCCACGTCCGGGTAGATGGCCAGGTGACCGGAGAAGGGGTTCTCCCCGTTGATGAACAATCGGAATGCATTTCGGTCGACCTTCATGTACTCATCCGCGCCGTACTGCCGCATGAAGCTATCGTACTGCTTCTTGGGGAGTCTCTTGCTGGCTCGCTCGTACAGCTTCAGTCGCGATTCCCCGTCGAAATCGAGATGCGGCCCAAATTGGATCAGCATGGCGGGCGTGGTCTGCATGATGATTTCGCCCTTTTTGATGGTGCGGTTGGCTACCAGTCCGATGCCGCCCTTTTTCGGCATCTCGGCAACATAAAATGGCTTTATGTCGTGCTGGAACATTTTATGCTTGGGGAAACCGTCGACGACGTGGACGTTTGTCTCGGCCGAGACCAGCACCATGCCATCGTTCAAGTCGCTGTTAACATAGACACAGTAATCCTCGACGCAGTCGTACGGGCCGTCCCATGCATCCGACTTCTTGCCCTTCCACTCAAATTTCTCGTCCTGGAAAGTGGGCTTCTTCTTTAGTTTGAATGTCGGCGCACATGGTGGCCGACCTTCCAAGACAAGGGGGCCCTTGAGACATTCCGCCTCCTTCTCAGCCAACGCTGCGGTGGCGAAGAGATGTGTGCATATTGCGTAGAAAAGAGTGGATTGCCGCATGCTGAGTCCGATTGGCCGTCTGCCGGGCCTGTGAGCTGTGTCGTAGTTTGTAGATACCCTCTGACCAGCCTTGCATCCAGAGTTGTCTTTACTGTAACGGTAGTGATGTCTAGCCCGCTGAGAACGACCGGCACAGATCTGATTTCTGGGACGGCGGGGGTTTTGTTTGATGTCGACTGCTACTTAGCTCGGTTTCACATTTGCCGAGCTGTCAACTGGAACGTGGCCAGTGAGGTTGGCGATATTTGGCTAAATGATCCGAGCCCGCTCGGCATGCCAGCGATGTGCCGCCAACTACAGTGTTTTCCCAGCAAACTTGGCGATCGCATAGCGGGCGCCTATAAAGGTGGCTTGGTTTCCATAGAAGTGCCCTGTTCTCAAGGCAATTTTCCTCCGTTGGCTCAATTCGCACGTGTTCGGAATGCAACCCTCCGCACAGAGTCGCAGCACGGCCCCGGCCCTGAGTCGCAGCGCTTACCCTGAAGTGGAGTGAACAAAACAATACAACCCTAACCCCTGAAGAACCATCCTCAAGCAATCCGGGATGATGCCAAGTCGATCTCGCTGAGGCCCATCACCTGCATTTGAACACATAAAGCCATTGAAGTAAGCACCGCTGACCCAGCTGCAAGCCAGTCCTGTTGCCACGCCGCACGATCATCGGAGACGACGGCCCGTAGAGGATGACAACAATAGCGCCAGGTTCCATTGTTGCGATGGCCCAGGACCAAGCATCCTGCCCAATGCGCTGCTCATGCAAGACAAACTCAAGGTGTCGTATTGACGTGGCCTTCTAGTCGTTTGCAGTAAGATCTCAGTACAACCACGTTAAGTTGCATGTCGAAATTGGTTCCCGAGTAGGAGGCTGGCTGCCTGGTTAGAAAGGTCAGCTTTCCCAACTACGGAGAAGGCAGCGCCAGGGCCACGTTGGGTAGGTATTCATGTCTGATTGATCGAAAGGGACTGAGTCTGGCGTAGGCCGCGTAGTTGGTGAGGGCGATGAGGATGGCCCTTTAATAAGAATGTGGTTGATGTAGCTAAATACATCGTCACCTTGCATCCCGCTCTCTCATACTCCCTACTGCGCTGAGGTTTCTAGGGATTCGTGTGATTAACTGTTTCTCGTGTCCAAGAGTTCGGGCCAACAGGACGAGAGCGCATCGTGCTTTTTCTGGGTGTCGATGGTGGTCTCGGAGTGAAGATTCGGAGGCCTGAGCTGGAAATTAGATAATCTCCTTCCGGCTCCGAAAGATGCAGCTTGAAAATGCAGATGTTTCGCTGCCTGTGAGGGCTTGGTATCGATAAGGTTGTGTTAAGAGGCGGAGACTTTGTGACGGTTGGCTCATTGTGCGGCGATTCGATCAGCAGGCTCGTTTCCGCCGGTGCTGCTGAACTCGAGCGGCGAAATTTCAGGTGTGTGAAATTCTTGGGAGATCATGAATCTCTACCTAGCGAGTCTGGAATTGTCATGAGAAGAGCCGAAGATGGATCCCAGAACGTGAGGTAGGAGGGTTCGGAACACCTGGTGCCCACCTTCGGCCACACCTGCCAGAGGTTTCCATTCTCACAGCAATGCCAACCTCGGGCCCTTTCCAGGCGCAGATTGCCCTGAACACTGCCTCCAGTTTGTTCTCACATGCCTCATAATTTCGAGAGTTCCGTTGCTGTGAAGAACCTTCTCTCCTTGTACCTTATCAGAGGCACCTATTGACACACCGATGGCAAATATCGACAATTTTTCTCCCTCAAAAGATTTCCCGCTGCGAGCAACACAGTGCACCAAGACATTAGAATAGGCGGTCTTGCTCTAGGTACTACCTTGCATATTTAGGTCAAATGATGAAACTTCTTACTGTATGACAGCCGTGGATAGGCGCCCAACATTTGGGCGCATGTCAAACGAGAAGGCACCAGACTGCAATCCGAGACTGAGTCCGAGATGCGGCCCGGCCGCAACTCAGCCTCTGAGGGCCGAGACCCAGCCACGTTAATCTTGGATGCCTCTCATTACAAAACCACAGCTTATGTGGTGAAGTGTCGCATTTCTCATTTTCATCTTCAACCCACTCCGTCACTCCACAACTCACACAGTTCTGCAGACATCATCACCGCCATGGCATCCCTTGAGACACGCATCCGCTCAGCAGTCACCGAGCACCGCCGTCTCCTCGACGTCCTCGCCTCAACCGACCACGCACCCCCGCAACTCATCCAGCAACAAGACCTCATCTCGGCCCTCCAAGCCGACATCGCCGCCTCCGACGCGCGCGTCGCCTCCACATCCGCCCTACGCGAGGCCGAACACTCCGACCACACCAAATACCGCGACTCCACCTTCCGCCGGTTCGCGCACAAAGCCTCCGGCCAATCCTCCAAATACACCGCCAAAGCCGCCAAAGAAGAATCCGAATACCTCGCCGCGGTACAAGCCGAAAACACCGAAAAACAACTCAACGCCGCGCTCAAATCTCACCTCCTCGCCGCCAAGTCCCTCTCTGACTCCCTCGTCGCCCCCGCGGCGCGGTACGCCCAGGCCCAAGCTGAACTCGATGCTCTCCTGTCCTCAATATTCGACGGCCCCACGGCCTCCCACCCAGACGAAGACTCCGCTGAAAGCGACGCAAACCTCGCGCAGACTGCTTACCGCTCTGCACTAGAAGAGCTCACCACCGAGTCTGCAGCCCTAGCCCACCTCAAGACAGCACAGCTCTCCATGCGCGCCGCAGTCGCGGCGATGAAAGATGCCGTGATTGTCGCGAGACAGCTTCAGGCACTTGGCGAACGTGACGAGTCCGACAAGAGGGAGAGAGCTGCGCTGGCTTCGGTGGAGACACAGCTTATTACTGCGAGGGTTGCGTACCTGCAGGCGCAGAGGGTCAAGCCTGGGCTGAAGGATATGCCTGCGTTGCAGGTTGATCAGAGGGGGATTATGACGGCGATGTATTTTGCTGCGCCGAGCCCGTTTGATAAGGGGTCGACGGAGTTTGGGACCATGGTGCAGGGGTTGTCGGATAGGGTGTTGGAGCTGGGGTTGTTTGTGAAGGGGAAAGTTGAAGAGGCGGGTGTGAGAGAGGGAATGTTGAGAGAGGGGGTTAGGGAACGGGAGGTGGCGCTGCGGGCAGCGAGGGAAAGATTGATGAGGGTTAGAAGGAAGGCGTTGGAGAGTGTTCTTGGGCATGCTGAGGGGATAGAGAAAGGGAATTGGTGATTAGATGATAATGTGTAAATGCCGAGTTTGAGAGCAGGTAGGATATTGTGTTTGTAGCTTTGAACCGTGCCATCAGTTTGACTATTTTATTTCCAACCCTAATTGGTAACCCGGAAACTGGGCTATTAGATCGTTAGTCCCTAATAATACTAAGTATCATGCAGCCTATCCATTTTCCGGAGAGCGTCCAGTCATTAAGGAGCGTATTATCGGACATTATTTCATATCGATTAAACCAAAATATTCCATGCATCATCATGCACCTTTACTTTATCCAATAAATTGACCATCTAGAGCTCGTCCCAGTGCTCATCAAAAACATCGAGAGTTGCGCGAGCAACAGCATCTCCGAGATCGATGCCCGACTGTCCAGCAAAGGTAAAGTGGATCTGCAATCAGAACTGGTTAGCGTTGGCCCTTTTTCCGCGCCCTTTGACAACAAAATAAAAACCGCGAGACTTACACCTCCAAAGACACGGCTTCGGGAATTTTCCAGAGCGGCCTCCTTCAGGCTCGTATACCGGCGAGTGATGACACCGCGGTTGTCGAGCGTGACGTTGCTGCTCCAGGTCGCATCGATGGTGTCTCCCTTGTTCCAGGCGCGGATGACGGCCGCAGCGGCCCCGCCGTATGTCGAGTGAGTCGAGACATAGTCGGGATGACTTGGTGTTGGGCGGAGGAGCGGTGTCCATGATGGGTCAGAGACGTTCAGACCGCTCGGTAGCCAGATATCAGTGCGCTGGAATGCCGTGACGGGTCGCCAGCTGGTATACGCGTATTTGACGTCCCAAGATGCGAAGCCTGCGTTGGCGAGGGCGAAGTTGAGCTGTGCCCAGAATTTGGCAGACTCGACCACCTTGGTGGCGAGCTTGTTGCCGACAATCACGGCGGCAAAGCGATTCCATCCACTAATAATAATGCGGGTCAGTTGTGGTTTCAACATATAGTCAGGCATCACTGGACTCACGTAATAGATGATTCTCTCCAGAAGTAGGCCGAGTCCGTATCATAGGTGGTCCGGACTGTAGAGTTCTGGGCGCCCTGGGCCTTGATGTAAACCACTGCGGTCTCGTACTCTTTTTCGGTAACCTTAGGTGGGGGCGGTGAGCGGAAGCGCGTAATGTTTCCGAGGCCGGCAAAAGGCCTGATAAAGCGGGCGTTTGGGTTATCCGGGAACGCAGCGCCTCCGGGAGTGACCTGGTACACGCCCGGGTTCTTGGGCCCGTGAGTGAAGTCAACAAAGTCGTTGAGCCCGTCGTCAGCGCGGGCCTTAGCAACCTTTCTGGCGGCTTTCCTGCCAGTCTCGATGGCATTCTTGCCCTCGGTGGAGTTGGCTGCAAGGCCAATGGCAGGGATGACGGCTCTCAGCGAAGCGTCGGTAGCACCGAGGTTGCGGGTTCCGTGAAAAACCCAGGCAATGGTGTTGTGTGCGGCGTGGGACACGGCCAACTGCTGGTAGGCGAGGCTCTCCTTCTTGGAACTTACTGCAGCTTCGTAGATGGCGCCTGTGACGACGGCTACGTACCACGAAGATGGGGGCGACTGCAGGCCTCCGATGATGGTCCCGTTGACAAGGGCCGAGGTCTGGTCAACCCAGTACGACACAATGTCTCCGGAGTACGCCGCATTGGCTGCTGTCGCAGCAAGAGCTGAGAGGAGCGTTGAGGTCCTCATCTTGGGCAGACTGTGGACTTGCGGGTTGCAACACAAAGGTAGTGAAGTGGTGTGGTGGGAGCGATCACTGCAGCCCACGGTACGGAGGTGTAGAGGATATAGCCTGTACACTGGCCGGAGGTGCAATTTGCAGTGGGTACATGGATGCAGGAACCCGAGAGAGCAGCATTGAGGGTGAAGTTATAGCAGTGATCGTCGTCACCTTCTGAGTGCCCAGCCGCCATTGTCCAATGCCCAGCGCTGGCAAACAAATGGCGTCAGTTGCAACATCAATCACTCTACAATTGATGCGGGGGTCTAGACCATGTGGAGGTGCATCGAGGTGCATCCCAGGCAAGTGCTCGTGTCCCTTCTTGCCATTTCAGGACGGCTTGGCGAGGTTGCATGCGACTCTCGGCCATGCAGCATCAGCCGGACCAGTGAGGAGCTTGCCTTGGCCACGTGCCGTTCCGGCCGCCCAGCAACCCCACGATTTGCTCATCCGTGGCGTTTCTTTGTTCTGGTCGGCGAGGTTGATCAGTATTTGTAAAGTCCGACAACGATTGTGCCATCTTGCACCACCCGCCCCGTGATGCGAACCGGGGCAAGGCTTGCGGCAGCGTCAGCTCGAATCGCACCTTCTGAGACACCATTTTCCCCAGCCACCCTCTTTTGGGCGAGAATACTGATCGGGCAGTGAACCTGGCTGTTAGTGAGCGACGATGTTTTGGTTAGGCGATTCACGACAGCATCGTCGGCCATCGACTTTGAAAAGCGCAGAGGGTAAGACGGAGCATCTTTCGTGCACGCAGCGGGGAATTGATCAGATGGATGAAGTCTCATAAATTTCCTTCATGTCCCTGAACCAAGAGAACGTGCGCAGATCGAAATCTCTCCTCCCCGCACCTAACACAAAGCAGACAAAGAAGAACAAACAGACCCCCCACTTGAAGATGTCTCAGGCGTCCAATCATGACACTTCGGTCATCAACTGGCTGCTGGAGGCAGACGCATCCATCAGATGGCAGGCAATGCGGGACCTTCTCGACAAGCCCGAGTCGGAATGGGCGGCGGAGCGCAAGAAAGTCGAATTCGAAGGGTGGGGTGCTAGGCTTCTCTCGCACCAGGACGAGGATGGGCAATGGGATGGAGGATCCTTCGTCCCTCGCGATTTCTCCGCCGAAAAGTGGGAGTCTGAGGGCCAGCCCTGGACGTCCACGTACCACACCTTGACAAAGCTGCGCAATCTCGGGCTTGACCCCTCTTCGGAGAGAGCGAAACGGACGGTTGAGTTGATTCGCAAGAATTGTCGCTGGGACCATGCCGGCCAGCCCTACTGGGAAGGGGAGGTCGAAGAGTGCATCAACGGTCAGACTATAGCAACGGGTGCTTACTTCGGAGTCGATGTTTCGGCCATTGTCAACCGCCTCCTCGAAGGTCGTCTGGAGGATGGTGGGTGGAACTGCAAGAGGGAGAACGGGTCGGTCCGCTCGTCCTTTGACAGCACCATCAGCGTCTTGGAGGGCTTGCTCGAGTACGAGAGAGTCACTGGCGGAACTCCAGAGTCCATCGCCGCGAGGAAGTCAGGGGAGGAGTACCTCCTCAAGCGTCAGCTTTTCCGTCGCCTAACCAACGGAGAGGTAGTCGATAAAAAGTATCTCGAATTATTCGAGCCGGGTCAGTGGCACTATGATGTTCTTCGCGCGCTGGACTACTTCCGTTGCCAGTCTGTTCTCACGGGCTCAATTCCCGACCCGCGTCTTCATCAAGCCATTAATCACGTTCGATCCAAGCTCCGAGACGACGCGAAGTGGGCTGTTGATCAAGAAGACAAGGGAAGAGCGTGGTTCAAAACGCATGAGGGTTTGGGAAAGCCATCGCCATGGGTGACGCTCCGAGCGATGCGCGTTCTCAAGTGGTGGGACGAGAGATTTCATTAGATCTCTCCGGATTTGAGGACTCATAACTGAGAGTGACTCATGGGAAATAGGTTAGTACTGGTACATTAGGAATTGGAGACGTCAAACTGCGATTCTGCCTCCCATATCTATTTAGTGTCGCCGATATTCTACTGGGCTACCCTATCTACCTGGGGCACATTCTCCCGGTGCGGTTACCACATGTCGAGACGCACCTCTTCGAGGCTTCCACGCATCTGGACTCCCCAGCATCACACGGTGATGACCCATTGATACAGCGCTCGTTGACACACCTCTCCGCGCCGTTGCAAAACACGCCGTCGCTGCAATCGGCGTCCTTTGCGCAGTAACCCGCCGGCTTGTCCACCAAAAAGACATCAGCCGTGACGCCAAACCTGTTGACCAAATCTACAACATCCTTCTTGACCACGAAGCTCCTCTCTCCGTTGGCATCAAGACCCAGCGCGCCCGACACCAACGCCCTCAGCTTCTTCTCCATCTCTCCCGAATACGCAGTCGTCAGCTTATTCTTCTTCTCCTCCACGTACGCCTGCGCGAGCGCCTCGACCAAGTTGTCCAACAGATCAAACGGAATGCTCAACGCCCCGCCGATCGCAACATCAATCACACTCCTCTTGATATCCGCCCACACCTTGCTCAGACTATCTCCCTTCAACAGATGCGTCACTGCCTTCCACACCGACGACGTCCCGCCCAGCACAGCCGTAGCCAGCCCCCCAAGAAAGCTCACACCGCTCATATTGAAATCAATATCCGTCTTTCCCAGCTGCGCCGCAACCTTGACCACCGGGCGGATGGTAAACACCCAGTTGCCCTGGGCATCAGTGCGCACCGGCGCCGGCCCAAACGAGAACAAAATCGCCACCTTCGCCGTCGTCGAAACCCCACCGGACACCTTGAAGCTGTCGGACCCCAAGCCAACACACTTCCCCAGCACCCTCTGTCCAAACTTCTGCTTCACATCGATGCGTGCTTGCACATCGACGGGGAGTTCCGCCACAAACAAGCCCGGGTCGCTAAGGCTGAGCGGGTTGCCCGAGAAGTCTAGCGAGGCATCGGTGAGGAGCTTCGCCTCGGCGTGCGTGTTTTGGATGCTGGCTGTCACGGTGCAGCTGTGTCCGGTGTCGATGCCGATGTCGGTGGGGTCGTCGTAGATGAAGAGGATTCCCGAGCGGTCGATACGGAGGTTGGCGCTGGTGAGGGCGGCGTTGGCGCGCGCGGCAACGACGGAGCAGAGGGCGCGGATGGTGGCGTCGCCTTGGGAGCACTCGAGGAAGCCGATAAGGGGGTCGAGGATCTGGGAGAGGCGGAGGTCGGGCTTGGAGGGGCGGACGGCGATGAGGTTCGCTGATGCCAGGGAGAGAAGGGGGAGGAGGCTGGTGAGGAGGTGCATTTTGGCGGCTGGTGAGGAGGTGCTGAGTAGATACTCCGGAGTAGTTTGGTCAGAATGGTGATGGAAAAGGGGTTAAGATGTGAGCTGAGGGGGTTTTAATAGCTGGAGGCTGTCTGAATGTCTCTGAATGTCTCTCGATGCCTTCGGGATACGAGGTTGCCGCCGATAGTGCCAAGACTCTGGCAAGTTCAGCTTGCAACCCAAGGGGGTTTGAGCCTGAATTTGTTTGGCGGGCCCATAACTGAACACAAATGGTAGCTGAGCAGGCACAATTCGTTCATGTTGTGATGTTGCAACCCGGCCCACAATTCAGGTGTTCGAGTTTGGTTCAAACTGTTCTGTCTCGCTTTGCATGCCTCGATGCAGAATGCGGGACAGGTCAGTTTAGAGTACATACAGGCCGAAAGAAAGCGATCCAATCGAGACGTGGATGCCTGTCGCGTAATTAGGTAACGGGAGCAGAGTTACATCGCCAATATCTGTACCAAGATCTCCTCAGCCTCAACTCTAGCAGCAGTTGTATCTGTCACATATTAATGTCACAGCCTGCGTTGTTTGTCTGCAACTAAGTTTCTCAATGCAGTGAAAGTAGGCGAGTCGGGCAATAAACATGTGATAATTCATGGATTGTATTACAACCTCAGCATCGGAAGCAGAAAGAACAAGTTCCAGTGCTCCTGTCTTTCTCACTCATTCCTAGAGAAAGGACAATTCAACACATTATCACACTTATTTCGAGCGACTTAGATCCTTAAACTAATCAGTATATCAAAGAGTTTCAGCGGGAGAGGGCTGTGCCACAACATCAGATGTCGTATACATTTCTAAACAAGGACGTACAAAACTATTCGTTGGTACGAAGGCTCGGGCCAAAAGAAGGGTCTCTTATCTCGGTGTGAAAATACGTTCTTGGAATCCTCACACAGTCTTATTCTGGGTCGGTAAGGCCTTAGCTTATCACATCACAGGCCTTTTCAACACGCAGGAAGGCTTTTTCAGAATTGATGTAGGTCTTTTCAGAATAGGAGATAGCCTGTTATAATGGAAGCCATAGGTGGTCTTTACAATAAGAAGGCATCTTCGCACTGGCTAAGGGGACCCTTTCTTTTGGCCTGAGCCTTCGTGGGTTCAACCCTTCAAGCTTGCCCTCGTAGGCAACATTACCACCGCCCAGCCCATCATCGTTTTATAAGCCGGGAATCTTGCTACCCTCTTCATAAAATTCAGGTCACATGTTGTGCCCCTGTTATTTGAGGCATCGAAATGTATTACTACGCTCTCGATAAATAAACTCAATGCAAAACTGTGTGGCTCCATACCCTCCGAGACATCCGTGCCGTCCACGTCACCTTCAACCCTACAATCCTCCTCCCCTATCTCCCAAACCAATACATGCTTTCAGAACCCGCAAATCAACGATCAAACCCTCGCCTCCCTACCAAGCCGCTACCTAGAATCATCCTCCAACGACTGAAACATCCGATACCGACGGCCCATCTTGTTGTTGTTCAAAAGGGACGTCTATTTGGCCGCGCGCTTCTTTGGGGGATTCTCGTAGTATCCGGTGCTCTTCACCGGCTCGCCCTCGCCGCTCCCCTTCACCGGCTCTGTCGGGACTTGGAGGTCGGTGGCCTTGAACGGCTCTGCCTCGCCGGAAGGCTTCGGATCCTCGTGCAGGATGGGCTGTCTATTATCGTCGTATTCGGGCATTTTGTTGGTATTGGGTTAGTTTTTGCTTGAGTGAGGTGCGGTGGAGATGATGATGCTGAGAGTTTGATGGCTGTTGGTCTGTATTAAAGACGGGAAATTGTTTGCTTGAGATGTGCTTGCGGAATGATGAGGAACAGAGAGGGCAAAACTGGGAGCGGAATGGGGAATTTATACATGACTGAGCCAGCGCCGAGGCCGACTTCGTTCGATGATCTGGCTTGGGTCTGGTCACGCACACGGTGGCCAAGTCGCTGTGAATCATAGCAGAGAGATGCTCCGACTATCTCCGCGACCGAGATTGGATGAACTCCATGGCATCACTGGCCATGGTGTCGCAACATATGACCCCTCAACTTGAAGGCCACAAGGCACACCTGCGCCGCCGAAATAGGGCCATGACATTTCATCCGGTTTAAGATCAATGTCATCATTCGAGGACGCTCTGTTGGATGGTGTGTCATAGGCTCGAAGTGCTGATTCCAGTGTCATCGACTAACCTTGATTACGCACCCTAGCCTACAAAAGCTAACAGCTATCAGGAAGCACTGCAAGACAAGACGGCATGCCCAGACCCGCCTGGTCACCGAAATTCATTGCGATACTTTTGATAAACTGAATACAAAATTATGAAGCCCAAACACTCTCCTCCCCACCAAGCCACTAATCATACCTCAGACACTAGAATATCTAACACCGACCACCGACCTCATTGTTGCTCAGGGGGGACGTTTACATCTGCTGCATCCATTGATCCGTAGGCGCTGTCATTCCCACTGCGGTTGACGTCGTCCGGTCCAACCGGGGCAACCTGCTCGGGCTCTTCTGACATGTATACATTGCGCAATACGCTCGAAGGGTGGGTCTTCTCTTGCCCGCCGTTGGCGCTGGGCTGCCCGTTGTTTGTATCGTTATTGCTGCTGGTGTTGGGCTGGGCGTAGTTTGTGTTATTATCGCTCATGTTGTTGGTATTGGATTTGCTTGTGCCAGGAAGACTGGATGCAGTGAATAGATATAATTGTTTTGGGTGTTTGATAGGTAGTGATTGTGGGCTAATTTGCTTGCTGTATGAGAAGAAGAGAGAGAGCAAAGTTAGGCGTGAAAGGGGGTCGGTAGTTATACACGATTGGGGCCGGCACCAAGAATGACTGGTGGAAGCAATCTTTTGGACCACAGCCGTGTTTGGCCGAGGCGTGAGCACAATTGGTGGGTCCCACGATGGGTAGGTAAGCTGGCCTTTGGCTCCTGCCGTCACAGTGCTCATGGTGTGGAGCTACCTGCTGCAATTTCATTTCTCATCTAAGCTCGATCGCGGCGTCACAAACCTCTTTGGTGTCGGTGCTTGACTCGAGTTCTTCCGAGGCAGAAAGGTTAGCTTCAATGTACGAAGAGCCGCCAAAAGAGAGGGGCTCCAGTCTCCTCAACCTCATGAATCGAGCCTGGTAAGCCCCAATTTCTGCCTCTGCTCATCCATTTCCCTGACACCCCGACCTGGTTCACCCAAGCTTGGGTCATCCAGGAAGTTGCTCTCGCAACGGAATGTACGATTCGAGTCTCCGAATCCGTGTTCCAATGGGAATCCATGGATCTAGCAGTGCTCGGTCTCGCAACCATCACGAAAAATCACAAAGGGACGCTGTCAGGGGCACCAGTGCTCAGTTACGATGGCCGCCGCCGCGATTCGCCACATCCAATACTGCAAAGACCTGGACAAGCAGGAATGCCCGAGCGAGATACGGGGATTTCCTCCATCTACTGGGACGTCTCGGCCTAACGATGAATTGCACCGACCCCCGTGATCGTGTTTACGCCTATCTTTCTCTCTAAGAGGAAGGCTCACGGGTTCTCGACGCTGACTATGCGCTGACGGTCGAGGAAGTTTTTATGAAATCCTCGGCAGCGCTTGCAGCAGCGAGTAAGCGTTTGGACATATTCGCTTACACTTGCTACCTGACCATTGGCCCTGGGAACGAGGCTTCGCAGGTTCCTCCGTGGGCTATAGACTGGCGTATACCAAGCACCGCCGCTGACGCGTCCTGGTGATTCGGTATGCATCATCCATGGCTCTAAAAATCCCATCATCCTACGAGAAGGTACCACTCTTGGGCGGTTTCATGTTTTGGGCCAAGCGTAACTGGAGGATTGGATGCATGGGGACAGGATTTGGTGGTGCGAGGAAGATGCAAACGTCTTCGAGCTCGAGTAATATTGCAATGAGCGGGCGGATGGGGCTGGAACAGCCATTCTTAAGAGAATGTCTCTTCATTATGGCCTCAGTCCTGGTCAGGCCAGTAAGGCGTACGTAGTTAAACAACATGCCCTGCCCGCATTATGAGAGGCCTTGACTAAGTAGTGGGAGGCCCTTGGCTGTGTTGGAATCGGCCTCTTGAGAATGCAAGAAGGTCTTGTGACAATGCGATAAGACCTATGATAGGTATCGAACTCTAGGCCTTGGTTGCACTTGGTGCTCTGTGTGGGGCTATTGTGCAAGTTAGACAGAGGCCATAGTGCAAAGAGACATTCTCATTATGAATCGACACTGAATATGGCTTCTGTTACTGGCACTGGCACCGACAACTTTGTCTCAGTGAAGAAGGGCTTTCAAATGAATTGAGATTCTGTCGGCTTTTCAGGGGTTTCCCAGCGAGAAATTACAATTCCTGTATTTATATTCGTTCTCAACCATGCGAAGGCTGGTTCCATCCTCCATGCGGCGCACTGCCGTGGTGGCTCCTCTCTTTTCCTCCGCTCATGCTGTATTTCTGGCCGATGTCGTCGGGAAGATCACCTCCGGAGGCACTGATGGTCTCTCCGAAACCGGTCGTGGCAGTTGCGTTGTCGGCTGCTTGGTGTAGCGATGAGCTTCCGAGACCATGTGAAGGCGACCGTGTCTGATCGGGTCGCAGAACTGAGGGGATGGTGTTCGGCTTAGCCGAGTCTTCAGGGACTGTTAGCGAGGACAGGTTAGTAACTTTCATTGTTAGAGTAGGGGAGGCGGAACAGACCCTTAGTGCCCTCCTTGGCCATATCGAAGATATCGCCTCCTTGCGGGTGTGCGTCAGACATGATGCGAGGAAAAGTAGTCTTGGTAGCCCCTGAGCTTAGATACGGGAGGCTAATCGTTATTAGTTTCCACAAACTCAACGCCGCTCTTTCAATAAAGTACGACCCCAATCACACTAGCAACTAGAACTGTCAACCTAAACAAAACCTCTCCCCCTTTTCAATCAACACCCTGAAACACCGCCCGGATATCAAACCCCCTCCCTCCAAACCCAACCACATACAACCACACCCACTGGAGAATTCGGGATCCCGTCTGCTCTTCCATAGACAAGCTAGTGAGGGCCAGACTAGTAGTTGGGTTGGTGACGACCAGCGAATCCCTAGTGTTGTATGTGATGATGTCCTTTCATCAGTCAATCCCCCGTGGCGCAACTGGCTAGCGCGTCAGACTATTATTTTTTTAGATTGGATATCTGGACGTTCTCGTTCGGTTAAGATGATCTTGTGCAATCTGGAGGTTCTCAGTTCAATCCTGAGCGGGGGAGGTATTTGGCTTCGCATCCTATGTGGTCTTGAACACAGGCAACTGGGTTCCTTTTTTTCTTGGAGTTTTGTTGTTCTAGGGCCTGTGCTCATGGATCTTGTGGTTGAGTTGCGGAAGTGGGTTGCGAGATGTAGAAAAGAGCTGAGGGGTTGGACGTGAAAGGGCATTCTCCAGGACCACAATGCCGCCCGCGTTTGAGAGAATGGAGATGGCCCGACAAATGCATGTGCCTTTGATCTGAATTAAAAATAATAACTGAACCATGGTTGACGTAGAGCCTTTGATGCGACATTGCAAAATCCCAGGGTTAGAAAATTAGTTTAAATTGTATGAGTCTTTGTCAAGCGCATCTGTGTGCACGGCACGCCATTTCACAACACTGAAACTTCACTGCAGCCCAAGACACATCACCAACAAAGATAAGGGCAAGATCTCATCATGTACTCAAGCTCAGCGAAGCTCGTCCAAGCTTGTCCAAGCTCACCAAAACATCATCTCCACCATCGCTACCAACCCACAGCGAGCCGAATCCCGAGCGCACCGTGCTAGCCGAGCAAGGAACCGGGTCCAACAGATTGCCAAGACACCCCGAGCCGACTTCAGTCCGGATGGGGTCGAAGATGTGGAGATGGAATGGCCGACGGTGCCAAGCGAGGACCTCGTCTCGCTCCGAAAGAGCCTGGTTCGGCTAGAGCGGGCGCCAAGTCCTCCGCTCAAGGATTACTAAGGGTCGTCAAGGGCGCTGCCCAAACAGATTTCCGGGGAAATTATCCGCGCTACAACCTCATTTGATGGCGCTGCCACACCGTCCATAAACGGCCGGCCAATTGCTACGGGGCATGATTGCCAGGCTTTCGGCTGAGTTGGACCGAGCCAGTGAGCGCCCATTCGGTTGAGCACTTGTTGCGAGTCTGTCGTGGGTCTGTTTCGGCACTTGTTATCACTCGCTACCCCCCAATATTGCCCCAGTATTAACCCCAGTATTACTTGACCACCAGCGAGGCAGCCCTGCAATGACCTCGGAGCGACATGCTCCTGGCCCCTCGCCAGATAGGCAGCCAAGTCCTTGTCGTGGGAAGCCAAGTTCCTTGCCATCAGGAGCCAAGTAACATCCAGGTAACCTGTTGGCCGTGGCATGGCGCCTCTGTGTGACGGTACCCTCACCAGGAGGGCGAGGGGGCGAGGGGGGTCTCCCTTATCTACCGTGAACCCCTAGGAAGCCCGTCCCCATGGCTCTGGTGTCGCAAGCTGCTGTGCCCTCCCATACCAACTGACTGCCATCCATCATGTCGACCTCTACCACCAGTACCGCCAGCGGCTCCAAAAGCAGCCGTGCTAAGGTAGCAGCCGGCCTATCAGTGACAGCAATACTTCTCGCCCTGGGAATCCCATACTTGTACGACCTTACACCCCCGCAGCTGGTCTCCCTCGTCGCAGACATCCCCGTGCCCAGCTACATCCCCAAGTTCTTTGGCAACTCCACTACCGCCCCAGCACCCAACGCCCCATTTGTCTGCGATGTGTCCCATTCCTACAAGACACAGCTCGTCTCCGTTGAGCCTCTCATAATTTATATCCAAGACCTCATCACACCCATCGAGATAACCGCCCTTCTCGAGACCGCCGAGCCCCTATTCGCCCCCTCGACGGTGACCAAATCCGGCCGCAAGCAGCACACCAACGACCGCACATCCAGCTCCGCCGGGCTCCCGCGCGAGGACCCTGCTGTACAATGCGTCCTCGCTCGCACACGCCACTTCCTCGGCACCATGATCCGCGACGGATGGGATGAGATGGGCCCGCCGCAGCTGGTGCGATATACAGCCGGCCAGCATTTTAACGTGCATCACGACTGGTACGAAACGCCGCGTTGGGCACCCGACGGGAGCGATAGGAAGTGGAACCGCGTGGCGAGTTTCTTTGGGATATTGCAGGACAACTGCACCGGTGGGGAGACGTACTTCCCCTTTGCAAAGAGTATCGCTCCGCCGAGTCCGCTCGGCGAGAAACGACACGGGGAAGCGTGGTGGAGAGAGCATGAGGATGGTGGGTTGGCTTTCAAACCGGTTGCGGGGAATGCGATTTTCTGGATCAACTTGCATTCGAACGGTACGGGCGACCCGCGGACGAACCATGCAGGATTACCGCTGGTGGATGGGTTGAAGACGGCGATGAATATCTGGCCGAGACACTACTATGCGGTGGACTAGATTCTGTTTGCTGCGGCCTGGGCTCCCTCCGACGAGAAGACCCTGGCTCCGTTATACCACGTCTCAATCACCTTGGCCTCCGTCAGCTTCTCCTTTTCCCACTCCATGTCCACGACGACGAAGTCCGCTTTGTGTCCCGCTTTCAACACTCCTATTCTACCGTCGTCAAAACAACTGTATGCCGCTCCCTCCGTCCCCGCAGCGACCGACTCGCACAGCCCAAGAGCGAAGTGTGGGTTCACCGTTGCCTCATACGCCGGCTCGCGATATGATCTCCTTGTCGTCCCGACATAAACATTACCGAGAGGCGAGTGCGGTGCCGTCGGGGCGTCGCTTCCCAACGCAAGCGGTGCACCATAATCCGAAAACTCGCGATATGCAAACGCCCGTCCGCATCGATGTTCTCCCAGCAACTTCGGCCAAGCACGAAGAATCGCTGGGTCAGCATGCACGGGCTGAATCGACGCGGTAATCCGCCCCTTTCCAAGCCTCGCGGCATCCTCCTCGCTCGCCAGTTCGATGTGCTCCACGCGTGGCCGCCTTTCGGGACTCACGTACTTCTCCAGCACATCAATAACCATCTTGATGGTCGCATCCCCAATCGCGTGCAGCGCAACCTGCAAGCCAGCCTCGTCCGCCCTCTTCACCACCGGCTCCAGCTGCTCTTCCGTCCAGAGCGGAACCTCCATGTGATCATTGTGCGCATATGGCTCCGTCAAGCCGGCCGTACACGCATCGATAATCCCATCACAAATCACCTTGACTCCCACAATTCGACAGTCCGGCGTCGTCTGGGCGTTATACACCTTCGCAAGTTCAATCGCCCGCTCCACCTGCGCGAGGTTCTCTTCTGTGGTCTTCCCCGGCCGTATAAGCCAATACGCCGCAATCCGCATGGGAATCTCTCCTCCAGCAGCGCGATATGCCTGCAACGCTTCCCACGAGCCATCGTCCATAGCCATGTCGATTAGCCCCGTGTATCCCTCCTTGTGATACACCTCAACCGCAGATCGAATCGCTGCCACTCTCTCTTCCATGCTCGCTACTTGTGCAAGATGCGGCCACACATATGTGATATTCGCAGCTTCACTGAACACACCCGTCGGCTTCCCGTTGGAATCACGCTCGATGGTTCCTCCCGGCACGTCAGGCCAAGAATCCGCCCTGAGCTCCACCAGTCCAGGGGTGTTGCACCACGTCGAATGAAGATCCTTGGTATCGATTAAAATGGGCCTATCAGACCCAGGAATATCCAGTCCGTCGAGGTCGGCAGCAGATACTCCGCCCGGAGTCATTGAGTGCATCCATCCACGCGCGAGGATGCGCGGGGCGATTGGGGTTGCCTTAGCATGGGCAGAGATGGCGGATCTGATATCGGCGAGTGTCTTGCAGTTTCCGAGGTCGAGTTTGTTGAGTGACTGGCCCATCATCATGAGATGCATGTGCCCGTCAACAAATCCCGGGAGGAGGGTCTTTCCATGGAGATCGTGGCCGGTTGTTTGAGGGTCGGAGAGGGCGGCGGTGACTTCAGGGGCGGAAGAGGAGCCGACGAAGACGATGCGGTCGTCGCGGACGAGCAAGGAAGAGGCAAAGGTTGGGGGACGATGAAGGCCCGCGTTTGTGCCAGGTGACACTCCCGAGAGGAAGATATTGGCGTTGGTGAATAAGGTAGAGGTTGGTGGCTGTGGTTGTGCCATTGTGGTGAATGGATCTGTGCCGTACCGCAAATGCAATGCTACGAGAGAATTTGGCGTAGTTGAGTTGTTTCGCAGTGCCGTGCCGTGTTTTGGGGTTCTGGGAGCGGGATTGATGCAGGAACGTTGGGCAGCGGGGGGTGGGACGGATGGGCCCTAAAGGTAAAAGGGGGAGATGATCTGATAAGATAACTGGGGACCGCCACCATCCGGCACACCATCAGTCGCCACTCACCATCCGAGTCGTAGATCCCTGCAGTCTCGACCACCCCACAAAAATGGGAATGTCTTCGCATTACGTATGCCATTGGACGGTTGCGGTCATGCCGCCAGTGCTTAGCTTCTCCGGGTTAGCTCTGCTGCTGCGATTCCGGAGGACAGAGTGTGGGGCCGGCTTGGCGGACGTGATCCGAAGGTGGAAAGGGGGGAGGCCGACATGGCTATCTTGACCGACACACGCAATGCAAACGGTCCAGTAGTCTGACAATTGCGCGACGAGTATTGGTCGAATGAGCACATATTACATGGCGCTAGTTGGCGCCACTGCTCGTGAAGGTGGTGATCGATGCAGGCCCGCCCAAGACTTGAACGAACAAGTGGGCTCCAATATGATCACGCGGTAGTTCGGAAGAGACAGAAACGTGCTCCTCGCAGCCTGCAGGCCATCGGATAGGAGCTGATGTTTCAGATACCCGTCGGGGTCTTTCTCTCTTGCGATTCGTTGTAACCGTCCTCGTTGTGACTGCCACGGGAGGAAAAGAGATAATATTGAATTATCATTTTGTCCTGGAATCAGTCCCGGAACCCTTTATCTTATCCGATGGTGCGTCCTCTTCCGCAGGTAAAGAGACTAGGAACCGCAGCTTCAGGTCGGGCTGAGATGGTCTATAAACCTCACACCCCAGTCGCAAGAGGCTAGTCAGCCGGCATATATCGTCCGGTGTGGCCGTCTCGATGCTTTCCTGCTTATAAGAATGCCGCGCAGTAAACTCGTTGGACGTAAACCCCTTCCCGGCTGTTAGAGACCAGCCAAGATTTTTGTTGTTGCTGTTGCTGCTGCTGAGGCTCTCGTTTACAGGCAAGTCTGGTTGCTGATTTTCATGTTGCTCTTTGGACTCGCCCGCAACGATAGTCAGCATCACCCTGTCATCGTTGGTTGATTCGGCCGCAACGAGCCCGGACTCAAGGACGAGGGAGGTACGGCCCAATACAGGGTCATCGCGACCTATGATCCCTCCGTGTTCGAGAATTGTCCATCGAACCGAGCCCACCACGGCCCCGATATGCTCCGAGGCGTGTCCGACCGGCCACACACCGACTTGACAACGCCATCGACGTGCCATGTACGGCGGCATCTGAATCCAAATGGCCCCCTCGGGTTCTACGCGGCGAACAAATATTTCGCGAAATTTGGCGTGGTGTCGCAGCATTTTACGCTCCTCCTCCTCCACGAGCAATAGTGACCCTGCGCTACGCTGACGGGAATATGTCTTGTTGGTGTGTCGCCTGAGGGCAAAGCAAACCCGCTTGTGTTTCCTATCGGCCACCTCGAGGAAGGCGATGGCATGGTCGCGCTTCTGCTTTGGCGCCGCCGTCTCGTCAGTCTCGGCAGATCGTGAGAGTGGCCCAGCCTCGATGAGCACGAGTCCGATACAGAGCCCGAGGTTGACGATGGAAGCTGGTGTTTCCTCCCATTCGTCGTGAGGCCGATAACGTGTGGGCACAAACTCGGCGGAGCGAGCGAAACAGACGGGATCAGGGGCAAGCATTGTAGATCGGCTCTGCGACTGCCAATCCAAGGCGACGTTTTGCAGATATTCGTGGTGGCGCTGTGGGAAACCGGGCTCCTTTGTCGAAGCGGGCAGAAAGTCCCAGGCAAAAATCGTCTGGTCCCCGCTGATCTTGATCAGCTCCTCTTGCAGCCGCACAAATGCCTTGGGGCCTTCGCCGTACAACAGTGGCATGTTAATGTTGAAGATTCCCATCATGCAGTAAGCGATATCTTCGAGTCGCGTCGTGATACGGTTCGACACCCACGACATTCGTTCGCTGTTACTCGCCTGATCGAGTGCATCGCCCTCGATAAAACGTGCGCCAATACCCGTGATGGCCGAGATCTCGGCGGCGAGCTCGACTTTGTAGCCCCACATCAACCACGTCGCGTCGAAGAAAACTAGATCATCAGGTGCCAACAGCTCCTGGAGCGTCCAGCCCCTGGTGAACCACAGGCTGTCGCAAAACCTCGCTTGGACACCGTGGCCTGCCACCGATGGAGGTGCTTCGTCATCATTGATCCAAAAGTCGTCGAGATACGCGTAGCAAATGCCGGATCTCTTGTAATACAAGAACATGGAGTTGATGGACTCGGACAGCTCGGCACTGCTTGTCTTGTCGATACAGGCCGTGTCCGCCCAAAGATATGGGTAGTTGTCGTAGCGTGCCTGGTCGCACGCGCTCACGAGCTTCCGGATGCCTGGCTTGCTCGGATCGCGATGTCCGCTCGTCCATTCCTGAAAACTGGTTTCCTTCGGTCCCCATCGGTGAGAAAGGGTGGCATATGGCGGCGGCCTGGCGACAAAGTACTCGAGGTTGAAATTTGTGGTGTTGATGAGCCACATTTTACGTGGCAGCTGAAGAGGAGAATCGACCGTGACGATCCTGCCTTCCGTTTGAGTCGCTCAAAATTCGGCCAATCGCACAGCCAGCACCTCGCTGTGCTTGGCGTCTTGCGAGGGCAACCGAACGTCAATCAGTCCCGCGCATTTTGCACGGCGGCAAACAAAGTTGCGACATCATTGAAACTGCTCTGTCTGGACGGTCTTGAATGTTGTAGGGCTGAGGAGATGTGCATTGGCAATTTGGGGAAGACGACGGGACCAGACAATCTAGACCCGGTACGCCCCGCACCCGGCCCCGCCGCGTATTCGTTCACGGGCCATCCCCTAACCGCAATGCTACCCTCCAATCGCCGTTCCCCTGACTGCCGACACACCGGCTGAGCCCACATGCCTTCGCAAACTCAGCCCCTCTTGATGTCGTACGGCAGAATCTTGGGAGAAACTCCGATTCTTCATTTTCCCACGCAGGATAGCAATCAACAGTTGAAATTAGGACTTCATGGGTGTCGCTCAACTCAAAGTTACCCACCTATTTAATCCCAGTTCTTTCCACTGAGGCTTATATAAATTAATGTTTATTTGTCTGTCGTCACACAAGGTTCGGTGGCAGTGCACGAATTTAGTACCATTGTTATCGACCTCGTAGCCGCAAATCTTGCACAGCTCTTCCATGCACCAAGTCGGACAAACGCACCGGCAAATGGTACGAGATGTTGTGGAACCAGACGCAACCGAACAGACGGTCCAGGCAGCCTGGTTGTCACCTGCAAGGCACATAGACTTGCACACCCAAAAATGCCCGGGTCTTTGCCTACTACCATCAACATAACCTACTCAAAGCCACAATACCCGAGCAAAGTTCCTACCTATCGAGAGAACACAGTCATCTTCTTTGTCTCCGCCCCTCAGCCGCAAGTCCCCTACTGAGTTGCGATTGTCAGCATGTGAGAACCCCTTTTCGATTGAAAGCTGAATAGACACGGATATTGAGAGAACTCGGAACATATTCTTCTAGTTCCAAGAGCCGCTGTAATTGATCCATTCCAAATTGCACCAAGCTTATCCAAAAAGTATATACAACAAGAATTAGACCCTCAACCAATCATTACTTCTTACCTAGGTACTCTCGTCATACCCCAACCCTACCTACTTCCGACAAAGCCTCCCATTCTGTGTCGGATAATACGGAATCTGCCCCGTCACATACCAATCCTCACTCCCCACCGCCGTCGGCGCATAAAACAACCCCGTCGGATCATACTTCTGCTTGAGTTTATACAACTTCTGATAGTAACTCCCATAAAACGCCTGCTGGAAGTCCGGTTCGTTGATGTCCCCCTCAGACATATACGAGCCCGCTCCGGGCGACACGTCCCTCCAGCGCTTCATCCAGTCGGTGGTCATGACCTTTGCGTTGGCGGCGATCTGTGCGTCTGTAGCGTTGTTGGGGAGGGTACCGGAGCCGAGGATGAAGAAGCCGAGGTTCTTGCGCCAGGCGGGGTTGATGGCGTTGTCTTGGTTGATGGCTGGGTTGACGGCGGACTTGATGTTGTATCCGACGAGAACGCCGCCGGCTTCGATGGCGTAGCGGACCGCGGCGAGGGTGGAGTTGAGCTTGGCAGGAGTAGCGAAGTTATCGCGCGGGAAGAGGCGCGAGGCGGCGTGGCCGACGGGACCGCCGACTTGTTCGGGGGGGAAGCTGCCGTTGAAGGCCTGGTAGTAGGTGGGGTACTCGGTGATGTTGGGGGTCACGGCGATGCCGAGGCTGGCGAGGTCGTTGAGGAAGGGGGTGACGAGGGTGGTCAGCTGGGGCTTGGTCATGTTGCCGCCCCAGAAGGGCATAAAGTTGAAGAGGTACTGGCCCGGGCCGATGCCGACGACGAGCCAGTAGCCGTACGCGCCGGCGCTGGTGAAGCGCTCAAAGTAGCTCATGTATTTGCCGACGCCGGCCCAGAAGGTATCGACAGTGACGTTGGGGCCGTTGGTGTACGAGAAGGTCATGGTCGTCACGGGGATCTTAGGGTAGGCCTTGATCACCACCGAAGTCACCACACCGTAAGTGCCTGTGCATTGTTAGCCCTTTTCCCTTTTCAGTCCCAACTAACAGGAAATAGGGGAAACTTACTGCCACCGCCACCACGAAGCGCCCAGTACAGATCTGTGTTGGAATCCTCACTGGCCGTCACAAATCTCCCGTTGGGTAGCACCACATCGAGCGAGATGACCTGGTCAGCACCCATGCCCACAAGGGTCGACATAGGCGAGTGTCCACCGCCAGCAATATACCCGCCAGCCAGACCAACAGTCTAAATTTCATGTCAGCTCCTTTCCACCAACACAACAAAACCAACAAAACAAGGAGAAGCAAAACTCACCCTACACTCCCCCCCAACAGCCGTAACCCCCTCCCTCTCCGCCGCCGCATACACCTCCTCCGTAACCACCCCGGCCCCAAGCTTAAATACCGGCCCCTTATACTTCCCACACTTATAATCCCCATAAAACTTCAACTCCTTCAACTTATGCGTCCAAATCGACAGCGACCCTGCGCCAATACTCTTATCCGCAAAGTCATGTCCCGTATTCCTCACCACGAGCCTAATATTCGCATTCCGCGCAAAGTTCAGCGCAAGCTGAATCTGCGCCACCTTCGTCACTGCTACAGAGTAGGAGGCGAACCCGCCTAGCGTACAGTTCTGCGTGGGATCGTCGGTTGGCAGACATGTCCGCCCCTGGAAGATGGGGAACTGCGCCGAGGTCGGGTCCTCGACGTGTAGATGTGGGTCGGCCCAGCGCGAGGTGATGTACTCGCATTGAGCGGCGGAGCGGACGGCGGGCCAGTTGTTGTAGCAGGGCGCAGCGAGGGGGGTGGTCTTGATGAGAGCGCCGCCGAGGGAGGCGTTGAAGGCCTTCCAGGCCATGTCGGCGGGCCAGGCGGCGTCGCCGGGGAAGACTTTGCAGGAGGGACTGGGACCGGGAGGGGATTTCTTGGCGGAGGAGGGGGATGAGGGCTCTAGGTCGTCGCCGAAGCCGAGGAGGGCGCTGGAGCTGGGGTCGGCTTTGGCGAGGTCAGCGATGGCAGCGTCGGTGAGCTCGGAGTTTTCAAAGCTGAACCGGGGGGCGCAGCCTGGGTCGACTGCGGCGGCGGTGGAGGAGAGGGGGAGTTGGAGGCTGATGAGGGCCAAGATGGCTGCTTTGGTCCATCCGGACCAGAGACTCGGAGCCATGGCGGGTGAGAGCGATGGTAGGTAGCGAGTGAAAGAGTCTGTGAAGACAGAGTGTAGATGTAGTCCAAAGAGGGGACCCAAAGAACCCGAGGACTCGTTGTTGTTGCTATGAGGCGTGAGTACTCCCCTTTATATGCAGTTAGTAGCAGGTATGCCACCAACCTACCACCTTAGACATAATTAGACACGCGCCACGCCTTTGATCGGCGGGGACGAAAGAGGGGTAATGACATGCACAGCTACCTTGTTGGTCCCGAATCAGATCCTAGGGTCGTGTTCAAGCTTGATAGGGAAATTATCGTCTGACATTCACGACGACACCGGCATGTGGGGTGCAGGGTTGCCCTGTCCGCCTTTTACCTCCCGAGTTCCGGACGGGATGTATTGACGCGTGTCTTGGCAGGGGAGGTCTGCAATAACGTCAAGGCGACACCGTCAGGGGCCAATCAGATCCGAAGAGGGAGCTGTGCGTCAGGTCAGCCCAGAAACTCGTGCATCGCCAGTCTGGGTTGGGATGCAGCGCGTTAATAATTACCTGTTCTGAGCGGACGACGACCTCTGCAGGCTAAGAGCGCGACTGATGACAGGCTATACCCGGGAGCCGGGAGTGCTTTGTGTGGTTACACACCCGGGGACCGCCCGCCCGTTAATAGATCCTTCTAAAACTTGGTGCTGTGCCGCACGAAGACCGCTGTTGAGTGGACGGACGACTCGCAAGCAAAAGGCCTATCCCACTGCAATGCAACCTCGCCCGGCCGAATTCCCGGATGGCTGGAGGATCGCCATTGAGGAACATGAGAACGAGACCCCCCCCCCCTAGTGACCGGCAGTTGCCGGACACACGCCATCCTGCAAAACCAAAGCAGCGCCAAATAATGTGACCTCAGTTGCCAATGCATCAATGCACCCCTGAACCTCGTGGAATATCGTTATGCAATGACGCTTTTATCATGCTCCTGTCCCAGCAAATGCTGCCCCACCCCGTCTACTCTAATTTAGTACTGTTGTCCAACGTCTAGGGAGGTATCATGCCATCTAATCCTCTACATCTATGCCCAACCAATTCTAAACAGTCTATAGTACGTCTCATCTCCACGCCCAACCCCATCACTCTTCTCGAGCCTCTCGTTCCCAAGGACTTTCAGCGCAGGGCCAGTCTGCAACGCTCCGGCATCACTCTTCGAGAACACCGCTTCCACGGCGTCGGCTACGCTGCCGAACCGGCCATTCTCCCGCACGGTCTGCAGGAGCCAGAACATCCCATGGGGCGCCAGCAGCCGTGCTGCGCAGTCGCGCAGCATTTCCGCATGCTCGGGCTCGTAAACGACGTCGGTCGCCAAAAGAACATCCGCAGGCGCGCCTCCAAGGGGCCAGTCCGGATCCAGGTCGGTTCGCGCCCAATCCAGGAGATGCGCCTGCACGAGACAGGCCACGGTACCCGGCGCCACCGGGTCGGGGAAATTAGCCGCGATGTTGCAGCGCAGATTCGCAATCACGGAGGGGTGGTAGTCCGTCGCGACCAACAGCGGTTGTGCAAAGCCGAGCTGAGGGGCCAACCGACCGAGTACCAAGCTGACCAGCCCCGTGCCGGCACCGAGCTCGACGATTCGCGGAGAGCTACCGAGGTCCGTCGGGGAGAGTCCAAACCGATTGGGAGTCTCACACATCATGCGGCAAAAGACGATGGACGCGCCCCAGGTCTGCAGGCCGACATCGGTGTGGTCGTCTGCGCGAGTGCCAGCCAGTCCGTCGTTGAGACGGACGCTGATGCTCTCCTTTCCAGGGACGGGGAAGCTGAAATCTCGGTAGAAGGTGCCGTCAGTGCCGTCGTCTTCTTCCTCGTCTTGCTCGGGATTGAGCAACGCCGTCAAGAGATCCGCTGCCTTCTCCGCGGCGAGGTGCCATGATTCGTCGGATGCGAAGCACCCAGGTCGATCCTCATCCTCAGCGGCGCGGGTGATGAACTTTTCGAGCCATCGAGTCGTGAATGAGCGCTCGAGAACATCTCCGCGAAGTAGCGCAAGATGCTTCTCTAGCTCTGAAGCTGAGTTGCCCTCGTCCTCGTCATTTTCAGACGTGTAGCCAGAGTTGTAACCGGAGTCGGTCAAAGGCACTAGCTTATTCAGGAGATTGAATGGCTTGGAGGCCTTGTACACGACCGATTTGGGGACTGCCACGGGGTGATAAATGGCGAACAAGTTATCCAAAGAGGAGAGAAGCTGGGCCTCTGCAATGCCATCGAGGTTGCGAAGAGGGGGCAAGCTGCTCGTTGGAGTCAGCGGCCAAACCGCTGGTCCCATTTGATGAACGCAGCCAGGGTGCTGGTTTTAGGGGAATCGAAAGATCAAAAGATGCCAAAAACGTGGTGATGTGAAAATTGACTCCATCGTGGGTCCCCAGATAGGAAACGACCACGGAGGCGGTTTCGGGAGTGGGTCTTGAAAATTTTCGCGCCATCGAACCCCGGCTGCCGATAAGCGTGAATTTACCGCGTTTCGAGAGGCGGTGAGCTGGACATGTAGTGAATTTTGAACAGCGGTACTAAAAGATAAGAAAAGTGACTGCATTGCATGCGGAAAATCGGGAAAGTGGACGCGACGCGGGTACGAAGTAAGATCAAGTATGGACATCGGCGACGAACTAATTCTCATGGAACCGCCAATGAGGGGCAATATTGAAAAACGTGCCAGTAACTGTTCAACAATGACAAAATGCTTGATGATTACATTGCGTCTGAAATATTTTCAAATTGCCCGTACATAGAATTGTGAAAGTCATTCCCAGTGCTGCAAATGGAGGTATATACGTCGTTGGGTAACTTGAGTTTTGAGCATTTACTTACACATTAATACCTACCTTTCAACACAGCTTATCTTTATCAGGTAGATTTACTATAAATTGGATATTAACTTTTGCAAAGCGACTCAGTGTGAATTGTGGAATAAACAGCTGCAAGAACCCACACACTCTCTACGGCACCGGCAGTACGTAAGCAAGGAATGATAGAAAGCTGACATTAAAGGGGTTCTCCTTTGGGAATGCAGATCTCGGTGTCCGGTTATGTCGCAGCTGGTGATGGGGTTGCACTTTCAATTGGTTGGGGTCGACGCCACCAGCGGCTGTGCTTCAGCTCGCTGTTCAGCTTGACCACATATAGAGGCCCAACACCGCTGAATGCTGCCTAAAGATCTTCCCTCTTTCTCTTCCCCCATCGGCGCGACGAGATCCCATCAAAGCTCCCCTTTGGCATCACACCGAGATTCTCAGGCGACACCAAAGTCGTCACGAGCTTCAATGAACACCGTTGGTTTCATCCCTGAACCGAATTGCGGCCGCGGTACCGTTGGTATCATTTGGAGCTGTCTTACCACGATATTCCTCACGACCTGGACGGCGACGCATAGCGATATTCAATCGACGATACCGCGGTCCAAGCGCGATCGATGGCAGACTTCGTTGACATCTTTCTTTTTACCAGAAGTGTTAACTGCAAGTGCCGTCGATAACTTCATCGACGCCTACATGCTAAGAAGAGCCATCCAACGAATTGATGGCTGGGAATCTTACAGTCTGAAGCAAGCATTTTTGGTCGCTCTAGACGGAGTATATCTCGACCACGGGGTCTCTGATTCCGAGTCTGAGCCGCTCGAGAGAAGGCGTTTTCTGGACCTCGCTCATTCTGGCAGAATCACCTTTAACGACTTTCCAAGCGGCGCCAAAATCGACAGCCGGACAAAATCGGACTGGATTGCAAAGTCGGTGGCTGTTTTGCAAGCTACCTGGTTCCTAGCAACCGTTCTGTCCCGAATCACACAAGACTTCACCGTTACACCGCTTGAAGATATCACGTCAGCCTCTGCATGCTGCGGACTCACGGCGTTTCTGTTGTACTTCCGGTGTCCCCAGGATGTGCAAGAACGGTTTCCTCTCAAGCTGAAGGCAGAAGCCTCAGGGTATAGGCCTCCCAGTAACGGAAGATTGCTGGAACTGTCAGGAAGCCAGGTTGTTAGCTTGGCGATAGTGGTGTTAGCAGCCTTTTCGGGCATCCACTTGGCGGCTTGGAATTATCCCTTCCCTTCAGTCGTGGAAGTTTGGATGTGGAGAGCAGCAGTTTTATTCACGTTTATCACTGGTGCGGTCACTATTAACATGAGGAACCTGGTACCTGACCATGATATGCTGCTAGCGATGTATTATACTCCCCTGGGGCTTTATATCTTCTGTCGTCTTCTGACGGTTACGCTTGCCTTTGCTGCCTTTCGGTCTTGTCCGGCAGAAGTCTACCAGCGGCCAAGTTGGTCTGCGTATTGGGGCCACATTGGGAGTTAGGATAGTAGCATTAGGGCTAGAAAGGCTGTTTTTGGATAGGTAGTCATCATCATTGGCAGATATCGGGAATTAATGCAACATTTCTGTGACACGTAGTGGAATCGAAGGCTTCAATGATGGAGTGAATTGCTCTGTCATGTTCTTTGGATTGAGCCGTGGAAGGCCTCTATATAATTCCTTGCAGTGGGCCTTCTGAATCGCTGGCTGGAGTGGTGATATCGCCACTCTTCTGGTGGCTGGCGCTAGCAATTGTGGTGAGATCACCACAATTGGAGGCTATCGCGAGGCCTGGATTCTGTGACAATTTCGCTTCCATACCCATCCTCATATCCTGAACAACATATGAATCAAGAACTATCAGCTCCCACAACCGACTCTTCCCAGTCACTATCAACAATCCTCACCCTCCGCCCCCTCTCCACGGCCTTGGTCATCTCCGCATCCCCAGCGCCCCAACCCTCCCAAACACCCCCAGCCCCCTGTTTCAGCAGACTCGATGGCAACACCACAACATCCTCAAACACCCCATCTGCCTCCCTCAACCGCATCTCATATCTCTCCTCAAACTCCCTCCCCAGCTTCAAAAACCTAATCGCATTCTTCCCCAAAACCCCCGCCCTCTCCTCCCAACTCATAAACAACCTCACCCGCTCATCCTCCAACAGCATCTTCCCCGCAACAGGCACCTCGCCCAACGGAAAGGGGTAATCACTCCCCAGGACAATCCTCGCGGCCCCTCCGGGCCCCAACTTCCTTAGCACAAACTCCAACAGATCCGGATCGTGCATTAGCGAATCAATCCATATCTGCCCCTCGCCTGACGCATTTTCGCCAAACCGTCCCTCAAAATGCTCCGTTGGCGTCACACCGCACGCCTTCCCGGCCACTAGGTCGGGTCGACAATCAAACCCCTTTTGGATCCTCCCCAGTAGCGCGGGGAAGGCCCCCCCTCCATGGGCAAAACACACCCTCAGCTTCGGATGCCTCACCAGCAAGCCTGAGCTCATCACTACATGCATCGCTAGCGCGGTCTCGCACGGCATACCCACCAGCCACGAGCCCCAGTACCGGCCCCAGCGGGTGGGATTCTCCTTTGGCAACGCGTACCCCAGCGGATGCACAAATACCGCGCACCCTAACCGTTCACATTCCTCCCAGAAGGGCTCGAGCGCGGGATCATCGAGCATCATCTCCCCGATGCTGGTGCCGATTTGCACACCTTTCATCCCTAGCTCGGTGATCACCCTCCTGAGCTCGACTACCGCCCCGTCCACGCTCTGCAGCGGGACGGTACCCAGCCCGACAAACCGCTGCGGGTTGGATGCGCACACTGTGGCGAGATGGTCATTCAGTGCTCTTGCGAGGACCAGTGCCGATTCAACTGGGGCGTCGTAGCAGAAGAGGACGGGGACGGTACTCAGGACCTGGACGTCTACACCTGTGGCGTCCATTTCGGAGAGGCGAACGGTGGGGTCGTAGCAATTGGGTGAGACGCGGCGGAAGAAGGTGGGCCCAACGTACATGTCGATTTCGGGGGTGGTGTTGTTGGGGTCGGTGGATGTGACGGGGCGGAAGGAGGGCCATTGGTAGGGTTTATCTGCTGGGGACGTCGATGGTGATGGGGCGAGTGAGCTGAGGTCTGGAAGGGAGGGGGGCATGATGTGCGTGTGCATGTCGATGCGGAAGAGGTTGGCGCCCGAGAGGGAGGCGGGGCGCGGGAGGGAGGATGACGATGAGCAGCATGTTGAGGAGCTGGAGCTGGAGCTGGAGTCGGAGGAAGAGGTGTGGATGTTGCGGGCCATGGTTGGATTCACTTTGGCGGTTGGGTTATCTTGCCCGACTTGGTGGAAATTTTGGTGGACGTTGGCGATGGCGATGTTCACCTACAGCGCGAGGAGGGGGGGTATTGAGTGAAGAATGAGATAGGAGTGAGAACCGGATCTGAAACCGGCGAGACAAGCTAAAAGAAGGTAGTATGATGTAATATCAAACACGAAAGAGCTAGTAGCCAACCAACCTTCCTAATTCCTGTGCTTGTGGTCGGATCCGTCATTGTGCTCGCTCGGATCAGTTCGGGAGGAGGCACGGATGTCGGATAGCGGAACGGATGTAAGTGGCATTGGCGCCTGTGATTGGCTTGCTTTGACTTCGCTCCACTATGCCCGCACTAGGACCGATCACTTGATCAACACCACCACCAAACTTTCCCCCGCGAGTAAACAACTAACCAAAATCGCTTAGAGTCTCTTCGGCACACACTGCCTTCAATTCCGAGTCTCGCAGTCGAGCTTTGACCCGGTTTCCACGCTGTGGAAGTAACGAGTAGGGCTGAAGATGTGTGACATGTTGGATTCATGTTTGTCCCCAAAAGCGCTCCATCTTGTCCGGATCTTGTCTGTTGTCAATCGCTGATGCCTAATTCGATGATGTCGATGAAATCACTAGCTACAAATCAGTATGCCGGTAGGTGCACAGTTCGCACAACCGTGAACACATCCCGGGAGTGCTCTCCGCCCTCTCTGCCAGTTCCGCTGGCTTTCATTCCACCAAAAGGAGTTCCCAGCTGGCGCTGCAACCACCCATTTACCCAGATCATCCCAGCCTGGAGTTGCTCGCTGACCCGCCGCATCCTTGCTCCATCGGTGGTGAGTACGATGGCTGCAAGCCCATACTCGCTGTCGTTCGCCAGCTCGACCGCCTTCTCCTCACTACGAAATGGGGTGATTGTCACAACAGGGCCGAATATTTCATCCTTCATCACCCGGGAGTCCAATGGTACGCCTGTCAGTACCACTGGATCGATCCAATACCCCTCACCTCGGCCCACTTCCTTTGGCACCTTTCCCAGCTGGAAGACAGCCGACTGTTCCGCGGCAAGTGAAAGATACTCCCGTACCTTATCATAATGCTGT